>Ga0307947_1004009_pt1 | contig 11718 bp, 15 predicted proteins | sample OrgLakmetagen232_FD_201840 | JGI IMG/M metagenome (GOLD analysis project Ga0307947, IMG submission 201840) | Saline water microbial communities from Organic Lake, Antarctica - #232 | ecosystem: Environmental > Aquatic > Non-marine Saline and Alkaline > Saline | place: Antarctica: Organic Lake...
ACATCTGTGTCTGATCCCAGGGCGGCCAGGCACTGCCCTGATGCCACGGCAGCAGCAGAGCCTCCTGAGGACCCCCCAGGCACGCACGCAGGGTCCCATGGGTTGCACGTCATCTGTGTGCAGATTTTAAGACGATCAAAACAGAAGGTTGCTGCAATCCTCTTTCATTTAAGGGGGGGAATGTGTTTGTTGCACGGAGCACTGACAGCGGTAGAGCTTCCAGCACACAAGCAGGGACCCATGGGTTACATGTCATTTGTATGCAGATGTTAAGACGATCAAGACAGAAGGTTGCTGCAATCATCTTTCATTTAAAGGGGGGGGATGTGTTTGTTGCACGGAGCACTGACAGCGGTAGAGCTTCTAGCACACATGCAGGGACCCATGGGTTACATGTCATCTGTATGCAGATGTTAAGACGATCAAGACAGAAGGTTGCTGCAATCATCTCTCATTTAAAGGGGGGGGATGTGTTTGTTGCACGAAGCAATGACAGCGGTAAAGCTTCCAGCACACATGCAGGGACCCATGGGTTACATGTCACGTGCCATCTGTGTGCCGGTTTCAGGACGAGCGCACACTTGCAAGATACTATGAACTTGTTTCAGAGCAAGCTACTATGGACTTGTTTCAGAGCAAGCTACTATGGACTTGTTTCAGAGCGAGATACTATGGACTTGTTTCAGAGCGAGATACTATGGACTTGTTCCAGAGCAAAACACTATGGACTTGTTTCAGATCGAGATACTATGGACTTGTTCCAGAGCAAAACACTATGGACTTGTTTTAGAGCAAAACACTATGGACTTGTTTCAGAGCAAGTCCAAGACTCGTGACCCCCCCGATCCCGGACAATTGCTTCTTGTCACGCACGAGGCGAAGCTGCCCAGCATCCACGATGAACTACAAAACCAAGCTTAGCCAGAAAAGGGGTTATTTGATTCTTCGATGTAAAGGGATTCTTAAATTCTTTGATATAATGGGGTGCCTCACATCGCACACGTGCCAGAAGAGCCACCTCCTTCCCACGCAGATGTATTTACAAATCCATTCATACAGCTGTCGATCTTTTTGATTGATTCTTTGTTGGGACCTATAGGTTGAGCAGCCATGCCAGGCTGGAGTAAATTAAACTAAAACGAAACTTCCCACGCACGGAGGATCCATGAGCTACGAACAACATGCTGTTTGCCACCAACCAGGCACATTCATATACTACAAAAAACAAGTTGTTGCCACCAACCAGGCACATTCATAGACTACAAACAACAAGCTGTTTGCCACCAACCAGGCACATTCATATACTCAAGGGTTGAGGGGTATATATTGCCACCATTGCCACCATGGAGGGTAATAAATTGCCACCATATATGCCACCAACCAGGCACATTCATATACTCAAGGGTTGAGTGTAATATATTGCAACCATATATGCCACCAACCAGGCACATTCATATACTCAAGGGTTGAGGGTAATACATTGCCATCATATATGCCACCAACCAGGCACATTTATATACTCAAGGGTTGAAGCAAGGGGAATGGAGCAACATACACACACCACCCTCACACCCACGCCCACGCCCACGCCCACGCCCACCCTCACACTTACCCCCACGCCCCACACCTACCTACACCCCCACACCCGCTTTATCACAACGCACACTTCCGCACACTCATGCACACACCTTGAAAGCCGAGTTTTCCGTGGAACTGCCCATCCCGAACTCGTCCATGTTGGTCTTGCCCACCAAAATGGCTCCTGCCTGAACAAAACACGGGCAGGTGGGCAGGTGAACGCACACATGACTCAAGAGGCAAATGCTCAGTCATGAGTTGCTCTTATTGAAAGAGGTTTTAACGCTTGCATCCCCTTTTGCATCCTCTCTCCTAGCACAAGCCTTGCCCACGTTGCTGCCACAGAACCACTCAAGCAAAAGAGAGAGCGAGAGAGCGAGAGAGAGAGAGAGCGAGAGAGAGAGAGAGAGAGAGAGAGAGAAAGAGAGAGAGAGAGAGAGAGAGAGAGAGAGAGTGTGCGTGTGTGTGTTTGTGTGTGTGTGTGTGTTTGTGTGTGTGTGAGAGAGAGAGAGAGTGTGTGTGAATGCTTAATGGCGTGGCGTATGTGTGCTAGCACAGATATAACACAGGGGAAGAGGGTAGGCAGAGAAGACGCAGCAGGGAAACTTGTTACAGCTAATACAAACGTGTCAAATCTTTGTCGGTGGAAATTGATTGGATCTGATGTAAAACTGAGGAGAAGGGAGCGAGGTGCGCAAGTTGGGGTAAACATGAGTCAGCGAATGAGCGGTATTGATTTCTGTGAACATGGCCAAGGTAACCTTTAACAAATGATAACAATTGGCAAACGGTGATCCTATTAATACGATACTATTAGTATCCATGATGCCCATGACGTTGTAAGAAGGGAGGGTGCATTGCTTCATGTAATCAGACTATAAAGCGGCTGTACTATGACCTAGCACAACTCTGTCAAAGAACAAAAATGTTACTTTGATGATGTGTGCACACAAATGCTCGCTCTTGCATTGCACCTGACAATTCAGGGATCGACGTCGCCGGAGAAGCAGCAGAGATAGGAGCGAGCGAGGTAGGCTTCTACCCCTGCTTTTGCTTCTTTGTGTCTTGTCTATAATGTAACCCTTTATGCAGTAAATCACCCATTTGCCTTCTGCTGTGCCTCATGAGTGTTTGCCTTGCAATGTCTGGACGACCTGTCCACACTCTGCTGTTGCTTGAATATTGAAGTATGGTTAAAAAGCTTGATTTGCTGCTTGGAGCAACGCTACGTGACCCACCTTTTTGGCAACATCATTTTGACATGCTCCCATGCAAGCCCATTCTGAATCATCGTCCTAAGACCTTGGACATGCCCCAAATTGTGGTCGGTTGGAAGGCCAAGGCTCCATGGTTGCATGTCGGGCAGGGTGTCGGACCAGCTTGTCCTCAAATACACATCGCGATACAATCTTGTGCGACTCACATTACCATGGTTGCTTGGTGTGTGTCCAGGGCGTCGAACTGGCTTGGATGGTGATCAAAGGGTTCGGCGTAGCAGCAGGGGTGTAAGCGAGGAGTACGAGGAGGGGGGCCGTTCATACAGGTGAGAAGACGAAACAAAGGTTGCAAGGTGACCACAGTTTAAACCAAAGCACATACACATACACCTGTCAAGTGAGGAGTTGAAAAGTGCAAGTCATAAGAGGACAATAACGCGCAGAGAAAGGGGGGCATGTTGGGGACATATTGACATTAGGACACGTTGACGTCATATTTCTTGGCTTGGCCTGATAGTAGGCAAATCTTGGAGAAGCATGGAAGGAGCGGAAGCCAGAATACGCAGAATGTCAAACACCCTAATGATAAACCTTCAATATATTTTTGGTGCACAGCAGATAAAGAGTCGTGTTTCTGACCATCACGCTCCTCACTTTAAGGCTGAACCTGCATCAGGTCCTGTGTTTTTGACCATCACGCTCCTCACTCGTAAGGCTGACCCCGCATCAGGTAGTGTATCAATCGTTACTCCCATCAAACACTCCTGACTTGTGAGGTTGACCTGGCGTCAGGTCGTAGTCATAATACAGCAATGGTCATAATCTGGCATGATCTCGACTGCTCCATCAAATCACTGACCCCTTGCAGAAGAGGCAGAAGTGGCAGCAGGGACCCGCAAGAGCCCACGCCTACTGTGTTTATTAAGGTGCGGATGGCAGGTGCCTGGTCAGATATCCTTTTCGCTGGGATGCGTCTCTAAGCCACTCACACAGGGCAGGCTGCACAAAGGAGGCCCCTGATCGAGTGCCAGGCTAGCAATCAAATGCCTTAATTGAAGGGCCGTTTCCCACTGTGACCCTTGTGATATTACTGAGTTCTTACACAGCCTCATAAAAATTAAAGTAAAATACGATGGCAAGAAGACTCGGTCGTTTTACAAGTTGCAACTCCAAACATTGCATGCCCGAGTATGTAATGGTGTAATGGTAAGGCATGTGCATTTCAGCTGTGCTGTTTTGGCAGAAAGCCATTCAATGCATCCGTCGTATAGCACTCTTGCCTCCTGGATTGTCCATACAACGGTGAAGCCTGTGCATAACTTTCACTGCTTACGCGTGCATGAGTGTAAGTGCGAGTGTTGAGCTGCGCTGGTACCTTTATTTCTCCTTCGTACATCAATGCGCTTGCCAGCGGCTTTGTATTTCAACAGCAAATTTATGAACGCCCGAACTTGAGAAGATACCTCAAGGCATTTAACGGACATGAAAGTTTGAAGCTAACATCAATGATAAATTTTATTTTCAAGCACAACTGAGTTCATGTCTGGTTCAGGTTTTCTTACCTGGTACAAGGTATGCAAACATCTCTGTGTAACCAAATACGTTTACATCTAGGTGCAAACACCTGGTGGTCTGCTGTGTGATGCACTAAACATGCACCTCTTTCATCTTATATTCTTCATTCTTCAAACCCGCTCACTTTGTTCATCACTCCCTTTCTGTGTCATGCCAAAGCTGAACACCTTGTCGATTGTCCTCCCCTTGCTCTCAGGGGATCCCAGACTCCTCCACCGAGGAAGACTTGCAAATCCTTCTAGCTCCTTTTGCCAACGTCATGTCAGTGCGTTTGGTCAAGAACAGGGAGACAGGTGGGGTTTGCGAGCGGCATCATCGCATCGTAAAGTGAGCGTGGTTGCTCTGTTTAGGAGGTCTCTAGGCCACATGCTGTCGTGCCACGTTCATTGGTCTAACATTCCCTTTCTTGCATTTGTCAGCTTTTGTTTGTGCTGCTCCAGGCTCCTAAGTGTGCTGCTCCAGACAGCAACGTGTGTGAACACTATTTCATCATCAATATACAGTTGCCTGCCTGGCAGTAACATGTGTTGTGTTTTGATGCATAAATGTTACCTTCCAGGTTTGCATCGTGGCTTTGCCTTCATCGACTTTGCCTCCGCCACTGATGCCTCACGTTTCATGGATCCTGGTGTGTGTTTGTATGTGTATGGGTGTGTTAGTATGTGTGTGTATGTGTGTATTAGCATGTGCGTGTGTGTATGTGTATGTGTGTATTAGCATGTGCGTGTGTTTGCGCGCATGTGTGCGTGCGTACGTATATGCGTGCGTGCTTGTTTGTACATGTATGTGCATGAGTGGCGGTGTTTTGGTGCGTGGCATGCGATCTTGCGTATGAATCGTGGGTTTTTTGTGCATGCATTTGCGTCTTTCTAGGCGTCTAGGATGATGAAATCGAGCGCAATTTAATTTAATTCCTGTTACGTTATAATTATGCTGATGCAATGTAGCTTGCAACAACATAGCTCGATGGCTGACATTTTAATTCTGTGTCCTCTGCTTCAGACAGCGTTGCACTCTTCAAAAATTCCACTTCCTTCAAAAACCAAGATGACAGCATAGAAACTTAAGTGACAGCATAGGATAGGCTGTTAGCATTGTAACTCCGCTTACTCATCTGTGCATTTGATAGGCTATGAGCATTGTAACTCCGCTTACTCATCTGCGCATTTGATAGGCTATGAGCATTGAAACTCTGCTTACTCATCTGCGCATATGATGATAGGCTATGAGCATTGAAACTCTGCTTACTCATCTGCGCATTTGATAGGCTATGAGCATTGTAACTCCGCTTACTCATCTGCGCATTTGATAGGCTATGAGCATTGTAACTCCGCTTGCTCATCTGCGCATTTGATAGGCTATGAGCATTGAAACTCTGCTTACTCATCTGCGCATATGATGATAGGCTATGAGCATTGTAACTCCGCTTGCTCATCATGTGCACTCCTCTGCTCTTGTTGCAGTGGTGCGCCCCACGTTGGCGCTCGGAGGCAACCATCTATACACCGAATACACCCAAGCTTCTCAGTCCCTGGCAGGAGGCGATGGTAGCAGGTACGTGCATTTGAAGGCTTTTGGCATGTGCTCCTGCCCAGCTGTGCGTGCAAGTGCTTTGTGTTGTGCCCCTTGAGTCTCTGACAGGAGGCCATGGTGACAGGCGTGTGCATCTGAAGGATGTTGTTGTGTATTGCTACTCAGCTCCTAGCCATGCTGTACGTGCAAGTGCTGTGTGTTGTGTTCCTTGAGCCTCCGGCAGGAGGCCATGGTGACAGGCATATGCTGCCTCACCTTTTCTCTAGGGTTGGCCAGATCCAGTGAGACTGCAGCTTTGCTAGAGTTCAGATGTTTAACATTGGATTGTCAGGGCGCTGCAAGCACTGATATGATATGAGTGACCGAGACAAAGGCCGATGTTTGGTGTTTCCCACACTCTTCTCCTGGCCTGTCAGGTTCACAAGTATCCTGTGTCAAGTCATTTGAAAAAGGGGTGTTTTTACTTATGCATAACAAGATTGTGCATGCCTTTATTCTTCTTGCGGGACCGCTGTGAGTGCTGTCTATTTCTAGAGGTTGTTGTGCGCATGTCTGTGCGACCAAAGTCTGGCCTCAATAACTGTATCCTATGTGACTTGCAGGGGCCCAGTGCCTTCAGAAGCAAAGGGAGGGGCGGGAGGCCCACCGCTTGACTGGGTGTGCGAAATGTGCACTGCTGTCAACTTTGCCAGGCGAGTTCAAGTTACGCATTACATGGCTTGTGAGGGGCGCAATGAGGGTAACAAAATAAAGGTATCGGACCGGATGTGGGTCACAAAAAAATGACTCCGCTCAATTATATGTGCACTGCTGTCAAGTTGGCTGTCAGGTGAGCTACTGCACTTTTATCACTGCCCCCACGGCTGTGCTTCATTTCCCGCCCAGACACTGCATCATCGTTGCCTGTCACAGTTACCGTCAAGCACATGTCGATGCACGCCTGTCACTTGCTCCAAAACACCAGTGACGGACGCATGAAGTTTAGTATGGGCCAGATTGAATGGTGGTCGTCTCTCCATACTGATCCAGGCTTGACTTGTCACTTCAAATCAACCCCCTATAACCCTTTGCAGGCGTTTGGAGTGTTACCAGTGCTCTTCTCCAAGGCCTGCGGTTCCAAAGCGGGTGGCCATCGACGCAGAGGGTCCCTCCACCATCCTCAAGGTGTCTTTACATGTAGTGATACACTGGCCATTGGTGGCCTGCAGCTTGGGAGGAAGCAATACCATAACGATGTTGAGGCTAACAGACACTGTCCGTGAACGCAACACTGGAGATACCTTCTCTGACCAGGGGGCTCGTTTCACCATAAACAGGCCCATGATGCCTTAACAAGTGCATGGACTTTCTCTAAACCAGGGGGGGCTGAATTTATCATAAATAGGCCCATGCTGCCCTGACAGGTGTCTGGACTATCAGAGGATGCCACAGAGGAGGGCCTGCGGTACATCTTCAGTGTTCACATGCCAGTAGCCGACGTGCGCCTAGTGCGTGACAAGTTTTCAGGGGCCCCACGTGGCTTTGCCTTTGTGGAGCTCGGCAGTGTGAACGATGCCACACAGGCTCTCAATCAGCTACAGGCAAGTGGGGGGGTCTATGACAAACCATTCCATACCTAATTTCACCATCTTAAAATTGCGTCTCATCATTATATGCGTCATAGTTTTCTGCTATGACTGCAACCCCTGCCTGGATGTATCCTGCGCTGCGCGCAGAACTTCATCCCTGCATTCCAAAGGACGCCTGTCCGTCTGTGCTACGCACGCGACCGTGGAGGGGCTCAACCCGCAGCTGCCAGCAACCCAGCCATGCCTTTGGAGGCCATCCAGGTAACACACAAGTGTGAGATTGGTGTGACTGTTAACATAGCTAAGTGTGAATAAGCGAACGTCGTCTCTTTGGGTTCACGCTGTCTACTCAACAACAGATTACCAATTAGAGTCCCCTCTTGCTGCTGCATTGCAATGGATTATGCATGAAGCACACCTTGCTTGAACGTTGCAAAAAACCGTCTGGAGTGGTCCCTTGACCGAGCGGCACTTTACTTTGATGTGGTGTACCATGATGTGGTGGCTTGAGTTGGTACAGCCATGGCGGTGGCAAGAATGGTTTTGCCTGAGTACTTTTGCAGACCTATATCGCCACGATGCCCTGATTGCAGGAGATGCAAGACATGAGTGGTTGGGCCCCAAAGGAGTTCACTGAAGGAGAGGATGCCGAGGCGCAGGCTGCTGCAGCAGACGTACAAGGTGCACGGTGTTTCAATTTTCACCTAGTATCTGTCTCGATTCATGTAGCAGCTGCTTGCATCATGCCAAGGTGCTGCAGACGGACGAGGTGCACGGATGTCTTATGTCACTCTCGATCCAAGAGCTATATCTGCTTGCATCATGCAGGTGCTACAGGCACACAAGACGCTTGTTCGGCACGTGTTCCTAGTTGTTTGCCATTAGCTGCTTGCTTGAAATTCTGGTTGCTTGCTGTCCACTGCATCCACCGTCAGAAATGAGGCCTTGTTTCAACATTTGTGACAATGGATGCAGTGACTTTTGCACGTACCCGCTTGAACAGGCTTGGGTTTTTTTCTGTCTTGGAGTTGTCTCTAGGAGGTGCTCAGCACGTGCCCTTGCCTTTGCGCTTGTGAGCTACAAAGCAACAGGACATATGCACACAGCCATGTCAGCTGGCTTTACTTTGAGCCATCTGTCTACTGCTACTGAGGATGCATGACTGACTTCCCCTGTGTTCCTCTTTTCATGGGCACCGCTGGCCTAAAGACACCCTAACCAAGATGATCACACTGAACCAAGATGGTCACACGCGCTGAACCAAGAAGGTCACATGCACCTAATCAAGATGGTCACACACACACACACGCATTTAACAACCGCTTTAATGCAGCAGAAGCTGCAGGCTCTAACAGTCAAGCAGCTGATGGCTCAGCAACCCAGCCTGCCAGTACCTCGGGCTACATCTTTGACGAAGCTAGTGGGTACTATTATGATCCCGCCTCCGGCTCGCACTACGATGCCAAGACTGGCTACTACTTTGTCCCTAGCACACAGCAGTGGTGCTCATATGATCAGGTGCGTGCTGTATAGTGTATGCTTTGCATAGTACTGTACAGTGTATTTTGCAGACGGTGCTTCCAGGCAATGAGCTTGTGGGCCTTCAGTCATGTTACTTATTTGTGCCTGTAAACAAAGTTTACATAGTCAGAAAGGCAGCTTTGCATGGTCAGGGAAAAGGGGCAAACCATGCACGCCCTCACGCAAAGGGAGGAATCTGGTCAAGGGCAAAATCCCATCTTTAGGATGCAAGCTGTGTATGTGCTGAACGAATGCAAGGGAACTCAATTTAAGAGTCTTTGCTGTTTTTGACAAAAGTGTTTACTTAATTCATCAAGTGCGCAGGAATCACGCATTCCTTCATGCTGGCTTATAATTGCTACACCTACCTAAGCACAGACCAAATCATGAAGGAAATGCGATGTTGTTTCCTCCTGCTAGTATCTCTGTTAGCAAATGATGCAAATTAGGAACACACACACACTCACACACACACACAGAGACATTATCCTCACACTCACACTCAATCCATCCTCAGGCCACCGGACAGTACACACCTGTGTCTGCCTCAGCTTCAGCAACAACCGGACCAAGCACAGCTGCACACGCCGCGTTAGCCACAACAGGTGTGTGAGTAATAAATTTCTTGAACAGGGAAACAGGGAATGTGAAGGAACAGGGTTGTCGGCTGTTAGCACAGCAGTGTCCAAACAAAGCAAGTGAAGGCACTAAAAGACATGCCTGATCTTCAATGAAGTAAGGGCTCATCACAAGCCGACCAGACCTCCCGCCTTCTCTCGTGCTGTGGATTACGAGTCTCATGTGCTTGTGATGACTGACACAACGATGAAATCGAAATTTTGTGAAGTGAAGTACGCACAAGGCCTTAAAGGGGAAGGGGGAGGGGGGGAAGCTCGTATTTGTCTCGCATTTGACGTGCCGTACTATCAAGTTTTTAACTGACTGGAAAGCAGGAGGACCCTTTTAATTGCAAGTCTGATCGCTTTCATTGTTCGCAGTGGACAGACAACTGGTACGCGTACTGCAAAATGCAAACCCGAACCGTGGTTGGACCAGTTACTTAGCCTTCATTATTTTTGCCTTGCCTTTCATGCAAACGGGGCTGACTCTTGCTTATTGTGTTCATTTTGGATGAGTATTGGCATAAAGACCAGGCACCATGAAATTTAACACAGCAATTTTTAGCTGCCATGTTGCACTTTTTACTTCCGTATTCGAGTTTGTGGGTATTGTTGTGATCAACCGCCAGCCGCAACAAGAAGCAAGCTGTAAGGTTCCCTTGGATTTAACCAACTGCAACTGCCTTTATATACACAGAAGGGGTACTTGCGGCTCAACGTGCGAGTGCAAGCAGTGGCGCTGCTCCCCCTAGCGCGCAACAGAATAAGGGCAACAGACCAAGAGCTGTAATTGGAGCCAAGCCACAATACAATAGCCAGGGGCTTTTTGCCGCAGTGCAGCAAATGAGTGTGAGTGTGCACCTGTGCATATAGGGTGTTAGTGCTGTCTTCTTGTCTTCAGCAGCTGATCGCTGCAGTGCAGGGTGTCAGTTTGCTCTGCACTGTGCAGCGCTCAGCTGCTGTACACACACGGCATTTGCTCTGCTCTGCAGCAACTCTTCCCTAAACGTATCATGCATTAGCATATGATGTATCGTCATGCATTGTGCACTGTGCACGTTACTGTGCACAGCCTTTTCCTACCATTTCTATTAAGTACATAATCCAAGTTCTGGTGACGTGACATTCCAGCAGGGCCAGCACTGCACTGAGCAAGGAGTGTGTGGGAAATTGTGCATGAGAGAGTGTGTAGCCGGTGCCATTGCCTAGAAATGCTTCTTTCTGCAAAGCACTGGCCTGGGGGAGCACAAGGGCCGCACCGAAGCTGCTTGCTTTCTTGTCAAATGAGTATGTGTGTTCACGATAGCCTTTGGTGCAGAAGGGCAAATAGGCAAATTGCTATGATCAAGGCATCCCATTCTTTGCAACAACATGAAACCCTCGCACTCGTTCTCTACTGAGCAGCTGAATTGCAGCATTAGCAAACCCGGTGTGAGAGGTTCTGCTGTCTTGAGATGCAATGACCTTTTGTCTGTGTGGGCTTTTCTTCCTCTGTTTACAGATATAGGCTCACTGCTTTTGTGCATAGGCTTTCAACTTTCGTGTATGATAATTTGTTTCTGTTGACCTGGTGCAGGAGAGAGAGGCGCAACAGAAGGCCCTTGCTCATCAGCAACGAGCAACTGTGGCAAGCAAGCCTCAGGTTTCCAAACCCCCGCAGACAAACCCAAACTCCAAGGCAGCAAACCCATCTGCAAATCCAGGCCTGGGGTCCAATGCAGGCGCCGCAAGCAAACAGCAGCAGCAGCAACAAGCTCAGCAGCAACAGCAGCAACAAGCCCAGCAGCAGCAACAAGCCCAGCAGCAGCAGCAGCAGTTACAGCAGCAGCAAGCCACCGAAGCAGCTGTCCAGGGGAAAATATACAGGAGCAAGTGGTCTCAGCGTCAGGGCAGTTCAGGTCCCTGATACGGATCCGGATGTTAGCGTTCTTATTAGCTTGTGTCTGGAACGCTGCCACTGTTGGACAAAAATTTTATCTTGAACCCAGGAGGCAGGAACAAGTGCAACGTTGGGCCAGCACGTGTCAAATTGGTTAAAAATAACATATTCGGAAACCTCTCATCAAGAACTTTCGATTGTTATATATATAGGTCCGATCCGCGGAG
>Ga0307947_1004010_pt1 | contig 11718 bp, 14 predicted proteins | sample OrgLakmetagen232_FD_201840 | JGI IMG/M metagenome (GOLD analysis project Ga0307947, IMG submission 201840) | Saline water microbial communities from Organic Lake, Antarctica - #232 | ecosystem: Environmental > Aquatic > Non-marine Saline and Alkaline > Saline | place: Antarctica: Organic Lake...
CCACAACTGCGGGGCCGTGGCATTTAAAAAGGAAAAAGGCTTTATAGTTGTCACGCTTTTCAGTGTCCTGCACTTTCTTAGCACTTACCAGCCACCGCTGCTGGCCACAACTGCGGGGCCGTGGCATTTAAAAAGGAAAAAGGCTTTATAGTTGTCACGCTTTTCAGTGTCCTGCACTTTCTTAGCACTTACCAGCCACCGCTGCTGGCCACAACTGCGGGGCCGTGGCATGAAAAAATGGTACACTGGACAAGCTGCAAGCGCATGAATTAGGTGTGATGGCTTTGTAGGAGATGACGGAAGCCTCAGAACTAGCAAGCGCTATAAATTCACCTCAAGTATACGTGTGATTGCATGTGTATGTGTGTGTGTGCATGTGTGTGCATGTGTGTGGGTGTGTGCATGTGTGTGTGCATGTGTGTGCATGTGTACCAGCAGAACATGTAACAAAAGTGTGAGCTTTTGTTACATTGCACGCCTAGTCAAAAGCAGAGTACAATGTATTAAAACGTGGCTATGAGATGGGGTTGATAGGTAAGACAGTGCAGCTGACGTGGCGAATGGAAAAGCGCACAATTTCCCCCTTGTGAAGGTAACAAAATAGCCTACAAAGTTGAAACAACCAACTGCCGGCTGTTCCAGCACTCCAGCCACCATGACCTGACAGAAACACCCTCACTTGGCGATTGCCTTGTTCACCAGGAAGCCCTACTTGCACACGTTGCTGGATTGCTCACACGCTGACCAACATTACCACCGGCCATGCAATTTTGACGCAATCTACTGGACTCCTCCACACACACCTAAAGTGTTCTATCGACACAAGCTCGTTACAGTCGACATTTGCATGTGCTGCTCCCACCAAAACTACAAGCTCCCACCAGCGCTCACATGCGCCCACCAAAACCTTAAGCACGCGCTCACTGCAGGACTCACATGTTCATAACTTATAATGCTCATGTTTCAATACACACATGCATGCACGCACACACGCACGCACGCACGCACGCACGCACGCACGCACGCACACAAGCATACACACATACAACAAACATGTGCACTTACATGCAAATACCGCATAACAGATGATGTGCTCACCTGGACAACTACGGCTGCACTTTTCAGGGCGTGTTTGGCCTCAACGCTCACGGGATCTGCCTCCTGCATACTCTTGTTCGTTGAGTCCAGCAAAAACTGCAGACGCATCAGCAAATGCATGTGGCACGGTGGAAATTGTGTGGAATGGAATTTTAGATGGCACATGGTGCAAGTATACATGGGCGCATGGTGGAATTATCTACGATTACTAATGGAATCATGGCGCTAAGAAGTAAGTGGGGCAGTGCCGGTACTTCACAGTGCACATGCTGTGTCCTATGTAGGGTCGGACAGAGCCATACACATACACGTATCAGGTAGGATCAGGGTGTTTTGAGCAGGGAGATCATCATCCATACGGTCATGCACGGAGTGTGTATACTGTTCTGGCCAGCCCTGGTCCTTTGCTGCGAAGAAGCCTTGCGTTTGTTTGGTCAAAGAGCTGTGAGGCCCTCAAAGGAAAGTCTGGGGGAGGATGAGCAGCAATACTTGGTCTGAAAACATTGAAAGGTGAGACAACGCAGATCCGCAAATATGAATTGTCGCTGCACAAATATTGATAACAATATGGTTATTTCACCACGATGCCCAAGCGACTTGACAAAAGGGTGCAACCGTCTTTTTACTCTCTTTTGTTGCTTCCTTTCTATGAGGCCATTGGCATCACACATAGGATTGCCATGTCTTTAAACTCCCCACACAAGAACACACGCGCAACACCCTGCAATGTATCATAGAGCAGCTCCCAGACCGGGAGTGTCAATGTAGTTGTAAGTGGGGTGAGGTTCATAATTGCTAGCATTTCTCCATAAACACAAATGTTGAGCTCTAACGGTAAGGACTGCTCGCACCATAGCCTCTCATTGTGTAGTAGGAAAATACGACCAGAGCGTTCACTACCCAGAGCGTTCATTGAATCTCAATATGCGCCTACACGCTCTGGATTGTCATGCCTCCTACATTGCTTTGATACAGCTGCGCAATACCATTCATTTGTTAAGTCACATAAACTCTCCAAATGTCCAGGCCAGAACAACAGACAAAGACATTGACATTTCCAGTACTCTGCTGACAAGGTCAAGATATAGCACTGCCTCAAGCTATTTGGCGGGAGTCCCACAGGAACTATTGAGCCAAGAAGCACATAAACACATAAATAAACAATGTGTGTAACGTGACATGACATTCAATTACCTCTCACCCTACGACACCCACACCCACACCCACACCCACACGCATCCACACACCCACGCACCATGGTACGTTCTTTGTTGAAATGTTCCAAGTCCTTCTGGCTGAGGTCAGGCAACGCCTCTTCATACTGAGGGCCATGTTTTGCTATGATTCCTATTCCACAATCCACAATTTGGACCTGCACCCAAATAGAGGCAGGGCAAGGCCGTTCATTCACAGCAGCAGTAGCAGCAGCAGGCACACGTAGAAGGGAACACAGTTACGAGTTGCACAAATGCAACGACGATGTCCGCGCAGTGTGCGGACACATGTTTGGAGGGAGCGCTGTTGTACTCCAAAATGCTGCTGCTAGGGCAACACTTACGTGCCTGGCCAAGCCATTTGGTCGAGAGGATGTTCAAATTTAAAGCCTTGTGCTTACACCATCTACAAGGAAGAGGCAAGGCATCAAGGAGTCTAAGCTATAAGCAGGTTTCAGTGCCTTTGTGATCCAAATCAAAGTTAACGCCCGAAAGTGAGAATGCCCAAGCTGCCATCATTGCAGTGATACATGGCCGCCGATAGTGGGGCCAATGTAAAAATGTTTGATGGGGGGAGCGCACAACGACTCGTAGGTGAAAACCTCTTTCTTTGGGTGTATTTGGGGGCAGGTGGATGCGGACTAGTGTCACTTTCTTTAAGGAGGGGTAGGATACGTGTATGATTCTGAGACCACACAGCAAGCATACTATTAGAGGGCAAATTGGAGAAGCTGGATACACAGGCAAATCTTCTTGCCAGACTTTTTGATAGCCTTCGTAATCTATAGGGCGCACATCTGTTTGAGAATATGCACAGCACAGAGCACACACCTTCTACGTTGGCTTCTCTCAGTCCTGTGAGCTTTGTGCAATAAAAACATACAATTATTGCAGCACTAGGCACGCGTACCTAGGGTTGGCCAGAACCGTATGTATACACCGTATATGACCGTATATGTGGTGATTTTCCTGCCAAAAACGACGTATATATATGGTTCTGGCCAACCCTCCACATACCATAACGAGCATGACCTTGGTGCACTTAGTCCATCAAATTACTCCAGCCACGCGAATCGCAAGTATTAAGTACTGCACAGTACATGGCAGCCTCTTTCCCTACTTATCTACTTGTACCTTGTCCAATAAAGAAGCAGAATTTGGCCCGTACAGAGAGAGGGCTGCGTACGGTGCCCCAAAGAAACTGCAGTTGAGCATATGTAGAGTGGCGCCATATCCACATAGGGCCACAGCAGCCAGTTTGGGGGCCGAGCCACAGGCTTGGAACAGGCAATTTCTAAAGGTTGATTCCCCTGCAGATGTATGTGTATACAATGGTAATAGGATTTAGAGGCTGTGCTAGGCATCTTTTGCTGTGCTTTTAACCCTTGGCTCAAACTTTATGCTCCTGAATGCACTAGCTGTTGAATGTTTCTCACTCCCTTACGTCAGGATGCTCGTCTCTAGCACAGATAATCCGCTACAGGATCAAGGATGTTCGTTTTGAGCAGAGATAAGGATGCTCGTCTCTTGCCAGAGATAATCAGCTACAGGATCAAGACTGAGGCCTACTAAAACAGGGCTGTATGCGGGCATGCATAACATCAGATGCACGAGGGGTTCTGACAGAGATTGCTCAAACGCTACTCTGTCAAGCTTTGTGATGAGCATTAGCTGTGCAATAGAGGCCACACCGCCAATACAAAAAAAGAGCTAACACACGTGCTGCACTTTTCAGATCTACAGCACATCAGGAACAAGCTCACGCGCTACCCTGCCTGCCTCAATGTAAAATGCCCACTGCAATACATAACAAAACACGACTTGCTCAATCTTTAACGTAAGTTTAAAGCCGTACCCTGGTGATAACAATGGCACACTTCTTACCATAGAACACCACAGCCCCCCCGCCTTGAAGGTACGAAAATTCGCAGTTCTCAAGCATCATCGTTGAGCTGTAGCCCTGCCATTTACGGTTCTGAATTGTAGGCTGATACTCCTCGAGTTCGATGCACCCAGGGCACCTTCAAATGGCACACCATAAAAAGACAAGGGTGATGATCACATAGCACTGAAGAGCTAGCTGTATGTTGGCATTGTAAATAAATAGGGATGGCCAGAACCATACATTTATAGGTATATACGGTGTACATACGGCATTTTTAGCAGGGAAATCACCATATTTACAGCCATATACGGTGCAGATATACAGTTCTGGCCAACACTATAAATAAATGGACAACGTCTGTCGTACACTGCTGGTTGTGTGGTTGAGTGTGAGCAGCTTCTACGTTGGTTCACTTGAACAAGCAGCACCCCTGAAATGTTTGTCATCACAGCATACTCAAGCACTACCGGTGTAATCTCCAAGGTCGACGGTGTTTAGCTTGATTATGAGGGAGCAAAGAGCGGCAGGTGGGTGCTTGTGGTGTGCCTCGGAATCAAATCTTGATGCTTGGAGTCTGGAATGTATGGCACTCAATTTCTTAAGTTTTTATGGTTCTGCATGATGCACAGTCTTAACTAAATGCCTTTGAAAACCTACACTGGATAATGCTTGGAGTCTATACTGGAACGGCGAGCAACAGCACTGTCATAATGGCCAAAGTCATGTGTCTAGGATGACTCGAAATGTTCAAAAGCCTTGCGTGCACAGTCACGTCGGTGTGCGTCAACAATACTGACCACCTAAAGCCTTAAAAATCATGACAGATGCAGTGTTGCCGGGCAAGGCAGGGCTACAGGACAGCTCTCTTCTGTAATTGGATTACTTTATGCCCTCCAGCAAACACCGTGTGATAGTACAGTGGTTGGAGTGATTGGGTTACCTCATGCCCTCCAGCAAACACCATGTCATGGTACAGTGATTGGAGTGATTTGATTACCTGATGCCCTCCAGCAAACACCGTGTGATGGTACAGTCCCGCAACATAGTTCTCTCTACGTCCATCAGTTGCACTCCTGCAGCATGGTATGATCCTGTATTGGTCAGTTGCACTCCTGCAACTTGGTATCTTTGGTATTAATCCTAAACACGGTGTTGACAACAAGATGCAGTCTAGCCAAGCACCGTTCGCGTAGCAATTTTTTCCTTATTGATCAAGTCATTTCATCTTAGGTTGACTATCTTAGGTTGGCTCCAAGCCTGGGCACCTTCAGCCTTAGTTAGACGTCAGACAGGCGGTGCTTTGGCATACAAAGTCCACCAGATTGCAAGCCTACAGCAGTGTTGGCTTCCTGTCTTGTGTATGGACATACACCCTCTGTTTCTCACAAAATTACAGTCACACTCAGAAACACACGCACACAAGTACAAGCTCACCTCTACCTCCATCTTCCAGCACAGTTCCTAGCATCGACAAGTCGAAGCAATAAGCCAGGTGCAACAGGCACGCAAGGGACCCGTGCCCAGTAAACCTGCACAGCATATCACCCCGCCCCATTTGATGGTGATTGCCGTTATGTACTCTGGCCTGAGCACAACAAAAGTTGTCCAGCACCAGATCAGTCACCTGTGCCCAATTTAGGTCATGACCTCATCATAACAGCTACAGAGCACCACTCTGAGCAATTGCATAGGTTAAATGGTATGTGCACACCAACAGCCAGAGGGTGTTGCCAAGAACACCTGTGCAGCTCAAACCTGTGTGAAGTAGCACCAAAACGATGAAAGCAAATTAGCACAATCCATCAGGTAAGAATCGGTGCCTATTTGTTGTATGTGTGTATATGTGTGTGTGTTGCCTGTCAAGAGTGTGTGTGTATCAGGCTTGTGCTCAGACGGTCAGATGGTACGGTACAATGAGTACGGTACGGACCATCTTTTTGTGGAAGATGAGCGATTTTGACCGTATGTACGGTACGGTACCGTACCGTATTACGCCGTATCGTACTGAACTAATACGGTGGAGTTGACTAGTACGGTCTCAAATTCTACAAGACGGTGGTCACTGTACAGTGCGATTTGACTAAAATTCGGCTGTTTGTCTCCAATTTCGGCCCAAAACATTTCTTTTCTTCTTTCAAAACTGGTTATGAACAATTACATATTATTAACCAGGAGTCAAGTACTGTGTCCGACTTTAAGTTTCCATGCAAGCCACTGCTGGGCCCTTCTCCCGAGCTGATGCAGTCCCAACCCAGCCTCAGGGTCGTTCAGGGAAGCATTTCTGTGGCGTTAGCACGGAAGAGGTGCATGCTGGAGGTGGAAATGGGAGGTTTTTGGGGCGGAGAGGCCTTTCTGAGGCCAACTTTTCACTGGCAGTGCCAGCTCCGCACCGTACCATACACCGTTATTACGCCCTACTTTACAAAGTTACGGTACGTACAGTAAAAAGCGTACCATACCATACACTGTATAGTGCACAGGCCTGATGCAAATGCATTCCAATCACGCATCTACATTCTTCAATGTTGGGTGAGCACACATGTGCAAACACAAACACTCATGTGCTCATGTGCGTGCAACCACATGCACAAACACACGCAGCTATTCACAGCAGCGCACCTGCAGTTTTGGATGTCCACAAGGTTCAGGCCTTCGCACTGCAGCACCACCCCACATATCTCCAAGCCATCTTGGGTACCGAGGTGCTGGTCCCGTGCAATTCTGGGTACAAATTCAGGGTTGGACTCTGCACCCAACAAAAAAGCAACAGGTACTGATAAAACAACAAATCTGATATTGGTTGTACGTGTGAGGTACAAGGGTCGCTGGGACGACAATATTGCCCGAGGCACGTTTCGGTTTGGTTCTGTCACATCGTGATTTTCGACGATTAAAGGAGGTATTTGCAGGCAGGGGAAATCCGATTTCCACATTCATATAGTTTAGGCACACAGATCCACTGAAGTACCAGGCACCGTAGAACTCCTCCACTGCAGAAGAGAGGGGGGGAGTCAATGGGGATTAGGAGAATTGCAAACAGGACTTAAATTGGCTTCTGATGAGAGATGTCAATAAAGCTGGAAAAGGCTGGTGTGAACAAGCCTGTTCAGAGAACATCATAACCAGCAAGCTTGTGAGATGTAAGTGAACACTGACAGCATAGTCTACTCCGGCAACTCAGTATCCCTCAGCAATGAACACTACTCTTAGTGCACGGACGCACGCACCTTCTGCAAGATTTGCACACTTCCATGCACATCACACAAACGTACACACACCCAAAACTCCATCAACAAACAAACACATAGTCAAAAGTCAAGAATGATGGCCTATCCGCTATTCTCCACATGCCTAAGGGCATCTACTTAAAAACATAACACACACCCTGACACTTTTCCCACACCTCCTTTGCAACCCATATACGCGTGCGCGCACACACACACACACACACAATACATACACACACTAAAACACAAAACACATACACAAACACTAACACACAATACACACACTAAAACGTATGAAAGCACGCTTGTGCATGCGCACGTGCACACACCTCCCAGCAGCTTCTCCACCTCTTGTATTTGCTGCTCCTGCTCACGCCTGCGCTTCTGCTGCGGCCCTGCAGGCCTCACAGGAAGAGCCAGGGTCTCTAGGAGGGGCAACAGCTGCTGAGGCTGCACCAGGTCTAGCAGGGCGTGCGTGTCACTGACTTCTCTGTCCCCCTCTTCATCCTCTCCCTCTTCCTCTTCTTCCTCTTCATCCTCTTCATCCACATTCAGCTCAGGCCAGCCGCCTGCAAAATTGTAGTTGCACGCAGGCAGATGCTGTATTTGTGTGTGTGTATGCGTGTATGTGTGTATGTGTGCATACATAGGACACATATCTGTGTGTGCTTCCGTGTGTTTGTGTTTGTGTCAGTATGTGCACATGCTTGTGTGTGTAAGTGCATACATATGGCAAAAGGCCCAATGCACTGGATCAGCAGCATGCGGGTGATCGCTGTGCTTGTATGTCTGCACGTGTCTGCGCAGCTGTGTTTGTTTGTGTGTACGTGCGGTAGCGAGCCTACATGCAGATACATGCAGAAGAAGGCTGCAATGATGTGCCTGTGCGTTTGGTTGTGTATCATTATAGGTACATGGTATGCACACCACAATCTTGGCCTCAATCACGTGTGTTCAAAGTACACGGTCTCAACTAGGTGTGTGCACAGTCTCAGCGAGGTGTGAGCACAGTCTCAACTAGGTGTGTGCATAGTCTCAGCTAGGTGTGTGCACAGTCTCAACTAGGTGTGTGCACACCGTCTCACCCTGGTGTGCATACGTGCACACCATCTCAAATTCTCAACTAGGCATGTATGCCATCTCATTCATGGACTTGGTCCGCCACAAGTGTTCGTTCAGAATACTGCTCACACCTTGAATCGCCCTGCAGAAGCCCTGGCGACGTTGCTGCACAAGATGCCTAGAGGGTGAAAATACAAACTTGCTTGTGTCAGTGCAATCATTTATGGGTGCGCGCAATTGAAAAGTGCAAAGCAGTTTACACAGGTGTACATCGCTTTCGAATTGAGATTTAAGCGGGACAAATTGTGAGGAACCAGAGGGCGTCACAATAATTTTGTGAGGGTCAGGGAGAAAGATGGACAGGTCGAGGATTGAGGGTGCTGCAATAAACCCACGACATTCGCACACTAGGCATAAGGCCATGATAATTGTACAATCGGGGCATACAATAGGAAGCATTCAGCGATGTCAGATTATGCACACACTTTTTGTGGCCAACGGCAACAGTTGGGGAAGTACAGAAAAATAAGTCAGCACAATGGGGGCCTGCCACTCCGGAGCACACAAAAAAACAGCCAATTCAATACCGACACTTAGCTGCTGTGTCTCCAAACCCTGCAAACCCACAAATGTACATCACCTGAGTTTCTGAGCAAGAAGCCTCTCAGGTTTAGCTAAGGGCTGAACGCTGCTTTTTGATATTGCCGCTAGAAACCGGACCTCCGCGTGATGCACATCTACAAAAGCTGAATTGATTGCAAGGCGAGGCAGTTGTTTGAATGGATGAGTTCGTGGATGAGCGCTGCATGCCTAAGAGTAGCATCTAACGCACTTATGTGTTGCGTGTATTGGCTACACACTCGCGTGCAAGCAAGCCCTGTGCATGTGAGTGCAATGTGCATACACCAGGAAAGTAGCCTGACCACGTGTAGGCACTTTCAAGTGTACAAAACACCTACATGCAAGCATCCTTCGGCTAATGCTAATCAACGCCCTACAAGTGCTGCTTAGCTGCCCTGAGAGAAGCTAGCGACACAGACCCTGCCCTACTTTCAATTTCTAAGTCCCCACTTGCGTACACATTATTTCCCTGCGCATCCTCCCGTACATTTATCTCTAAGGCAAGTTGCCCCCCTACCTGAGAAATTAAAGGCATCTGCTGCTTTATACGCCTTTAGTGCTGAAGGGGTAAGTTGCTTTGGAGGGACAAGTTCCAGTGCCAGGTTGCTGATTCTCAAGTCAAATAAGTCGGCACTCCTTTCCTGGAAGTCAATTGGGTGTTTAGGTTTCACGGGTGCACACACACACACACACACACACATACACACACACACACATACACACACACACACACACACACACGCACGCACGCACACACACGTATCATCTGCCTGAAAAGTTGCTAACCTTGCACGTCAGCGCTGTGTGGCAATTGCGTGCATTTGCTGTGTCCGGAGGGGTCGTTTCAACCTTTAAATTCCATGCTATGAGTAAAAGAGCCCAGTTGCTGTGGTTGGAGGCGACTTAGCAACCAAAGAGGCCATGCTACATAGCTAGGTTACATCGTAATTCCAAGCTTCAGAGCAGGCAATATCAACACATCAAAATGCTTGCAAGCGTGTGTGCGTAAAAGCGAACCATGGAGCGGCAGCAAGCGTGCCAACTCGTCCAGTTCGCAAGCAAAAGTGCGTCAGATAGCCCCGCACCGCTCATGACTTTTGTGCAAAGCTGGCGAAGAGATCACGATTAGAGAGCATACCAATTAGCCACATGGTTCAAACTTACCGTGTAGAATTTGAGCACGCCCGCTCTACTCCACAACACCACGCTCGGGTAATGCTTAGGTGCAGGCCACCTACACAGCAGGTTGACACGTCCAGGCACATACGACTGAATAAAACAGCACGTAACATGCGCAGGTCTTCTTTATGACCTGGAACTGTTCTTGTAGACCTCCACAACTCATGAACTTTGATTTATGCTCCTGTCCTCACATTCACACACAAGGGCTACCGGGGCTGTTAGCAACGACAGACACAGACAGGAGTAGCCAATGCAACGACAGATGGATGAGGATTGCAATGACAGACGCAGACAGGTGTAGCCAGATATTGCCAGACGAGCCTAAAGATCAAATGGTGGTCATACGTAACTAAGCTTTCTGGCACTAAACCATAAGCCTCATGCAAGCAAACCCATAGCATCATCAAATCAATTTCACCTCTGGAATCCATAAAAGTGGAGGATAAGTTTCTGAGACTGATGGCCCCAGCGGATTACAAGCGGCTCGAGCAACAACGTGCGTCCCATGACAACTACAAACACATCAAGCTCCTGTAAAGAAAAGGAGCGCCGTGCACCAGTCTAAATGAATATGAATGTGACGGCCTCGTGCAACAAAATTAATAAATGAAAGCGACAGCCTCATGCAACAAAATCCCCTATTAAGCTTTTAAAAGAAATTTGTGAGCATTTGGAGGAGAGAGAAGTCTGAGAGCTCTCCCTGCTTATGACATCGGCACGTGTTCAGAAGAAGTACATGAATGACAAACGGGAATACGCGTAGGGCTGGTCAATACAGAGGACACACGTGAATTCAAGAAAACATTTGGATACTTGTGGTCATTGTGTACGTACAGTGCTGGCCAGTCCTGCTAGTAGTATGCAGGTACATGCTGCGTGGTACCATAAAAGAAAGGACCTACCCGACCGGCCTGAAGCTGAGCAGAGTTCTCAATTAATTCTTCCAGGTCACTCAAGCTTGATCTTGATGTCAGGGCCTCATGATCAATCACCTGGTGTGTGCAAAGGGGAAGGTGCACTTTTAAGAGGAGTTCCATGGGTTAAGGGGAGGTTAAGTTAAATTAGGATGTGGTGCTAAGGTTTTGTAAAGTGCGGCAGGCTGCTAAGCTTGCAGCACAAAGGGGCCCTGGGTTTGCAATGACAATACCTAGAAGGCACAATGCAATCTCAATCCTATTCGATACACTAGCGCACACGCACATGCACGCGCACACACACATACACACATGTATACACAAACGCACACACATATACACACACGTACACACATATACACACATGTATACACAAACGCACACACATATACACACACACATACACGTATACATAAACGCACACACATATACACACACGTACACACACACACTCTCTCTCTCTCACTCTCTCTCTCTCTCTCTCTCTCTCTCTCTCTCTCTCTCTCTCTCTCTCT
>Ga0307947_1004012_pt1:0-7500 | contig 11714 bp, 10 predicted proteins | sample OrgLakmetagen232_FD_201840 | JGI IMG/M metagenome (GOLD analysis project Ga0307947, IMG submission 201840) | Saline water microbial communities from Organic Lake, Antarctica - #232 | ecosystem: Environmental > Aquatic > Non-marine Saline and Alkaline > Saline | place: Antarctica: Organic...
CCCACACAAACACACACATACACATGCACACACGCACGCACACACACAGGTGTTCCGTGCCCTGCGCCTGTGGCACGCACACCCTAGCGCATGCCCTGGATGCCAACAGCTGGTCGGTGCAATACTCCCGGCACATGTGCTGAAGTGTGACGTCACTCAGCGTGTGTACTCCAGCATGAAGAGCTACCTAGAGAACGCGGCCAAGCACAAGTGAGTGAGCACGTGTGTGTGTGTGTGTTTGTGCGTATGTGTAGTAAATTGGCGTATATCTGTGGTCATCACACAGCGCGTGTCTTTCGACATAGCAAAGGCTACCTGAAAATGGGGGCCAAGCATGAGTGAGTGAGTGAGCGTGTGTGTATGTGTGAGTGAGTGTGTGTGTTGAACTGGTGTGCATTGTGTGTCCGGAAGTGCATATATATTTGTGTGCATCACGCAGCGGTGTACTCTGGTATAGCAAAGGTGAAAAAGGCGGCCAAGCACAAGTACATGCATGTGTGTGTCAGTGTTTCTTTTTAGGCAAACATACCATGTCGATCGACATGAAAACATGGATTTTGAAATCGACATGAAACCGAGATTATGGGGGTGTCGACAAGCCCTTGTGTAAGACGGTTCTTGGCCCTTGCAGGGCCATTGAAGACTTTCACACACCACAAATTCCAAACAATCCAAAAATATTTTTATTTTCAACTGTCATGTTAAAACCCCCATTCAATAAAGCCCAAGTTGCCAGGGGAAATTTTTTGATGGGAAGTTCTGGGGCCCATGGGCAGCATCTGCCCAGCCACCTTCCAGTGCACAAAGCAGGCCGTTACAGCCCATGAGATCAGCAACAGCTACAAGCTTGAAGAAGCAGCAAGTCTTGGGTCCACAAACAAGTTCCAGGCTTTTCTGGAAGAGCGCACACCAAAGGGGGGCAATGGACTGCAGACGCTTCTTCACAGCCTGCCCCCCCTCCTCCACCAATGCCTGCCCCCCCACCCACCCCCCATCACTGAAAGGGCTGCACGGCAGCAGAGGCGAGCAGCAGCTTCAGAGGATGCAAAACCTGCTGCAGCAAGCAGCAGCGATGAGTCTGATAAGGAGCCAGAGTCAGCACAGCCTCCCCCCTCCCGACCCCTCTCTCAGCCAAAGAGTTTTGGGGGGAAGCCACGCGCTTAGGGGGGCAGGATGGGTTTGGGGAGTGGGTTGAGGTAGCAGAGTTGGTGATGGTAATGGTGCCAGGGTCAGTGGAGGATGAGCACTTGACGTGCTGCGCACGAGGGTTTAAGGGCTTGGCGTGGATTCCTTCCCATATCCACAGGCCATTTTGGAATGGCTCAGCGCAAAAAAGCGCCGTGGGTTTGAATAGATGAACATCTCAGTTAGAATGGACAATTTGCCCAACAATTTCAAACTAAATATATCAAACTCCTGTATGTTAATGCAAATGCTTCCTCACAACTTAAAATTAACTTACGTAACACCAAATGCCGGGAGGCCCCAAGCCTCCCGGCGGGCTGGGGCAGGAAAAGAAAAGGACATGAAAACGCAATTCCTCAAATTCCCAGATTGGGGAATGACATGAAACCAAGGTTTTCCAAAAACCTTGAAAGAAATGGTGTGTGTTGAACTAGTGTCTACATTTCTGTATACCACATAGCGTGTGAACTCTGGCATAGCAAATGCTGCCTGTAAACAGGCGGCCAAGCACGAGTGCGTGCGTGTGTATGTGCATGTTTGTGTAGCAAACTGTTGTGTACGTTTGTGTGTATCACACAGCGCAGCATAGCAAAGGCTGACTGGAAACAGGCGGCCAAGCACGAGTGCGTGCGTGTGTGTGTATGTGCATCTTTGTGTAGCAAATTGATGTGTACGTGTGTATATGCGCATCTTTGTGTAGCAAGCTGGTGTGTACGTGCGTGTGTGTGTGCATCTTTGTGTAGCAAGTTGGTGTGTACGTGTGTGTGTTTCACACAGCGCAGCATAGCAAAGGCTACCTAGAGGACGCGGCAACGCACAAGTGCGTGCGTGTGTGCGTGCGTGCATTTTTTGGTTGTCGTCTGCACGTGTTTTGGTTGCAACTGTCAAAGGAGCAACGGTGGTTGTTTGTGGAAACTCTTACACATTTTTTGTGATTGCGTTTTGTTGTGGTTGTGTCCCTGCACCTTATTACAGTACTTTTACTCGGTTCCTGCCATCTTTGACGTTTGAGAATTGAGGATAAGCGCAGAGGAGGTCCTTTATGCCCCAAAAAGTGCTGCAGGGAAACAGCTGTGTTTCAAACCACAGAACAGATCGCCAGAGGCCCTTTTTGCCGTACTAACTACTGCAGGAAGCAGCTGCTTCTCAAGTCACTGGAAGGATTGCTAGAAACCAGTACCGATGGGAACTAGGGAATAACGCTAAGTGGATAAAGGAAGAAAGAGCTAATTTACGCGGCACTGGTGGCTGATGTGACACATTCAAACACACACACACACACACACACACACACACACACGCACACACACACACACACACACACACGCACACACACACACACACACACACACACACACGAATATACACATGCACAACGTACACAATCACACACTCCTTTAATTGCAGCATTGCTCCTGAATTCACAAATTGCGAGACCTGTGGCCGAAACGTCCCTGCTCGCAAACCGTCAGAGTGAGGACGCCATGCCACCCTCTCAGCTTCGTCAAGGCGCCTCTTGATTGAATGGAAAGAGGGGAAATCTAGCTGCGTGCCAGGAAAGGGAGAACGCTGCCGATTGCGCCAGTGTTCACACACTATCTGAGCTATCTTTTTTTTCTCCTTGTTTTCTTGATTTTATTGAGCAGCACAATGGTGCTGGGACAGAACGTGCCCCTTGTATGAAACAGATGCATAGGCAAGTGATCCCTGTGGTTAATCCAGCTAGTCCCGGCATGTACAGAGGTTACAGAGGTTTACAAGGTTTAGAAAGATATGCCTTCCTGTACATAGGTTTCAGAGGTTCCAGATCATTAAGTCATTAGTAAAAAAATGACTGCTAGGCTGTGTATGATAAAGCACTGTAAAAAATGTGAGGAGTGTTAGCTGTCGCACCACAGACTTGTAACGCCTACAAAAAAAGCCTGGAAGGGAAAAAGGCACAACGCTGCTTGTGACAACTGTAAACTCTTGGCATGGCGTGGGCCTCCCAAACTGTTTATATCTTACCAGATCAAATCACCGGTATTGCATATAGTATGAGGGAGGGTTACATCGCTATATGTGCCTCTTGGGGGCAAAGAAAAGAAAAGACTCCGCTGCCAGGTAGTGATGACACAGCGTAGTGATGACACAGCGTAGTGATGACACAGCATAGTGATGACACAGCGTAGTGATGACACAGCGTAGTGATGACACAGCCAGCATATTAAGGGAGGGGGTTATGTAGGTGCCCGCACCAGGCAACCCCCCACCGCGCAAACACACAAAGGAAAATTTTAGTGTGGGTCAGGGGGGTTGTGTGCCGTGGCACCCAGACCCGCACCATGACTGTTGTTGCTTAGGTTGTATTGCAGTGCATATCGTGTTTTATGAGTGTGGATGCATGTCTGATGGAATGTCCATTCCGTTGTGTGTCAGCTTTTAATCTTATGGTGATCCATTTTAAGGTCCGCCAGAGGTTTGTCTGTTTATTAGTCTTTGTAGATAGTCCCCATAGCTCCAACTAGGATCACCTGAAGCTTGACTTCCCTATATCCTTGTCTGTTTAGGTTGGCAATAAGCATGCTGTGCTGTGCTTTTGCTTTTTGGAGTTGGGGATCAGGTCTAGTGTCTTCACAGAATTTAAACTCAATCAGGTGAACCTCCCACTAGTTTGTATTAAGTTTCTTGTCTTTAGCAAACTGCTGAAAATCTGAGGTGCGGGTGGTTACCCGAAAAGAGCACACAGTGCTAGGTAAATTAAGATAACGTCGGGACGAGAAGAAGAGGCTTTCAAAGCACGTGTTGTTAGGTTTGGTAGCAACCAATAGGGCAGTGTTTCGTTGGCAGTGTTTCTCAGATCTGCAGATCTAGGCCCTGTTCTACCAGACTATCTGCACCGCCGATGTCAGTGTAAGCAATTTGGTTGGCACCGCATGGCCCCTTTTGTACTAGGCAGTGCACTTGCCATGTTATGACGTTTTATAATTATACTCCTTATTTTAGTGTGTTGGCAACCAGAGAGTATGTGAAGCGCACTGTCAGTTTGCACTGAAAAGCCGTATCGCGATCGGAAGGCGTGCTTTTGATTTAAGATTTCCTGTGGGGCATCTAAGCGGAAGCTTGGGAAAAGCTGGTAACCAAATCATAAAGGCGCTAGAAAAAATGAAGGGAAAAGGGTTAGGCACTCAGCCACAAAAGAGGCCACACCATACACTACATCTGGCTGGTTCAAAAAGGTCCTCAAACAATTTGGGCTATTCTCATACTGAGGTGGAATGACAAGCTGGTGGTGCTGTGAGCGAAGGCTGACAAGATGTTCATGCGGATAATCCAGCAAAACGTGTTCCTCATTCTGAACAGTGTGGCAGTCACACTTGTCACAGATCCTGAGCTCATAAAGCCTTATATTCCTGTTATGATGCATTCTTTGGATCAGAACGTTATGGCCAGAAAGGTGTAAGACACACAAATACTGCAAAGTATAAGACTGCAACTGGGTCTTGATTCTCAAAAAGTTATGAAACTTGCTTCCAAGCTTCATGTCCATTCTGTCAATTACGCTGCCAAACTTGTGTGTATCAGACGTGCCCTTTCCAGCACGATTATCAACTCTAATCAGGAGTCGGTTTCAGGCCAAGCCTGCAACCCTCCTGATCCCCATTGATTTTTTTTTTTTGGTGAAGGAGAGTTACGGTATGCGGTACCAAAGTGGCTCCTTTTCCTTGATTAATATGGGGAGTGGTTTTTCACTGCCTGCGTAGTTTTTTCTTTTTCATTCAAATTGCACAATATGGCTGCACACTGCACGCTTCTCTGTACCTGGTACCAAAGTGGTGGCTCTGAATATCCTACTTGGTGATTCACATGTTTGTTTCATTGCCTTTCAGATTGGTCGCTCATGATGAATGGCGTGGATTACAATTAGATCAATTCCTGTTCCGCAATATCAAAATTGAGAATAGGAGAAAGGAAGTATTAGCAAAATCCATTTAAATGACACATTATGCACAAAAACGCTTCACGTGGCAGAAGCTTTTACAACCCAAACAAAACCAGAAACTGGTCAACCTCCTGATGAGAGGAAATAAAACAATAACAAATACTGGTCACTGGAATTTCGCGGTACCTAGTACCAGAATGGCGCCTTTAATTAATGTGGGGAGTGCTTTTTGCTGTTCTTTTTCCTGTGGCTCTCCTGATATGCATCGCATACTACTGCTGCCGCGCAGGCCTACTGCCACGCTGCTGCGGCTTGTGATAGCTGCTATTCCATGGCCCTCCGTCTCGTGAATAGTAATCCATGGGGTACGGCGTCAATCCACCCTTCCCTGCCTCATCCATGTCACACAACCGCTCTTCTCCAGTCCTCACCACTTTATCTGCGCCATCACAAGCAAGCTGTCGTGCCTGCTCTCCTCCACCCTGTGCCGAACCAACTTCGGCTCCCTCTCTTGCATCACAGTCTGAAGTTGCCCCCTGGTTGTCTTCCTGGACGGAGTGCTGCACTCCATTGCCTACCTGCCGCAGTTGCTGCTGCTGTTGGCTGTTGGGTCTAGGCTGCTGCCTTTGCTGCTGCTGCATCAGAGGGAGTTCCTGCTCCCACCAAGGAGGCACGGCCCCCAAAGCTACCAGGGCCTCATAGGGGGTAAGCGTGGGTTGAGGGAAGGCTTCCCCCCAATCAATGGACAAACGCGGGCAGGCGATCTGTGTGAGGGCAGTGCGTCAAGGAAGGATGAGCAACAGTGAGCGGCTAAGAGGGGGTGGGTGTGGGTTGAGGGAAGGCTTCCTCCCAATCAATGGACAGGCGCGGGCAGGCGATCTGTGTGAGGGCAGTGCATCAAGGAAGGATGAGCAACAGTGAGCGGCTAAGAGGGGGTGGGTGTGGGTAGAGGGAAGGCTTCACTCTTGTCAATGGACAGGCGCGGGCAGGCGATCTGAGAGGGCTGGTGTATGAGGAACAGTAGTTTGAAAACTGGGTATGGGTTGAAGGGAAGACCATTCTTGTCTATGGAAAGACGCAGGCAGGCGATCTGAACGAGGGCCGTGAATCAGAGAGAAGTGGTAAACGGTGAGCACACACACACACACACACACACACACACACACACACTCACACACACAGCATAAAGGGTGGGTGTTGGCGAAGGGGTGGTTGCCTCCCATTTTATCAATTTACCTAGACAGGTTATTCATGAAAACCCATCAATTCATCCCAATAGGGATAGGAAGAGGTTGTCACTCACACGCTCCTGTGACAAAACATATCACACACACTCACACGCTCCTGTGACAAGACAGATAACACACACACACTCACACGCTCCTGTGACAAAACAGATCGCACACACACACACACTCACACGCTCCTGTGACAAGACAGATCACACACACACACACCCACACGCTCCTGTGACAAGACAGATCACACACACACACTCACACGCTCCTGTGACATAATAGATCACACACAAACACACTCACACGCTCCTGTGACAAAACAGATCACACACACACACACACTCACACGCTCCTGTGACAAAACAGATCACACACAAACACACTCACACGCTCCTGTGACAAGACAAATCACACACACACTCACATGCTCCTGTGACAAAACAGATCACACACACACTCACACGCTCCTGTGACAAGAAGATCACACACACACACACACTCACATGCTCCTGTGACAAAACAGATCACACACACACACTCACACGCTCCTGTGACAAGACAGATCACACACACACACACACTCACACGCTCCTGTGACAAAACAGATCACACACACACTCACACGCTCCTGTGACAAGACAGATCACACACACGCAGACTCTCACACACACGCAGACACACACGCACACACACACCTGCATTTCTGTTATAGCACCGCTAGAAGCCAACCCTGCATATTCCATTACAAACACCAACAAACACGATAACACAAACATATACACACACAGACACACACACACCTGCACCCATGCACCAATACCGTCCACCAAGGCTAGCCGCTGTGGTGACAGCTCTGAGATGAGGAAGGTCGTGCGCTCAATGCCACGCTCCGCAAACATGTCCTGCACGCAGAAAGAAACGTCGTAACAGCATTTGAGTCGTATGACACATCTCATGCCGTGCCCCGCAATCAATCGTTGCATTCAAAAAGAGTCGAGTTCACGTAAGCATGAATGCAGTCCTCATTTTGCGCCCCTTGTTGTTAAGCTTCGAGCGTACCTAATGCCATGCTCTGCAAATAAATATGTTCCACAAAGCGTCTTGTCCACCAGCATCAGATCACTTAGAAGCCAGCTTCAGGCAGTGATGTTGGCC
>Ga0307947_1004012_pt1:10000-11714 | contig 11714 bp, 10 predicted proteins | sample OrgLakmetagen232_FD_201840 | JGI IMG/M metagenome (GOLD analysis project Ga0307947, IMG submission 201840) | Saline water microbial communities from Organic Lake, Antarctica - #232 | ecosystem: Environmental > Aquatic > Non-marine Saline and Alkaline > Saline | place: Antarctica...
TTAGGGTTTAGGGTTTAGGGTTAGGGTTTTAGCACACACACAAATACACACATACATACACACACACACCTGCTTGGTCGTAGTACTCCCGAGTGAGCTTCCTGGCATAAGGGTCATACCGATATGCTGGTACTGCTGGGTTGGCGATCATGATGGCCTCCAAATGGAATCTGCAGCAGGATTGCAGATTTCCATTGAATGAATGATGGTTCCCACAGAGCAATTTGATTTAACAGGGATTATTGCATTGATTTTATTGCATTGATTTTATTGGGATTATTGGGTGGGAACACTAGACTTTTTCGTTTTCTTTCTGAGCTTATGGATTTATTTGTGGCTGGCCGAGACTGGTCAGCAGCCGATCAGCCAAACAACCTGGCTGCAGGTCACCCCCCATTGTAACCAATGTAACCACTGTAACCATTGGATGGGTATACTGGCACTGCTGGGTTGACAAGTGTGATGGCCTCCAAATGGGATCTGCAACAGGATTGCAGATCTCCAATGACCAACACATGGAGCTGTGTGGATTTTTACAGGGATTATTGCATTGATTTTATTGCATTGATTTTTTTGCATTGATTTTAATGGGGGGGGGGTATACTGGCACTGCTGGGTTAGTTTTTTGAATTTTAAATTTTGTGATGGCCTCCAAATGGGATCTGCAACAGGATTGCAGATCTCCAATGATTAACACACAGAGCTATGTAATGCTACAAGGAGCCAATGTGGGTATGCAGGCCATGTTGGGCTGGCAATCATGATGGCCTCCAATCGGAACCACGCACAGGATATACATGATATATGATAACGTTAAGCATCTTTACACGAGAAGGTTTGCAACCATGCAGGACCTAGTAGAAATCTGAACAAGAGCTGCAGGAATCCATACACTAGTTTGTACAGCAATGACGCATTTGTACAGCAATGACACGTTTTTACAGCAATGACGCATTTGCACAGCAATGACACGTTTTTACAGCAATGACACATTTGTACAGCAATGACACGTTTGTACAGCAATGACACAGTTGCACAGCAATGACACGTTTGCACAGCAATGACGCATTTTTACAGCAATGACACATTTGTACAGCAATGACACATTTGTACAGCAATGACACGTTTTTGCAGCAATGACACGATTTTACATCAATGACACGTTTTTACAGCAATGACACGTTTTTACAGCAATGACACGTTTTTGCAGCAATGACACGTTTGTACAGCAATGACACGTTTGTACAGCAATGACACGTTTGTACAGCAATGACACATTTTTACAGCAATGACGCATTTTCACAGCAATGACACGTTTGTACAGCAATGACACGTTTGTACAGCAATGACACATTTGTACAGCAATGACACGTTTGCACAGCAATGACACATTTTTAGGGTTGGCCAGAACCGTAAATGCACACCGTATATGACCGTATATGACCGTATATGATTTCCCTGCCAAACATACCGTACATACACCGTATATATATATATATATATGTATGGTTCTGGCCAACCCTACACATTTTCTGACATGACTAAGGGTGTGCCAGCCTCTAGTCAAGGCTGGACAAGGTGTGATGCCACATAATTAGGGTTGGCCATCACCCTATATATACGGTATATATACGGTAATTTGGCAGGGAAATCACCTAATATACGGTCATATACGGTGTATACATACGGTTCTGGCCAACCCTAAACATAGCAC
>Ga0307947_1004013_pt1 | contig 11713 bp, 7 predicted proteins | sample OrgLakmetagen232_FD_201840 | JGI IMG/M metagenome (GOLD analysis project Ga0307947, IMG submission 201840) | Saline water microbial communities from Organic Lake, Antarctica - #232 | ecosystem: Environmental > Aquatic > Non-marine Saline and Alkaline > Saline | place: Antarctica: Organic Lake...
TGTTCGTGGTGTATGTGTGTGCACAAGGTGTGTGTAGGTGTATGTGTGTGCACAGGTGTTCGTGGTGTATGTGTGTGCACAAGGTGTGTGTAGGTGTATGTGTGTGCACAAGGTGTGTGTAGGTGTATGTGTGTGCACAAGGTGTTCGTAGGTGTATCTGTGTGCACAAGGTGTGCGTAGGTGTATGTGTGTGCACAGGTGTTCGTAGGTGTTTGTGTGTGCACAAGGTGTGCGTAGGTGTATGTGTGTGCAAAGGTGTTCGTAGGTGCATGTGTGTGCACAAGGTGTGTGTAGGTGTATGTGTGTGCACAAGGTGTTCGTAGGTGCATGTGTATGTGTGTGTACGAGTTGTAGTATGTGAATATGAGGGGGGGAAATCTTGTGTTCTGCTGAAGCTTTGCCTGCTTCGCAATGTGAGTTTTCAGGCATGGTTTGTTGCGCTTGTGCACCTGCTCGATGTAACTGCTCGATGTAACTGCTATGCATGCGCACACCCTTTGTGCCAGCTGGCCCTTTATGTGGGATTGAAGTGACAAGAAGACCTTGAGCTACCAAATCATACTAGCGTGTACCTAGTAAGGAAGTAATGTGGGAATGAAGTAACAGGGAGGCCTTGAGCTGTCAAGGAATACCAGCGTGTACCTAGTAAGGAAGTAATGTGGGAATGAAGTAACAGGGAGGCCTTGAACTACCAAATCATACTAGCGTGTACCTAGTAAGGAAGTAATGTGGGAATGAAGTAACAGGGAGGCCTTGAGCTGTCAAGGAATACCAGCGTGCAGTAAGGAAGTTACAGAACTTGACACACCCACTCGGGAAATGTCTGCTGTGTGTTTGTCCCTGCTGGTACAGCTTCTCCCCTCTTTTGGGCTGCCTGCAGGGGATGTCCCGCCCGCCATACCCCCTGACGTAAAGTATCAACGCGTCGTTGGCAGTGACGTGATGTACGAGCCCCTCCATGCCAAGCTTGTTGCGGCAGTGCTCGCTCACAGGCTGGTGCCTGGCGGCTGCGCGCTGCTGTGCTGTGCTGTGCGCCAGCTGCGCACCTTTCAGGCGTTTGAAACCGCGTGCCGGCAGAGAGGGTTACGCTATCGAACGTGCCAGGTGATTTCCGGCATGTTTTGCGCCTGAGTTGTCCTTGCATTTTTGCACAAATAGTAATGGTACGGACCCTATAAAAGTAAAACAGGGTGGGTAGCCTGTCGCATATTAAGGGGAAATTACTTGCAGGTTCGTTTTGCAATGAGAGACGCGCTTGCTTGCTTTATAACTGCATTGCATTATTACAAGAGCATCAAGGTCTTGAACTTATGAATGGTCTTTTTCTGCATACTGCTCACCTATGACAACTTGGTCACTGCAGTAATCGTACTGCAAGGAATAATGCAGCATTACTGCTCACCTATGACGATGTTGGTCACTGCAGTAATCGTACTGCAAGGAATAATGCAGCATTACTGCTCACCTATGACAATGTTGGTCACTGCAGTAATCATACTGCAAGGAATAATGCTGCATTACTGCTCACCTATGACAACATAGTCACTGCAGTAATTGTGCTGCAAGGTTTAATGTTGCATTACTGCTCACTATGACAACATAGTCACTGCAGTAATTGTGCTGCAAGGATCAATGTTGCATTACTGCTCACTATGACAACATAGTCACTGCAGTAATTGTGCTGCAAGGATTAATGTTGCATTACTGCTCACCTACGGCATCATAGTCACTGCAGTAATTGTGCTGCAAGGATCAATGTTGCATTACTGCTCACCTACGACAACATAGTCACTGCACATACTTAACCTCACACACGGCAAGCAGCCGCATATTTCGGGGTGGGGATCCCCTAACAAGGATGGGTGCTTCGACTCCTCCCCAAAACCTTCATTTTACAGCAACTCCCCACCCCCTGTTCTCTATTTTGGCCCCTTTTTACAATCTATAGAAGCTAGGGAGTTAGTTTGATGCACCCAGCCAGCTGCTGTTGCAGGCATGACCCCACCGCTTCACACCATGAAAAGCACCAGGACGTGTAAAATTAGCTCTCTAGCTCATTTGCGTTGCCCACCTTGTGTATGGTGTATGCGGTAAGCGTAAACCTTTTTAGATGTGCTCGGGAAAATTTAATCACCGCCCTTCTCCCAAAGATGTTGCATAGTGGCAGTGGGGTTGTTTATGCACTGCAGGTGTTTGTATGATGTGAGATGCTTAGGGTTGGCCAGAACCATACATTTATAGGTATATACGGTGTATATACGGTATTCTTGGCAGGAAATCACCATACTTACGGTCATGTACGGTGCAGATGTACGGCTCTGGCCAATCCTAGAGATGCTTCATTCTTAGCCTTTTCTCACCAACACTCCAATATTGGGGCATTTTTCTGACTCACCTGTTTGCTAATACACAAAAGTCTACGGTCTGGATAGCGATCAATGCAGAGGAGGAAGGGAACAGGTTCTGCAAAAGCTGTGTTTGGAACGATTTCACACAGCACACAAAGCAAAAATAAATAAATAGTCAAAATACTACACGACAGCGTGCAAACACAAAAACAAACCACATCACAGATCGATCCAGGAGCGGGGGAGAAGGGCATAGGCGGAAGGAGGCGCGACTATGAAAAGTAAGTCACCTTGTGACGAGGCACAGTCAAACGCAAGCAATGTCTTTATTTACTATTAGGTTCTTTGTTTTTCTCATCCTTTTGGGGCTGGTTCGATTTGGAATGTGCCACTTTGCCTTGATTACAACTGCTTCAGGCGACAAGTATTTGTGTTGTGTGTCCACAACAGTATTAAATCGTCCTTACACCGACCTACCACAAGAACAGCAACAGTCGATGGATAATGTAACGTTTTATTTACTAGACGGCCAGCTTTGCTGAATGTTCTATTAGTTGTTGCTTTGGAAGGTCACAGATGAAGTTCCAGGGATGGGTCATACAACGTATTTGTGTAATACGCCGTATCGTATTTAACGCGTATTCCACCGTATTGAACGTCTCAAATGACCGTATGACCCATCCCTGTAATTTTTGGAGTGTTACATGACATAATCCGCTTAGAGACACTTGGCATGGCATGGCATTATTGGCCTCGTCATCAAGACCCAACCGCTCCTCTTTGTCTGCAGGTATGAAGGGGGCTTTTTGCTCATGGCAATCGACTTCAAGGCCAGCCCTTGCCAGGATTGGGGGCTGCTGGACTCAGAGTTGAATTTAAACTAAATCACATGGCAACGCTAATGTTTGGATCCTAGCAGCTAGCAGGCCAGTAAATCATGCATTCATGCTGCGTCAGACTCATTACTGTTGCGGCAGGGTTGTTGCCTCACATGATACCCCTAGTTTGTCTCGTTTGGATTGCATATAGGTTTACATTCAGATAAACATGGGGGGACCTTCAGCCAGACTGTTTGGTTCATCGGCCTGTGCTGGTCCTCGCCAGTCAACAATAAGTTCATAAGCTCAGACACGAAAGAAAAAAATCTGTTGTTATGTTGCAAGAGGAAATCATTAACCACCTGGGCACTGACTTGTTGTCGCAATAATGCTCTACTGAAAAATCATCCAAAAATTGAATAGGTAAGCAAACTCTCTATTCAGTCGATTTTGGATGATTTTTCCTTAAAGCACAACGCCTGCGTCTCTACACATCAAAAGGGCATGCGCTTCATGCATCTTGGATCTCCTCACAAGCACAACGTGATGGTCACAAGAAAAGAAAAGAAAAGACTCCGCTGGTAGTGGGGCACAGCCAGCATGATAAAAGTCACAAAAAAGAGATTTTACATGATCCCTAGGTGCTGTCTCCACACCTTGAGGGTGTGCCCCTCAGCCTAAAACGGCTAACATTTTGCAAAACAAGACAGATATAAATGCAAATGTCTCGGCAAATGAACAGGGCATGCACAATGCACATTTTGATCAAATGGCACTGCAAATTGATTGCAAAATGCCCACAACTTTATAACAAGAAAACCCTTGGTGTCATTATATAAAATGCTATCAGCCCGGAAAACTCATGCTGGCTAAGACCACTTTGTCTTTGCACTGGCTGAGATCGAGGTTCCTTATCCTATGAATAACTTGTGGTCTTTTTGTCTGAGTTCAGTAACGTTTAAGTAAATTCGCCTGCTGGCTGGTAATCTTTGTGGAGGTGGTGTCCTGCACAATGAAGTGTAGACGTCGTGCTTTCATGTGTCAGTCACGGGCCTAGTCTTGGCTGGTTTGGGCTGCCAGTTAAAGGGATTTACTTTAAAGCAAGCGAGCTGCTTTGTGCATTTCTTGCGTGCCTAGCTGCTACCTTCGTGCTTCTTGCATGCTTCAAGCTGCATGCTTCATGCTCCGTGCTTGGTGCCACGTGCTTTGCTTTGCATTTCCCTGCTGATTGGGGCTGCTTGTGTCCTTTGTCCTCTCTTCTGCTCCGCTGCACTTTGCTTTCTTGGCGCTCCTGGTTGTTGTTGGCATAATGCATAGGTCAAGGGGAGATAGCAATCTCCCTACTATGAGGTTACAACGAACTGAAAGTTGGTAAATAAAAAGGGAGCAAGAGAGGCAGGCTGGAAGAGATAAAAGAAAATAGGAAGGGGGGGCAACCAGGCTGATGAGAAGAGGGGCAAAACGTATACGAGAAGGTCAAGCACGGGAAAGAAAGAAGGAAGGAAAGCCTGCGTAATTTGGTGCCTACGTTAAAAAACAAGGGCTAGGAAAACAGGGCTAGGAAAGAGTCCTGAACCATTATATCATAATCATGATTGAAATATATTCCGGCATTTGTACGACAGCAGGTTAGCAAGAATGTTGTTCCTCCACCAGCTACTAACAGTGCATAAAAGGAAGGAATCCTGCCTGGACCCCCCCGAAAATACCCACAAATAACCCAATGAACAGCAAAAGATAAGGCATCACTCTAACCACGTGCGTCCTTCCCACTAAGCATGTGAACTCCAACAGCTTTGGTCAACACCCATCGCCCACAGGTCAATTTCTGAGCCATGAGTGCAAATGTCCAACAAAGGCATGCAATTGTACTGAACTTCACTCAAACGAACGACGTGAATAGTAGCATAATATCATAAAATCACGCTTATAATAACGAAGAGCAAGATCTCACAGAGTGTTGTGGAAGAGCTATTGATTGGCCAGAGATTGTTATATTTCATAAAAATAAACTTGAAGCAACTGATCACGGGTTTCGCTCCAGAAGATACACTGAATACGACTTGTCTAAAACAACACAATGTTTTTCCCTTCCTCGCTTTCACACGTACACCATGCACACTGTCATAATATAATAACAGACTCACGAGGAGCACTGTGGCTGTGAAGCCATTATCAACCTTGCATTAAAGCCGCATTACCATCAACCTTGCACCACCCTACGCCACGCCTGCTAGCAGACTCAGGAGGAGCATCGCGGCTGCTAAGCCCAAGCCGAGGCTGTTGCTTGAGGGTGCGCTGTTAGAGGTCTTCAAGGACCAGCCTGTGTGAAGTTGTGATGTCGTTTTGTGCAGAGGGGAAGGCAACACTGTCGTGCATTTATAAAGCAGTTACAAAGTTCAGACTAACTTAATTGAAAAACATCTCAAACCCGCGCGTGACATCATGCTGTTTGGGCACTTTCACACAAGCCAGGGGGAGCAAATGTATTACACACTCAACACTCCACACTCCACACACGCAACTGTGTGCCCGGATGCATCCACGCACGCACCTGTGGTACCTCCCAAGGAGCATGTGCTGCTGGCAGCACAAGCGTCCAATGCTGCCTGTGTCTGGCTTCCGTCACTGTCGTACACTTTCATGTCGAACGTAACTGTGCCGGCAAGCAGCTTCCTCCTTGAGGAGGACGCGTCGGAAAATGCCACCTTCTCTACCTGCAAGCGGCAGGGTACGACTTTGTTTCGCTTGGGCATACTTTTGTGCACGTACGTCGTTGTTGAAAGCGACATTGAAAAAAGATCTCACTATGAAGAACACGCAGCAAGTCTGCTTCTAAATTGCAAAATCACCTCAGCCTTAGGTTGGCATGTGGAGCCCTCTGCACACTTGTCGCTGATCTCCTTCTCCACATCGCCAATGAAGACAGCCTCAAAGTCGAGGTACTCTTTGTCTTTGTCTGCAGCAGTGAGTGCAGAAGAAATTAGGAGGGTGAAAGGCAGCGTAAATATGCTGCAGCAATTATCGAGCTGTTGCTTGCTATCCGTCTCATCTCCTGCACAGCTTGTCTCCTGTCCAGTTATCAGCCCAACATTTGTAGCTGCCGATTACTCCCTTAGTAAACCTTTGCAAACCTGTTTCCTGTATGACCCTCTTGGAAAAGCCTTGGCCTATGTAAATAATATTTCTTTAAAGGCCTATGTACAAGCACTTTTTCCAGTGTGTAAACACACCTTCGTAGTCATCTTTATTGAAACCAACTGAATCTGCATCCACCTCAGCAATCACGATAAAGGCTGCACCCTCTCCGCTGCCTTCCTGCAAAACAAATCGTGTCAAGTCATTGTTTTGAGTTAGTAATTCTTTGAGGATGACATGCCACCTTGCAGCTCGCCATGGCCTATTTACTTCTGCTCAACATTCACCGTCGCCAGCGTAACAATAATCCTTCTGTCTGCCTTGCGTCACTTACTTAGAACGCTGTCATTGCTCAGCACTCGGCACCAAAAATTCAAACCGTGAAATGAACTTTTAGCTATTTCTGATGCACCAGATTGTGCAGGGTGTTGCACATTTGCACATCTGGGACTTGTAATATCAAGTTGAAAGCAGTTATCATGTGTCAAGGCCATATGTTGTTCCCTTGTCAATATTCCTCCTTTTCGTTGTGGGAAGTGACTAAAGAGTTTGTCTCCCTAAACAAAGTCAATGTTCCTCCTTTGCGTTGTGGGAAGTGACTAAAGAGTTTGTCTCCCTTAAAAAAAAGAAGATTATCCTGGTACCAACTCCTGAGATGTGCTCCACAATCGTACCCCAGAGCTTCTCACTCCAGACATTTCAACTGCCGTAACATAATCAGCCCCGTCCGGTTCACCTGCGTTTTTTAGGAGGGTCAAGCAAATTGAAGAGGTTTTTCAGGAACCCTGGGACGTATACGTTTTTTAAATGGCCGTGAACGCCATAGCAAGAGTATGACTATAATTTGTTAAGAGCTTGAAAAGCATGAGCTCTCCCAATACAGATTTATTGGAAGGGACTAGTTTTGGTGATTACAAGGAAGGGATGCTTAGCATTCCTTTGCCCCATACCTTGTAAAAAGTTGTCTAGTTGGTATGTACCTCATCAAGCACAAGCACGATCAGTCAGCGCTGACACCCAATCAGTGCCACTCTCACCGCGCAGCGCCACAAGCTCGTCATTCAGGAGTTTAGCGCTCACAAAAGGGCCGTCGTTTGCCAAGTAGTTCCGCATGAGGTCACGTGCAGCCCTGTTGCCCTGTAAGCCCAAAGGGAGGAGGTGAGTGTAACATGTTGAGTCACGTTTTTCATATTTTCCTGCCAAGTACACTGTCATAAAGTGAAACATGTTGGTCACGTTTTTCATATATTCCTGCCTAGTACACTGTCATAAAGTGTAACATGTTGGGTAACGTTTTTCATATTTTCCTGCCAAGTATACTGTCATAAAGTGTAACATGTTGGGTAACGTTTTTCATATTTTCCTGCCAAGTACACTGTCATATATTCCTGCCAAAATACCGTATATACACCGTTTATATATATGTATGGTTCTGGCCAACCCTAATGATAAAACCATGCATACTTGTGTCGAAGTGAGGGGCATTGCGATATTTTGATGCAGATGGCTTGAGCATTGCACATTTACTATGTAGACCAGAAAATGTAGGCTGCTAACAGAAAGGGTGTGCTTGTATGGATATCATTTAAATAGAATTCAAGCTCGGAAAAGACGTGCTTGTATGGATATCATTTAAATAGAAATCAAGCCCGGAAAAGGCGTGCTTGTATGGTTATCATTTAAATAGAATTCAAGCCCAGCAGGCAGGGAAAAAAAAAGTTGGAGCTATAGGAATAAGTGCATGGGAGCTTAGGGAACATGAGAAGTAGGAGTTAGCCTGCAATACGCCTCTTGGCGTGTCATCATTACAGCATTTTCTGGTTCACATCTAAAAAGCACGATCAAGTCAGGCAGCATGGAAGACAGAGCGGGCAAGCACTTCAAGGCATACCCCCATGGGTCAGCAACGTTCTTCTGGTTCTGGCCAACTCTGTGGCCTTCCAGTCAAAAAGAACACAGCTTCCACCAAGGTACATTGCATTGGCACGATGCTAAGTAGTAAGGGTCGCCGAGGCAACAATTATCCTAATTGTCTTCTGTGCATTTTGACAAAATGTGAGCTAGCTCACCGAGGCAACAATTGACCCCATCGTTCACTGTCCATTGATGCCTTTTGCACTGGCACGATGCTAATAAGTAGTAGTGAGGTTCAAGCAACTTCCCCGCTCGCTCACCGAGGCAACAACCGTCCTCATCGTCCACTGTGCTTTGATGTCCTTTGCATCTTTGACGGCCTTTGTGAAGCTGCTGGATACCACCGTGGCGCTTGGCACTTCGTTGTTGATGTACTCGTCGATCTTCTTCTCAGCTTCTTCAATGAAGCTTTCCTCTGCAACTGCAATGCATAAAAAGTAGGCAAGGTTTGTGGCTTTGACGCGAACGAGTAGGTCTGAATTACTTTCAAAAAAGAACTTCAACCATCGTAACTTGTAAAGCACGTCCCTGCTTCACCAACAACAACAATGTTGGAAACCATTCTGGGCGCGTCTTGCCCCCGATCATAACCATGTTCTCTCACATAGCGCGTCTCTGTAAGCGGAGTCCCCCATTGTGATGGTGGCATACACGGTAGCTATTCCTCCTGTAATGCCCTGAGGATGCAAGCGAAAGAGGAGGGAAGTTCAGTATGTCAGCGTCAGAAGTGCAGGGAACAGCTCGACGTTGTGCAGCCTTGTAATGTGTGTGTGTGTGTGTGTGTGTGTGCGTGTGTGTGTGTGTGTGTGTGTTGAGCCCTGACAGATTGCATTGTGCGCGTTTGGATGCACGCAGCACCGTGGTTTGCCTAGTCCTTGTCATACCTTGGGAGACTGGCACAGCCGGCTTGTGCAACAAATCATCCATAGAACTCCTCAGATGTCAGTAACAAAATCTAAACTAATACATTTACACATAGACCGGCCATGCCGTGATTTGTCACTGCCACACGATGAGCATGAAAAGGAAATCCAAGCTCCTCACAAAAAGCAGTCACCCATCTTGGCAGCTGCAAGCTATTCACGAGCTTTCATGACAAAGTTCGCAGGACAGCATCATGCTCATCATAAGACGTACAAAACTGAGGCATACACGTAAGCAAATGAGCATATGCACGTACTCTTAACATGCATGTACATACACACACACATCCACCCACCCACCCACCTCGAATGCTGTAACCCTGATGCTTGTAACTTTCGTAACGTACGCAGGCTCTCCATTAGCAGGGGGTGTTCCTGTTGCAGTTTTGAAACACAGACGTTAGTGCGTTTGCAGTTTTGACACGCACACATTAGTGCGTTTGCAGTTTTGTAGCACAGATGTTAGTGCGTTTGCAGTTTTGAAATGCAGACGTTAGTGCGTTTGCAGTTTTGAAACGCAGACATTAGTGCGTTTGCAGTTTTAAAACGCAGACATTAGTGCGTTTGCAGTTTTGTAGCACAGACGTTAAGTGCATTTGCAGTGTCAAAAGGCGACAGTCAAAGATTTTTGAGCAGGAGATATCAAAGCAAGCCTGCATTCCAGTGCAAGCAGTTACGCTTTGTGAAGCAGCCCAGTCACTAGGGACTAACAAAATGCTTGCAGGTGGTTTCAAACACATCGGTCTTGGAAACAGAAATGTGTTCCTTGTGAACTTGTTGTTTAAATGTTTCTTGTGAATATGTTATTTAAAATCAAGTCTCATGTATGGCAGGGACGTATTCTATACCAAAAGACCAATGGTGCAGAAACGTGTCCCTTGTGAAGTTGTTGCTTCCCCACAGGCTGGTCAATCTCTCATGCCTACACGCCATATTTACCCTGCCGGTTTCAAGATCCTGCCACACACCACCATGCCACATCAGCAGCGCCACAAAGTAAAGCCACAAAATCCCTCCATACATCAGGACAACAAGGATACACCCAAAGATGTTCCCACCCGACCTGATCAGCATGTCATGCTCTTCTAAACGTTTGGTGCCATTTGTAGCCCATGATTCCTTTGTTGGCCACGAGCAAAATGCACACAATTGAAAGCATTGCTGTCTGCACAGGTTGTCATGCTTCTCATTTTCTAGTCATGCCCATTGATTGTAGACCATGTTCTCCCAACATTGGCCATAACGCAAACGCAGACCGCCCAAAGCAGCAAATTATTGGGGTCGGCTGTGATGTATACGCTGCACCGTACTGTGTACATGTTGAGATTTCTGTGCTACAGATACTATGAAGATAACGTGCGCCTATCTTCCTGGCCTAACCTAAAATGAAGCCTCACCGAATGCGTTAATGACCTTCTGGTTCACTGCGGCCAAATCGACCGTAAAACCCGCGAGGAGTGCTTGCAGCTTGTCTCTTGCAGCCGTGTTGTCCTGCAAAACCAAAGGAGCCCCGTCAGTCACGATTCACATATGTGGGGGAGCTGATGGAGCAGCCCCCCCTTCAGCAACCATGTACTACGTTAGGGATGTGTCATACGGTCATTAGGGACGTTCAATACGTTTCAATACGTTTCAATACGTGTTAATACAATTAGTACGTATATTACAATCGTTACCATTTGTTCGTTGCAAGGGGGAGGCAGGGGTGAGAAGAAGTGTGGTAGACAAACACACACACATACATACACAGCGCAGCTCACGAATTCCTGAAGCATATGGTCAAGAGACTAAGAGCTCAGGACAGTGAGCGGAATGAAGTGCATCAGCTCTTTGTCACCCTCTACCAAGACACCGCAGCCTACCAACAATTTGACATTTGTCTTATGACACTGCTGACACGATAGCATCGCTGCGGGGGGCACTCATGCGGCTTGTGTGTGCACATGTGTATGTGCGAGTGTGTGTGAGTATGTGTGTGTATGTGTGCACGTGTGTACATGTGTGTGTTTGTATCTGTGAGTACGCTTGTGTATTTGGGTGTATGGGTGTGCGCACGTATGTTTGCAGGGTCGACCAGAACTATATATACATGCTGTACAAGGACGTACGTGTTAAGAAACTTCTGCCAATGATACCGTATGTGGTTTCAGCCATCCCTAGGCCTGCGCCATTTTTGTCCGTTTGCTCCTTACCTCGGTATCGCTGATGCTCACAATGGCAATGGCGTCCACCTGTCAGAGTGACAGATGTGAAGCAGAGAGGATGCGTGTGTGCATAGAAGATACGGTGGGTGCACCACTTTTGCATGAAAAAAGAGATGTAAAGCAGAGGAGGTGCATGGGTGGGTGAAAGGTACGGTGGGTACACCACTTGCAAGAAAACAGATGTAAAGCAGAGGAGGTGCATGGGTGGGTGAAAGGTATGGTGGGTAAATTACTTGCATACAAACAGAGATGCAAAGCAGAGGAGGTGCATGGGTGGGTGAAAGGTATGGTGGGTAAATCACTTGCACACAAACAGAGATGTAAAGCAGAGGAGGTGCATGGGTGGGTGAAAGGTATGGTGGGTAAAT
>Ga0307947_1004016_pt1 | contig 11708 bp, 9 predicted proteins | sample OrgLakmetagen232_FD_201840 | JGI IMG/M metagenome (GOLD analysis project Ga0307947, IMG submission 201840) | Saline water microbial communities from Organic Lake, Antarctica - #232 | ecosystem: Environmental > Aquatic > Non-marine Saline and Alkaline > Saline | place: Antarctica: Organic Lake...
CAGAGTTTTTCAGACCCCCCCTCAGCTCAAGCCCCCCCTCCAAAAGATTTATTGGGCCGCTCCTACGAAACTTAAAAATATCATCGAAATCCTTAGCTCAAGCCCAGTCGATTGGCACCCTATTTGAGCAAATTGGGTTAAGGGGGGGGTCTGGACATGTCCAAAAGTCAGAGGCACACGTGCTCGGGTGCAGGCCGCGGGGCGAGTCAAGCCGATGAAGCAGCAATTTACCCCAAACTTACAGGACTGTGCCAGCATGAAATATCCAGTGGAATTCTGAAGAAATAGAAGCAATGTGGGACTGTGCAAGCCAGTTATGGGTGCCTGGTAGGTCACGTGTGCATCGGCGTCTATATCTCAATTTTTGCCCCATAACTCTGCAACACTTCAGTTTCAGGTCTTGATGAGTATGCAGATGGATGCCTATTTGAAAAAGGAGCAAGTTGGTAGCCTTTTTGTCCGGGTGGGGGCACCGGAAGGGGGGTTTAGGCGGGGGGGAGGGGCCAACCCAAAAATCATACATGCCTATACAAAAAACATGTATGGCGCCTCCTGCACAGGCAGTGAAAATTTCAATCCCAACATTACTCAAGGATTAAAATGGTATCAAGGATAAGATTGAATTAATCAATTGATAAATTAGTAATAAATTAATCAGGGTAAGATGGTGTCGCATATGACACGAAACATTGAGCATGGTTGCAGATGTTTTACGCATTTCCACATAACACAAAACACTGCACTTCCATGGTAGAATTGTGAAGCTTGTTCTGGGAGTGTGCGTGTGAGTTTTATGTCGAACTGCAGCATGGTATGCATGCACATTCCAGGAAAGGCGTAGCAGGCGTTGCCTGTGTTTTGCTTGAGTTGGGCGTTCAGCACAGGCGTGACATTGGGATAGAGTGGATTGGTGTGCAGCACTCAGGTGGTCGCACAGTGTCATGTACATACTCACAGTCGCACAGAGACCATGGACATTATTGTGCACACACACACATACACACACATGCCCAGTCATGCACACATATACACAAGCACACACACGCTCATACAGGCGCCACGGACATCAATGCATGCACACTCATGTATACTCATGCACACTCCCACATGTTCATGCACACACAGGTGTGGGAGGTGAAGTGCGCGGACATGTCCATCAGCCCAGTGCACAAAGCAGCACAAGGCCTCGTAGATGAGGCCAAGGGCATCTCCATTAGGTTTGTACTGGACTTGATTATTGTACGCACGTCTCCTCACTTTGTCACGATTTGTGAAGTCTTACTTTGTCACGATTCGTCAAGTCCTCAATTTGTCACGATGCGTGAAGTTTGTGCTTGATCTGGTCATTGCACTGACGCACACCTTTGTCAGGTGCGTGCTTGGTTTGTTATGTGCGCGTGTGTGTGCAGTTTCTGCGTGTACAATCACGCCTTTGTTCAGACTAATGACTCCTTCTTATTGTGAGAAGTGAATGTCTTACATAAAAGTGTGTATGCTACTCTCGCACATGCATCTGAAAAGCAATTAACCTTGCCTTGAAATTTGCCTCAGGTTCCCTCGCTTGTTGCGTGTCAGGGAAGATAAATCCCCAGAGGATGCCACCAGCGCACAACAGGTGCGTGATCAGTGATACTAGATTCACATTCTGCATTAGAAGTTGTCAATAATACGTATATTAAAGCGTTCGATTCTATGTTCTCTGCATAGTGTGTGATGTTTCTCATTTGATAGATGAATTGAGGTCTTTGAAGTGCGTGTGTGTGGTCGTAGACATCCATTCAGTGTGAAGCAACTGAGGCGACCCCGCATTGAAATGCAGCAGGGTTGCCATTACGTTGGATTGGTGAGCTTTGTAGAAATGCAGCAGGCTTGCCATTACGTTAGTGAGCTTTGTGGGAGGGCTAGACCTCGCCTCGTCTACATTGGTGATTACTTGAGGCGCAGAGAACATCAGGGAAGGCCAATGATCACAGTTTGCATGCATTGTGGAATGCAATAGGCAGGATGTTACTACTGAGGAACCTTTAACCCACCGAAACCGTCACAAGCTGTTTGAGGGGAAAAGGGGAGGCAACTCGGGCAAATGGGAAAAGCAATACCAAGCTTGAGCAAGTTTAGAGGATTAAGGGATTGTATACATAGATAAGCAGGGAAGAAACACAGAGCAAGAGTGGTTAAACATCAGGCAAGAGTTGTGAGTTGCTCATTCAATCGAGTATCGTTTGTTATGCCTGCTGTCTATAATCATAAACTACAAAGCAATTGTTTGCCGGTTCTCACTTACAAATCATGATGAGCTCTTCTTTGTTTGTGAATGTTCTGTGCAGGTTGCTGATATGTACCGGATGCAAGCGGTTGTGAATCGAAGCGACAAGAAAGCTGGGGCTGAGGAAGAGGAGGAGGAGGAGATATAAGAAGCATAGGAGGCGGCAGAAGGGTTGAAGATGTGCAGGATGTGTTGTTGCTTCGCTATGATCTTTGATTGGTACTTGATTGCAGGATGGCACGTAAGAGATATCAATTCCCTATTCCTTTACCAGTGTGTCTGTCATAATTTTACTCTTTAATGAACAAACGTTTGCTTTAGCCATTATAAGTATGCCAGATGGTCTCTCCCATTGCTCTAAGCACAAGATCATCATGGAGGGGGGCAGATTTGGTTACACCTCTCGTATCTCTGGTGGGCGGCGGGCATAAACTCAAATGACCCTTTTTCTGCTTATGTCTGCATAGTAATTTGGGGCGCTTGAAAGAAATTGGGCTGTACTTTGGCTGTCACACCCAAACGCCTCCGCCCGGCCTGTAAGGCAGTACTTAGAGTTGCCTTAGTGTAGCGGCGTAGCATAGCGTAGCGTAGCGTAGCAAGCATAGGTGTTTGATCGCTTCCAGATCATTTGTCCAGCAACCTTATGCCTGTTTACCATCATTTTATTTATAATGGGATGGCTGCAGCCTGACAGCATGAATCAAATCTGTGCCACACGGTGTGGCTGTAACGATACAAAATACAAACAGGAAAAGAAAAGAAAAAGAAAAGACTCCGCTGGTTGTGATAACACGGCCAGCCTGATTAAGGGAGGGGGTTACTTAGGTGCCCGCACCAGGCAACCCCCCACCGCGCAAACAAATAAAAAGAAAAGAAATCAATGTGGGTCAGGGAAGTTGTGTGCCGTAGCACCCGGACCCAATCCTTGACTGTTGTTGCTTGTGTTGTATTGCAGTGCATACCTTGTTTTTATGAGTGCAGATGCATATCTGATAAAGTGTTCGTTCAGTTTGTGTGTCAAATTTGTAATCTTATGGTGATCCAGACTAAGGTCTGCCAGAGGCTTGTCTGTATAGTCTTTGTAGATAGTCCCCATAGTTCCAACGAGGATCACGTGAAGCTTGACTTCCCTATATCCTTGTCTATTTAGGTTGGCCATAAGCATGCTGTGCTGTGCTTTTGCTTTTTGGAGTTGGGGATCAGGCCTAGTGTTTTCACAAAACTTAAACTCAATCAGGTGAACCTCCCACTGGTTTGGATTCAATTTCTTGTTGTTAGCAAGCTGTTGAAAGTTTGGGTTGCGGGTTGTTACGCGAGAGGAGCACACAGTGCTAGGTAGAAAGAGGATGGCGTCAGGACGAGAAAAGGCTTTTAAAGCATGTGCTGTTAGTTTTGGAAGCAACCAAGAGGGCAGTGTTTTGTTGGCAGTGTTTCTCAGATCTAGGCCTTGCTCTGATTGTTTATCTGCGCTGCCTACGTCAGTGTAGGCAATTTGGTTGGGACCGCATGGTCCCTTTTGTAGGCCTTGGACAATCAGCACGCTTGCCGTGTTATGGCGTTTTATAATCATGTTCCTCATTTTAGTGTGTTGGCAGCCTGAGAGTATGTGAAGCGCACTATCAGTGCAAGGGCAGATGAGGCAGTTTGCATTGGGAGAGAAGCCGTTTTTGATTAAAAATTGTACCAGTGCAGTACCTCATAACATTACGCTTTTCGTAAAACTTGAGATAATTATTGTTCCAGAAGCATTTGTGGTTTGTTTATTGACCAAAGGTCCAAGGTCCTTCCAGTAGCTGTAATACCCTGTGTTTGTTTTGGCACTCCCCAGTCTGTGTGATTTGCACATTTATGTTTTCAGCTTGGCTTCTAGATCACAGAGTGCCAGAGCCTAGGTGTAATTGTCCCTCTTCCGCTGGGATTCTCATCGGTGTCTTTAGCCGCAAGCCAGTAAAGGTGTGTGTTTGCATTACTGTCTGGAGCTGGAGGCTGAAAGTGCATATCATGACCTCCGTCATGTAAGGCAAAGTGTTTGGCAATTGCATCTGCACATTCATTTCTGGCAATGCCACTATGGGCTTAAACTTTATAGAAGCAGATAGGTTTGGGCGAAGCACAAATCATAGGTACAATTCGTTCTAGCAGATTTGAGTGTATATGGTCTCGTTGCATTTCAGGGAGAGTAGCTGTTTTCTAATTTGGCTTAGGGAGCATGCACTGTCCGTTGAAATCTGGGTATACTTATTGGTAAGCGCTGCTGCTATCCCTGTGAGCTCAGCTCTATTGATGGTGTTTGTCATTCCCACGCCTCCTGAGTCCACATAACATTCAGCTTTGGTTTGAGGGCAGTATACCCCTGCGCCTAAAAAATTTTCGGCCTTGCCTATGCAGCTTCCGTCAGTATATGCCCATAATTTCCAATTGGGGCACTTCAATTCAAACTGCTTATCGTCCCATGATTGGATGTGGACGTTAGCGTTTTGGCCTCTTTCCTGGCCAGTGACGTCCTCTCTTTTTGATTTAAAGTACTGGGGGCAAACATGGTTGGTGATGTGGTCTGTGTCCTCTCTTGCAAGGTACTGATTTTTTTCCCAAACTGCTTCTGGGATACTCCTTTGCAGTGTTTGCAGCCAATTCGGTGAGGCATCAGTTAAACACTATTGTGCTTCTTTGTTCCAGACAGCAATAATATCATAATATCCATGTCCAGGTGTGGTAGGGGAAATTACGTTGTACACCCTTCCATGAGGTTGGCATTGCATATGTGAGTTTTGTCTTGGGGATGTAGCCAAGCGTGATGCAGTATATTGGGTTATCTCGCACCAATGCTCTGTAGGCATTGATGCTCGCTCTTGTTTTCCCAGTTGGGTAGAAATAAGAAGGTGGCGGTTGGTAGCTCGCTACACATCGCAGATCGTAGGGAGTGTTGCACGCACTTGAGCATTTTTGTGTCATCATACACTGGGCACTGGGTGGCAGATTGAGAAACCTGTAAACTTGGTGACAAATGCATTGTAATTGGCGCCAAAGACAGTGTCACGGTGATGTTCGCTCCAATATGAGGAGTTCCCAGGATCAAAGTCCAGAGCAGACGCCATTTTTTCTTTTGAGACCATGGCACATTGTTGTAATGCTGCACTGATGTATTGGGGTAGGATACGGGAGTAGGGGTCTAGCAGTGTTAGTTGGCTTGCTTTAGGGTTTTTGAGGCGTGCTTGGTGGTCTTGAAGCAGACCTGCAATTTCAGAGGCTAGACATTGAACAGGAGAAGACTTATCTCTGTGTAGTCCGTTTTTCTGAACTTCATGGAACCTTTCTCTTAAAGGTGGAAGCGCTCAGGAGTCATAATGCATATGCATTTGCCATCTGGCTTATATATGCAGGCCGCTCTAGCTTCATACAGTTTTGGGAGGGAAGCCTTGTGTGTGGCGTTTATCATTGGCGATCTATTTTGCGCAATATCATCTTTCAGGCGGACAAGGTCCACCGTTCTGATCCAAACTTCATAGTGCCCCGTGGGAGTGATGTCCACATGTGGATTGGTTGGTGCATATCGAAGCAGGCCTTTGACCTTAGTTCTTTGCCTTGTGTGGATTTCCATCTGCTATGATTCATTGATGTGCAAAAACCTTGCTAGGTTGTCAAGTCCTTCATCAAGGGGGGGTGCAATTTGCTTAGCTTCATAAATTTGAATCATTTGCCGAAAGCTTGCCCATGAGTGCAGTAGTTCTTTTGGCTCCCAGGTGGGGCTCCAGGTTACCTTGAGCAGTTCGCAGTTCGCAGTTCGCAGTTCGCAGTTCGCAGTTCACAGGTCACACAGGAATATAATTCCTGATCTAAGTGTGCCTTTTACAATGCGCTGCTGCAGCTGCAGAGCATGACGTTTCTATTCTCAGGAGGTGAAACTTGCGTGTTCCAAGGGGTTTTAAGTATGTCTTTCTCAACAATGTCTTCTTTGATCAGTCACTGGCAGTTATTGGCATTTTGTGGACTGATGGTTTGAAACCTGTTGGTGTGGCTGGAGGGTAACAAGGGTTATATCCTCCTTGAAGGATGGTGCAGAGGCCTTTGTGCTGTTCCTGCGCGGCACTCAGCTGGATGGTTTTGAGGTCTAGTGTCCTCACAGTACTTGATCTCGATGAGATCACAATCAAAAATCATACAGATGAGACGAGACATTGAACACAACCCCCACAAATATCTGAGCAACACTCCTGGTGGTGTTCAGGCTCCTTGATCAACCACCAATGAGACCAACCACTTAATCCCCACTGAAAAGCCTCTCTTAATTTTATTCTCTAGGTGGGATGTTGTGTCTCTGCATCCATTGGGTGCTGCAGAACACAAAACAACATCCATTCCTATTCCATGCCAGCAGCGTTTACACCATCTGCGTTCCTTCTCATTTCTTTTTATCTTCTCAATGAGATGGATGTCACGTTGGAGAATGCTGAGATCTTTGGGTCGACGCTGTCTGGGTAGGGTGGAGCGACCTGCTGATGATTGGCGGTGCTGCTAAGATGCTCCTGCCGGGACCGGCGGTCATCTCCCCCAATTGTGTTACATGGATATATGTATCGCACGAAGCACAGAAATGGCATCTGTCGGATTACCCTTTTTAGCAACGTTTCAAATCGCCCCCCGTCACTCTGAAGTATCCACCCCCCTCCAATATTAGCCTGTTGCTTTGCGTTTTCGCGGAGATGGGAGCAACCAGTACAGCATTTGGACGGCTGGAGGTAAACCTGTTTTTGTTTGAGGATCGGGCGGTGGAAATGCCACTTCTTCAGTACAACCCTGGTTGCTGTTTTTGAAAACAATCTGGAGATTTTGCATAGACAGCCGTTAGCCTATATCGCTCCATGAAGACGAAGCAGGATCCTTAGGAACCTGTTCTGCTGATGGCTTTGGAGATCATGCTGCATGCTAAGTTGTCTCTCAGTAATCACATTTCTTATTTGAGTGTGTTGGCATCCAGAAAGGATATGCAGGGCACTGTCTAGTTGAGGGCAGAGGGGGCAAGTAAGACTCATTGAGTGCTTAAACCATACCGCATGCTTTTGGTTGTATAAGGATGTGCAGGGTGTTCCTGTTCTGTACTTTACAATGATACACTTGGTGTTAGCAGGAACATATGATGTTGTTAGGTAAGCGTTGCTAGCAACTCCTTTGGCAGTGCCATCTTTGATAAGGGTCCTCTGCTGGTAATATTCTGATAGTTTGCGTTACTTGGTATTTGCGTTTCCTAGTTTGTGGAGAGGATGCACGTGCTAAATCGCCTTCGTCTTAAAAAATATGAGGCATTGACCGTGACCTTCCTGACTCCAACCATAAACTTTTATTACCAAAAATAAAGTGTATCCCAATAGACCCCAATCAACAGATCCCAACCTTGATTTCGGGCTGGAGACCTAAGACGAAGAGAAAAAAACTGATGTCAGCATTCCAGTGATAAATGACCAGCAACTGCAGGGCAACAAACGTTTTCTATGTTTTCTTAAAGGCGGCTTGCAGGAAATGAAAAACTCCATGCATGAAGGATAACAAGTCACACATCGGTACAAGTGCCTAAATAACATCTTTTACTTGCAAGAAGCACCTTTCATGCCTGAATTCCAAGTAAGTCCTATTTGCTTTTTCTAAAAACGTGCATGGTTGCCTCACAGGCTATGCTTGGATTATGCAGAAACATGAGTGTTAGTACGCCAATATTATGATCCTCCCTACAGACCTGTGTTATTATGCCTAGCTTGACCTCGCTGCTGCCTTTGCACCCGATGTACTGCAGCATTCCCATTATGACCAACAGCAGCAGCAGCAGCAGGGGCAGGAGCTGCGACCCCCTTTCCGCTAAGCAAGAGGTCCAGGTGTTGACTCACTCCATGCGCAGGGCCCTTGCTCCCTCCCCTCTTCCTTTCTCTCTCAAGCGAAGGAGAGGTCAGCAAGCCTGGCTTTGCCAACACACCCCCTCTTGGTGGGGGGAGGTGGGCAGCATTATCAGCAGCAGCTGCTCCCTTCCCTTGTAAGAGTAAAAAGTTGCTGCTGCGCAGAGGGGGTGCAGCTGCCTCAAAATGAAGGGGTGAGCTGCATTGAATGCTGCTGGATCCTTCCTCTAGCTGCTGCAGTCTAAGTTCAGAAAAGGGAGACAAAGCACTGTCATGGTACAGAGAGTTGTGTCGCTCGGGCTGCTGTTGTTGTTGTTGTTGTTGTTGTTGTTGTTCTTGTTGCGGTTGTTGCTGCTGTTGCGGTTGTTGTTGTTGTTGCTGTTGCTGTTGCTGTTGTTGTTGTTGTTGTTGCTGTTGCGGTTGTTGTTGTTGCTGTTGTTGCTGCTGCGGTTGTTGTTGTTGTTGTTGTTGTTGTTGCTGCTGCGGTTGTTGTTGTTGTTGCTGTTGCTGTTGTTGTTGTTGTTGTTGTTGTTGTTGTTGTTGTTGTTGTTGTTGTTGTTGTTGTTGTTGTTGTTGTTGTTGTTGTTGCTGTTGTTGCTGCTGTTGGTGTTGTTGTTGCCGCTGCTGTTGCGGTGAAGGTTCTACGGGAATCTGAAGACGCTTAACGGGAGGCGGGTACAATATCGAGGGGCAGGATTGCTGCTCGCTGCTGGAGCCCAAGCTGGTCACAGATGCCAGAGGGCTGCTGCTGCTGCTGCTGCTACTGCCTCCAAGAACATAAGCCGGCCTCCCATGCAATGGCTGGTGCTCTCCGTTGCTGCTCAGTGATTTTATCTTTGAGTGGGGACCCTGCCATTGCGGGAGTGACAGCATCTGCCTGTGCTGGAGTTGGTTTGCTTGCTGCTGCTGCTGCTGCTGCTGCTGCTGCTGCAGGACCAGGGCAGCGGATACCGGGCCCAAGGTTGCTGGCCCCCCTTTTTGAAAATATGGTGCCAGGAGATGTGGAGCGTGTGGCTGAGGGACGTGTGTATGAGGATGAATGTGGCCATTGCCCAAACTCAAAGGCGGCAGCTGCTGGGGAGGGGTTCGCTCATGTGAAAGGCTTCCTACTGCTGCGGCTGCTGCTGCTCCTTCTGTCGCCCACCCCCCTGGAGGCGAAGTCATTTCATGAGTGGGCGTGTGAGGGTGCCCCTGTGCATCCCCCCTTTGAGCTGCATCACCCAATACCTCAGCAGCAGCAGCGGCTGCCTTTGGTATGAAATCATTAGCCACAACAGAGGGCGCTCTTCTTCCTCGCTGGGGATCTTCCACGTCGGACTCATCTCCCACTTCTAGGTTGTGAATTGCAGACTTATTGGGCGAGCGGCAGGAGGAGGGAAGCGCCCTAGGCTTTGCACCGGCCTGCAATTTGTTTGCATAGACATAGCCAGAGGGGTGCTAGAAGGAAGTCCGTACAGGCACATAGCCATTTCAGGCAAATTTGTGGGCTCAGGTGCCTGTATAAGGCAAACGGCGGTTATGTTCCCTGTTAAACCTCCGTACAGGTTACTCAACCTAGACACTGTCTCCCAGCTGCTATGCAGCAACCCGCAGCTCTACTCAACCGTTTCACTGACAATTCACTAATAACAGACCTGTTCCCGCTTGTCTCTTGCAATAACCCTCTCAATACCATTTGCCACCCCCCCACTAATTTCAAAGCCACTCAGCACAGTCTTCTATATCAAATCCCTGCGGTTATAACCTTATGAAGAATGCCTCCTCACACGGACGGGCCAGAACCCACACCACCAGCACCCTTCTTTGGCAACCGTTCTACACAACGAATACGGAAGTGTTGTATGTCTACCTCAAACACCCTCAAAGTCTCCCCTCCTCTCACCACTCTGTTTGGTGTCACGCCATCAGCATTTGTAGTGAGAGCTCCCCCCCCCCCTCGCTGGCGCTGCCCAGCTCCGGGTTTCAAAGAAGGGGTTCCCTTGGGTGGGGTACGACTGACAGCAGCAGAGGAAACACGGCGCACGCTGTTGCTGCTGCTGCTGGTGTTTGAGGGCAGTGCACACGGCGTGTTGCGTGTGAACTTGGAGGCCAGCTGGGCGGCCTGGCATGCGTTGTTTAACTGCGAGCAGGGGGAGGGCCAGAACAAGTGTGTGTGTCTGTGTGTGCCTGTGTCTGTGTCTGTGTCTGTGTCTGTGTGTGTGCATAAGTGTACGCATGTAAGCAAGCGTTTGTGTATGCAAGTGTGTAAATGTGCGAGCCATGTATGCGATGGCATCAACCCATCAACAGACTGTGAAGAGGTACGGAAAAGAGTATTTAAGAGTGTGTATGTGTATGTGTGTGTCATCTTGTGTAGCAAGCAGAGCATTTTGTGAACTGTACATAATATCTTGTGAACTACACATACTATACTCAGCGCCTCCCCCCTCAAAGTTACGTAAAAACTCTACATTTTTTGTCGATTAATATACAACCCCTGAGAACACAAAACTCTATGCACCATCCAAAAACATGTATATACCATTGCTTTGGACGGTTCTTTCACCGGCCCCCCCTTAAAACATACGAATCAAGGGCGGTGGTTCTCTGAACATGTAGACATGCCCTCTAGTCCATAGAATAAGGACTGAGCAGTGTCAGCTTCAGGTAATGTTTGCACCTTCATGCTGCAAGCCAAATCATGTGCAGTTCTCAGGTACAGCAAGCCTGAAGAACAAGGGTGCATGCAAAAGAAGGGACCACAAGCATAAGCTAACACCTCGACAAAAAGTCCAAAAACAAATAACTTTCTTACACAGTTGCAAGAAACTTAAAATACAGCCTTGACCAAAGCCTTCTTGGCATCCAGCAGCGCTGATCTGCAAGATATCCCCACACATACTCACCAAAGAGGCGTCTCTCCTCTAACTCCTCTAACGTTTAAATACCTGTGGCTTGATGTCACTACCTAATTGCCAGTGGTTGAACAGCTACTGGCTTCACACACTCACCACAGAGGCTTCCTCCTTCCAGCCCTCTAGCACCCACGGCTCAGCTTCAGCGTCGCTATCCTGATCCCTGGTGGGTGCGTAGCTGGCCTGGTTACTTGCACTGGCAACCTTGTTTAGCAGCCTCGGACGAACGCCTGCTGAGTGGGGGCGGTCATCAGAAACAGAATAGTCCTGCAGGTAGCTAGATCTGCAGGTGCAAACGAACACACGTGCAGCTGATTGCGTGCACTTGTGAAGGCATAAAGCGGTAGGGCATGTAGTGGTGGAATAAGCGTGTTGAAAGAAATACATCATGCCAGGCGTTGTGTGTGTGTGTTTGTGTGTGTGTGCGTGTGTGCGCGCGTTTGAGCGTGTGTATGTGTGTGTTTGTATGTAAATGCATTACAACAAGTAATTCAGGCTACCAATGATGAAAGATGTGTCTTGTGTGCGTGCCGCATATGTGCGTGCTTGTGTGTGTGTGCATGTTGTGTGCGTGTTTGTACCTCTAAATGTGTGAACAAGTGTGTGCATGTGTGAGGGAGAGAGAGAGAGAGAGAGAGAGAGAGAGAGAGAGAGAGAGAGAGAGAG
>Ga0307947_1004024_pt1:0-10000 | contig 11699 bp, 11 predicted proteins | sample OrgLakmetagen232_FD_201840 | JGI IMG/M metagenome (GOLD analysis project Ga0307947, IMG submission 201840) | Saline water microbial communities from Organic Lake, Antarctica - #232 | ecosystem: Environmental > Aquatic > Non-marine Saline and Alkaline > Saline | place: Antarctica: Organic...
GAGTCTGCTGCCACAACTCCAAAGGCAGGTTCCTAGTAGCTACCCTTGTTGTAGTTACCCCACGAACCACCACGACCACCATTTCCACGGCCTCCGCCACGGTTGTTGTTGTTGTTGTTGTTGTTGTTGTTGTGGTGGTGGCGCTGCCTCTTCATGGGGCTTCCGTTTGGGCAGTGATTCTGGAGGTGGTCACCCCCGCAGGAGAAGCAGCCGTTAAAGGTGCTGCCGCCACCGTCCGAGCGACCACCGCCTCCATGGTTGCCACGGCCACGCTGCATAGGTTTGCGACCACGTCCACGGTTAAAGTATTTCTTTCCGGACAACCTTTCAGCGTTTCCTAACACATTTGCAGCACTGGCATTGGGGTTTGCTTTGGGCTCACTTGCTGCCGTCACGTTTAAATATGCGGAAGTGCCCAAAATCCTTTTCTCGCATGCCATTGCATACTCAATGCACTTTTGCAAGTCAAACCAATTCCCCCCCTCAAAAGGATGTGCGCATTGTTTACGCATCTCAGGAGAGTACATGCCAGTGACAAACTTATCACAAACGATTATCACCGGGATCGCAGGTGCAGCAAAGACGTTGTGCCTGAACTTTACGGAGTACTCAAACATGGTTTCCTCTTTTCCTTGTTTTATTTCTCCTCTGGTTATTTTGATCATGGCATCATGCTCAGGGTCACACAAGTCTTTTCCAACAAGCATTTTAAATACTTGCACAGCCTGTTCCCAGCTCACCTCGGCGTGGTTCTCCTCACGCAGCCTTTCTGTCACCAGCTCATAGGCGTGCCTCAGCTCGCCATCCAGGGAAGCGCCTAGCATGCGCGAGCACGCCTGTTTCGAGCACAACGCGTAATTGTGTACTTCTCTCAGAAACGGCACAGGATCCCTGCTCAGCACATCACGCTTTTTCCAGCGCATAGGCAAAGGCAAAGTCACTTTGACAAACTTGGCATCTGCATCGCTGTTTTCTTTGGGAATGTCAAGAGCACGCGACATCCAATCAGCCTTGCTTGCTTGTGCATCACTCCCACTACCAAACGTACGGTGCTCGTTTTTTCCACAGTGTACTCACTTTGTGGTCTTTGAGGACGTTTGTGGCAACCTCCATCGCGACATCGTGCTGCTTCCCGGTGTCTGCCACACCCTGGAGAGCTCCCTCCATCGCGACTCGCGCGTCTTGTGGAATCTCTCGTGGAGCAGACTTTTTCTGCCCCTCCACCATCTTCTGGATGCTTTGCATTGATTGCGTCATACTCTGTTGCATGGCCAGCATCATTTGCATTGTATCAGCAGCTGCCGGCACTGTTGGTGCTGCTTGCTGCTGCGTCCATAGCTGCTGGAAAGCAGGAGCGAGCTGCCCCTCAACAGGCTGTCCACCACCTCCAGCATTTGTGGCCAAATTTGCACCACCTGCACCGTTCATTGTGCCAACAAAATTATCGTGAGCAGGTGTGTCCATTACACCTCTCGAACGCAAGAAAGCATCTGCTTGCTGTCTTTGGGCAAGTAGTCTACTTTGCTGTGCCCCCAACAGTGAGCCTGCTTCAGGCCTTTGCACGTTTCTCAAAGTTTCATGCAATGTTGGTGGAGACACACGAGGTGAGGAGCCATGCAAACCAGGATTGCTCCTACCAAATCCGACACCGAGAAAACCGAGCTCATCTCGCACACCACGAGAGCCGCGCTCATCGCTAGGAGAGCCACGCTCATTCCGCACACCATTCACATCGACACCAAAAAAGCGAAGAGGCGAGGGAAAACGAGAGGCAATCAACCTTCTCTCCGTTCTCTCCCTACCTGCAAATCCGCCGTTCATCGTGGGTGTGCCCCCCCCGTCGTCCATCCCCTCCATGTGAGACGAACCAACTCCGTTCATAGCGCGAGGTCCTGAATTTGAACGCGGGAGAGGGGTGTTAGGCGGGCAAGCGGGGTTTGGAGCAAATGAGAGGTTTTGGTTTGCACGAGAGGTATCGAACGGAGAGCATTTTACACCGCTTCTCTCCATGACCTATGCCATACTAAGACTATACTAGCGATAAGTGCTCAAGGGCGAGCACAAGAGCGGCGGAAAGGGCAAGGAAAGCGAGCTGACTAGACAGGATAAGATTTCTGACCTTGGTGCTCGCGGATCGCTTCTCTCACTCGTTGCACGTCCCACGGGCTCAACGGCACCACCTGGCCGTTGTCGTCCCAGCCCTCTAGCTCGAGCCGATCAATGTAGACCTGGCGAACCTCGTAGAAGTCCCCAAGGTCGTCCTCTGCAATGCGAGCGTCCCGGCGAGATGGGTAGTCCCTCCTTACGCGCTCTAGCACTGCTGGTGGGATAGACTCTTTGTACTCTCTAGGGGTCTGAGGAATGCCAAAATTTTTTGTAGGCCCCTTGTCTTAGGCTTCGAACCACTCTTACGAAGTACGGCAGCGTGCTTAGCCACTTCTACTTTATATTAATAACAGCTGAACATCTAGGGTGATGATGTTGCAAGAATTGAACTTGCCCTTTTGACTCCAGTCACTGTTATCAATACTCAGTAGTGTGACATCACACTTCGGTACTTTCTGTACCACTTTAAGGTAGGAGTTACCACGTAACAGTTTGGGCCTTTGGCCCAAACATCCAAACACCAACGCCGCGTTTTGTACACTAACTAAGCAATAGACACATATTCTTAATCCAAATCCCGCTTTGCAGGATTTGCCAAGTGGCCCTATGAAATATCTTACTGGTTCTTGCTCGACGTATATCCCTAATTAAAATCCCGCTACGCGGGATTTGTTAAGTGGCACAAAGGTCCTAATTGCGGTCCTTAACCTAACCCCCTAACACTATCCTTAACCCTAACCCTAACCCTACCCCTAATCTAACCCCCTAACCCAATCCTTAACCCTAACCCTAACTTAACCCCCTTAACCTAAACCCTAACCCTAACCCTAACCCTATCCTAAACGTATCCCCCTAACACCCTACCCTAATTCCTACCCTACCCTACAGGGTTTGCACCCTATACCTACCCTATCCTATCCCTACCCTATTTCCTAACAACATTTACCTTCCGGCCATTGTGTCCTTAAGCTTCTTTGCTGGAGGAAAGGACGGGAGGCTAGCTATAGGGTAGAAGCGCTCCTCTGTCAGCTACCTTGCTTGTGGGTGAGCAAGTCAAGGACTTCAGAAACCATAGGAATCCAGGAATCCACAGGAACTTAGGAACCCACAGGAACCACAAGAACTCACAGGAACCCAGGAACCCACAGGAACTCACAGGAATTGACAGGAACCCAGGAACCCACAGGAACCACAATACCTCACAGGAAATCACAGGAATTAAGGGACTGAGAGGCACACTGACAAGAATCCATAGGAACCAAGGAACCCATAGGAACCGCAGGAACCAAGGAACTCACACGAACCCCGGTAACCTTTAGGAACCCAGGGAACTCACAGGAACTCAAACAAGAACCCAGAAACCCATAGGAACTCAAACAGGAACCCTAGAACCAAGGAACTCACATGAACTCAAACAGGAACCCAGGTTCCCATAGGAACTTAAACAGGAACCCTGGATCCCACAGGAACTCAAACAGGAACCCAGGAATCCACAGGAATTCAAACAGGAAACCAGGAATTCACAGGAACTCAAACAGGAACCCATGAACCCACAGGAACTCAAACAGGAACCCAGGAATCCACAGGAACTTAAACAGGAACCCAGGAACCCACATGAACTCAAACAGGAACCCATGAACCCACATGAACTCAAACAGGAACCCAGGAACCCATAGGAACTTAAACAGGAACCCAGGAACCCACAGGAACTTATACAGGAACCCAGGAACCCACAGGAACTCAAACAGGAACCCAGGAACCCACCGGAACTCATACAGGAACCCAGGAACCCACAGGAACTCATACAGGAACCCAGGAACCCACAGGGACTCTCACGAACTGACAGGAACCCAGGAACCCACAGGAACCAAGGAACCCACAGGAACCCAGGAACCCACAGGAACCACAGGATAAATAAAATGTATATTATATATTAAATATTATATTATATTAAAATATTACAGTTCCAGTTCCAGGAACCCGGAACCCGGTTCTTGGTACTCCAGTTCCAGTTCCTGCTCAGGAACCGTCTCAAGTTTAAACAGGGGTTCCACAGGAGTTTCGAACTGTTCCAGAGTTCCTTGTCGCTTTATGTTAAAACGACAACTTTACAATTTGTTTATTCTTTGTTTTCTCATCATCCTAGGCTTAAATTCGTTGTTGATTCATCGCCAAATCATGTTCTCCAAACACGCATTTGGTGCACCAAATGCTGATAGCGTGCACGAGGACCAGACTTTCTTTCATCTTACGATAAGCGTCATCACGTTCAATCGACTTTTTTGCTTACAGCGCCTTCTGGTTTCTCTTAGTCGAGCACAATACAAAGGGCGAGTGGATTTGCGTATCAATGTAGAAGCCGGAGCGCCAAGTGACTTAGTGTTATACGTTGAAACATTTAAGTGGCTCCACGGCGAAAAATTCGTTTATCTTAGGGTCGTCCGAGCAGGACTGATCCCTGCGATAGTTGAAAGCTGGTACCCTTCTCATGACCAAGCCTATGGCTTACTGTTAGAAGATGACTTGGAGGTGTCTCCTTACTTCCATGAGTGGCTCATTTCCGCCCTGTTGATGCTACAATACTCTGACATGCGCAATCGCGTGTTCGGCATAAGTTTGTACACTCCACGAGTGATTGAGACAGTAAATCCGTACAAAATTTATCTGCCAGACGTTGAACTCCCAGGCTCATCTTCTTATCTTCATCAGCTGCCCTGTAGCTGGGGAGCAATGTTCTTTCCACATGCGTGGAAAAGTTATGTCAAGTATTTGCACCACCGACTTGCGACCAATGGCTCCTTAATTGTACCAAACAGTAGGACCAATGGTTGGATAGGCTCGTGGAAGAAGTATTACATTGAGCTGGCTTGGGCTGAAGCACTCTTCATGTTATACCCCAATTACAAAAACCAAACAAGCTTTTCGACAAACTATGTGGAACAAGGAGCTCATGTTGTGTCCAGTGACAAACAGCACACTCAAGCCCTGTACACTGTTCCACTGCATAATTATCCAGTTCGGTTAAATCAAAAGCTATCACCCCCATTACCAATGCTGGACATGCATGGAAACCTGTACCAACAGGGGAAAAGTGCCAATGACGCGCAGGAGCACTGTCGTCAGATTAGCGCTGGCCACACAGGGACCAAGTCTGGCTCTTCCTTGAAGAGTGAAGTCTTTGTTGGAAACAAGCTTGTCAGTGGCTATGTCTTGCCACCTGGGTACAAGCTGGTTTCTATTCCACGCAATGACAGTTATTATGTTGGCACTATGACCAGTAATGGCCTTTTTGAGATTGACCATTGCTCAACTGGAAGAAAACACCAATGCTATAGTGTGGGAAAGATTGGGATGGAAAGCACATTGCCAAACCTGTCGCTGTACATTGATGAAACCGGGAAAGTCGTGATCGCTTCTTATGGATGTATAGGAAATGGGTGCAGGCCCGCATGGCAATCCAAAGGAGGTCGATCATGCGCTGTGTATGTGCTGCACTTGCAAGATACCGGTGTGCTTACCCTTCATTGTGGATGCGGATGCCATGTGCAGGAGCCAATATGGATGAGCGGCAAGGGCAGCTATCAAGCAGTCAGATGCAGCGCTAAAAATGGTGCACAGCCTGTTTTGCTACCTCAAAGTCCCCTTTCCAGCCTGCATCTGAACACACTACTGTCAGAAGAATGGAGGGATGGGAGTTATGTAGAAGCAGTCATGCAGGCAGATGGGAATTTTGTCCTTTATCGCAATCCCTCCCCCAGCGTTCACCCTGTGTTCAGCATTCCAACATATTTTCATGCTGAGAGCTACACATTCCAACTTGCAAATGATGGAAACTTGTTCATCGTGGGTCAATTAGGGCAACAACATTACGTGTTGTGGGATAACGGATTTCATGGTATGCAGACAGTGCCACATTTCCTCACAGTTAACCATTGTGGGACACTGACAGTCTATGAGGGCTATGGGGCATGTGAGCATGGGGTTCAGGTTTGGACCAGCAGCTCTGACGCTGCCTGCTCCAACCTCCCTCCACATTGCTTGGATCCTGCTGCAGCCCAAAAGCAGCAAATGTGTGGGCAAATGACTCCTGACATCTACAGCTTTCTAGCCAGTCAGCTGTCATTTACGGTTATGCTCACCACACTAGGCAAGACCCCTGCTCAACTTGAGAGGTCAATACGCCATTACTCACTTCATCACATGGTCACTTGCATCTTGGTTGTTTATTTAAGGCCTTTTGAGCAGGAAGTTGGACCGTTTTTTATGAATGGCAAGCTTGTCAAGTACCTCCATACTTATACAGGATCAATGAACAACAGGTTTTTCCCATCTGCACACTTAACGACGGAAGCAGTTCTAATGCTTGATGAGGGCCTTTTGGTCCATCATGATGATATAAAATGGTTGTTTGAAAGTTGGACCCATCACAAAGATAAGCTTGTTGGCTTCTTTCCTCATTCAATAAAGCGTAAAAATGGTGCTGGTGTTACAGTCATGTCAACAAAAGCAACCATGCTCCATAAAAGCCTCTTATACCGCTATGCTTGCTCAATTGGGCAAACGATGCACAAGATTGTGGATAGGTTTAAAAGTTGTGAGGATATTGCTTTGAACCTCCTTGCTTCCCAAATAACAAGTGAGCCTTTAAGCTTGTATGTTCAGCCCTCTCACATTGTCGATGCCCCCGGCCCTTCTGGAGCAGGAAGCTTGCGAGGTCTTGGCAGCCTGGCAACTTCTCAATTGCCATGTCTACAACATATGGAAGATTTGCTGAACTTAACGCTGCCTTCTCAAGCACTGACTCCAAAGTATCGTAGCATCTTGTAATATTCTTTCCAATGCATGTGTATCTATGGTAGCATGTAAATAACAAATTGTGCATATGATGCACTCTCCTCTGCTGGAGCTTAGCTCACCTAGGAATGTTATAGAACATTAGGTAAGGTAAGGTTACACGGCTATATATGCCTCTGGGGGGCATCTGAGCGGAAGCTTGTAAAAAGCCTGTGACCATACCTATCTGAAAAAGGGAAAAACGTCCGTGAGAAACAGGAGAAAGAGGACTGAGAAGAAAATGTGATGGAGAAAAGAATAAGTTTGGAGAAATAAACGAAGAAGAGTCTTGACTCAGAAGTTGGATGCTATAAAAAGAGTAGGCCGTTCAGAAGTTTGACAGAAGAGCTAACAGGAAAGTTGATTGAGCCACACACTGTTTTCTAGGAATGCACAGCCAATGCATAGAAGACACGCAGAAAGTCAAGCCAGCTCTGAAAACTAGAAGCAAAGCAACAGGAAGTATCTGACAAGAAGCATTCTTAGTTGCACATCAAACACAGGCAGCATGAGACAACCAGGTAGGCGCAAGCTTACCTCAATTAATCACTTTATAAGATGGACGCAAAACGTGTGTCCAGCTTCTTACTCAAGTTATCTATGCACCTGTGTAACCGCAACTTTGCCGCACTTGCTCAGAGCTAAGGGATGTTCGTTGGCTTGACCTTAGGGGCCTGAGGGGTTGCTGCTGTTCCTGCTGTGGGAGCTGCCTGCTTTTCTTTTCTTGGGGGTTGTTGTCGTTGTCGCTGATTCTGTTGCTGGGGTTGCTTGTGCTGGTTTTGCTGATACTTTTTCTGGTGCTGCTGTTGCTGCTGGTTTGGCTGATGCTGATATTGGTGCTGCTGGCTTGGCTGGTGTTGCTGGCTTAGTTGGTGCTATTGGCTTGGCTGGTGCTGCTGGCTTGGCTGGCGTTGGGGGCGGTGGCATGCGCAGTCTGTCAAGCTGTTGCTTGATGAGAGGTGGAAGTGGCAGGCCTGGGGCAGGGAGGCTTCCATCAGGTAAGCGTTGACGGAAGGGGAAGGGAACTGACTGTGCCCCTCCCACTTTGACCGTGATGGACGTTCCCCTGGCGCGCATGACCAGCTCCTCTCCCCAACCACACTCCCCCCGGGCTACCCACTGAATCTGAATGGCCAGGTCCACGAGCTTGTTCTGCAGGCGTGTGCGCCGCAGGTCCAGGACTGCGTTTGCTGTGCTGCTGCTGCTGTTCCGAAAGCTGCTTTATGCTGCTGTCACTGCTTCCGCCGAGCTGAATCGCACGGTGACATGCTGCTTGCCCTTGGCGTTGTCCTGCTGCGGCTCCACTTGTTGCACTGTGCCTCGCTCGCACTGCAAGAAGGCTTCCACCTCTGCCGTTGTCTATGCGGTAGCGGCCCCGCTTTCTTGGCCCTGAGCACCCGCACATACTGCAGGTGTTGTAGCTGGAGTTAGTGTTCTTGAGTGCAGGCTGCCCAGGATGCGTCAATAGCCTGCTGAGAGAGCTGGTCGACACTCATCTGCAGACCCTGGAGGACACACAGGATTTGCTGCTCTCTGTCTCTAGCTTGAGTTTGTAATTATTGAAGCTGCTGTGTCAGGGATTTTACCTCCTCTGCCCCACGGGTAACCTGAAAAACCTAAAATTGCAAGCTACTAAACTCACTTTCTACTCTGATTGGGCTGGAATGATTATATCCGGCATTAAAACCAAAGTAACGGGCAGCCCAAATGCATCCCCCCCTAAAGACCAAAATGGCTTAACACCGTCTGAAGCACTCGAACATCAACTCAGCAACAAAGTACTAGTCCAAAATCAGGCAACAGAATACATCATACCTAGCTCCCCCTTTCTCTATCTTGGAGTCACACTGAAAATGGATCTCAATTGGAAGCACCAGCACAGGCGCATGAACGAAAACCTAAAGCAAAAGCTTGACGCCCTTGAAGGCTCTTATGCCTCACCACGGCAAACACTAAACATAATACGCACAGCAATCATCCCTAGCCTGGCCTATGCCTTTGCGGTCACACCATGCTCCTACCCAGACCTGGATAAGTGGGATGCAATGATTGGAAGGGTGATCAAAAGCAAACACAACTTGTGGCGTAGCACACTGACCGCTATGATCCGTGAAGACATCCATAGTTTTGGGCTAGGTGCTCCCTCCATCTACGTAGAATACCACAGGCGCTCAGCAGTAGCACTCGTTACAAGCCTAGAAGACCCTTCCGACCGCCACCGGTCTGTGACCATGCATCTCCTGGCCCACCAGGTCGCCCAACTCAAGCTCCTTGCCACTACATTCCTTTCCACAAGAGAAGGAACGTCACCACCGATTAAAAGGCATCTCAACCAACATATGCGAGCACGCCAACTCGCTTGCATCCACGCCAGCAATCTCCACTTGGCCTTAAAAGGGAACAGCATGTTTCTAGACGATCTTAAACTCATTTCAGAAGTCACCTCCGCCCGCAAGCCCCCCCCCCCCCCAACATTAGCCACCCTCATCAATTGCATTACCAAACCGCTGATGGACCTAGGCATAATTGGCTTCCATGACCTCGCATCAGCAAACGAAAAATGGGAAACAACTCAAAAACAAATACACTCGAGTTTTCAAAAAGCACATCATAGCCCTAAATAGGCTTGCTGCCATTGCAAACATGCCTGGAACATAAGTGCTAAGCCCAACATCAATCGCACAAATACTCCAAGAAAGGAAATTAGAACAGTCTACCCTACTTAGATACCGCAAAATAAACAACTCCTCCTTCACAGGTCTCCTAGACACACACACCAACACATCGGCTCACGAAGAGGTGCCCCCAAATCCCGCAAACACTCAAACCCAATAAACTGTCCCCACACAATACCCGCACCACAACCACGCTCAGCAACACATTACAGGCACCCCATTACTAACAGCTTAATCAGAGGCCCACCACCTACACACACAGATCCATCAACAAGTAATGGACACCCCAACCAATCCTCTGTTTTTGATAAACACAACTTGGAGCGGCAAACATCCCCTCCCCTATAACCGAACCTCAACCGAACCTCAAACAGGAACTCAAGGTC
>Ga0307947_1004026_pt1 | contig 11697 bp, 18 predicted proteins | sample OrgLakmetagen232_FD_201840 | JGI IMG/M metagenome (GOLD analysis project Ga0307947, IMG submission 201840) | Saline water microbial communities from Organic Lake, Antarctica - #232 | ecosystem: Environmental > Aquatic > Non-marine Saline and Alkaline > Saline | place: Antarctica: Organic Lake...
ACAAGGCCATGCGAGCCGGGGAGTCGACACCCAGGCAGGGAAGCATGCAGCACTTGGAGCCCCCCTCGAGGGTAACGCTTTTGTTATAGCGGAGGACTTATGCACTGCCGACAAGCTGACGCGCCAGCTTGTCGGCAGTGCATAAGTCCTCCGCTATAACAGGATTGCTCTGCCAGTGCACGCACAACACACATCCACACGCACGCAACCGCAGACAAAAACAGCATTCTCCCAAAACATTGTTATCACACACACACAGGCCAGCACCGTCCCTTCTTTTAAATTTATCTTGAGCAGAGATGGATAGTGTGTGTGTTGTTGGCAGCTACAAGCCAGTTGGGAGTGTCGTCAAAAGAACACTGGCCCACTGCTGTTACTCCGCCTGCACCCCCACAGTATGTGGACGGCCCACTTCTAACAGCCCTTCTGCTGCTGCTAGTTTGTTTTCTTGAGGTTGCTGCCGGTTTATCAAGATGGAGTTTATGTTGCTTATACGGCTGTGGTCAATAATGCAATGCACTTGGTGCGAGGGTGTGCATGCCTGTCCAACGCAGGAAATCATGGGCACGCATTTAACGCACACCTTTTCAATAGCAGGTGTCTGCATACGAGTTTGTGCTCTTACAGCAAGCACCCGGTAACAGTAAAGAATATCCAAGTGATGCCAGATTTGTTGTGAAATGAATTATGAAGACCCACAAATAGCATACACTCTTCACTAGTTGCTAGCCCGCACGGCAGCCCTTTTGACAGCACGTACCTCTTAACAGCACTGACGGCGTCATGGAAGCGCGGCATGAACACTCGGCCAGCTTTGTCACAAAAGAAGGACAGGGAGGTCTCATCCAGGGTCTCTCCTAGCATAGGCACCACATCCACAAGGGCCTGTGAGCACAAACGGCCAGAACCACGTGCCTTGTGGCTGTACCTTGGTGGGAAAAACTGGGTGAAATTCACGGTTGTACAGTGTATCTGCTATATTTGGTGCATGATTTTTAGCACTAATAGGACCTGCCTGTGTGGAAAACCAGCCACACGCTTAGTGGCAATGGTATGGACAAAGCCAGTGTGCAACAGGCAAGGAGCAGGCAAAAGCCTGTACATGCGAGTGGATACGTACAAGAAAAAAGTGTGTAGTTATGTGTGTCTATGGTGTTAAGGCTGCGTGTACACGTACACATACGCCCTCAGACTCATACACAAACTCACAAACACACACATAACACGTGCACACACACATGCATGGCATGCGTTTACATACAAATCACAAACACACCGCCCTTATGCTCTGCAATGCCTCCCTCTATTCCCTTCCCTTGCGCCCTATAATTCATAAGCTGCGCAAGGTCTGCTTAATTCATAAGCTGCGCAACGTCTGCTATGCGTGCGCGTGTGTGTACATCCCAAAGGGCCACTTACCTTGCAAATGTGGTCTACGTACTGGGAGTGATCGCCAGGGGACTCAATGCTGTCCCAGCGCGTGTGTATCAAGTCCTGTGTCGCATTCAGGTGTGCACTTGTTAAAATGCTGCACCTAAATAGTTTCCCTGGCTAATACCTACCATACAGGAAGACCCTGTAAGGAGTCGGAGGTAACCTGTTGCTTAGAAATTTCTTAATTGGGAATTATGTTTGCTTGTATCCCTTGCTACACAGGAGAAATGCTGAAAGATGCCACCACCGTACTTTGGAAAACTCAGACTATGTACTTTCGACATGTAGTTGGGCAGATTTGGCATTCTTTGAAGCCTGCATGCCAAGGCAGATTGAGCACTGAATGGGCCCAAAACTAAACCACATATGTTTGGTACTCACAAAAATGAGATCAGCATCATAAACTAGCTGGAGAACACACACACACACACGTACAATAAAATCAACACACTTACTTATGCCCATTTGGAACCATGCTGCTTCACTAAAGCCCCCTCTGGTGTAAAGAGAAAAGTAGGTCCATTCTTGCAGCACTCGAGTGCAAAGCATCACGCCTTCCTTGCCTTATGAGTGGGTTCCTAGATTGAACAACTCTGCCTGGCAAATTTTGTGAAAAAACGTCCGCTGCTTCCATGAGACACCCCAAAAATCACCTGCAGGGATGCATCTAGCCGTGTGTTGAGACCCAACACGAGAGCATTCATGCACTGGCTGGCCACTCCCTGGAAAGAGTCCTCCTCGTTGCTCATGTCCACCTGCAAACAAGCAGGAGGACTGTTTGAGCACGCCTGCAATTACTCTATGTGTGTGTGTGTGTGTGTGTGTGTGTGTGTGTGTGAGTGAGAGTGTGTGTATGTGTGTGTGTGTGCGTGTGCGTGTGTGTGTGTGTGTGTGTGTGTGTGTGTGAAGGCCTGACAGCGCTAGCCCATCCTCAAACAAAGTAGAATGAAGGTAGGACTGTTCACATATTGTTGCATGGCAAGCAGCACCCTGCTTGTACACGATAAAATATGCACAAAATTTCCGCCAAACAACTGCAAAAGTGCATACAAGCTACACCGCAACCTAGTAAAAATGAATACATGGTTGTATACAATGGCCGGCGCACACACCTTGTCTGAGCACACAGGCTTGACGTCTTTGGCAATGGCTCCCCCAAGGGCCTCCAACGTCTCACGGCAGAATTCAGAGGTATGCAGAATGCGGCACACCACCTGTGCAATGAGCGGGTGTGTGTATGAGAATGTGTGTATGTATGTGTGTATGCATGTGTCAAACACACACCACCTGTGCAATGAGAGGGTGTGTGTATGGGCATGTGTGTATGTATGTGTGTATACATGTGTCAAACACACACCACCTGTGCAATGAATCAAGGAAAGATAGCCGTTTCGCTTGGCTTTTCTACTTCTGGATCTTTTACTTGGATTTTGTAGCCAACACACTGTCAAACATTGTTACTGTCACAGTATGAATAAACAGCACTTCCACTTTAGCCCCAAAGATCTCACAGCAGATTTTAAAGAGGTGCGCAGTGCGCGCTGCATACCACCTGTGGATGAGAGGGTGTATTATGAGTATGTGTGCATCAAACACACACAACCACATATTGCAGCAGCAACGCAAGCAGGCCAGGGATACCGTTCGAGTATGAAGCAACATCCATTGCAGTACATCAGTATGCCTAGGGTTGCACAATCTGTGTCACTAGCTAGTCGTACCTGCTCCTCTGTCTTGGGCATGCGCACGTACCAGTCTGTGCCCACACAGGGGTAGGTCACAGACGACACAGCAGCACCACCGGCGGTGCGTGGCAAGCGGTCCAGCAAAGCTTGGGCATACTTTTGCAGGACTCGCTGTGGAGTGCAGGTGAGTATATATGTGTTTGTGTGTATATGTGTGTATGTATGTGTGCGTGTATGTGTGCGTGATGTTTTTTTGTAGCCCACGTCAGCATACTCTTAAGAATTAAGAAACCACACTCCTGAGCATGTTCTGTTCAAGCCAACTCTGATTTACTGATCCTTAGAACAAATGTAGCCTTTTGGATGCACTGCAAAAAAAACACGAGTGCTGCTTATTTGCTTTACAGCTTGCGGGATTTCATGCATCTTCTGAGCTGTGCACGGCATGAGCTCCTGTCAAAGATGGTGAAAGTGAAAGCAACAGCACTTGTGCGGTGCATTTACCTTAAAAGCCTCACTGAGTTGAAGCAGTGCATGACCGCGGCTGATGAGCTTGACGCATCTCGTGAGAGACGAGCGTACTTTCAGAAAAATCTGCAAGTAATAGCATGTTAAGGCAGATGGCACATGAAATACTTGCACTTGCAGATTGGTTTATGTGTGTCTGTTTGTGTGCTTGTGTGTCTGTTTGGTTGTGAGTGTAAGTGTGTGTGTGTGCTTGCACACACATGTGTACACGTACTTGCTTGTTCTAAAAACGTGCCATAAAGGAGGACAGCGCAATTATTTCATCACGTCAGCACAGAGGTACACAGGGAGGAAAGAATCACAGCAGCGTGACAGACTGACAGAGGGAAGCATGATGCCGGCAGGTCCCCCTATAGATGGCTCCAAACGAGGCGATTCTTACTTACCTTGTTTGCTGAGGGCAAGATCTTGCTGTCCAGATCCTCTTCACTGGGTTGCCACTTGCGCTCGGCCTCCTCACGCAGGCAAGCCTGCACAGAAGAAGAGACGGCATGGCAATGAATTGCCCTGTATACACGAAAGCAGGACGGTTGCCACCTGCACTCAGCCTCGGCTTGCACGCTATCCTCCTGACCTGCTGTTTTTATTGCAGCTGTTTTATGGTGTTGCTTGTGCTTTAAACTGCATGTCAAGGCAAGTCGTGAATGACCAAATTGTCATAAGCTTTGCTGTTTTTTTCTGCAGTTGACAATGGCTTGGCTAGCACTACAATGTTCATTATAGAATCAAGTGCTTCAGATAGTATCCATGTAAGCACAGACACAGTGCACACCTCCATGTAAGCCACAAGCTCTCGTTCCTCCTCAGCCACGTACAGATGCAGCACACTCTCAAAGGCCTCGCTGATAGAGCCCTGGGAGTATAATGAAGGGATTGGCTGTGACAAAATTGATCTTAGACAGGAGTCACTCTAAATGACTGCCTCGCCTCGTATGAGAAATTGCGCTGCTGTTCGGAGCAGCGGAACTTTATGCCAAAGGAAGGCTCAGCCATTTGAGTGGGCACTGTACTACACCACTAAAGCATGCCAAAGGTATGTATGTGTTCTTCTGTTCATGTGTGTGTGTGTAAGGGGTGAGCAAGGGGAACGGGTGCATATGTGTGCATTGAGGCTGTACTTGCAAAGTTGTAGCCGTACCTCAAATTTGGTCCGCACGGCTTCTTGCTCTTGCTGGGCTTTGTTTCCACCAGCAGCCTACATAAAACATGCAATTGAGCGATTGTTGAAAAGACAGATCTTTAAAAGCAGCAAAACTGGAGGGTGGAAGGTACAAGATGGACAGACATTTCTAAACGAGGACATACATCAAGACATTCCCGTGCATGGTAAGAATAGACAGGCCGTCGACGCAGCCTTTAAAGCCGGTATCAACGGCTAATAGGGTGATTCTGCAGCAATTCACATTTTGCACAGAGGGTACATATGTGAACGCATCACACCTCGTTCTACGAGCAGACCACACCCTCCTAGCATGATGATTTTGATCGGTACTCAGCAATCTGACAAGTTTCCCCCCAAATCGGGCATCATTTTAGCACATGCGTCTCCTCTTCTACACGCAGCCAATTACAATGGGAGATAGTGCACATCCTGGAATATGTTGCCACTTCTCAACATGACTGGCCCTCTCTTCCAGCCTTCCTTCCTCTCCCCTTCAGCACACACCCTTCTGTTGCCTCCACGCCAAAACTTGTACAGGCCATCAAACTGCATGCTTGGCCACAGTGACGAAAGCTGGAAACAATACCGACTTCGCCCGCCCCCCCTTACGTTGGCAAGACCACGGACACTTGCACTTAAAAGTTATCGACATCCCAAAATTAATAGGCAAGCATGCATCTTCACAAGTGCTTCAATTTCCCTAACCTCTCTGCAACTGGAGCAGCCCCTTAAGGAAAAGGTGGCAGTCAGTGCCCCTGGCGTGGGTGTTCGGAGTGAGTGAACAACACAAACTTTTCTCACCTGATGCTGCGCAGCATCCCCACTCCCCTGCTGCACCTGATCCCTCATTTTCTCCAGCCTCTTGCGAGCCTCCACAGTGTTTGAGCCTCCTGCTGTTGATAACAGCTCGCTGGTGGCGTCGCCCTGCGTTGCAACAAAACACGCACGAGTGAGGCAGGTTTTAGCGGTGTGGCCTGCTTGATAGCTACGTACAGCCTCCTATGCTAGACCTGATAAAGCTGCAACACACTTCCACTTCCTATGAAACAGATTCTTGACCATTCGGTTTTGGGGCACGCACTAAGTAGCTGGCTTGGCACAACAGCTACCTTATTTTACAACACAATCCATCTTTCTGGCCACAACTTTGGAACATTCACTAGTACAACTTACATCCCCTGATCCTCCCCCAAAGCGCGCTGCCATGTCCTTTTCAAACTTGTTTGTCGTCACCACAGCCTGCTCGCACACAGAGAAGTCACACAGGAATTGGGAAAGGTTTGGGGTAAAGAGGGGTGAAGTTAGATGACCTAGGATATTGATTGCTTCAAACATGGGAGGTGGCTCAGTGGCCAAAAAGCATTCCATCAAACAGCAAGCGCCTCAGTACCACTGCCTTTTGGATCAGGCACATGTAGAGGCAACTCGGCAACACATAGTTAGAACCCGAACTCCTAACCTGCACGAGTCGTCATGAAATATGCTGATGTACAGGGCCTAGATCCTTCTCAGGTGTTGAGATGCGTGTTAACACTCTGTACGCTGCTGAGAAACGAGCTTTGATGATGTGAAAGCAAGGTACAAGCATTGAGTTCCGGTACATCTGGTCATCCGTATCCACCAATCCATAACGTGCATGACAGCTCTACTGGTGTGTTGATCAAAGTGTGCGTATACATGTTGCCTTAATGCCAGGCCGACTACGCATAAACGCGTCAAGATGGTAATACTGTGCAGACGTGTATCAAAGTAGCAAGGCCTGCGTCACCTTGATAAGGGGCCCGATGTCAGCCTGGCCCTGCACCTCCTCATCTGACAGCACACGCTTCAAGTGAGCCTTGGTAATTTTGCAGAACATGAGGCACAGCACCTGAGGGAACGCACGCAAGGAGTACAGGGGAGTGGATGTTGAAAAGATTCCTCAGAGGGAGACTATGAGGAGTGATTGGCGAACAGTTGCAATTGGACGGAGATGCTCAGGTGCAGGTGGCCGCAATCTAAGATTTACCAAAGCTGCATACCTAACTATGCCGTGCTAACTATACGTACTTTCATTGAAGATATCCGAAATGACGCATGTTGTTGCAGCTGACTCGCCGGCCCTACTGTGTTTGATGCGGCTTGCGGGGTGGAAGCAAGAGTGCCCAAAGTTCAAGTCCAGTAGCTCACAGTTCATTGCAGGACAAAAAAGGCCAACATTATGCCCTGCTCTCCCCTTGCATCTAAAATACCAAAGCCCTTTCCCTGCCACAGATGCTGCCTACAATACCTATTTCATTTCGTTTCTAGGTCACACCTGCGGAACACGCCATTGCTCAGGGAAGATGGACCACTCAGCCTTGCGCTCCTCCAAGCGATTTCGGAACCTAGCGTGCAGCACACTTAACGAAGGTGTGAATAGAGCCCGTTGCACCAGAAGGACTCACAAAGCCTTTGAATGAATGCTGTGGCCACTTAATATGAATGCCCATTTTGCTGTTCTTACAGCTTAATAGGCAAACAAATAACTGAAATATTAAAGCAAGCACGTTTTCGTTCCAGCCTAAACAAACACACACACACATGCAAACGCACACACAACCTACACATGATTACTCTTGCGACACCACGAGCAGCACGCACCATTGGAACCTCCGCTCAAAGCGGTCAAGTTTGGAGGTATCTGCCCCCCCTGATGCTGTGAACAGCTGATAGATCTTCATCTCTCGTTCAGCCACCCAGTCCATCAGCTGGTCCCTCACCTGCAGCAGACAGTCATTGAAAAGGCAGCGGTAACAGTTGCATTACGGGCTGTCTGTCAGGGTGGTTAAGTAGGCAATCCGTCATCAGTTGATAATCATCAGTTGAAAGTCATCGGTTGATAGTCACTGAATCCATCACCAGTTGATAATCGCTCAAAGACGAAGGATCAAGATGCAGAGCTGTTTTTTAATGGGTGCAGTGATCAGGGGGTACAGCAAACAAGAAATGGCAAGTGCCAAGACTCATCTTCTACACCAGAGCAGCGTTGATACAGTTTGCCGAGCAATAGGTAATACTGCATGTTTGGGAGGTAGAAAATAGCGCTAAGAGGAGAGGACCACATGCGTTGGGATTAAGGCCAAATACCAGCAACCTAAGTGCAGTCCTGCATCTCCTACTCAGTACAATAGCTCTACCAAACCACACAAGGCCAATTGACACACATTGCAGTGGTTTTGAAGCGGCACAAAAACACAAACCTTTTTATTATGGCTCTGGAGGTGCAGCCTTAGAGACCGAGTTTGCAATGCACACTGAGAGGCACACACCCCTGGGCATGTATCAGTGAGGGCACACGCAACACACATACAACCATACTCACAGCACCTCACCTTGGGCCCCAGAGCGTCCACCACGAGGCATCCTGCACCTAAACGCTCCAAGCTGTCTTGAGACACCTGTGAGCAGGATGTTAAGGGGCGAAGCAATTGCAGCAGGTGTGTGTGTGTGTTGTGCAACACGTGCGTGTTTGTGTCTGTGTTTGTGCGTGTGTGTACGTGTGTGTGTGCGGCACGTGTGTGTATCTCTGTGTGTGTGCGCGGCACGTGTGTGTGTCTGAGTTTGCGTGCGCGTGCACATATGTGTATGTGTGTGTGTTAGATGGCCAGACTGGTACCAAACGGAAGGGACGCCTGAGTGCAGAGCCAGCGATAGACAAGGGGCCCATGAGGTTGGAATTGGGTAAACGTATGGCAGGACTGGCAAGGGGAGCTTTGGTAACAATATGTGAGTGTCTATCTCGTGTGTAAGCCAGCCAAGTTCTTGCAGAGGTGCAGCTGGTTTAAGTGGACTAGTTTGGAATATTTATGTTAGCTGTTACATTACTAAACCGCTCATTAGGTCTTAATTCCCGGACCCTAAATAAACACCTAGCCACAGCTGATTAGATGATTAAATACACAGCGACACCATAATACCTTCACGTCCACTGTTCCTAGCAGCAGCTTAAAGTCATCTAGCACAGCCTGCTGCAGTGCAGATTCCGTAACAACCAGGCGCTTGGCCAGTGCTCGGACCTGCAGGTGAAGGTGTTAAGAGAGGAGCTGAGAAAAGCTAGCATGCAGCAGGAGCCTGTAAGTATCACTAATTGTTGGCGTCACGTATTGATTGACATATAAATCCTGACGTCAAGAGCTATCGATTGGCATATAAATGAGTCGATTCTGAGGGGTCGGTTGGTGAATGGTCATTTGGGGGGGCTTGGAAATTTGGGGGGGGGGGTTCAATTTTATTCTGGGGCATTTCCAGCAAATAATAAACATATTTTTGAAATCCTCAGCTCAATCCCAGTCGATTGGCACCCTTGTTGGGTGATTTGGTTAAAGGGGGGGGGGGTGGATGCCTGATCACAGAAATGCATGAAATGCCCCCAAGTAGACCGCGGGAGTGCATTCAAGCAAATTACCAGCACTTAATTCCAAACATGCAGATCACGTATCGCATTCTGCATAAGTTGCATGAATGAAGTAAAAAAGTGCTTTGGCAAAGGTTTTGGCTGAGTTTGTGCACAAAACAGGTGGTCAGAGCAAAAGCGAGCGCAAACCAGTTTTTGTCCTATAACTCTTCAGGTTTCAAATTATCTGGCATGGGAACTGTGCAGGCAGATGGCTGCTAAAACTCTGAGCAGAATGACACCCTTTTTATTAGTGTTGGGGGTTAGGAAGGGGGGTTATGGGGGTGGGTGGTCCAAAATTGACACGTGACTGTCATGAATTTTTTTGGCAGGGACATAATAAAAGACTTTTGTTCACGTGTAAATGGTTGTTGGCGCAAGCTTATTCATTTGATTGTGACACGCACGCTCACCATAATGACAAGATGACGAGCAACCAACATGAAGTTGAGCTGGAATAAAGTGCAGGAGGATACGGCGATTTTCAGCTGGCACAAGCCTATAGCACTTCCTTCACCAACTCCCTGTCGGTCAAAGCATCATTTGATGGGTCGATCCTAATTCAATTCACGCAACCTTTCCTGCCTATCCCCCAATAAGAGTTGCGCTCGTACTGCTGGAAGGTTCCCCTACCTTTGGCACGTCCTTATATTGCTGGAAATGCTCCATCAACTGGTGCACCGCCTCCACCAGGTTAGCTGCACGCTTGTAGGACTGATGTTGGCCGGCGCATGCCTCCAGATCTGCAAAAATTGTGTATATATGCGTGTGCGTATGTTTGTGTGTGTGTGTGTATGCTTGGTGTGTGCATGAGTATGTATATGTGTGAGTGTGAGTTTGCACTTGCAAATTATCCTGCACCCATGATCACGCACGCCTATCTGACCAAGAATAAAAATGTTAAGAGCACTGAAAATTAGAGTTTGACGGGGCATTTGAGGCATTCCTTGTACAAACAAGTTTCAGATGTTGCGAAATTAAGCGAGCAAGCGGTAACAAAGCTCAGAAGGGCATTAGGAGACACAGGACATTTGACATTAACCTACAATGGACCTTGAAATCTTGTCACTACACACCAGTGATGGCTGAGGTCAGCATGGCCAGCCTCCTCATGGAGGTGATAGAGTTGGTGAGGTGGCGCTTGGCGTAATCCAGCTTGCGGATGTCTCTGGTCACACAGAGAGATCAAGATAAAAAAACATGGGATGGGTCAGTGGGTCCCAGCTTGCAAGCCACCGACCTAGGTAATCCAGCACTTCTAAAAAGAGCGTTGTTACATCAGAGCTGCAACACCATCACCTCCTTCGGTCAAGGCGCGCTAAAAATCACAAAAAGAGGCGCAGAGCAGAGTACTGCAATGCGTGTGGTACTTGTTGCTTTCTTTCCCAGAATGCCTCCTGTCCACACCCTCCCCCCTCAGACCTGCATATGTCCTGCACGATGTTCTCTGACTCCTCTGCTTTAGCTTGGATGCTTGTGACGCGCTGGAACAGCTCAAGGATCTGGCCCTGACCATGCTCCAGCTCCTGCCTGTAAGAGCAAGCACGCATGCACACACGCAACGCTTCAAAGTCCTTGCAGATGTAAAAAGCGCACGTCCTTCATTTAACGCCGCTAATGGTTCTGTATATAACATGCCCACGGTTGTTAGCGCACGTGCTTGTTTGCAGTTAGCGTGTGTGTGTCTGTGCCTTTGCACCTAGCGAGTGGATTTGCATGTAATACAGGTGCATTCAATTGCGAGCACACAACGTGTGTGTCTAGGCATGGATGTAGAAGTAATACGTGCATTGCACTTACTTCAGTATAAGTAATCGTGTGCGTGTTTATATGTGTATGCATGCATATGTGTGTATATGTGTATGCATGCGTGTGTGTGTGCACGGGTAAGTGTGCGTGAGTGTATGTGTAAATGTGTGTGCGCGCATATGTGTGCATGCGTATGTGTGCGTGCGTTTGTGCATATACGCATGTGTACGTGTCTAAGTTTGTATTTGTGCGTGTAAGAGGGTGTATGCATTTGAGCATGCGTGCACGCATGTGAGTGTGTGTGTATGTGTGTGTGTGTGTGCTTGCAAGCGTGTGTGTATAAGTATGTGCATGTGTGTGTGCATGCAAGCGTGTGTGTATGCGTGCACTTGTGTGGGCAAAACCTGGTCACCTAGCTCTTGCGTGTGCACCCCCCTGGGTCCTGACGGCCCTGAATATCTCCTTGTCTCCATTACGTATCTGTGTGTGTTAGTGTGTGTGTGTGTGTGTGTGTGTGTGTGTGTGTGTGTGTGTGTGTGTGTGAATGTGTGTGTGTGTGCGTGTGGCGTGCGTGCTTGTGTGTGAATGTGTCGTGTGTGTGTGTGTGTGTGTGTGTGTGTGTGTGTGTGTGTTTATGTGTGTGTGTGCGTGTCTTGTGTGTGTGTTTGTGTATGTGTGTGTGTGTGTGTGTGTGTGTGTGTGTGTGTGTGTGTGTGTGTGATTGT
>Ga0307947_1004027_pt1 | contig 11697 bp, 10 predicted proteins | sample OrgLakmetagen232_FD_201840 | JGI IMG/M metagenome (GOLD analysis project Ga0307947, IMG submission 201840) | Saline water microbial communities from Organic Lake, Antarctica - #232 | ecosystem: Environmental > Aquatic > Non-marine Saline and Alkaline > Saline | place: Antarctica: Organic Lake...
GTGTGTGTGTGTGTGTGTGTGTGTGTGTGTGTGTGTGTGTGTGTGTGTGTGTGTGTGTGTGTGTGTGTGTGTGTGTGTGTGTGTGTGTGTGTGTGTGTGTGTGTGTGTGTGTGTGTGCGTGTTTGTGCGTTCAAAATCTTTCGAGGCAGCCCTCTATACCTTGCCGCGAGCTGCTTTCGGAGTGCCACAACTTCTGCCCTGGCTTCGTCGAGGGTGAGCGTGTCGACATCTCTCGAGTTCGATTGGGCTGTTGCCTGCTGTGCAGGTCCGGACGACGCGGGTTGCACGACAGCTGCCTCCTGCTCCTGGACTGGAGGTGCCTCTGCTGCTTCTGCTGGAGGGGTGGGCTGGGGCGGGGGGACCTGCTGCTTCTGCTGTTGCTGCTGGCCACCGCCTCCCTGGTTGTTATTCTTCTTCTTCGCCATTTTATCTGGTAGGGAAGAAAAACCGGCTTGAACAGATGGCTCCAGGGGTGACAAACTGTTGTTTAAGTATTATTATATAAACTTGTCTTTTAATCGCAGGAAACCACCATGGATAATGTTCGTAATGATGGGAGTCATTAAGGCCTCCTTGTTCGCCCTGCCATGGCGTTTTAAATTTATTTTTCTGAGACACCAATAGTCTAACTTTACGCCTAGTAACTGATCTCGCCATCACAGGCACACCGCCTCTTTTCAATTCACCACAAGATCAGCCAGGAATACAAATGACTTCCACCTGGGAGGAGCTCAAGTTCTATGGCGCACTGGCTAGCAACCAGTTTGTGTCTGCCCACGATCTCCACAAGGCAGGTGATGTATGAATACCAATGTGTGGTAAAACACTGGCCCTAAAAGGAGTGGATTGAAGAAGGCACCACTGGATTATACGTACGTGCTTCAGATGCTTGTAAGCAAAAGGGGACGCTGCACACAGAGACACAGGCATCAAGACCGAATAAGCCCTGTCGGCGGCTGTCCCGTACTTTGTGTTGTACACAACATTACACGAAAAGGGAGGTGCTAAACACGTTTACAATCTCTTTATTTCACTTGAAAGCAAATCAATGATGCGTAAGTGCCTCAGCCAGTTGACACGCAACACACACACATACACACACACACACACACATACACACACATACACACACGCAACACCGGACAACTTCAGAGCCAAAGCAAGCTTTCATAATTCCATTATTTTGGCACACGTGCAGATCCCAGGTCCGCCTGTTACTCCAGGCGTTGGTCACATACCGAAGGTCGTGAGGCCGGATTACCATGTGCAGGTGAGAGATCTGACATTTGAAGGAGAATACGTGCACCCTTTTCATTTCTTTTAGATGAGCAACTGAGTGGCTTGTACGATAGTCCCTGTATGTGCTTGCGGCTTCAAAACCTTTTGTAGCCAAACGATGCTAAGTATCAGAAAATTTGTGTACCTTGAGAGCACAGATGCTGGAGTGGGCCAACGAGTACGGCGGCATTTACAAGTTCTGCCTGGGCTGCCAATGGGTGGTGGTGGTCTCTGACCCGGGCGTTGCTGCGCAAGTAGGTGAAAATAAGGCCCAGGACTTTATCACGCATCCAAGAGTAGTCGAGCGCAAGTTGACATAATGCACGTAAGAGGTAGATTACCACAGAACTTTTGACATACGAATGACTCCTGGTGACTTCACCTGTTTCTGGTGACCTCAATTCACCTGAAATATGCTCATTGTACAATTATAGAGTTTGAACCCTGTCACTGAGGCCTAACCCCTTGACATGTAATATTTTCCACGATGTCTCAGGTCTTGGGCCGCGGTGCCAGCAGTGTGCCAAGGAAATGTATAGGCTACCAGTTTTTTGACCTGGTGGGTAGACATTGCTGTGCCCCTAGGCATCAGCGTGTTCTGATTGGAGTGAAAAGCAGCGAGGAAAGGGGTTTAATGTTGTATTGTACAGTTCTGGAATTTTGTTGAGCATGCAAGTGTCAGCTTTGCAAGTTGAGTGGCATCCACTTCTGGCTGCATTTTCACAATTCCGGTGCCCTCCAAGTCTGGCACCTGCTACTGTGATGTATCTTACGTGTAAAAGTGTAGTGGAAAGAAACAGCAAATGCGTGGAAACGTGCCTGCAGGCAACCAACCACCTAGGGCGTCGGAGCTTTTTCACAACAACAGGTATTACTGAATTGCGCTGAATCTGAACTTTCCAATTCAAAGACTTTTGCCATACTAGTCTTGCGCAACTTGCCCTAAAAACTGGAGCTTACTTCTACCTGTCAAGGTACGATTCACTTGAAGCTATTTCAGTCAAGGCCGTTGGTGTGCAGTGCAGGCCACAAATCCCTTTGATGAAACAATTTAACTGCCCGTCCTTGTGTTATAATATCAACACCATGCTTGCAAATTTGCACTCACCTGCCTGAAATCAATCTTCCATACACTTCAATACAGATGAGGCCCAATGGGGTGCCGTACGCAAGGCTGCTGCCCCTGCCTTCAACATGAGCAACGTGAGGTGCGCTGAGCAAAGAACGTGAATGATGCGAAATTGAGATAATGAAAGGGATGGTTTTATCAAGGAGGAATCGATGTACTGAGTACAAAGTGGCTCCTTTTCCTCAATTATTGTGGGTGCCTCTTACTGCCTGCATGCTTTTTCCTCACCTTCTTTCTTTTCTACCTTGTCTTCTGCAACTCATGTAGTGTCTTGTTCAATCAATCCATTGCTCTGCAGTCAATCCACTGCTCTGCAACCAATGAATTGCTCTGCATTTACACAGGCGCGTCCTTCCGTGCGTTGTCAAGTACGCACAGACAATGGCCCATGAGATGGAGCAGCACTTTACCCAGCAGCAGCAACAGCAGCAGTCCAGCAGCATCGGTGACGTTCCGCTGGGTGCCCCTCCCGCCAAGCCACCTTCTTCCGCTTCTGTGCAGATGTCAGCACCACCGGCTGCCAGGAGTTTTCTTGGAGGAATGGCAGAGGGCTTCATGGATGCGTTGTGCGATGCATGGGCAGCTGCAAAGTCACAACTGGGGTACGTAGCTAGATCCTTGTGGCAGCTGCGGGTATCCTCCTCAAGCCAAGGACATACATGCAAGGAGGCAGTGGAGGGAGGAGAGAATGTCAGTGAGGTTAAGCACAGCACACACAGCACGCCAACGTCAGGAAGCATCGACATACAGCACCTTTTAGAGGAGTCACTGCTCAACGTTTTTGTGGAGGGACTATTTGACATCAGGGCAGAGGACTTCCCAGGTCATTTATTGCTTCTGCTATGCTGCAGGCCTTGCATGCACCAATGTATAGGCTGCATACACCAATGCATGTGCATTATTAGCACGACATGAATGCACTAGGCTTTAATGGTGTGAGGCAAGGGCCTCGCACTGAATTTCTCTCAAACGCATCCTTGATCCTTTTTTGTGTTGCAAGCTCAATATGCTCTTCTGCCCACATCGACTGGATGCGCCAAAAGCAGCATAAGAAGCAGTTGAACAATTGCACGACACTATGCCCCTCCTATATCCCCTCCTATGCATCAGGCCACCCAGTGACGGCTGCAATGAATCTGGTACTGGAAGAGGCTAATCAGCGCCTAAAGGTCCCTCTGCGCAGCCTGCTCTCGTGGATCATCCGTCCCAAGGTCTGTCATGCCCTTGTCTGCCAACCCACCTTGTCTGCCAACGCATTTTTATTGCACAGAATAAGGCTTGCCTGTTGTGATTTCACAAAGAATGATAATACGCATATTTGTATTAAAACCCCTAAAGTTGATCTATCTTGCAGCCTTTTAATTTCTCGGTTGGAACGGAATACTTAGGAACAATATGGATATTTTGCACACTCCATGGTTGACTGAAATCAATTCAACTGGCATTGACCACTGGCATGTAATAAGTGAATTTTTATGCACCTGATCACATTTCCAGTTCATCAAGACAGGCACTGTTGTGTATCGTTGACAAATTACTATTTTCGCACAGCCAATCCAAATGATATACAAGAACCAGACACAAGCTTGGGATGGTAGCCATTATCGCACAGAAATACCTCACCCTATTTCTGGTCGCAGGATTTTGCCATGGTGCGTCAGGCACAACAGCTCCTTGGGGATACATATGGCTACATGGCAGATTTGCTGCGATCTCGGCCCACCCCAGGCGACGAACGGGACAAGAACTTGTGGGTCTGCCTTGCCAATATGAAGGATCCACACACAGGCAGGTTTATAATTGAATGCGTTCAAAACTTGGCAGCGCACAAGTATTCCTTGTTTTGTGTTGGCATAAATTATAGGTCTAAAATGATTATGCTGATTTTTGGTGTAATGCAACAAAGTGAAGCCAAAAATGCCAGAGGGGGTGACTGAGCAAGCCTCCAAAGACATTTTCTTTTTGCATTCAAGGGGCAACATTTACACTCCCATCACAAATTGCGACCAATTTCGCTTTATTTGGGATTGATGCTGAGGCTACTTAGGCATGTTGGTCTTAGCTGGCATTCTGCAAGCTTAAGTGCTTTGCAAATTATATGACAGAGCCGAGCTTGAAAGGGGCCACCCACCCACACACCCAAGTCACATTCAAAAATGGGACCACTCGGGGCGTCCGTTGCCCCCCTCTTTCAAAATGCAAATTACCAACAAAATTGAAAATGCTCGATCATATATACTGGTATGTGGCTTTCAGTCTGGCAAGAGACCGCATTGCCTGTGTGCTTTTATGTAGTTAGCTTCATGCGCACCATGTTTTCAGACACGGCAGATGTTTCCAATCCTGCTGCTAATGCTAATGTTAAATTGCAGAGGCTAGGCACTCTATATCATTACAAGAGGGCTACCGCCTTGACTGTGCAGGGCAGCTACTTTCTAGGGAGCAGCTCGTACCAGAGATCGGGGCGCTCATGATGGCAGGGTTTGACACCTCAAGTCACACAGTTGCTTGGTGAGAATTGCATTGTACACAAGTGTGTAGATGAATAGAGTCAGATAAGAAGGTTTGCTATTACTTGCCCCTCAATTCGAAAGCTGTTCTTGATCCATTGTCATTCTGCTGTATTTATCTATAATCAGTTGCGCACTGCTCTTGAGAGATGTTTGCTCCAGCATCTGCAAATTGCTACATTTCAAAATGTGCCTACAACGAATCCAGGTGCCTTTTCACGCTTGCTGCACACCCTGGAATTCAGCAGGAAGTTAGAGAAGAGCTGCAGAGAGCTGGGTTGTGTAGACAAGCAGGTCAGTAATGTAGACATTTTCTCTCTTCTTGTTTGCCGAAAAGATTCATGACTTACCTTAGGAATGCTAGTTGTACCAAAGGACGCCTCGTATTAAAATTAACTGATTGTAAAAGCAGGGTTCGGCTTCAATCAGGTGGATACATTGCTAAATATTGAAGATATAATGAGGCATAACTAATCCGCAAAAGGCATGAGGTATAATACATGTTCCAGCATTGCCCCAATCACTCATGACAGCAACATGATCTTCTGTCCTTGCAGGCCCTAATGAAAACGCCACACGAAACCTGGAATTTGATGACCTAGCAAAGCTTCCCGCCTTAAACTGTGTGATTGATGAGACCATGCGCATGTATCCAGTAGCTGCCACCGCATCGGTCAGGTGCGTGGTAGACACAAAGGAAAATATTTGCAGGCAGTAAAGCCTTACATCCATTGTAAAAAGCTGTCAGTTCTAGGTACTTTCCTCGGCTTCTAGACTCATACAGGTCCTGCTTTGCTGTTGCGTCACCATCAAAGGTGATTTTAAGTTAGTACGCAATTCGTTTTATATGCATCAGTTGAATTTGGGATTTTGTGGGGGATGGCAATGGGATTGCTTGAACGCGCAATGCATTAGCGCTGCTTACTTTTGATTAAAGGGGCTCCAATAATTGGTCGTGACACACTAAATGGTCATGACACTAATTGTGTCGACACCTCTTCTTTGTTTGTATGGGAAAACTATTTGTGCCTGAAGCAGCGTGGGTTCAGGCACAAGGTATTTTTTGGGTTGCACAATGAACCTCTATCAACATAGGAATCGATGCTAGTAATATTGGTCATGTTGCCTCCCACCTCAACAGGGAGGTCACTACCCCTACCAAGGTCGGACCATACACAGTGCCAGTGGGGGCCATTGTATGGCCTATGCTGTATGCTCTGCACAATGCGCAGCACAACTGGGAGCATCCAGAAAAGTTCTGCCCTGAGAGGTGAGAAAGGAAAAGTAATTTCTTCTTTGTTGGTCGTAGAAAAATTGCCTGTCTTACCGATTTTCTAATGAGGAGAAGGTTCCGCATCTTCAACTCGCCCCCATTTGCATGGTTCCAAGCTGACTTGCATAGGGCTTTTCCTTTGTTTCCTGTTCTCTGCTTTAGAAAACTAAATACACGTCTTCAGCAAATTCAATCTTATCGTTGCCTACTGATAGATGAGTTGTAAAAAGTTGATTTAAAAAAGGTTGTAGCTGGTATAGAGACGCAGGCAGTGTTGATGCAGTAATGAGTTTTTCATCCTACCATTGGCTGAGAATTGGTGTGAAAAGAGTCGATTAGGCATAAAGCCAAATGTAGCAAAGAGTGGAGCCTTGCTTTTGCAACGCTTGACACAAAATTGTTCCCAGTTTGTCAATTTGGAACGTTACCTGTAACTGCACCTAAAAAGGTAACTTGAATGTTACCTTGAACTGCACCTTGAGCTGCGCCTTGAACTGCACTTTGAACGTTGCCTTGAACTACATTAATTCCTTAGCTTTTCTGAGTGAAATTGAACAAAGGCAGCTGGTATGCTCATCATCGGTATGCTTAAACCTGACAGGTGGCATGACAAGCACGCAGCCTCCAGACATGATGAAGGCCTTTCCAGCGGAGGAAGCAAGGCACCAAAGAGCACTAAGCAGCCAAAAGCGTTCATTCCTTTCAGTGATGGCATGAAGAATTGCCTGGGGCAGGTACGAGCTCAAAAACGTACGCATTGTGCATGCAAAAGATATTTGAAAGGGATGCATTGAGAAAGCAAGGAAGGCTTGCTTTCATCATGAACTAAAGCAGGATTTATTGGCAATAAATTACTAAGTAGCCATGTCCCGTTTGGGACACAAAGGAGCTAGTTTGAAAAGAGGCCCTACTTAGCCTCCTCTGCGTATTTATCCACAAATGTCTGTTCAATTGTAAAATGTAGAGCTAAGCTTTTGCTTTTAGTTGGAAATCTCAGGTATGTCTGACTGTCTGAAATACCTGTACATCGTACCTACAACCTCTTCCTGAGACCTTGCAAGGTTTTGCCTGACCGCAAATTATTGCGTTGCTTGCTTGATGGATGTGAATGCAGTAGACAGATGCTTTTATCTGTTGTGCGCCATGTTATTTCCTATGCCTGAAGGTTCCTTTATCTGCAAGTGGCCACTGCAATGTAGTACATTGATATGCCTGGCCCAAATGCCCCATCTTGCAGGCGCTGGGATTGATGGAGGTACGCACAGTCTTGGTCATCCTGCTATCACGTTTCCACTTTGAGCTGGATCAAGAGGTGGGAGGAGCAGAGGAGGTAAGCTATGGGCAGAGGATGCGGTCAGAGAAGATGCAGGACCCTCGTGTTTGAGCAAACCTAGGATGTATTGGGAAACATTTATTTTGCAACATGCATTTGACTGCAAACCACGCTGCCTTATGTACAAGACATGCATTATGGAGAAATGTGTCCGCTTATTGTTCATTTTACCACAAAGATGCATACATGCTCTAGTGGAAGTAAAGGATGTCAAGGAATGAATGGTTATGCTTTAAATTAAAGGGCTTTCTGATAGCCAAAGCAATGGTGCTTATTGGTTTGCTGCGGACACTTTACCGTTTCTCAACTTTGCAAAAATGCAGGTTGTGCGTAACATGATTATGTCATTGACACTGAAGATGAAGGGTGGCTTACGCGTGCGCTACATTCCGCTTGGTGAGTACATTTTTGCTGTTCAACAATTACAAATAGAGCATGATTTAGAACTGTGATGATCGCGTGTGCACTTTGATGCCATATACGTCACTATTCAGTCCTTAGCTGTTGGAATACAGTAATTGACAAGAATGCCGAAAAACGAAGTGTTCAAATTTTCACCTGCACACACTTCGTATCACTTGGCTGTAGGTTCGGAGCAAGCCGCACTTAAGAACAAAATGGCAGCTACACGGCCATCAGAGCACCAAGAAGATGATGACGCAGGCAACGAAACCACCGAGGCAGCTTTGCCCGTGGCAGAAACACACAATGCAGCTCATAGCAGTGCTGAAGCAGCAGCTGCCCAGGTGGTTGTAAACATGCAGCGTCAGCGCCAGCAGCAGCAGCAAGAGCTGGCGCAGGCAGAGAAGAAGAAGTTGGGAAGCTTCACACAGAAGCACAGCAGCCGTCTGCCAAATGTTGTTTCCACCCGTAACTTTTGGGGCCGATTCCTGGTCTAACACGTGTTAATGGCCTTTGATAAAACCACAGCTGTCCGAAGACTAGTGATGTGCGCTCATTTAAGAAACTGTGCGGTTATGAGGGACTTAAAGTTGTAATAGATAATTGCTTTTATTAACGTTTCGGAAGAGGGGTGCCGTAAGACATTCTGATAGAATTTATGAAGATGAAGCCAGAAAAAAGAATTACAAAGTTTTACTAGTCCAGTATTAGTATTAGCTAGTATGGTTTAGAGAAAGGCTCGAGTCCTCTCAGACACTGCTCCCAGTTTTTGAGAGAAACAAAAGTAGTATGTGTGCTTGAAGATCCACATTGCGCAAGATAAAAATTATTTAGCTGTAATGGATGAAAATCAAACTGCAGCGCATGATCAAAATTGCAGCGCATGATCAAAATTGCAGCGCATGATCAAACTGCAGCGCATGATCAAACAGCTCATGATCAAACTGCAGCTCATGATCAAAAGAGAAACATTCACATGCAGCAGAAGCCGTTCCCACAGCAAATCAGGAAATGAGTCATTTAGGTGCTGAACATTATAGAACTCCTTCACTACCAAGGACAGGGAAATATAGTGGGGGTCAGGGGGGCTGCAGGCTTGTCCTACAGCTATTAGATTCTGTGCAGTTTGCAGAAAAGCTCCAGTTCTTGCATTTAGGGTAAGTTTAGCTATGTTCTTCCAGTGGGCTCTGCTACTTGGTGCCCATTTACTTCTCTGCCGCGTTGGTGCCTTTTTGGCCTGCTCAGTCTCTCTCCTTTAAGACTTATCAATCCTTCATAGCAGGTTTCGTTACTTCGTTTGTGCTTGATCTGCTGCTCCTTTTTTCTCTTTTTATGTTTCCTCCTGCCCCTCACGAGCCGTAATAGAACCGGATCTTGATGAGAGGCTTGTAATGGCAGTGGAAGCTCCTTCATTTGAGTGGTGCTGAAACGGTCGGCTGGAATAAACTCTCTGGCCATCGTTTAATATTAGTTTCGAATTCTAAATGTGGATCGGTAAAAGTTGAAGGCAGAAGACGGAACGGCGCAATTTTTTAGAAAAAGACAAATCACCATGGCACTCTCACCTCACACCGCACACAGGTGAATTGTTTAGAATTTCAGAAGCACACACACACACACACACACACACACACACTCACACACACACGCGCACGCACACGCACACGCACACACACACGCACACGCACACACACACGCACACGCACATGCACATGCACACGCACACGCACACGCAAACACACACGCGCACACACACACGCGCGCACACACACACGCACATACACGCACACGCAAATGCACATGCACATGCACATGCACACACACATGCACATACAAAGCACGCACGCACGCACATACCCACATCCACACCCACACGCACATGCAAGTGCACATGGACACGCACACGCACATGCAAGTGCACATGCACACGCACACGCACACACACGTACACACACACACACACTCACTTGCACACTCACGTACACGCACGCACGCACGCACACACACACACACACTCTCAAGTACGCATGCGCACACACATGCACATATACACAAATGTACGCGTGCATAGGCACGTGCACACACAGTCATTCCTGAGACTGACCCCCACCAGCAGCGTCAGAGCTAGAGATTCTGCCATAAGGGGGAGGTCAGCACTACCAGCGAGCAAGAAAAAAGACGCCCACCCAGACAATTTGCCAGGAGGGTTTTATGTAGAAATAAATTGCATAGATTGCGATACATGCAGGTGAGCATGGCACAAGTTCAAGATTAAATACGTGCCTATCTAGTCATTTTGTTGTTATAATTGGTGTGCAAGTCACGGATTCCTGCCTGAAGTTGGCTTATCTTGGCAGGACACGGCACAAACAAACGTTTTATATTATTGAAAACTCCCTTTTTGCCCAGGTGGATGCACCTGGGGTTTTTGAGCGCTCTGAAGCGGCTGGGCAGAGCGTCGTGTACAAACAGGTGATGGAGCATCAATATTATATAGTTAAATAGGCAGGCTATTATGGGCTGTGCGGAAGCGAGGAGAGTAAGTGGAAAAACAAGAGTAAGCAGGAAAGAAAGAAGTCTTTGGGTTATAGGGTAGTAGGCTTGGCCGGAAACTGGCTCCTGGTGAATGTTTGAAATGGTAATGGAGTTCGCGTCTGGTAAGGAGTTCGCGCCTGGTAAGGACGAGAATAGCAGCATAGTTGTTGAATAACGAACGCACACGGAGCTTAGAAACAAGTTTATTAGCTCTTTGAGAATTCGACCCAAGTCCTTAAATGGCTCTAGTGTGTGAGTGTTGATGGTGCCGCCCTCGCCTGATAGGATGGTGTGGCGATAGTACAAGGCTCCTTGAAGAATGGTGCAGATGTCTTTGTGATGTCCTTTTATGCGGCATACGATTAGTTCTGGTGCTAGTGTCCTCAAAGTACTTGATCCCAATGAGGTGGGTGTCACAAGTGTGCCAAGATCTTTATGTCAGTGCTGTCTGGGGAAGGAGGATCTGCTGATGGCTGGCGGTGCTGCTGATTGGATGAGGTCCAATTCTCCCTCAGCTGCACCCTGCCACTCTGAAGAATGAACTGCTCAGGCTTTACTTATCTTTTATTTTTAACTGAGCACAGCACACCCTTTTCCTTCTATCCCTTTGAACTCTGAGCCAGTCCTTTCTTTCCCTTTTCAAAAGCGAAGGGTGGGCCTCCACACAGCTGTATGTGCAGTTCCGACATCAGTATCAACCCCTGCCTTAAGCATAGACTCAGCTCGCAAAGTTAGGGAACAGGGCATTTGCTCTCATTTCACACAGCCTTTTGAGGACGAGAGGATACGTGCTCTTGAAGCCCTCATTTCCTGCCCCACCAACTCCATCCACGCGGCGGACGCGCGTGAGGATGAAATGCGCCGTGCACAAGCCAACCTGCCTTCGCCTACAGGTATGTACAGGGAAAAGCTGTAGTGAGCCAGGGAAACCATTTGTCATATCATGGGGAAAAATATGGAGTCACGCTGGTTAAGGCAAGGCTGGGCGTACGTACGTGCACATACCTGTGTGTCACACATCTGTTCCCTTTAAAAGCCAAAAGCTCCCCCAGCCGTAGAGAGAAACACCCCAAAAAAAATCTGATCCTTACAACTCCTTACTCTTACATCTCAAGTATGCCTTTTACAACGCGCTGCTACATTGGCTTCGATACCAAATGTAGCAGGCAGAGTCAAGGCAGCGAGACTGCCAAACTTGCCTGGCGGTAATGTCCTGAACAGGGTCTGTGTGTAGGCA
>Ga0307947_1004028_pt1 | contig 11697 bp, 21 predicted proteins | sample OrgLakmetagen232_FD_201840 | JGI IMG/M metagenome (GOLD analysis project Ga0307947, IMG submission 201840) | Saline water microbial communities from Organic Lake, Antarctica - #232 | ecosystem: Environmental > Aquatic > Non-marine Saline and Alkaline > Saline | place: Antarctica: Organic Lake...
TTCTACATATATCTGTTTCATGTTTCCTCTAGCTTCTGTTCCTTTTGTTAGCCAGGTGTAGTTCCAGGCTTTTCCAAACTTCCGCTGAGATGCCCTTTGAGGCATATATAGTGATGTAACCTTACCTCACCTTACCTTACCTATGTCTGGGGATGGTCGCTTCGTTGATGGTTGCTGGCGGTGCCGCTGAGTTGCTCTCCCTCAGTTGCCCCCTGCCACTCCGAAGGACCCACCCTCCTCCATTATTAGTTGTTTTACACTAACCTTGCTTCCTAGCTAGCTTGCTTCATTCTTAGCGTTGAGACCAGCCACAGCCGATTATCAGAAACAGCCAGACCATTGTGACTGTTTGCTTTATGGCAGAAGGATGAGGAATCTATTGGAGATATCATATTATGGAACCGTTTACACATAATTTGATTTGACACCTACACTTGCACATCATCCACTGTTGCGTGGTCTTTGTATATAAAAGGAAGGGAGCAAGAGGACTGAAATGGGTAGGAGGGTTGAGCGGTAAGCTGAGTCACAAAGCCTCCTGAATATGATGAGGGGCGTGCTGCACTAATCGCTGCATATCAAGATCATGAAAAAAATCATCTACGCCGGTAAGAAGCATTATGGAAGGAGTCGCAAAAGGCATTCGCATGCAGGCCCTTCTGGAATCGCAGCATTACTCTGACAATCGACAAGTCAGCACACCTCTCAAACAGTACAGCACAGGCCTGCTGGACATAGCTGCCCAAGGGCAGTGTCTGAAGCTGGTTGAGTGTAATTTTGGTTTCCAGAAAACATCTCTCAATGGCTTCACCCTCCCAGACCTTTCTCACCACCCAAACTCAGAGCATCCCTTGTCATCTTGTTATACGTCACAGCCCGCCCCTCTCTCATCTACTCCGTCCTCCATCCTCTCCTACACTGTGTGCCCAGCCAGAAGGGGACACCACTCAACCCCTTCCACGACACTGCAAAGGCAACCGCCTTGCTCGCATTCAAACAAAAAACAGCCAAACCAAGGGAAAACTCATTTTGCTTCGAGGGTAAGGGTAAGGGTAAGGGTTACACAGCTATATCCGCCAGCGAGGGCAGTTGAGCTATAGCATAAAAAAGCCAGCTTCAAGAAGAGAAAGAGGCCAGACTGAGCAAGACACCAGAAAAAGAAGCTAGAATAAAGCTTCGAGTAACTGCTGCCACAATAATCAAGTCACTCACAGAAAAGATACATTTTGCAAGTCCTGCCAAGCCATAAAACGAAAACCCCCTGCCTACTGCCAGTACCTTATGCACAGTGATGCAAATCAGTGTCACTGCCACAGTGCATGTATACAGAATGAAAGATACTCATACTTACACCCCTCTTACCGAGACAAGGGAAAAACTCTCCCAGGCGCTACAAATAAAACGGCCTTATAATAATTTCTTACACCACACCTACACCTCGCCAGGCAGTTTTTGCGCCACTCATGCTGATTCGGGACAACGTGCGTGCTGACCCCCAAAGCTTTTGCACCACTCACAGAGAGCCAGAAAAGGATTGCACCATTCCTGGGAGCTGAGCCAAACCGAGCCAGACAAAAATTTGCACCACTCATGCTGATCCAGAGGAAGACGCCTCCCCCTCAACCGACGTGGGCTCGCCCAAAGATTCACCTAAAGACGCACGGAACGCTGCAATCGATGCTCCCAGGTCAGGACCACCCACACTCAAGCCGTGACCAGCACCGCTGCCGTCAATTGCTGCTGCTGCAGGTGATGGCTGCGAAGAGCCTGGCAGCGCTGCTGCTGCTGCTGCTGCTGCGACAAAGGGACTGCCTGAGGCCTCAGACTCAGGCAAAGAGGAAGGGGGGGTCGCAATTTGGAGCTGGGAAGAGGAGATCGCACTGACGACTGTGCCGACAGGCTGGCCAAGAACGGCCTTCCGGATGTTGCCCTTCTCCTATGTGTGAATGTGCGTGTGTGTGTAAGTGTGAGTGTGCATGTGTGTGAGAGTGTGTGTGTATGTGTGTGAGAGTGTGTGTGTATGTGTGTGTGTGTGTGTATGTGCGCGTGAGCGCGCGTGACATACAAAATATACACGACGTTCAAGGCTAACCAGAACTGTAAGAAAACAACATACATGGTGGAATGTTTTGAGATGATCCTGTATATTTTCTTTGTGTATATGGTTTCAACCAGCCCTTCGTCAAGCAAACAAGCAGCTCCCATGGTAGGTAATGTCACTCTAATGCTGGAAACGGGAATTGACTACTCACAGTAAACAACACTTCCCAAATAAATATGGAAAAGGAAGCCACTTTGTCACCGGGTACAGCAGACAAAAGGCTCAGCCAGAGAGGAAGGACTAACAAAGTACCGAAAGAAAAAAAACGAACCATGCTAGAGAAAACCACTGCCTACCTCACGCTGAGTAACCCACGTGGCTACGCACACAGAGTAACCCACGTGGCTACGCACACGCGCACACACAGACACAAACATGCACACACATATACACACACGCGCACACATGCACATGCACACGCTGCAACGCCACACACATGTGGGGCGATGGGACATACAATGCTCCTCACCATGATGTTGAAGACGATGACGGGGATGTTGTTTTCCTTGCACAGAGTGATGGCGGTTTCGTCCATTACGTTCAGGTTGTCAACGCACACCTGCCTGCAAAGGGGGTTGATGAGAGAGAGAGTGTGTGTGTGTGTGTGTGTGTGTGTGTGTGAGTATTTATGTTTGAAAGCAAAATGTTTTGGGGCAAACAGGGAGACCAAGCGCAAACTGCTACATGGAAACGGCAAAAACAAGGAAACGTATCTTTGACTCAGACCGCACCCTTGCTTTATAAGCAGGACCATATATACGGTATACAAATGGTATTTTTTAGCTGAGAAGTTGCCAAATACACGGTCATATACGGCGTATATACACGGTTCTGGCCAACCCTACTTATAAGCAAGGCAACATCTATCATCAAGCATGCTTCCAACTTCCAACGGTGATCACCCAAAGTTTAGCCTGCAAGGTTAAGCGCACGCGCACATGCACACACACACACATTTACACACAAACTCATACACACACATGCACACGCGCGCGCGCACACACACAGACACAAGCTCACGCCTTGAAAGTTTGCTACCTTTCACAACTATCAAGATGCGCGATTAGCTACAAGCCTTTCAAGCACTTTACCTGTAAGAGAGCTGGTCATAGCGGCGTGCGTTGGGGTTTTTGAAGGGATCGCTGTCGTACACCCCGTCCACCTTGGTGGCTTTTAGAAACACCTCTGCGTTTACCTGCACACACAATGAACATGGCAGCGTGCACGTACGATGCGTTTGTATGTGTGTGTTGTGTGTGTGTGTTTATATGTTTATGTGTGTGTGTTTATATGTATATATATGTGTGTGTGTGTGTGTGTTGTGTGTGCGTGTGCGCTCTCACGCGGTCAAACACGCACAAAATGTATCCTACTCTACTCTTACAAATAGGCAATAACCACTCACTACATGAATTAAGCAAGGGTTGCGGAACCTTCACATTCACACAAAAACACCACACTAAGTGCCTAGCACACACAGCAGGTTTGACTGGGTGTTCAGGCGCGACAGCCACAGCTACAAGCTTAAAAACATACATACACCAACCTATGCAGCTCACAATGTGACAGACTGGCCTTCTTATGCAGCCCAGCAAAGCATACCTGTGAAACACACACACAGATGCAAACACGCACACACACATACACATACACATACACATGCATACACACAAACACACACACACACACACATGCACGCACCTCGGCAGCCCGCAGTGCAGCAGCCGTGTCTGTGGTGAAGAACGGGTTGCCTGTTCCCGCACCAAAAATAACCACGCGGCTCTCCTGAAAGTGTGTATATGTTTTCATGTGCATGTGTGTGTCTCTGTGTATGTGTGTGTATGTAATTATGTGTGTGTATGTCTGTGTGTGTATGTTTGTGTCTGTGTGTGTGTATGTCTGTCTGTGTGTGTGTGTGTGTGTGTGAGCTCACCCGCAAATGGCTGATGGCACGACGCCGAATGTAAGGCTCCGCCACTTCTCTCATCTCGATGGCTGTTTGCACACGCGTCTCTACACCCATCTTCTCGAGCGCGCTCTGGGGAGTATTACGGACATGGAAACAACATTGAAGTATGCTTGTGTGAGTGTGTTTGTGTGTGTGTGTATGTGTGTGTGTGAGTGTGTTTGTGTGTGTACGTGTGTGTGTGCGTGTTTGCCCACGTTGGTGTGTGCGTACGTGCATGCTTGACCCTTAACAAACCTGTAAACCACACTCACACGACAGCCACACCACTGCCACACCACTACCAGCCCAACACCTACCCGGAACCAGGGCGTTCATGACTGTGGCAAGCACTTGTGCTTGACCTTGCCCTTGACGAAACTGAACCACATTCACACGATTGCAAAATAACACCTACCTGTAAACACAGGGAGTTCATGACCGTGGCAAGCACTTATGCTTGACCATTGCCCTTTGACAAAACTGAACCACATTCACACGATTGCAGAATTAACACCTACCTGTAAACACAGGGCGTTCATGACTGTGGCAAGCACATGTGCTCGACCATTGCCCTTAACAAAACTGAACCACATTCACACGATTGCAGGATCAGCACCTACCTGTAAACACAGGGCGTTCATGACCGTGGCAAGCATGCCCACGTAATCGCCTGTGGCCCTCTCCAAGCCTGCCAAGGATTGGGCCCCCCGGAAGAAGTTGCCGCCACCCACCTGTGCATGCACGCGTGCATGCACATTTCGTAAGTGGGTACATATGTGAGGAGCTGCCTCGTCAAAAGAGTTGCTTGACGTAGTTTAAGGCAACAGGCCCTCTGTATGCATTTGCTAACATGCTCAGTGCATAAGCATACATCGTGGATCGTTTTTCCACGTAAATGGTGGGTTGCACTTGTTCCAATAATCAGGGGGACACCCAATCACACTGTTTTCTTGCACGCATCCTCGCACTTTCTCTGCATGACACGTGTGATTAAGTAAGAAGAGCAGCAGAGGACGTACAGTATACCCGCACAAGCCGAGGGAAATCCACAAACTGTGTTCTGGGCTTTTTTGATGTCCAGGGATCTAATGTGCCTTGAATGTTGTGTGTGTATATGTGTGTGTGTATTCGTGTGTGTATTTGTGTGTGTTTGTGTATGTATGTGTATGTGTGTGTGTGTGTGTGTGTGTGTGTGTGTGTAGAATTGTGCAGCTTTATGCGTATACTAGCAGTCAGGGCTCTTCAGGGTTTACAGGCACTGCCTGTCTAGGAAGCACCAATTCACGCAATGCATGTTTTTTGCTTGAGGCCAGGATTCCTATGCAGAGAGTGCTCATAGCAACTTCCGTGGCACAGTTGTGCAGGGGTTGCAATGAGGGGACAGTATTGGCACTACCTGTGCTCTCACAGAACAAAAGCACCAAGAACACACTTTCATAAAGGACGCCTATAAACGTATAGGTCTGATGATTTGGCCATTGCGACGTTCTAAACAGACTCACCACTATTGCAATCCTCACGCCTGCTTGTGCTGCCGCGGCCACCTCCTCTGCAACGGATGCCAGCACTTCAGGGTCGACCCCAAAGCCGTGAGGACCCATCAAAGCCTCACCACTAACCTGCAGTTTCAGAAATGTGTGTGAGTGTGTGTATGTGCGTGTGTGTGTGTGTGTGTGTGTGTATGTGTGTGGTGCATGTGTCTAAACCCTAACCCTTGTATGTTTACCCTCATGCACACAGGTACGAACGTGCATTTAGAGCACATGATGCAAGCGCAGTTTAGGCAGTTAATTACCTTGAGCATGACTGTCTTGTACTTGGGCTCAGTAAGGTCTTCTCCGTTGGGCACCACTGCCTCTTCTAAATGTCTAGAACCGGAGCTGCTGACGGCTGCATCGTCCTTGCCACCTCCATCTGAATTGGATGGCTGCCCTGGTTCAAGGCCACCTACTTCTGGTCTTAAGTCTCTAATGATCTGCTGCAAGCCGGCTTCCAGCTGGCCTTGGATTTGCCCTGAATGTTTGCTGTCTACCTCACTGCTCGTGCTACAGCTGGTGCCCGGAGCTCCCTCTAGCTGTACCCCACTGCTTGCGGCCACAGAGAGGAGGTGGGGCTGCCGCCTCTGTAGGTTTGTGGCAGAGAGGCAAGTGAGGGCTGGGCGGGCAGTCTTGGCGTTTGTGGAGTAGCTTCTGCTGCTAGGAAGCAAGCACTTGGGACAGCACGTGGTGTGGGTGCTTCCTGCTGGGATTGGTTGAGCATGCCGGCTTGCCCACATTACAGAACCCGAAATGTTTATACGTGAAGCAATAGTAAACAGTAAAAAATAATAGATACGGGATGTACACAATATGAAGAAGTAGTTCACAGAAATACCTACGTCTGGAGTACTGGACTGGAAGTATGGAGTTTCCAGACGAGGACGCTCCTCCAGGACTGGACGATGTGCCACAGCCGGATTCGTACGCGTCCGCGCCTGCCCCTCACGGCCCTCCTCCTATGTATGTCCCCCTACATTTCTGCAACTAAATTGCCGTTCATATTTAGATCCCTTGACCGTTTACTGTGCGCGCGACCGCAGTCCCGAGGGCATGCCACCACCTGCCCCGGCTGGCTATCATGATTACTATTCCAGCTACTACTACGGCCAGTATGCAGCGCCAGGTGCGTGTGAGGGGAGGAAGGTTTTGCACACTGCTCTCTAATGTTTCCTTTTCTCTCTCTGCCTACTACACGCCTCCTGCCTTGATACAGCCCTTGGCACAGCCCGACACAGTGTGGCAAGGGCAAGAGAAGCAGGGCGGGTATATTGCAGTAAGACAAATGCATGGGCAAGTGCCCAGAATCTGGCAATCAAATCAACCCAGTGTGCCACGTGCAGGAACTCTCCTCTCCCTACAATGTCTGACACTGATGAATATAGCCAGCAGAAACGCAGCCTGCAGCAGCGACCGTTGAATCGGGGCTTGCATGAGTTTTGGTTTTGCAGGAATGATCGGTTACATTTGTGATCAGGATCACTAAGTCTGCTCCGCAGGCAGACCCATCAGGTTTGGAAAGGGTAAGGGGACCAGCATTTGTTTGCCAGCCTGCCCCTCTGCGCAAAGCAGGCAGGCAGGCTTGGCTTCCCGCGTGGCAGCAGAAAAGCAACTCATCTGCTTGCCTTGCCCTTCTCTCTCCTCGCAGGCTATCCAGCCTATGCCGGTTACGACCCTGCCTCATATTACGCAGCTGCAGCCGCAGCTGCTGCTGCTGCTGCAATCCCAGCCGCAGTGGCAGCACCCATCCCTGCTGTCGCGGCACCCCCACCTAAACCAGCACCCAAGCCTGCACCCACTCCCGCTGCAGTGCAACAAAAGCCTGCTCCTGCTCCTGCTCCTGCTGTTGCTACTCCCCCCCCCTCATCAGCCCCTCCACTCCCAGCTGACCCTGTAGCAGCAGCAGCACCTGCAGTATCCAAGCCTGAAAATGCAGCCGCTTCCAAACCGTCAGGTAGTTTACTCCAGCCCCCAGCTGCTGGTAGTGCACACGCAAATTTGCCAGAAGTGTGCTGCCTAGCAGCACCAAACTGCACAGCGCTAAGGATCACCGACTCACGCGAATGTAAGTGCATACTCTGAAACACACATCCATCCTCCTCCTTGCCACGTCTCATTCACGCAGGTGCAGCTAAACAAGAAAAGGGTGAAAGTAAGCAGCCCCCCCCCTTGCCTGTGTCTGCTGCCTCCCAGCAGCTCCCCGAAAGTGAGGATATGCTGAGCGATTTCCAAAAAAGGTGAGAGAGGGAGGCCATTCCTGCGAGCAAGCACGGCCCTCACCCAACCTCCGCAGATACTTTTGCAGAGTGAGCTAGGTTGAGCGACAGGGAGTGCAAACAAGCGGTGGTGCAGTGCGTGCGCGCGTGAGCAGCACTCTGCTGTACTGCACTGCCCGCAATTCTGACCTGAAAGCCTGCCAACCTGTGTGAAACTTTTTTCCAGGAAACGGTCTGTTTTGCAGCAGCTGGGAGCTGAGGCAGACAGCTTGATTGAATTTTTTCCAGGAAACAGTCTGTTTTGCAGCAGCTGGGAGCTGAGGCAGGCAGCCTTAGTGAACAGCTTGAGCAACATTGCAGCAGAGCAGCAGCACCTTCCTGCAGAAGAATCTGGCCGCCACCTGATATATGTGTGGCTTGCTTGATTTTGTGCTGTGCTCGCTGAAGCATGTGCTGCGCAGCGTTGACCCTCCCCATGTGTGCCCCTCTCCCCCTTGGCAGGATGCATGAGATGATGAATTTGCGGAAAGAGGAAATGGCTAAGAAGACGTCCTTGCCCGCCGCTGCAGCTAAACAAAAGGCTCCCTCAGTGCCAATGCTGAAAGGAGCAAAGCTTGCTATGGCTCCAAAGGTAAGCACTGCTACAACAGTCGGTGGTGGCTGTACACCAACGTAGGGTTGCCTGATGATGTGAGCATGCGCACACACATGCACACCCCCACGGTGCGCACCTATTGCACAGACGTGCAAAAGCATGTCCGTGCAGCCACACACACATTCGCACACATGCACACTCACCCACATCCACACACCCACACCCACACACCCACACGAACACAGTCGTCATGGTAAGGTGCTCCTTGCTTGGTTACTGTCCTCTTTGGTTCTCTGAGCCCCTTTAAATTTGGTTTAGCTGGCACGCTTGGATGGCTGCCGTCCCAATCCAGGTGTGGTCCTGCACAAGCAGTGTCTAAGCACACGCATGTTGGCAGCCTTTGCTGCTATTTCCTCTCCACCCCAGACCTGACGTTCTCCCTTTCCTATTATTTTCCCCTCTCTTTGTCCCCCCACCCTTTGGTTTTTTCCGGCACTTATGGTGACCGCAACAGGCCAGATGTTTGGTTGTGAAGCAAACACACCTTGGCGTCACGACGGCAGCCTGCCCGTGCTTCACTGTCGTAGCACACAGTCACACAGTGGGTAGCCCCTCCTGTAGGTCTACTCCATTCTTCCCAGAGTTTTGCAAAGCTAACCGCACGTCCTTCTGCTCATGTGGCATCTCTTGCCCTTCAAGCTATTATGGGAAGTCGTGCTGGCGGTGATGGCCAGCTGTCGTGTAAGCTCCGTTGAGGGAGTGCAGGTACCTCTTGCCGCGAAGCTCTGGCTGAGCAATCTCCAGCGCTCTGGCCTGAGCAGCCTCTGGCTTCTGACCATGCAGCTTGAACTCCGTGCTTGGTCAAATATCAAGCTCTGGCTTGCATTCCTCCTTCAAGCACTTCATTGCTTAGTAATCCAGACCTGAAACATGCCCCTCCTTCACAGAAGACGTGCGCCGTCTCTCAGTGGGTTGTAGGGTACTACACAAGGAGCGGTACTTTCTGCGCCTGTGAGGCTGCATGCAAGCTGTACAGGTGTCACATCAGGTGTTGCTGATGTTGTGATCCTCACCGAACATGTGCTCCTTCCCTTGTAGGGCACTGACGGAGGCCACTTAGAGCCAGCAGCAGCAACAGCAGCAACAGGACCAGCAGCAGCAGCAGGAGCAAAGGCGGCCAAGCCACTGGCCCCTCCAGCTAAGGCCACCCTTCCCTCCCTCAGCAAACCTGCCAAACCACTCGCCCCTGGCAACATGGGAGCCCTACATGCAGAGCTGGAGCGCGCGAAGCTGCAAGCCACAAAGGCCAGCCGCCCCTCCCCCCGCCGCCGCCACGCGCGCTCACACTCACGCAACTCGCGCTCACGCTCGCCCTCCACCTTCTCCCGCTCACGTACCCCCAGCTCGCGGGGCTCCTCACGCTCACGCTCTCGTGGCCGATCCTACTCGCGCTCTCCCAGCCCGAGGGGGGCCAAGCGTGGCGGCAAGTCCTACAGCCCTTCGTCACGTGGCCGTCGCCCGCAGTCTTCTCGCTCCCCATCCCGTAAGTCATGCGCTCCGCAATTTTCTCGCTCCCCGTCCCGTAAGTAATGCACGCGTCACCATCACAAAGTGTCGGAGCACAGCACGCATGTATGCACTGGCAGACACAGAAACAGAAACACACGGACACGCACGTACGCGCACACACAGATTCTCACACACACACACACACACACATACACACACACACAATTCCGTACGCACACACCTGTGCCAATCAGGTGACCACCCATTCCAGCGCGGCGGCTACAACGGCAGCATGCGTGGCAACAGCCGTGGTGGCTATGTGCCCCGTGGCGGCTACGCTCCACGTGGCGGTTACAACAATCACTACGATGGCAGTGGAGGAAACAACTGGCGCGGCGGTGGCTATGGTGGTGGTGGTGGGGTAAACAGGGGAGGACGAGGAGGAGGGTATGGGGGGGGGGTGGAGGGAGGTTGGGGGGGGCGTGGGAGGGGAGGAGGCGCTTATTCCCAGCCCAGCCCCCCACGCAGGCGTGCACGCTCCAACTCAAGCTCACGCTCGCGCTCAGGCTCCAGCTCGCGCTCGCGCAGCCCCTACTCACGCTCACGCTCAGTCTCGCCGCTTGAGCGTGGGCGCGCTGCGGGGGGGAGGGGCAGCTTTGAGGGAGACGGCTCATTCAGGGGAGGCTATCAAGCGCGTGGGCGTGGCGGCAGAGGTGAGTCAAGGGAACGAGGGAATGGGTAAATTAGGGGAGGCTACCAACCACGTGAATGTGGTGGCAGAGGTGGAGAGGGGTATGGCGGCAGAGGTGAGTCAGGGATGCGAGGGAATGGGTAATTTAGGGGAGGCTACCAACCACATGAATGTGGTGGCAGAGGTGGAGAGGGGTATGGTGGCAGAGGTGAGTCAGGGGTGTGAGGGAATGGGTAATTTAGGGGAGGCTACCAACCTTGTAAATATGGTGGCAGAGGTGGAGAGGGGTATGGTGGCAGAGGTGAGTCAGGGGTGCGAGGGAATGGGTAATTTAGGGGAGGCTACCAACCACATGAATATGGTGGCAGAGGTGGATAGGGGTATGGTGGCAGAGGTGAGTCAGGGGTGTGAGGGAATGGGTAATTTAGGGGAGGCTACCAACCACGTAAATACGGTGGCAGAGGTGGATGGGGGTATGGTGGCAGAGATGAGTCAGGGGTGTGAGGAAATGGGTAATTTAGGGGAGGCTACCAATCATGTGAATATGGTGGCAGAGGTGGACAGGGGAGATGTAGGATTTGTTTGCTGGCTGAAGCTGTTGTATTGGCAAGCAGCAGCAAATCAGATCCAGCAGGATAGGGTTTAGGCCAGGGTGAGGGAGGATGTGTTAAAGGTGCTGCTTGCGCAGAATTGAATGCACAGGCCATTGTGTACGTGGGAAGCAAGGGGTGTTGTGTGTGTGTGTCACATGTCTGGCTGTTTATGTTTTGTGTGGATAGCAAGGGCGGTGGAGGGTTGAAAGGCTGGGAGTGATCGCTGTGTGCATAGCGTACAGGGCAACGTTAAGCGTCTTGGCTGAGCAACTGAGTTGTATAATGGATGCGCGTTAGCAGGAGGAAGCGGCAAAATGTTTTAATGACCGGTCCCAAAACACAGCTCCTTATTGGAATTTTCCTGAGGAGTCTGTTGTACATAGAATGGATATGTAAGTAAGGTTTTGGTCATTAACATCTTTCAAGGCATTATGTGTGCAGCAGCCTATGCAATCTGACATCTGGCTAGCCTCTGTACGCAAGGGAGATTCTTCTTGAAGAGGGGGGGG
>Ga0307947_1004030_pt1 | contig 11693 bp, 11 predicted proteins | sample OrgLakmetagen232_FD_201840 | JGI IMG/M metagenome (GOLD analysis project Ga0307947, IMG submission 201840) | Saline water microbial communities from Organic Lake, Antarctica - #232 | ecosystem: Environmental > Aquatic > Non-marine Saline and Alkaline > Saline | place: Antarctica: Organic Lake...
GGGTGATGTATCTGTGAGAGGCTTAGGCAGGGCGAGGGGGAGAGGCAGGGGGTTGAGCAGTAGGGGGGGGCATTTTCAGGGCGTGGGTGTTGCTGGTCTTGCCGGTGCTGAAGAAGAGGATGAGGCATGTGCAATTGGATCCAGGCATGCAGGTGTGTGTGTGTTTATATTTGTCAGTGTGTGCTGCTTATTTGTGTGTTTTTGGAATTGGGTGTGCATGACCTTTAGGTGTGACCGGAATTGTATGTATATACACCGTATTTGACCGTATATTTGGTCATTTTTCTGCTAAAAATACCGTATATACATGGCTCTGGCCAATTCTAATTACTTGAAGTAAGAATTTGAAGTCACGTGCTTGGATGGCTCCTGAATGCATCAGTGCTGTATCTTAACAAACGCCTTAGTCATACGTAAACAACTTAATCTCTTTAGCACTTTCTATTACTTAGGCCTGCAACAAGTACACCGCCGATCCAACATCCTTTGCCAGCAAGCTTTTTGGGGAGTGTTTCAACCTAAGCACTCCTAAAAAAGCACGCTCACTTGCTTGCCCCACCAAAGGAATGTAGCCACCCCTACCACGTAGGCGCAAATTAGTGAAGTTTGAAATCATGCAAACCTTGTCACTCCAGCAGGGCCTTGGTTTTCTTACTCTGAGCCTGATGGTGCCAATACCACCGCCCTTCACCCCAACGCTCAAGATATGCACTGGTTCATGGAAGTGGGGGATATAAGTGTACCACACCAGCAGCAGCAGCAGCAGCAGCAGCAAGGGCAGACGCAGCAAGGGCAGACACAGCAGGTGCAGGCGCACCAACAGCCGACATCACTTGAGCAGCAGCAGCAGCAGCAGCAGCAGCAGCAGCTAGGGCATATGGAGCAGGTGCATGTGCAGGCGCACGAACAGCAGACACTGCTTGATCATCAACAGCAGCAGCAGCAGCAGCAGCAGCTAGGGCATACGGAGCAGGTGCATGTGCAGGCGCACGAACAGCAGACACTGCTTGATCATCAACAGCAGCAGCAGCAGCAGCAGCAGCAGCAGCAGCAGCAGCAAGGGCAGACGCAGCAGGTGCAAGTGCAGGAGCAACAACAGCAGACATCACTTGAGCAGCAGCAGCAGCAGCAGATGCAGCAGCAAGGGCAGACGCAGCAGGTGCAAGTGCAGGAGCAACAACAGCGGGCGCCACTTGAGCATCAACAGCGGCAGCAGCACGCACAACAACAGCAGCAGCACAAACAACAACAGCACCCCTCACTGCCGCAGCAGCAGAGGCCTGCGGGAGAATGCTTTGTCCGCACCGTCTCTCTGTCGACTCCAGAAATCAGAGCAGCACAAGCAGCAGCAGCAGCAGCAGCAGCAGCAGCAGCTCGTTGTGCTCATGGGGGCTTAGCAGGCACGAGTGCTGGTACGCCACGTGCGGTTGTCCATGCATTAATTGAAGCAGCACACTCAGCACCTCCAATACTTGTCCCCCCCGTGCGAGCACGAGCACCTGCAGCCCCGCACGCCCGCCCTGCCTTCGGGTTTCCAGCTCTGTCCTCTATGCCTCAGCTGCCTTTACCTCTGCATCATGCCCAACATCCTGCCAACGCAACCGGCTCTACTCAGCCAGCTTTACCTCCGCAACGTACCCACCATCCTGCCAACGCAGCCGGCTCTACTCAGCCAGCTTTACCTCCGCAACATACCCACCATCCTACCAACGCAACCGGCTCTGCTCAGCCAGATTTGCCTCCGCAACGTACCCACAATCCTACCAACGCAACCGGCTCTGCTCAGCCACTTTCCCAACACCTTCCAGCCACTGCTCCTTTGCCCCTCACTTTTTGTACAGCTGCTCAGCCACCTCTCCAGCACCCCCCAGCCACAGCTCCCTTGCCCCTCACCTATAATACAGCTGCCCGGCCACCTCCCCAGCGTGCACCCTTTACAGCTCCTTTCCCCATCACTTCAAGCAGAGCTGCCCAACGGCCCCCACCCCCTCCCTGCGCCCCCACCTTTGGTCTTCCAGCCTTGTGTCCTGCACTCCAGCCCTCACATCAGCCAGCACCACCACCTTGTCCCCCTAACCCAACCACAGCTGCCCAACCAATCTCCCTGCAACACCCAACAGACACAGCCTCTGCACCTCAGGCCGCCCCAATCCATCAGCCCCTATCTGTCAGCAGAGCCATTCAGCGGCGGTCGCTCCCTCCCTTCCTACCACCCCCCCAACTCCCAGCCTTGTCCCCTGCATCCAAACCAGGCACGAGCCAAGCTGCTCAGCATCCCAGCACGGGCGAGGCGGCTGCGCCGAAGCGCAGAGGGCGGCCGCCGAAGTCAGCAGGAGGTATGGAGGGAGAGGGGGGGATCCTGTAGAGGGTGAGCTAAGGGTTTTGTGAGGCGACCTTTTAAAAGATTGTGCAGATAGCGAGAGAGTCCCATGCACTGGAATTCAGGAGATGTGTCCTGCTTTGGCTGCCATCGGTGGTTAGTTGATGTATAATTTGTTGTCGTTTTTCTCACAACTCTCTAGAGCATGCGCTGATCCCCAACAAAAGGAGGTCCAAGGGAGGTTTGTGAGCTGTATCTTGCTTATTTGGTGGTGAATCACTTAAGCAGCCTCACTGAGGAAGCTTGTATACAAGATGCGTTGAAGCTGTGAGGCAAGGTGGGACCCACCGTCACACCAACACAGCCAGACTGCCCTGGAAACGATCGAGTCCGTTCCTGTTTTGATCCAAATAGTGTTCTTTTGGAGATATATGCACTCTAATAAGCACAAAAAAGGGGTTGGACAAAGGTGTGTATGGTCTGCACTCATATTTCATGGTATAATTCCAATTCATTCCTGACTTCTATCCAGTAGAATCTCTCCCATTTTGGCACGCACACTTAATCTCGCTCGCTCGTGCACACACACACACACACACACACACACACACACACACACACACACACACACACACACAAACACACACACAACAAACACACACACACACACACACAACAAACACACGCAACAAACACACACAAACACACACACACACACACAACATATACACGCACAACACATGCACACTCACAAACACAACTCTCTCACACACACACACACACACACACACACACACACACATGCAGAGGGGCCAGACCGGGGCAGACCTGCTGGCAGCAAGCCACTGGGGCGGCCTCCCAAATCAGGTGCACCGAGTTCTTGACGTGAGAACCTGTGAGAACATGAGCAATTCCGTCCTCAAATCAGCTGCAGTTTATCCCTTCGTTTCACCCCAATTGTGTAACTCTAAAGCCAAATGTGATAACTCTAATAACAGTGCTCCTTTAGGAAGATGTTGATGACAAACTGGAACTCGAAAGAGAAACAGATGAATTATGCAGGCTATGAAACACCACTCTCCACATTAATCAAGGAAAAGGAGCCACTTTGGTATCGGGTATTATAAAACTCCTATACAAGTAAGAAAAAAAAATAATGGCCATTGAGGATGGTTGCAGGCTTGACCTGAAATCGTACCTTGTCAGTTGTATGGTTGTGACCACACAGATGTGCCTTCAAGTTCCCTCAAGAGTTTTGAATTCTTATATTGCACTGAAAAGAGTGCAGGCGAAATTTAAATATTTCTGGTGCGCGGTGCGGGCGGGTGAGCAAGAACTGAAAGCACACGCACGTGCACACACAAGACAATAAAATACAAACTCACACATACGTATGCACACGCTTGTGCATACTGGTACAATCTACATGTCCACAAACATTCCGGCGCTTACCCACTTGCTCGCAAAGATGCACACACATACACACACATTCACACACACATTCACACACACACCCAAATACACACACACACAAGTATACACACACACAGAGACACACACACAAACACACACACACACAAGTATACACACACAACCCAACCCCCCTAACACACACACATAAACACACTTGTACAAATGCACACACAGCTACTGGTCAGGGGAAAGAGAGAGCGGACCGGGGCAGACCCGCAGGCAGCAAGCCACTGGGTCGTCCTCCCAAATCAGGTGCTGATCAGGGAACAGAGGGTGTGGGTGGGAAGAAGCAGGACGGATCTAGACCTTTGGAGAGCAAGAAGCCCCTGGGACGGCCTAAAAAGGCAGTGGCAGGCAATGGGAAGGACAAGAAGAAGGTGGCACAAACGTCACGCAGCTCCAGCCCCAGCGTCAGTATTGACTGCAAAAGCGCCCACACGAAGGCTACTAAGCAGGCCAAGGGCAATCACAAGCGCGGCAAGCACGCTAGCAGCAGCAGGAGTGGTAGTAGCAGCAGCAGCAGCAGCAGCAGCGGAAGTGGCAGGGGGAGCGGGACGGACTACAGTGAAGACAGCAATGCAGATGACAGTGACGTCTCCACAAGCAGTGGTAGCAGTGGTAGTGCTGGCGACACATTAGACGACGGCCGACGCAACCGGCGCCGCAAGGAGTCAGCTAGTCGCCCTGGTTGTGGTGATGAGAGAGGCGGCAGGGAGAGTGGCAGTGGTAAGAGCGGTGATGCGTGTGGTGGTGGTGAAGACAGGAGGGACGGAGAGGAAGACGAGGGGGGGGGCCGTAAGCGGGGGCGTACGGAAGATGGTGAAGGTAGTGGTAGGGAAGACAGAAGGAAGGAAGGTGACGGGAGCAGCAGCAGCAGCAGCAGTGGCAGTGAACACCCCCTCATCCTTCACCACAAGCGGCGGAGGACTACTGTGGATTACGTGGTGCGTGGAGAGGTGTACTAGTTGGCTCCTAATCTCATAGTGATGCACATCGTTTCCAAACGAATTTCCCTTCCAGATCAGTATCTCAGGTACAGGTTCAATCGTTCTGAAGCATCCGTTCCAAAATATCCGGTCATTGGGAGATTATGGAGGTGTCACATATCAGGGCGATTGGGGAAAGCCTTCAAGGCATGAGTGTTCATGAGGCATGAGGCATGATTTTTCATGAGGCATGAGGCATGAGGCATGAGGCATGAGGCATGAGGCATGAGGCATGAAGCATGATGCATGAGGCGTGAGTGTTCGAGGCATGAGTGCTCATGAGGCGTGAGTGTTCAGACCCTACACTTGTCTTCTGGACACAGAGAGCAGAGGTTGCATGTGTCGTGTCAAAAAGCCAAAATGACGGGGGCTGTAACAGCCACGTTCCCTGGCATAAATCTAGGGTTGATTAGAACCGTATATATACACCATAAATGACCGTATACTTGGTGATTCCCCTGCCAAAGATACCGTGTATACACCGTTATATAAATGGTTCTGTCCAACCCTACCACATAAATTGTGAAACGTGTAAAATGTATGATTTTTTTATCACTGGAATTTTAGGATTTCATTTTCACAAAACTGGCCTTCATGTTCATTAATTATAAAAATACTCTTTTTTCCTGCTTGCGTGGTGTTCCCTATTTTCTTCGCTGCTGTTCCCGCCATAAATGCCCCCCTCAACACTCTGCCTCTTGTTCAAGGGCAGAAACACAACTTACTGTACAACTCTTGTCAGTTTGAATGTATATCAGATGCCTGATCCGTCTGCTGTCAACATCACTCTTGTTCAAGGGCAGAAACACAACTTAATGTACAGCTCTTGTCAGTTTGAATGTATATCAGATGTCTGATCCGTCTGCTGTCAACATCACTCTTGTTCAAGGGCAGAAACACAACTGACTGTACAGCTCATGTCAGTTCAACTGTATATCAGATGTCTGATCCGTCTGCTGTCAACATCACTTGGTATCATGCCTAGCATGCACACCACTTCACCCCCAACCTGCCTTTGCACAAAACAGGCACCACCTCCCTTAGCTCTGCCTTCCTTTGTCTCCAATACTCGCTTTCGATGCCGTTCTGCAGGCCCTCCACCAGCAGATGTTCGGGAACCCCACCATAGGTACAGCAGCCAAGGTCAAGGCCAAAGCGACCAACTCACAGGAGAGGGACGACAAGGGGGAATTGGAGGATAAGGGAGAAAAGGAAAAGAAATTGGATGGCAGCCCTTCAGGCGTGCCATCCTCCTAGCTATACGTGGGAATGCATTTGCAAACACTTAATTGTGTATTCAAGTGATTTCCAGGCATTTTCCAGGAAGCCTGACTGATTTTGTCGGGTGTATATGCTGCAGTGATGTCATACTTTGTGTTTCAGGTGGCAGACCGTTTGCAGCGGTAAACTCACCACGTTTTGGTTAGAGATATTGCTAAGGAGCAAGCCTCGTAAGAAAGTGTGCATCTTCATCATACATATTCTTGGGCTTTATTTACAAGGCTTACAAGGTTAATAAAAAAGGCCTTCAGTCAAGAAGTGTGACTAGCCTGCTCATAAAATGCAATTAGTTCAGTCGGGCTTTACTTGCAAAACAGGCCACATATGAATCATAGGCTAAGGAGGAAAACTCAGTAAATTCCAAAAACATTGACTTGTAAACACTGCTTCCTGCAACGAGGAGGCCTTAAAACACCCTCTTTCTGATAGCCCACATCCGTTTGCAAACAAAAAGGGCTTAGCTTGATGGTGAAGTAAATGTTTGAGAATGTTCCTGTATGTGTGTGTGTGTGTGTGTGTGTGCGCGTGTGTGCGCGTGTGTGTGTGTGTGTGTGTGTGTGTGTGTGTGTGTGCGCGTGTGTGTGTGTGTGTGTGTGTGTGTGTGTGTGTGTGTGTGTGTGTGTGTGTGTGTGTGTGTGTGCGCGTGCGTGTGTGCGTGTGTGTCACACGAATTATGTTTGATTTGTGAAAACAAAACAACATTCGCTTGGTCACGCTTAAACTACGAATTTCACAGCTGTCAGCAACAGATCCCACACGACAGCTGGGAATCTGTGGACCACCTAACAAATTAACGTCCACTATCATAATTTATAATTTTCCAGCATTTCATTATTAACAGCATTATTTCAAAGTCTCATCCGACACAAACCTGTCCTAGCTGTTATGGAGCCTGATTCCGCAGACCTGGCTCAACTCCAAGCTGGAAAGCAGTGGACTGAAGATGGCTTGATATTGCGTGTTTCTAGGTAATGTGTGCGTGCAGCAGATGTGAGATAGAACAGTCGTGAAAATGGGGTCCTGACTTTACTGTCCTGACTCCACTGTCCTGTCCTGTCCTGACTCCACTGTCCCGCATCCTACACCCTGTTACAGGAGCGGAAGGGTTTCCAAATCCCGCGCTGACTGTCAGGTATGCACACTAAAGACTGCGTGCCAGGCCTTCTGCACCTGAAGCAATATACAGTGCCCTCAAGCTACACACCCACCTTACCGTGTAGGAGTCGCCCTTGAAGGGAGCCCCACTGCCATTCACAAAGAAGCGGAGCAGGGGCAAACGGAGCGGCGCCCCTTCTGGGGCTTTGCTGGATGAGGTGAGTCCTCACACCCTGGAAGCGTGTGTATCACCTGGTACCCTCAAATTATGTCAACTGGTGAAATGCTGTGCGCACGATAGGAGGGAAGAAAGGCCAAGACATCCAAGGCCAGCGGCTCGGTCAGAGCAGGCTCGCAAGCAAGTGTGTGTATGAGTACGGGTCCTGGGAATGCTGCAGGGGAAACTAGTGAGGTGAGAGTTGTAGGCAGTTACACACAAAAGTGACTGTACTGATGTCTGCTAGACAAGCACGTGACTGTTGCCGTACTCACGTGAATTACCAACACCGGTAATTCACAAAAACATTGACTGTGCTGATGGTCTGCTAGACAGGTACGTAACTGTTACCATACTCACGTGATTTACCAACACCGGAAATACACAAGGAAATGGTACATATCCATGATTTGCGTGGCCAAAGCCTTTTTTGAGTCTTTTGTACCCATCAATGGTCAACCATATTACAGCGTGACCTGATTGCATTGTTTTTCTTCATCAGCTTTTTTCTGTGTACATCCTAATACATTTACCGAGGCATTGAAGAGCAGTAGTAAATACAAAACAGTCCGCCTAAGTCGCAATAAACGGCTGTCCTATCATGCTGACCTGGAATTTCAAACACATACGCACACACACGCGCACACATGCACACACATGCACGCATGCATGCAGGCTCACTCTGACAGGTTGGAGCTTGACAGTGAGCATTGTGAGAGTGTGCCCCACAGTGTTTTGCAGGTACGCCTGTTCAACATAGAAACTCAACTAGCCAGGTCTGTTGTAGCTTGTAGGCATTTTAGAGCGCTTTAATGCCAGGCAGAGTTATTTTTCTTGGTGACTGATCAGCTCCTGGCTGGATCTGCCAGCCACAGATCAAGCCACAAGCTCAGATATAAAGGGAAAACAGATCGAAACAGCTGGGCATGAATGCATTGTGCAATCAAGATTGTTTCAAGTAGGCGCTCCTTTTTTCATAGCGTTGACCTTTTTGCTTCAAATCGAAGCTGGCATTATGAGTTACACGAGGATGTGCTTGGGTTCATGTGGGTCACTCTGTGTGCAAATTGGCAGGGCTTCAAGCTCACAATGACTACCAAAACCCTAATAGGGTGGTTTTGAATGGGACAACAGCCTGTGTTGGCCTACATCCCCAAGTACTTAATCGTTTCACTCCATTTTTTTGCATTGATATTTGTTTGTTACAAGAATTCCATACCACCAGAAATCATGTGATTTGGTGCAGGGGGTGGTCAGATCTGGCACACGGGTGGCTGGAAAGTAGGGTTCACGCCGCAGCCGATTAAGCATGGGCCCCCTCATTGGCAACAGTCAAACTCAACTGCTATGGAGCCTACCATTCTGAACTGTGTTTGACAGTTGCCAATGAGGGGGCCCATATTCTGAGAACATTTGGGGGGTCAGTCGCCCCCCTCTGGTTGACTGTGGTACAATCAAAACATCACGCACCAGAGCACACCCTCTGTGTAATGCAGGCAGGGCCCTCTTCAAAGGGCAAGCGCTCGCAGCGGGGTAGGGCAAGCGGAGCGCAGCAGCAGCAGCAGCAGCAGCAAGGGGGGGAGGAGCAGCAGCAGGCAGCGCCCTTTGGACAGTGCGAGGACGTGGTGGGAGAGCAGCAGCAAGCACAACAGCAGCAGCAGCAGCAGCAGGCACTGCAAACACAGCAGGCACTGCAAACACAGCAGACGCAGCAGCAGCAGGCACAGCAGCAAGGAGAGCAGCAGCAACAGGGAATGCTAGCACTTGAGCAGGGACCTCTTGCACCGGTACTTGAGCAGGGACCTCTGTATCTGGGAGAGCAGTCTGCACAGACGCAGGGCCAGAAGGAGCCCAGCCAAAAGGTTAAGGACGCTGCACAGGATCATGGCCAACAGGAGCCCGGCCAAGAGGGGCCGAGCCAAAGGGAGAAGGAGGCTGGAGTGGGAGGACAAGCGAGAGAACAGACAGATCCAGGGCAAGACCAGAAGGGGCCTAGCCAAAAGGAAGCTGCACAGGGTCAGAGCCAAATGGGGCTGAGCCGTGAGGTGGAGGAGACTGGAGTGGGAGGACAAGCGGGAGGACAGGCAGGTCCAGGGCAAGACCAGAAGGCGACTGGCCAAAAAGAAGCCGCACAGGGTCAGAGCCAAATGGGGCTGAGCCGTGAGGTGGAGGAGACTGGAGTGGGAGGGCAAGCGGGAGGACAGGCAGGTCCAGGGCAGGATAGGAAGGCGGAGACGGAGGCCGGAGTGGGAGAGCAGGCGCACGAGGAGGAGGGGCGTGTTGTGAAGAGTGCCGGGAATGTGCCTAAGCAGAGGGTGCAGGTGGAGAACGCAGAGGGAGTGCTTTTGCAGCAGCAGCAGCAGCAGCAGCAGCAGCAGCAGCAGCAAGGGGGGCAGGAGCTACAGCAGCAGCAGCAGCGGCGGCAGCTAGGTGGCCTGGAGCCAGGACGGCCATCCAAGGCGCGCAAGAGTGACAGTGCTGCATCAGAGGGGGTGGAGCGCAAGAAGAAAAGATCTCAGGCTGGCAGAAGCAATTCAGGTGCCCCGACTGCTGCTGCTGCGGCGGCGGCGGCGGCTTTGGAGGTCACTCCGCAAGAAAAGGTACGGTACAAACAGGTGAAGCATCCCAGAACTTGGGGAGGCCGACCACGAAAAACTTAAAAACGAAGGCATCACCCGATTTTGCGAGGCTTTTAAAGGCAGACACCACCCCATGGTGTGACAAGAGAATGTGTGTGTGTTCTGCGCGCGGCTTGCAACTAGCACCAGAGTTGCGAGTGTGAAAATATGAAGCAAAAGGGGGGCACATACACACATCAAGCAGTAAGTGGCCATCGCAGGTGGTGGGGGGGGAAACTGATTTTCTTTCTGTACTTGGCATCAGGCAAACGGTATGCTGGCATTCTGTAAACCCCTGTGCTAAAATAGCATGTGTACACCATACCTGTATGGCCCCAAATCCACTGCAGCAGCTCCATACAAACTCCCTAAGGGCAAAATCAGGAGGGCAGCAAGCAAAAATGTACTACGTCTTGGCGTCTGCTTGGAAGGAATTTCATCCAATTTTGTATTTGTACACAATACAGGCAATGTCGGAGATCTGGGGAGACTGCGCACCATCAAAAAGAAAAAAGAACAGATTTTCACTTGGTTACGTGGTGTTTACTGCCTGCATAGTAAATAGTGAACTATGCAGGCAGTAGGATCCACTCCCCACATCAATGTGCACACTTATGCATATGACAGGGCATGGAAATCAGGGCGGCCGCAAAGCGCACACTGCGACATATCATCTAATATAAAGTTGTCGCACAGACAACCTGGTTTACAAATAGTATGTTTACATGTATGTGTAGGTGGGCATCGAGAACAGGGGGCCGTGCATTGCTGACGCGCGCCAAGCCAACGCGTTACCTTCGCAAGGTGAGTGGCGTCGAGCAGAATGGTCAGTTACTGCAATGAGTGGTAGTGTTAGCAGGAAGTGGTAGACTTGGTCAATGGCTACTTTGGTACCTGCACATTGGGCTCCATGCATCCAACATCACAATATGTAATAACATCATATAATAAGAGTATAAACACGGCTGCTGAATTTGAGGCTTGTATAGGAGCTTGTAGGGGGAGCAATGTCTGGCATACCAACAGAAAACGAGAAAGAAGCAGACAATTTAATCCACTTCCCACGGAAAAGGCTGAAAGAGTAAGAGGAGGAAAACAAACCTCATTGATCTAGGGAGAGGAGCCGCTGAGAAATTGAGTGCTATAAAACACCACCACGAATTTTAAAACCACGAATTCGAATACGCTGTATAAATCCACCACCAATTCCAAAAAAGAAAGGGTGCAATCTTAGGGAGCCAGGGTGGTGCTGTAAACTGTGCTTACCCTTTGCTACGTTGCTCTGGCAATTGTCACCCTTTGCTGCGTTGCCTTACTACGTTACTACGTTACTGCGTTTCTGCGTTACTATGTTGCCCTTTGCTGCCCTTTGCTACGTTGCTCTGGCAATTGTTCTACCCCCTTTTTGTCAATAAGATAATGTTCTGCAAATTAATACCGTTTCCTCTATCAACCTGCTTAGACGCTTTATCTCTCGTTTGCTTCCACAAAAATCCATTCTTGTCTGCCTTCACATGAATGATGGGAAAACCACTTTGCACTATGAAATTGGGAAAATAAGCCTCTCACACACATACAATGTCTCACACACACACACACACACACACACACACACACACATACAAACCTACACAAATACACCTCTCCCTCTCTCCCTCCCCCCCCCCTCCCCCTCCCTCTCCCTCTCCCTCTCCCTCTCCCTC
>Ga0307947_1004033_pt1:0-2500 | contig 11690 bp, 9 predicted proteins | sample OrgLakmetagen232_FD_201840 | JGI IMG/M metagenome (GOLD analysis project Ga0307947, IMG submission 201840) | Saline water microbial communities from Organic Lake, Antarctica - #232 | ecosystem: Environmental > Aquatic > Non-marine Saline and Alkaline > Saline | place: Antarctica: Organic...
GAGAGCGAGAGAGAGAGAGAGAGAGAGTGAGAGAGAGAGAGAGAGAGAGAGAGAGAGAGAGAGAGAGAGAGAGGGAGAGAGAGAGAGAGAGAGAGAGAGAGGGCTAAAGGACTTGCTTCATGCGTAATTAATGCAACCAGAGAAATCAGCAGTTAGAAGTCAGACATTAAAAAACTACACCAATTCATGAATCCTTTGCTTTTGGCTTCAGGTTTCTCAAGCTGTGCTACAGTACTTTGCAAAAGGTGCCTTCTCATGCTCATTGACTTTTTCTTCCCCTTCTAGAATGACTCCTGCATTACAAATGCAAGCTTCCTTACGTAATTCACTTCATCAACGTGGCAGCGTTTACACTGCCTGCATTCTTTTTCTTTGCTTTGATTTTCTCTTCACTTCATCCACTGATTCCCACAAACCACTTGACCTTTTCCTGCGTGATGTGGCATTCACGTGGCCTACTTACTCAATCATACTTATTACAGCCACTTTATTTCTGCCTCCATGCGTCAGCACAACCATCCTGTATCCTTGATATCCTACTGCAGCCACAGCTCCTCAATTACACAGCAACGAAAGTATGTGCGCAGCTCATATGTTTTAGATTCCCGGGCCTTAGTGCCATCAATCTGAGTGCTGCAATCATGTACCCCTTTGAGCGTGTCCCCCCCTCCCCACCCGCACCTGCACCATCACAGAGACTTGAACGTACCCAAATACCACAAAGCTCCCAAAGCCATCCCTCATGCATGTGTGTGACCCTCCCTAACTGAGCCATTTCAGCACAACGCTTTATGCCATACTTGACATTGTTTGCGTGTGCCCTTTAATATCCCACACACATTGTCACCCCAAAGAAACGCTTCCAATGAGTCAAAGCTTCAAACATCACCCCTTTTGTGTGTGTACACTCCCCACCCGCACCATCCTCTGCTTTGTTCTAAAAAATCAAGTACAGTATCACCCTACCCGCACCTGAACCATCGCAACAGTGCCCCGAGTCAGTCGTGCTTCTGCCGACTGCAAAACAACTCTAGGGCCGAAAATGCTGATCCCGCCCGTCCCGTCACCATGTGTGATGTCCCCAGCCTGTGTGATGTAATGATGTAATGATGTAATGAGTCAACATGTGTGATGTAATGATATTATGATGTAATGAGTCACCATGTGTGATGTCCCCGCCCTGTGTGTGTGCAGCGCAAACGTTCATGCTTTGGCTGCATTTTTGAACTTAGCAAGCAGAGGTTAAAAACTTCACAAGCTACAAGAAACATACACACACCACACATACACACACACAGAGAGAGAGAGAGAGAGAGAGAGAGAGAGAGAGAGAGAGAGAGAGAGAGAGAGAGAGATAAAGAGAGAGAGAGAAGACTTACAGAGGGTGTGAGCACGCCTGATTGTGCAGCAATAAGCGCACCTGCGTTTTAAGTGCGCTTTCTGCCTAAGGAAGATTGCGGATGGAAAAGAGGGTGTGGTAAAGGCAAGAGGGGGGAGGAAAACAAGGCTTACCATAACTACGTAATTCCGGATTACTTGGTGTACCGGGCTGCCTCTGTAGCCAAAGCCCTCAGAGTGGGTGGCTGCAGACAAAGAGGCGGGAGGTGGGTACTCGTTTTTTATTTTAAAGGTTTCGAACTGCCTCTGTCGCCAATGCCTTCTGAGTGGGTGGCTGCAGACAAAGAGGCAGGAGGTGGGTACACGGATTTTTAGTTTGAAAGTGTCGGGCTGCCTCTTTAGTCGATTTAGTCGATTTAGTCGATAACTCGCCCTGTTGACTGTTAAATGCTTGCTTTCCGTAACTCGCCCTTTGAGTGGGTGACTACAGGAAAAGAACAGGAAGAAGCACAAAAACTGAAAGGACTGTACAACGTTACAAGAATGAACTGGGCTGCCTGCAATGCCAAGCCCTTTGAGTGGGTGGCTGCAGGCAAACAGGCTGGCAAACAACTTCTGATCAATGATCGGCGTTTGCATTTACAATGATTTGTTACCATGGTAACCAGATATACATATATGGTGTTACCATGGTTAACAAAAAATTATATGGGGCTGTCTTAGGCAGGTATGTACACAACAAAACTGAGGAGAAGCCGTAGGGTCGTTTAACCTGCATACCCACGACGAGAGTGGTCAGAATGTAATAAGCAAATGGCTCTTATTCATGCTGCTACTTTATGATTTATGATCGCTACTTTCACAACCGCACCCTTACGCTTTAAAAAGCACGGCCATACTTCCTAGCGCCGTGGCAAGTATTCGGCTGTAGTATTAAGCATGATTTGCTGATGCTGATACAATGTCACCATGCTTGAGAACAGCTGTTGTCATGTATTTGCATTTTGCAAGTCTGCGTAGAATCTCTTACAGCACACTGTGCTTGTGAAAAGCTGTTGTCATGTATTTGCATTTTGCAAGTCTGCGTTGAATATCTTTAGCACACCGTGCTTGAGAACAGCAACGGGATTCCACCACCTGTCACTATACTTGAGAACAGCTG
>Ga0307947_1004033_pt1:7500-11690 | contig 11690 bp, 9 predicted proteins | sample OrgLakmetagen232_FD_201840 | JGI IMG/M metagenome (GOLD analysis project Ga0307947, IMG submission 201840) | Saline water microbial communities from Organic Lake, Antarctica - #232 | ecosystem: Environmental > Aquatic > Non-marine Saline and Alkaline > Saline | place: Antarctica...
ACCTTGAGCTGCAAATCGAGGCTGACGTTATTAACAGCCAGAATAGGAGCTCATGTCCAGATAAGCTGTGCCCCGCAAATGGAACGACCCTTTGGCGAATCACACACACACACACACACACACACACACTTACACACACACACGTTGGGGACATACCACATACCTACCCTATTTTGGGCCTTTGTCTCCATTCTGCAAAATTTAGGGGCAAACTGGTGGAACGTGTCTCACACTTTCTCTTAAATCCTTTAAATCATTTTATCACACTTTCTCTTAAATCCTTTAAATCATTTTGGATTGAATGAGGGGAGTGGTTTCATTAATAAGTGTGTACTATGGGAATGCCTCCATTAATAAGTGCGTACTATGGGAAAAGAAAAGGATGGGATTGCACAGGCAGTGTTGCTCCTTAGTCTGAACAACAGAGGCGTCCTCGCACAAAACACTTACCCATTATCTCAAGGCGAACGGAGGTTATGGTAGAGCTCTTCTGTTCGGTGAACGAAGACTCGTTCGTTGTAAATGCTTGTCTGGCACAAGCAACTCAGGCAGATGCAACAGTAGAGAATAGGCCTATCAATTTCATCAGTTTGTTTTCAGCATTTGTAGTGGCATTGTTCTTGGTAGGATTGAGCTGGGCGTTTGTTGGACGACCATACCCGTAGAATTTGAGATTTCCATGCCCAAAATCTGTATTTACGGTTCATGACCAGAGCACTCTTGATCCTTGCTCGCCTCCACAAAAATGCCAATTGCCGTTGTTGTGTCCTTTGCCTGTGCTTCAACTGCCTGACAATTCTGAGTAATAGCCCTAAGCTGGTCGCTGCGGTGAGTCGTGGACGCTCAAATGGCACACACACACACACACACACACACACACACATACACACCAGTGTTTTTTTAAGGATTTGGGAAAAACCTTCATTTCACGTCCCACCTTAATATGCCAATCTGAGAACCTGGGTTCTCACGTCTTTTCTTTTGCTGCCCCAGCCCGTATAGTGTAGGTAAGTGAAAGTGTTGAGATTCACACGTGGCATTAACATCAAAAACGTTTGTCTGGAATTGTTAGGGGAGCTTCAAATTGTCTTATTCTTATTGGGTTTCCAGTTTCCAGTCTATCTAATTCCACGGCGCTCCTTAGCGCTGAGCCACTCCTGTGAGCTTTGCAGCTGCTGCCTGGAAATCTTGCAACACACCCCTCCTGTCCTGAATCTCTTGCCATTTCAGTGCTGCACGCTGATGAAGCTGGCTTGCCTCATGGGTCTTGATATTCTGGGCAGGGTTTTGAAACTTGCATGCTGCTACCTTGGTGCTGCAAATGCTGCAGCAGAGGTAGTACAGGTTGTCCTCTCCCAGACCTCCATCTTGCAGCCAATTGCTGCGCGCAGGCTGTTTTCTCTCCAATGGCATACCCTTCTGTGTGTACTTGGGAGGCCCATCCTTCTGCTCTAGCCATGCAAACTGCACGGCTCTGGTCTCACCATGCTTTTTCCCCTCTTTATACCTTCCATCACTCTCTCCCTGCTTGGTTCTCTTTCTTTCAGGCGAACCAACCATCTTAACAAAATTCAAAAATTCTAAAAAATCTCGATTTCTGAGGCTAATTTTTGGCCGTCGAAGGGCCCACGAAGGCCTCGAAGTGCCCTTGGTCGGTTTTTGCCGGGAGACCCCCCAAGGCCCAAATCCTTGGTTTCACGTCTTTCCCCCACGCCCAAAAGTAGGGGTTTCACGTCTTTAGACGTCATACGTCTCCTTAAAAAAAAAAAAAAAAACTGATACACACACACATACTTTAAAATATACCAAAGTATACTGAGTCGTACGTGTGCTCTCTCCTGAAACTTGTTCCCTGCTAACCTAGCCTTGCGTGTGTAATTAATAATTAATGCAATGCATGAGCTATGCGTGTGGCTAGGGCTCACTGCATCACACTTGCTTGTCTTGAGGTCCTGTGTTTGACATGTTGTGAGTGCCCACTGTCATGCATGCAATGTACGTGCAAAGCATAGGAGTATGAAGGTTGTTGTATGCCTGTTGGAACTTGCCATTCTCCACCCCGGGCAGTGCTCTCTCGCGCAACGCGTCAGCACAACAGCAAGTGTCCGAAATGCAATCGTGCTCCAGCAATGTTGAACTTAGTGCTCATCACGAACATGCAACAACATGACCCCACTCAGAAAATGGACGCATTCCCAACGTCACCGTGCGCCCTGGCCCAGGTCCAATCTTTGTTAAGTCTTGTTTGCATTTATCTAGTTTTATGAACAGGACAGGGGCCTATTAAAAACAATTCCTGACATGTAAATTTCAAGCCTCCAGCCCAAAATGACCACCAACCCCCCACAATTCCCTTCCTTCCACACTTGTAAAGTTTGTCAATCTGCTCAGAATTTCAGCAGCTATTTGCCTGCACAGTTCTCTTGCCAAATAGATTAATACTTGAAAAGTTATAGGCAGAAACTGATATGCGCACGCTCTTGCACTGACCACCTGTGTAGTGCACAAATCCAACCAAAACCTTTGCCAAAGCAACTGTTTGCTTCATTCATGCAACTTATATATAGTGCAGTACGTGAACTGCAAGTTTGGAAGTAATTGCTGGTAACTTTCCTGAATACACCCTCGCAGCCTACTTGGGGGCATTCCATGCATTCCCAGGGTTGTTCAGTTTGATTTTTTGGGAGCAAGGGTTCGATAAAGTTTGTGAAAGTTCTAGAACCCTCGAACTGTTCAAGCAGTTCGATGTGCAATTTCGGAAATGGAGGATTTTGCTTGTTTTCATGGTCATACTCGTCCAAAACATGCTTGTATTGTCTAACATGTATATAATATATTATGTTAATGAGTGCAGAAAAAATTTTGACAACCATCTAAGGCTCCTTTCTGCATTTAAAGCTGCAATTTTGGACTAATAATTCGATTAATGGGCATCAAGTTCGACGAACTTTCAATAGCAAACGAACGGCATTTTTAGGGTTCGTTATAACGCGTGAAAGTTTGCGAACCCGAACTTTTGACTGAACCCCGAATTGAACAACCCTGTGCATTCCTGTGACCAATCGATAGCTCTTGACATCGGGATTCCGAATATGTAGTTTGTATTTTTATTGACGTGACGTCAAAAAGTAATGGTGAAAACAGGCTCCGGAACAGGAGCTAAAAAAAGGGTGCCAAATTTCTTTCCAGGAAGTTTTCTCCGTTCATCCTGTTCGGCATGAAGTGCTGAGACGGGGTTCGGACGGCTGTCCAGTTCTGACTCGACTTGGCGACAAAAGAGTTGTACGCTAAAAGGGAAACTTTTAAAAGCTACCGTATTTCAGATTTTCCCGGCAAAGTTCTAGTGACTAATGGTACAGGTTGGGGAGTGAGGGTTTAGGCCACCATGGTCAGGCATATATCCACCATGGTCAGGCATATACCCCTGCTAGATCAGATCATCTGTGATGGGACGACCCAGTTTGAAAGAAAGTGAGTCGTCAAAGCAGCCGTGTTTTTAATTGCACGTCTCACAATTACCAGCTTAAATAAGAACCACCGTGCACCTTGCACCTGTATGCTTGCAGGCTGAGACTCCCTGGTTAGATGGAAAACACGTCGTGTTCGGGCACGTGGAGGAGGGGATGGATTTTGTGCTCGGTCCTCTGCAGAACGTGCAAGTAGACCGCTCCTCCCGACCTCTCAAGCGCATGGCCATCGCAGACTGCGGTGTACTGTAGTTTTATGTAAATCGCTTGAAGGCTGCAGCACTTTAGCTCTCCCTCCGGACCCTTCGCATGTATAATTATTTTTGTTCTTTTGTGGTGTGTGTATTCTTGACGTGATGAAATATTTACGAACTGTGCAGTTTGTGTTGTTCGGAATGCTGTTAATCAACCGAGGCGGCCTAAACGTCTGAAAAACTGATGTTAAGTCATGAAAGCATTTTGCGCAGGAATTGCAATGGGTCGACCAATCGGCAAACATCTCGTTCGGCACTAGTTTTTTGCAATTGATATTTTTGCCAGGAATCTTAGGAATCGAAACCACGACTTATAATGTCGGGAGCACTGCCAAGACTCGACGAGGAAGCCACTGATGCTCGAACCAGCTCTCGAGAGATGCCTTTCCTGTGAGTGTGCAGAAATTAGCACGCAATTGCACAGCCTTGAGTGTTGCAACTCTGCAGATGGTTACCATTTGTCGTGTGT
>Ga0307947_1004038_pt1 | contig 11681 bp, 10 predicted proteins | sample OrgLakmetagen232_FD_201840 | JGI IMG/M metagenome (GOLD analysis project Ga0307947, IMG submission 201840) | Saline water microbial communities from Organic Lake, Antarctica - #232 | ecosystem: Environmental > Aquatic > Non-marine Saline and Alkaline > Saline | place: Antarctica: Organic Lake...
ACCTACATGTGGATTTTATCGTGTAAATGAGATGCTCGCTTGTTTGTAATAAAATATAACGAGGCTACCTCATTGGACTTAGAAGGAGGTACAGCACTAAAATGAGTGCACTCGTACAGACTACATAATTCATTTGATCAGCAACAAAGCAGCACGTACAGCTTGTAGCATGACCCTCGTTGCACAGCACACACAGCTTATAGCATGACCCAAATTTGCGCCAATTTTCCCGTGCCGGAGACGTAGCAGCCAACCACCAGCTGGTCGAGAGATAATACGCCACAACCGCACCCACACAGTAGTCACTACAGAACTTACCTCTGTCTGTAGTCCTGCCGCCATTGTTGGCGAGGGTATGTAGGGAGGGTTACTTAGCACACCACCCAAACACCCTGCCTTTGCCTGGCTTGCTCCTTGCGAACCACCGACAGCTGCAGCTTCCGTGGGATCAGGACATGAGTGATGATCAGGACATGACTGATGATCAGGACATGACTGCTGCTGAGGTGAACGAGTGCAGTCTTGTAGACACTGCTGGTGGTAATGATTCTGATCGTGGTGAGGTGCTTGATGCAGACTGCCTGTTGGCTCTACGCTACACGCAACACCACTGTCCGTGCTAGAGAGGGGTGATGCTGAAGAACAGGGTGAAGGGGGGTACAGCGTCTGGTGAGGTGCTGCTGCTACCCCAGGGCCCGTGAGAACTTCATCCCCACTCCATGTGAGTGCTGTGCTACCTGAGTCTGTGTCAGCTGCCCTGCCTGCGTGCACAACACCTTCCTGCCTGCCTAAACCGTCGGAGGAGCTGGTGGCATCACCGCAAGCAGAGCTAGCAGGCAAGCTGGTGGACGACTGGCCTGCCAAGGCAGGGCTGTTGTAGTGTTCGTCAGGCAAGGAGCTCCTACTGGATGCACAAGCTTCGGAGGAGCTGCTGAGTGCCTCATTTGCAAGAATGCTCTCTGCTACAGTGCTTGCGTGTGTGCTGGTGCTTGGTGCAGTTGCCGCTAGGGCAGCAGACACAGGCTCAAACCAGGAGCCACACAGCACCGTCACATGACGGCCGTAGCCTGCTGAGTTTGCGTTTGTAGACGCGTAGGCAGCTGCGACCGGGCTGAGGTCAACAGCTAGGACGCGTGCATCCTGTGCACAGACAGTGTATTTGTTGCGTAGGAGGCATTATGAGGTGCTGAGGCCAGCAGCTAGGATGCGTGCATCCTGTACACAGACAGTGCAGTTGTCAAGTAGGAGGTGTTATGAGGTCAGCAGCTAGCATGTACGCGCATCCTGTACACTCCTGTACACAGACAGTGTAGTGTAGTTGTCGAGCAGGAGGTGTCATGAGGTGCTGAGGTCAGCAGCTAGGACGCGTGCATCCTGTACACAGACAGTGCAGTTGTATTTGTCGAGCAGCAGGTGTTATGAGGTGCTGAGGTCAGCAGCTAGGTAGGACACATGTATTGTTCAAGAAGCTGGACGTGCCAGTCTTATTGATAACCTTTACCTTCTGGATTTGATTGTTTTAGTAATCAGTAATCAATTTACAACATGTGATCAGCCTAAGAGGTACCTTTAGTAGAGGGGATCCTGTACATCTGGGTAGGACAAACGCACCCAGCTGCACACCTTGTTAGCCTGTTGCAGGGCCTCTGCTGCTGTATTGACAATGGCACACATCCCTATTGAAACCCCATTACGTGGACAGACACGGGCAGCCGCACAACACCAAAATCATGAGATGGAACAAACACCTGTGCGTCCGCACACCTTGTTGTATTGCTGCAAGGCTTCTGCTGCTGCAATGGCAATGGCGCCGCTGCCGGTACCCAAGTCCACCCACGGAAGATTTGCCAGAGCTGGAGATCGAGCGAGTGCCTCTGATACTAAATCTGAGGGAAGTGCATTCAGTAGGAAGATAACGTGAAGTGCGCTGCTTAGGCAGCTGGGCACTACTGTCTGATACCACATGCGCGGGGACACATTCAGTAGGAAAGTAATATGGAGTGCGCTGTTCAAGCAGCAGGGCAATATCGTCTGATACCACATGCGCGGAGACACATTCACTTGGAAAGTAATATGGAGTGCGCTGTTCAAGCAGCAGGGCACTACTGTCTGATACCACATGCGCGGGGCCACATTCATTAGGAAAGTAATATGGAGTGCGCTGTTCAAGCAGCAGGGCAATATTGTCTGATACCACATGCGTGGGGACACAATCATTTGGAAAGTAATATGGGGTGCGCTGTTCAAGCAGCAGGACACTAATATCTGAAACCAAATGCTTGCGAACACATTCAGTAGGAAAGCAATATGGAGTGCGCTGTTCAAACAGCAGGGCACTATTGAGGTATGGCAATGAAAGGTAATGAGGAGTGTCCAGGTGCAAGGAAGGAAGCTAAGCTGAAAATCAGACCTGAGTCAGCCTGCCTGAGCTTAGCCTTCACAGTGGAAGTGTAGCCTTCACAGTGGAAGCATTTGTTTAGCCTTCACAGTGAGGAAACTACAGGGTTCTTGAAAGAACTAAGACTGCTGTGCACATCCTGGAAAAAATGGTGAATATTTATGGCAAAAGCACGACCCCGAAGCTGAATTACAATAATTGTGCACGTAGATAGGACATGCACGTGTAGCCACACTCCCTCCCTCCCCCCTCACGCGTTCACACCCACCCACACCCACCTGCAAATATTTCAGTTTCAGGACGAGGAATGAGTACACCTGGCCCAACCGCTAAGATGTGCTGCCGCCAGTGTGCACTAGCAATGAGGTACTGGAAGGGCACACGATCCTGCACGCATAGGGTTGGCCAAAACCATACAATCATACTTTATATACGTATATGGTGCAAACGTACATACAGCATTTTTAGCAGGGAAATTGCTATACATACGGTCACATACGGTGTGTATACACGGTTTTGGCCAGCCCTATGCACCCACCCACAGGGAATTGTGCACTAGCATTGAATGGTTTTTGTGTAGTGGCTCAGGCAATCGTGTGGAGTGGCTACAAAAGGGAGGTGCACTAGAAGCAAGTAATCGTCATGGCTGCGACAGGAGCGTTCTGAGTAGATGTGTGAAGTGACTGTGAGAGAGGTGCACAGAGTAGATGCGTGTAGTGACTGCAAAAGGCGCACTCAGAGCAGATGCGTGAATTGACTGTGAGAGAGATGCACAGAGTAGATGCGTGTAGTTATTGTGAGAGAAGTGCACAGAGTTTAAGCGTGTAGTGACTGCGAGAGAGGTACGCAAGCATTATTAAAATGCAAGGTCGTATCTATTGAGATTGAAAGGGATGCAAGCCTAATAATTCCCAGAGGGGGTTATCTGAGGCCAAAAATGGTACGGTTTTGGCATGCTCCCAGGATATGGGCCCCGTAACTGGCAAGTTTCAAGCTCAGCTCTGATATGTAGATTCCAATGCAGCCGAGCTTGAAACTTGCCATTTACGGGGCCCATACCTAATCGGCTGCGGCGTGAACGCTACTTTTTGAGCAGCCATATGCTGTGGTTGACCAGCCAGCGCACCAAACTGAGTGATTTTAGTGTTTTGAAGTCCTTATAATAAATAAAGATCATCATTGCAAGAAAAATGGGGCAAAATGACTAAGTGGTTGCGAGATATGCAAATTAATGTGCCATTCCCCCTGGAAACAAGTGCACCACGTGCGCTTTTACTCCTGTCATTCTGTACGCAGGGCGACTTGTTTAAATCTGAGCACATGCTCGGGTAGCTTAAAAAGTCAGCATCAGTTTAAAGTTAGGTTGGGTCCAAATTAATGAAGTGACGTGTGAGTAGTTGCACCTTTCATGTAAAAAGGAGTATGCTTTGGCTTTTGCCCAGATAACCCCCTCTGATTAATTTCTTTGGCGCGTCCTCTTTTGTTTGATGCTTGATACACCGTGATAGCATTTTCTAGAATTAAAACGCTTATCCCACAGCGGAAGGTATGTGTGTTGTAAGTAGATCTTTAAATCATGCATATTACAAGCAACTAGCACTTATAGAGGAGAGGCGACCAGGGTTGTTAAGAATAATTCAAATTCCGTAAACAATTTAATATTCCTCTCTTGCATTAATTCAAGCGTGTCTGTGTGTGTACGTTGATGTGTGTTTAGGTGTAAGTGTGTATGAGTGTGTGTGTGTGTGTGTTTGTGTGCGTGTGTGCTTGTGTGCTTGTGTGCTTGTGTGCTTGTGTGTGTGTGTGTGTGTGTATGTGTGTGTGTGCGTGTGTGTGTGTGTGTGTGTGTGTGTGAGTACGCACACAACTGAAAAATGAGCAAATGAGTGACACCACCTACCGCACCTCCAATCGCAGCTTCCACCATTTTTGCAGCTCAGCAACGGAGGCCCTCAGCTGCAGAGACCAGCCTGCTAGGGTGCCCCCTCTACGAACAGCTGCCCCCACCTCTGACTCCAAGAACCGCCAGCTGCAGGGCATCCACACGTCTTGAGACGCGTAGCGTACTGCCTGGGTACAGGTAAGAAAGTTTAAGCGGGCATCTAAGTATAAGCGCGCTCTTTTCTGTAAGCACACATATCTTCAAATATGCCACAGTCTGGTTTCAGGGTTAAAGGACGGTGTGTGCAATTGTAGAGAGAACGAGGTTTCCCATTGCCATCTATACTGTAGGAGCTTTGTGCATCTTGTCTGGTGTAAGCTCTACAGCCCATAAAATGGTGGGGTTCATTGGTTGATTGCTTACGTTCAGTGATCCTTCGTGCCTTGTTAGCGAGCCAAATCAATGATAAATCTCGGCTTCCAAATAAAAGGCTCTTAAGAATTAGTGACACGGCTGTCAGTGTCACTGATAGCCAGCCACATGTATATGGCGTGCAAGCGTGTAGTGACAAGTTCCACAGCTACCGAAATACTTACCGCGATTGTGTCATCAAGCACCCAATTCAACTCCCTCTGCACTCGGACATAGTGTAGACAAAAGCGTTAGGTCACCGACATCAACGCACACACAAACAAAACACAGGTGCAGCTGACAAGCATTCATCTTATTACGACCTTGAGCTCAGATTCAAAGGGTCCCAAATCCTGCCGCTCAAACGAGTCTCCAATTTGGGCCACCTTCTCTGTCATACTCTCGTGCCACGAAAGGACTGCGTGCGCAGGCGTGCAAAACAGTTACTAATAGCTCCATGTTTGTGCAACAACACAGCGCATCTGAGGCAAAGCTCACCGGCGTCAACTGAGTCTTCATGGATAGGCGGCCGGTGGCATAGGGGGACTGCCACTGTTTCTGCTGCGTTACAAAGGCGTGCCCTGTGACAGCTGCTGCGCCGGAATGGCACCGCTCTGAGAGCTAGCGGATGCTGCAAGCACAGTGTGCCCGCATCTTTTTCCTGACCAGGTTCATATTATGGACAAAAGTGGACTATGGGCCAAACGTTGGTATAAGTATTAGATGTCAGTTTGCATGTGCAATTTTAAATCTGTTACTATTTCGTGAATAATGAGTATACATTTTAAAATGCTGATTCCAATTTCCAGCACATTCGATATGAAGAAAAGGTAGGGATGGAGAGAAAGAGGCCTCCAGACTTTTCTGCCCTCAGCCTTGTTCCCCAGGTGACGAAAGAGCGCACGTCAGAACGCACAGCAAAACCAAAGGCTTCCGCTCTCAACTTGCAACAACCGGCAGTAAGTCTTTTTTGTCTTGTGCTACCATTGTGCGTGTTTATGCACGTGCGTGCGTGTGTACGGGATGCGTTTTAATGTGCATGTGCGTGTTACGCTGCTTTATTTGTGTCTATAGCAACCGCATAAAGCTGTATCAATGCGTTTATTTGAGGTACAAGCATACGAGTTCATGTAGTTCTAAGCAACTATACAGCCACATTGCACACATGCTGCACTGCAACAAATACAGAAATTGAAGGGAGCTGGGAGTGAAAACCTGTATTTGGCCCCCCAGAGCAGCAGCCCAGATATACACCGAGCTAACCAGCCAGAAGGTGGGTGCTAGGTTTGTCAGTTTTGCCATGAGGAATTGGGCTCGCATACACGATATTACTTACAAGCGCAGAGCAACTCACTCACATGTTGGGTAGTCTTGCTATGTTAAACTGGCATTGCATTCTAAGCACGTGCAGGATAGTTCCTACATTACAGTATTAAAGTAGCATTGCAACCCGAGCACATGCCTGTTGATCCTGGTGTTTGCTTGCGGGGTTATTGGTCTTAACGTAGTAACAGTGTATGCTCGTACTCTCTCTCTCACAAACACACATACACACACATATGTACACATACAAATTCACACAAGCATGTGCAACATGCACACACAAGCAGGGCCCTGGTCGTACAAGAAGCAACCCATCCCCACCGTCCAGACCTCCTTGCCCCCGCTGGCAACCTCCCACTCCTCAGAATTTGCGCTACCTCGGCTAGACGTGCCACCAACAAAAGCGGCCAGGTTGGTGCATTGTTGTTACATTTTTAGCATCCTGAAAGCCTGGGGTGGGCACTTATGCTCTAACAGGCACACGTACACAGACAGTTTGTGATCGATCAAACACACAAGCACATGAACATCCATTGTCATTGAAAGCAGGAATAGCAAAGATGAAGATAGGAGCCCCGCAGGCGCTTTTCGCCAATACCGTATACCCTCCCCAAAGGGCCATGGGCCTTTGCAGCAGCAGCAACATCAGCAGCAGCAGCAGCAGCACGAGGAAGGGTCTCAGCAAGGAGAGGGGGTAGGCCTTACGAGCACCTCAAACCTGGCGCAGGTGAACTTTGAGCAAGTTAGGATACGTGCAGCTTCTATGCATGTAATTTTTAAATTTTTTACATGTTTGTAAGCCTCCATTACCATCAGCTGAACATTATGTCCATATAATAACGTGGCAATTGTGTGGATATAAGTGTTGGACTCACGACTAATTCAGCACATAGTGCTTGTGTAATTTTGGCTTAGAAGCAGCCTGCTTACAATATTTTGCTTTTCTCGCCCCTTCAGCCATATTTCATTCTGTCTTGTCTACTCTTCACAAAAACGAGCAAACATTCCTCAACATCACTACTTTTACCTTTTAACTCTCGATCCCCTCCTGTTTCCCTCAGCATGTTTTCCCTCCTTTTACCTCTAACATGTTGGGGATCTGCGCAATGGGAGCAATGGCTTAAAGCACCCCCTCATATTTGCATTAAGCACAGTCCTTCCCTTTCACAGCATGGGTGGGCAGGTGGTCTGATGAAAAGCATGTTGCCCATTTCGAGCTTCTCTTTTCTGTTTCACCGTTCTCTGCCCCCTCCAGCTGTTTAATCGCTCCCATTTGCAATGCTTCTTATTCGAAATCTCCTCAACTTTCCACAGCGCTACCAGGGAGACAACCCTGCAGCAGCAGCGGCAGCGTCTTTTGCCTCCGGCTATCGAGCGATCGAGGCAGCTCAGCAGCAAAACTTGCATGCCCTACAACAGAGGGCGGGCCAGCTGTCCTTGGACACCGCTCAGCTGCAGGTCAGGGGTTGTGTGGAGCATGGAGCTCTCGGTTGTATAGTAACGCAGCATTGTTACATTGTCACCTAAAGTTTACATGTGCCCAATGCATCTTGCTGTCTTTAGATATTGCTCAGCCACAGGTCAGGGGCTATGTGAAGGCGCTTTTGATATAGTAGTGCAGCACTGCTGTCTTGTTAGACACATGCTCTATCCATCTCCTATTACTGGGACACCGCTGAGCAGCTTGTCAGAGACAGCACGTACATTGGTTTGCGTATTGTGTTGTAAAGTGTGCACTCTCCACAAAAAAGACTGTGCTAGAGACAGCATGCAAACTGGTTTGCGCACTGTGTTGTAAAGTGTGCACTCTCCACAAAAAAGGTCGTGCCACCTGTTTCACAAAGCTGTAGTTCTCCAATGACTTCCTCTTTCATGTGCGTGACCGTATGGGGTCTGAGTAAACAGTCTGTTTCTTGCTTTCCCCATCAGAAATATTAAATTATTAAAGCGCAACCAGAAGGCACGCACGCTTTACGTGAAGACTGATGCATAGATGCTCGTGCGCAAGTGCTGCATCACTACAAACACGCACACACACATACACACATACACACTTGCACATGCGTACACATACTCACACTCACACTCACACACTTTTGCACACACACACATACGCACACAGGCACTGCAACGCTCTGGTGCTTTAAATGAGTCCCAGCTGTCAGCCCTGCAGCGAGGCCTGTCCAGCCCCCTCAACCATTCCTCTCCCGCCCCTGGATCGCAATGGATGCCGGCACCTGACCATACGCCACAGCAGACATACCCTCAGCAACCCCAGCACCAGCACCAGCAGGTCCATGAGTGGCACATACAGCAGCAGCAGCAGCAGCAGCAGCAGCAGCAGCAGCTCCTGTTGCAGCAACAAGCCTCAAAGCCTCCTCCTTTTGGGATAGAGAAGGAGGACTCTACAGCTCGCCTTTTGAGATTCAACCAACCCAGCCCGCCTGCGCCCCCTGGTGTGTACTGGTGGTGTGTCCTAGTCTGGTGGTGTGTCCTAATCTGGTGCTCTGTCCTAGTCTGGTGGCGCGTGGTTTTGCTTTTGGTTATTTTAATCGTCAAAAAGGTGCCCAAGCAGCTCCTTTTCCTGGACTTGTATGGGGAGCGTTTTTGGACGTCAGCTCCGCTTCGTTTTCACCTGCCTCAATGTTGCCAACTTGAATTGAGTTTGCACCTGATGCACAGCTCAGACCTAAGTACTTGTGCCTGCATACCTTGCATTTTTCAAATCGAATTGCCTCATTCAACGACTTTTCTCTTGCTTCTGACCAATCAGGTGGTTCCATCATAAAAGCGGCGACCGGTACAAACCCAATCTTCAGCAGCCTGCCCTCCAGCACCAATCCATTCAGCACTGCCCCCCACGAAAGCGGAGCGCCCACTCTCCTGTCTCACAGCAAAGATGACCCTCTGACGATCGCGTTTGAAAGCATTGCCGGCCATTTGGTAGGTCCTAGCACACTTTTGCATGTGTGTTTGTAATTTGGAGGGGTATATGCATTCATTTGTGTGTTTTTGTGCGTATGTCGGTGTGAATCTGTGTGTGTATGTGTGGATTTGCTTGTTTTCGTGTGCGTGTGTGTATATCTGTGTGTGTGGGTTTGCAAGCGCATGTGTTGTACATGTCGTCACAAGCACATGTGTCGTACATACTACTTGGGGCAGCATCCAGACAAATCTTTCCCATCCAGCATCTGCACTCGCATCCCTGTATGCATGTACGCAAACGCAAACCATCACATTTTATTCATCTATGGAAATGAGTGTTTCATCCTTATCTTTTAACACGCTCACCCGCATCCAAACCTCATGCATGTTTAAAAGAAATTATCATCCTTGAGGCAAGTGACCCATCCTTGTCACACTTACCCTCACCCTCACCCTAATCTCATTACTTAAAAATACGTCCTTGACACAAGTGTTTTAACCTTGACTCGCTCACCTTCATTCTAATTTCTTACAAGTAGTATGACCCAGTGGTTGATGGGCTGCGTCAGATCCATGGTACATATGGCCTCCCTGCCATACCGCCTCACGCAATTACACGCAAGGCACTCCTGCTTAAGGTGTGTATGTGTGTGCGTGCTGTGTGCATATGCGTGTGTGTGCTCCTGTTGTGTCTGTGTTTACAAATGCGGGTATGCGCGACTTTTTGTGCATGTGAATGGATGTGTTGAATTGTTGGTGAGCGTAGGTATGTCCACGCCATCACACACAAGGCAATGCTGCTGCTGAAAAGATGCAGATGTATGTGCACAATTTCAGTAGACTCTTTCATATAGACGTGCACAATTTCAGTAGACTCTTTCATATAGACTTGCACAATTTCAGTACTCTTTCATATAGGCGTGCACAATTTCAGTAGACCCTTTCATATAGACGTGCACAATTTCAGTAGACCCATTCATATAGACGTGCACAATTTCAGTAGACCCTTTCATATAGACGTGCACAATTTCAGTAGACTCTTTTTTATAGACGTGCAGTGTTTTTAAATTTGACACATGTTTTGGACAAGCTTTCAACAGGCTACGCTCTTGCTGGCGTTTACAATTTATCTGCATCTTGAAGGCTAAGCTGTGTGAGTCCACACATTCTTATGATCAGCATATCATAGTGCATGGATGTACGATGGGGGTAAGCACTCCTGCAATCAATTTTGTATCATAATCATGTCGTCAATAGTAGCCAAATGACCCAGAAACAGCTACTTGTTTGTCTTCCTTATCTCCAACTTCCTCCAATCGCCAGATTGAGCAGAATGCTTTTGCGTTCATAATCAATTGTTGAAGTTACGGCAAACCAATCTGGCCAAACATTGCGAGTGCAAAACCTGTTGTGTTGCCTTTTGCCCTGCTACAGATTCCTGTCGTGGACGAAGCCTTGCAGCTAGACATTCCAGCGATGGTAAAGGACAGGTCAGGGCATGCATGCCTCGTCATTCTTCCGTCTGACAACCCCCCTACACGAGTGAGTATTTTTACGCGAATTAATGACATCACGAGCAGACGACTTCACCTGTAGGCCATGTATGGGGTTGGCCAGAATTGTACATATACATTGTATACTACCGTATACATACATGGAAATTTGCCAGCTATAAATACCATGCAAACACTGGTTCTGGCCAACTGTACACATGTAGCATGCACTTGTGGTTTGTGTAATAGTAGAGCGTGCAGTAAGTGCATAGAGTAACGCTTGTCGTGCACGCATTTGGTGTGTGTATAAAGTGTGTGTGTGTCTGTGTGTGTGTGTGTGTGTGTGTGTGTGTGTGTGCAAATGCCTATCAGAACTTGCACCAAATCCTTCTCATTCTTAGCATCCTACCCTTCTTATTCTAATAGTGTTAATTGAAAACCCCTATCTTACCCCCACACGTTTTCAGTATGGACTCAGATTGATGTTTGCGTACTTGCACGTGCCAAACATGCTTGACATCAACAACTGCAACTGGCAGTTGCTTATGTGCATTAGTCACCATCCTCCCAACAAAGGGCACACAAAAAAATCTCCCAGGGTTTTCAATCAATTTACTGATCCAGATGCACCATGCCAGCGTTGAACATCCCTCTGCAAACACTGGTATTTGACCAAGCAGGGTGAGGCACTGGCGGACAAGAGTTAATAACGGAGGGGAAATTATGACATACTTATCACGCTCAGCTTGAAATATAGTAACGTCCGCCCCATGCAGGGTGAGGCTCTGGCTGTTGAAAGCCTGTTGAAGGAGCTGCTCAGGGAGCCTATGAAAGCTGCCCACAAGTGAGTATGTTGCAGACTGGTAACGAATGGCGCAGAACAACTTATTTGACAGTAAGGAGTTCAAATGAGGCTGGACATTGCTAAAGAAGGTCATTCATAACGTATGTAAGGTCATCTCGCCACTTTCTCCTTTCCTCCCTGACTTGTTGTGCACAATGCACACACACACGTACACACACACGCACACACACGCACGCACGCGTGCACATGCACAGGGCCACCGCTTGGCGCTCCCACATGCTGAGCACAATGTGCTCTGACGCTATGTGCGCTGTGAGGAAAGGCATGTACGGCACGTACCTTCGCCATACGTGGTTTGTGAGCACACCCCAAGGGAGGGCCAGCACTCTCACGCCAAAGCTGCTGGGCCAGCAGCTAGGGTCATCAAGTGTGCTGGAGCTGATG
>Ga0307947_1004039_pt1 | contig 11681 bp, 10 predicted proteins | sample OrgLakmetagen232_FD_201840 | JGI IMG/M metagenome (GOLD analysis project Ga0307947, IMG submission 201840) | Saline water microbial communities from Organic Lake, Antarctica - #232 | ecosystem: Environmental > Aquatic > Non-marine Saline and Alkaline > Saline | place: Antarctica: Organic Lake...
CACTGCCCCCCCCACCACCACGGCCACCACCTCCACCTCCTCGACCGCCACCACCACCGCCGCCTTTGCCCTTGCTCCCTCCTCCCTTTTTTGGTGTGGCCTCCTGACCAGTTGCGTCCAAATCCGGGCCGGCAATTTTCTGGGATGGCGTGTACCGTGTACGTGTACGTGCATGTGTGTATGTGTGTGTGTATGTCATAAGTTAACAAAACAACACGGTCAGAATTTGCTGGAACATCCCCCAACATACATATGAACTGTTGCATATACACACAGCCATATACATACACAAGCGCACACACAGTATCTCACCACGTAGTGGCCTGCACAGAGTCGCAGGTGCTTGTGGTAGTGGCAGTGCTGGTCTTGGCATGCGTCGCTCTTCCCATGTGTGATCCTGTGTGTATGCGTGTGTGTATGTGTTTCTTGACATGTTTGTGTGTGTGTGTGTGTGTGTGTGTGTGTGTGTGTGTGTGTGTGTGCACGTGCGCCAGCCAGTGCACATGCGCATATGCGCATAAGTGTTTGTATGTGTTCGCGTGCGTGCATGTGTGTGTGTATGCACGTAATATTGCTTTATGTGTTTGCTACGAGGATCACACTCAGATGAATACCAAGTGGCACTTAGTGTTCAATTTTGGGTATTCCTAGTAGCCGGGCAACTTCTGGAAAGGAAATCATGTCACACATGCGATGCGGGCACTTGGGGGTGGGGTTTATGTTCGTTTTTTCCACTTAGGGTTAGGTCTTTTGGTAGAGTTTTAACTAACCCAAAACAATAATCTTGAACCCTGAGTGCAAAATGCAAGAATGCAGAGGTACAAGCCCACAATCACAATCACAGGCACACGCACGCATGCACTCACACGCTCACATGCACACACACACATGCACGCACACACGCAGCAACCTGCAATCTGCTGGCTGAGGCCGCCGGTTTGTTGAGCGCTTAATGGTGTCGCCACACTTTTGGCACTGCCAGTGATGCACGCGATACGACTGGACCTGTGTGTGTTTGTGTATGTGTGTGTATGTGTGTGTGTGTCTGTGTGCCTGTGCGTGTCTGTGTGTGGGTATTTAGGTCAACAAAATACCATGTATCAGTGCACGTGCAAACTCGCTGCAGCAATTAGCATTTACGAAAGGGACCAGGAGGACAGATGCACTAGTCAGTCCTAAGAACAACTCTGGCACTGAGTGCCATCCAATCCTCCCACCGCCACCGCAAGAAGCCAAGATGCTTGCCACCTAGTCGAGTACTATGTGGGCACTACAAGGAGCTAGAATATAAGTCAGAGTACTAAAAACTGTGGTCACAAGTACCACAGCACTCTTCCACAACATGAAGCGAAAGTAGGCTAGCCATCTTGCCATCTGAGTCACAGCAGCCAACTCAAACCAAAAAGCTTTATGGCGAAACTGAGCATTTGCACGGTTGCGATGTGTACATCATATTTGCGCTGTCTTCAAAACTCACAAGGATTCTAAAAAACAATTGGCATACCCAGATCCATGGGCACTCTGTCAATTATATGCTGCTTAATTTGTTTATCCCGACACACCCTTTCCAGTACCATCACCGACACTCATCAGGAGCCAACATCTCATCAGCCTCTTTTTATTGCGTGGTCTTAGTGCACAACATGAATTCGGATGCAATGTCAGACTGGGCAATGCAAGCAATGCAATGTCAGATCGTGAATGCGAGGTCGAATTGTGAATTGCAGGGTCATACTCTGAATACATGGTGGGACCGTGAATGCCAGATCTGTGAATGCAAGGTCAGCATGCGCATTGCAAGGTCAGACTGCGCAATGCAACGTCAGACCGTTTTGGATGTAAGGTCATACTCTGAATGCATGATGTATGCAAGGTCAGACTGCTGAATGCAAGGTCAAACCGTTCTTTTAGATGGAAAGTCATACTTTAAATGCATGGTGAGTTCGTGAATGCAAGGTCAGAATTTGCAATGCAAGTCAGACTGCACGATGCAAGTCAGACCGTTGTTCTGATTGCAAGGTTATACCCTGGAATTGCAGTCAGAATGTGCAAAGCAAACCCAAATATAATGCGTAAACTAAGGACAATTGTGTTGGAGCTGCCGTGTTGGTTGGCGTCTGGTGGTGTGTGACGTGTGCTGGGGCACATGAGACTGAACAGAAACACATCGATGTTGAATGCTTGGTAGATGGTGAGTCGAAATTCGTGGAAGATGGTGACGTGAGTTTGTTCCATGTGTGTACATGTGCTCCTGTGTGTGTGTTGTGTGTGTGTGCTCCTGTGTGTGTGTGTGTGTGTGTGTGAGAGAGAGAGAGAGAGAGAGTGTGTGTGCGCGTGTGTGTGTGTGTGCGTGTGTGTGTGTGTGTGTGTGTGTGTGTGTGTGTGTGTGTGTGTGTGTGTGTGTGCGTGCGCATTTGTAAAGGCATACCTCGTTGATGAACGTGTGGTAAATAGTGACGTGGTAGCCATTCCTGGGCCGGTACGGGTCGAATCGGGTGGACGTGTTGATTTCGCGCATCTTGTTCTGGAATTTTGGACCGTGTGCATCCCTGTTGTGCGTGTCAGAACAGCGCACACTGAGCCTTGCAATGGGCACGACGGCACAGAAATACCGGAACATGCTGTCGTGCTGTGCACTCACGAGATCATTGTGCTACTCTGCAGGTGCGCCTGTGGTATGCATGGCATGCACATTCACGTGCCAGCGCATTGAGGGATGTCGTGGTTCAGAGGCATCCATGAAGAAAGAGGGAAAATAAAGCTTACGCAAGCAGTGAAAATTACATTCGTCGGGAAAAAGAGGCATTAAGCACAAGATCAAATGTGCAACATTCCTGTACTTGTAGGGTTGGCCAGAACCGTATATATACGCCGTATATGGCCGTATATTTGGTGATTTCCCTGCCAAAAATGCCGTATATAAACCGTATATGTATGGTTCTGGCCAACCCTATGTACTTGGCGTATCTCTGCTTTAAGACGTCAACTCTACTCAGTAAGGTTGTCAAACAATTCCTTCCTCCATTCATGCTCAAAACGGCAGGAAGCCGTTGAGCCAATGGTTGGGCGTGCCTTTATAGGAACACGGTTTTGCCTTTTTAAAACTTTAGCCAGTAGACTACGTATGTTAAGTAGGGGTTAGGCATGCCTTTGGAGGAACACAGTTTTGCACATTGCCTTTGAACATACGTTAAGCCAGTGGAACACATGTCAAGTTAGTGGTCAGGCATGCTTTGAGGAGAACACAGCTTTGCACATTGCACGCCCTCTGTAAAGAACGTACGTGCTTACCGCAGTAAAACCGTTTGTCAAATGCAGATCTGACAGAGTCAAACCACACCACATTTGGGCAGGCATAACTCACACTGCATGTCCTCTGCATTTCTTTTTCTCTTGCACCTGACGGTACGCAAACCCTCCCGCACTGCGGCACTTTTCTGTATCTTTGTGCTTCTTGACTCTGACAACAAACAATATTTCACGCCATAGCAAAAATATCTGCATTTCTCTCTTGCACCTACCAGCAGGCAAACCCAGCGACCCGTACTGCATCTTCGCGCTTCTTGCAAATGACATAGCATGCGCTTTTCTCTTCCTGTCTCCTCGTCTTCTTGCATCTGACTGTGAGTCAGCGCATGCCCTCTCACTTCTTGTCTCTTTGTCTTCTTGCATCTAACTAACAGCATGGCAAAGGTAGGCTCTCACTCACCCTCACTACTCACCCTCACCACTCACCCTCACCACTCACCCTCACCACTCACCCTCACTACTCACCCTCACTACTCACCCTCACCACTCACCCTCACCACTCACCCTCACTACTCACCCTCACTACTCACCCTCACTCACTCACTCACCCTCACTCACTCACCCTCACTGCACGACCAGAAAGCGAGCCTGCCTACCTCTTCGTCTATTTGCAATAAGCAGGCTCTCTACACAGACATAACAACCGGAATACCCAGCTGGACGATCAAGAAGTATGTCCGCCTACCTGTCTTTCAAGCCATTTTCCACAAGGAACATGTACGCGTGGATCATTTCGTGCAACCTGCATGCATATGCATTACCGCAATGCTAGTTTAAATGGTTTCAGTGTCGTACCTATGCAGTTTGCACATGACTTGTGCTTATTAGGGCTGGCCAGTATCTTAGAAATGCGGTGTATGTAAGATATTTTAGGCAGGGGAATCCCTAATATAGTTGTATATATACGGTTCTGGCCAACCCTAGCAATTACGCCAATGCAATCATACGTCCGTTTGCACCCTACGCGGTTCAAATTTAGAGAGCTGCCTGCGGAATGTTACCATGCTTACACCGCATATAAATAGGGTTGGCCAGAACCGTACATACACAATGTATATGACCGTATGTATGGTGATTTCCCTGCCAAAAATACCGTATATACACCATATATACTAAACCCTAAACCCTGGTATATACCTATAATTTATGGTTCTGGCCAACCCTACATATAAAAGGTTATGGTTCACCCTATGCACATTAGGTGTCCATAGCAAAAGTGTACACTTGCACTTGGCAAGGTTTCTGGCCCAATAATGGTTGACATTAACATACAATGGGGAGAAGGACAGAGCTAGTAGGCAAGCTTCTTCCTCTACGCATCAGGATGCTAAAAGAGAGTAATTGAGAGGAAGCTCCTCTGAAACAGAGGAGTTAGCTACTTTGTACCTCGAGGGGTGCAGGGTTCGAGTCCAGGTTGGGTCGAACGCCAGGAAAGGCTTATAGCAGAATGGAGGCTCGCCGCGTCAGCCCACAAGGCCATGCGAGCCGGGAGTCGACACCCAGGCAGGGAAACATGCAGCACTTGGAGCCCCCCTCGAGGGTTACGCTTTTGTTATAGCAGAGGACTTATGCACTGCCGACAAGCTGGCGCGTCAGCTTGTCGGCAGTGCATAAGTCCTCTGCTATAACATGAGCATCATTTTACATGTAATATGTATCGCACTCAGTTGTACTACTGGTAAGCAACTACTGGTGTAGACTGGTGTGCGTAGCACAGTAGTATACAACTGGTACAACTGAGTGCGAGAGGGAGAGAGCGTCGTTGCACAGGAGGACATATGAGTCATAACTTATTAGTTGTGTTATGATTATATGACAGTCTGTGAGGACGTGGAACTGCAGGCCCCACTAGTCACAAGGTGTCACTACCCGCAAGGTGTCACTTCTCAAAAGGTGTCACTGCTCACAAGGTGTTCTTCATGTCGCTCACAGGCCTGAACTTCAGGAGGGGCTCGCTCAGCCTGCAAATTTGCGAAGCGTGAGCAGCTGATCTGTCAGACACCGAGAAAATTGATTGGAGGGGCAGGCCATTCTTTACGTCTGATGCATCGTGAACGTTGACTAGGCAGTCTGTGCTATCGACTGTGCTGGAGGTCTAGATGCGTGTGTATGTGTGTGTGTGACTTTGCTACAGGCTGACATACACGCCAAAAGCCGCTACATGCAAGAGAGCAATAAGAGGGAATTGGCTCTTACCGAATCTGGGCACCGCTGCCGTTGAAACAGCAAACTCCAGCGCACAAGGTCATGCGGGAGGAGCTCCAATGCACGGATGTAAAGCCCAGCGAGTCCTGCGCAACATCAGCAAGTGCGCTGGAAGCATTATTCGTCATCGCAAGCGCTTGCGTGTTTTGTGTGTATGTGCGTGTGTGTGTCAGTGTGTGTGCGTGAGTGTGTATGTGTGTGTGTGTGTGTATGTGTGTGTGTGTGTGTGTGTGTGTGTGTGCGTGTGCGTGCGTGCGTGTATGTGAGTGTGAGTGTGTGTGTGTGTGTGTGTGTGTGCTTGTGTGTGTGTGTGTATGTTCGTGTGTGTGTGTGTGTGTATGTATGTGTGTGCGTGTGGGGTGCGTGCGTGCGTGTGTATTGCGTGCGAGCGTGCGTGTGTGAATGTGTGTGTGTGCGCGCGCGTATATGTTGGGATGATGATTGCGCATGGCCTCAAATCAGGTTTGACAGACAAGCCAAGAGATGAGACCTCACCCCGAAGTAGATCCTGTTGTAGTCTCGAAAGAGTTGCACAGCGTCAGGGAAATCCATGTCCTCTTCCATGTCAGCCATGATGATATATGTTGGTACCTGGGGACTGCCCTAGGTCGAGGCAAAAAGATAACAAGAGAGAGATGTTGATATATAAATTTAGCAATAAATTGTAATAAAGAGACTTTGAACAACACACAATTTAGATCTGAAATTTCCTCAATGTTGCGTACTGTAAGCAGGATAGCTCCACTGCTCACCCACGCCTTTCTGCCTGCTACAACATGCATAGCTGCCCAGTTAGAGGTTCCAGAGGGACGCAGGCATTACGCGTCGAAACAAGCAAGCAACGTGAGGAATAACGACCTGCTGCAAGTAAATCAGTCAATCGTCCGCGTGGCAAACTATCAGTGGTAAGTTTAAAAATCTTGCTGCGTATTTCACAGCTTTTGCACGGGCTGCTTGATGACAGGCACCCTGCTTCCTTTCACCAGGAGCCACGGTAAAGCCAGGGCTTCAGGCTCAATAAGTTGCGAACTCGTCGATATCCGGACTGGCGCAAAATCAAGAAAGTCAATGGCAAATGACGAGCAGGTTTTAGCTGTGAAGTGCTGCTGGCTGACAGACCCTATTTGGCTTATTTCAAGGCGTTCAGCTCAAACCCTTGGCCTCTCCCTCTTTCAGGTTGAGGTTGCTGAACTGCAAGCTCGGAGCTTTCAGGTAAGAGACGTGGGCTGTGGTCTTTGCGTGCCTCGTCCAAGTCCCTCTCAATGCAATGCTCAGTGCAACCGTGAAAGTGGAGTGTGTCACGCCCAATTGTTTTGGCAGTGACAATTCGTGTTTATTAGTTTTTCAGTTTAGATTATTTTGCCTAGTCTCGTCCAGTAAGCTGGAGAAGCTAGTTTATTGAAAATAGCATTTTCTGGTTTTGATATTGCGGTATTCAATCAGCTCAGTGAACTACTCAATGCTCAGCCAGATGGTTGAGTAAACTTCCCAGCCCTGGGGAGGAGAGGTGCGGCAGCCGACTAGAGTGTGTCTGGTATAGTATATGTCATTCTGTTAAGCAAGTTGGATTTGAGAAAAAGCAGAGACAGAGAGAGAATCAGGAGAATTGCAGTCTAAATTGCAGTTCCCAGCCTTTGCTCAAGAGATAAATTGCAGTTCCCAGCCTTTGCTCAAGAGACACACTCTAAGAGCTGTTGGCGTTTTTCTCACCAGCTCATTCCTCATTTGCAATTACGACTGGACACCTGAATCCCTCTCTCCAATTTTAATACTGCAGAATTGCCCATAGGTTGAAGGGGAGACAGAACTGTAACAAGGTCTCACATGCAATTAATTTTTGGCATCACCAAAAGTAAGTTGCTTTGACCACGTACCAGGCGCTGAGCCATAATGCACCCTGCTTTCACAACTGGATAACTCAAAAAGTCAGCTGCAGGCTCATAGTGTCCATCTTCGCCCTCAACCCTCCCCGGAAAACGGCAGAGGAGGGGTAAAGGCAAAAGTGCAAAAATGTTGTGTTGTTCTTTTGCTTTCAAGCGCGACCGCCCACAGATAACTTCTTAATTTACCAATTCTGCATCAAACCGAAGCTGGTATTACAAGCTGCCTGGCAACCACCCTGCATGCAGCTTCACAGGACCAAACTCATCAAAAATGAGGGGAGTTTTTTTACCTTTGGTGCTTTCTATGAAAAGTGCCTCGTTCATCTGCATATCTCGTCAACCACTTGGTTATCACATTCTTTTTGCATTGATCTTTGTTATTCACAAGGACTTAGAGCCATCAAAAACCACTGAATCCATGCTTTGGCTAATCAGATTCAAGCAGTGCTTAAAAAGTAAGGTTTATATGCCGCGGCTGACAGACGTGCCCCCCATTGCCATTTTCAAGGTCAGCTGCGTTGGAATCTATATGTCAGTGATAAGCTTGATAATCGGCAAAAGGGGGGAAACAAAAGTCTGCCTATTTATGGATCTCAAGGTCCCCTCCCTGTAATACATAATGGTTTCTGCGCCTCTCAGCTCTTAGCTGCAGGTGTTCTTTTTGTATAACATGGTACGCTTTACTAAAGCGCTTTACTGAAGCAAGGGTTGGCTCAAAAGGTCGCAGGATTTTTCCACACATTTTATTTAAATCACTCCACAGGTCCTTTTCACTGATGACTCCAAAAAAAGCACTGTGATCCATGTGATGGACCCTGAGACGTTTGAGCAGGTGTGTGTACTGTTGTCTGTGCTTGCGTGTGTTTATGTGTGTGTATGTATGTGTGTGTGCGTGTATGTTTGTGGTTGTCACGTCTATGTGCATGTGTGCATGCAATGGTCAAAGGACCCTGAAACCTTTGATCAGGTTTGTGCGCATGTTTTACGTTGAAAACTACCCCACCACATACGAAAGTTTCCACCAGCTATTTATTTTTTATTACATTACATTTCTGCAAGATTTGCAGATAGCTGTGCCTGGTGAAATCTTTGGTAGTTCATCAAGCCGGTGGTTGCTACCCGACATGATGGTTGAGCTCAAATCGCTGAAAGGACAGGAGCAACCTGTCACAGGCACGCGTGTGTGTGTGTTTGTGTGTGTGTTTGTGTGTATGTGTGTGTGCGTGTGTGTGTTTGTTTGCTCGTGTGTGGCTGGGTGTGTGCGTTGTATGGGTGGCTCTTGTAATCAGCAGCGGTGCATTTGTATGTCAAGGTCAAGTGCATTTATGCACAATTGTACTTTCTTGCCATCATTCACTTGAAGGCTCTGTCCCGTTGAAACTGCAAGTGAAGGTGGCTGAGGCAAGACCTGCAAGTAAGTAATCTGATGATGGCTCACTTCACAGTAAATTTGAATTGCCTTGTTTCTGTATACGCTCACTCTGTTAACTGTGCTCCAGTTCTCACTGCTAAGTTGTTCATCGTTTTAACACCGATGTTGATTTGAATTGCAGTACCTCGGACAGATGGTACGACAAATCGGCATGTTGTTGTCCAAGGAGGTGTCTCAATCATGGTTCCTGGCCACATCCAGGAAAACGACTTGATTTGGGTGAACACTGTGACCAACGAGTATGTGGGCAAGGAAAAGACCTAACGTTGCTTTCCACGAGTACATAACTCTTTTAGCTTTGAGTCACAGCCACTTTTTATTTAAGGCCACTATGTGATGATCGTTAACTTGCTTGGATGGGTTCTGCCAGTGGCGGACATCCAGGATGATGTGAGGAGGAATTGTTTTAGTCCAACCGAAATCACAGGTTTTCTTTCAATGATTGTATTAATAAGTTGGGCAGCAAGACAATCACTGCCTGCAGTTGTTTCCTTTTTCCATGCGACATTCAGCTGCTTCAAATTATACTGAGATGTGAGAGTAGTTTTCGTTTTCTGTGTTGCGACCGCAAAACAGGAAGACAAAAGTGAAAAAAGGTGCACAGAGAAGAGATGAACACACCTCTTTTATGTGTAAAGCGTTTCGCAACCCGGCGAGCAGGGGCCAAACATGCGTGATTCCACAGCTGCGTTTCCTTTATAGCCCCCTGCCTGTCATTTAATCCACGGTTAATCTAGTAAAAGCCGATGCACCTGTGCACAAATGCACCTAAAAGCTGATGCGTAAATGCCTGCATTTACCCGCACGAGGCAACATCGGCCACATTGGTTTATTTAGCAAATATATAAAAAATGATGCTTCAAAAGAGCGCACTGCCAAAGTGCGCAGCACAAAAGAGTGCCACACCCTCGCTCGTCAGTAGACCCTCCACTCTTAGACAACAGAGGAGTCATGTACTACCAGGCCACCACAAAATTAGCGTCTCGCAGAGGAGAGTCCCCCGCACACAAGCAACAGCAACTCAGTCCCCCTCGGTGCGATTGCCAGCAGGATTTCCAGGCACGCAGAGGTCAGGAGGGAACTCAAACGGACCGGTCGTCGTGTACGGTGAGTGGTTACATTACCTCACACTCGCACAACCATTCAGGGGGTGTCTGATGCTTTTCACCGCTGATTGCCCACCCAGCCACTTCACAGTTCACACTTGTTTCAGTATAATAGTATGTGCAAATGTATAGCTTGTGGAAGAGGAACTGCTCTCACAAGCGCACACGTGCAAGTTGGTTAGGGTGAGATGTGCAAGTTTGCGTGAGGGTTACACAAGTAAACGCATGACACCTCATCCTTCCCCCGCTATAGCACAGTTAGACAGAGAACTATTGCATGGGATTGCCACCACACTTGCACACGAGGACCAATGGGAGTGGATGCCCCTCTGGCGTTGGCCCGGTGACTGCTCCTTACAACTCTGCACATCCCCTTTCTGTTCATGCCAACAGGATCCCAGGGGCTCACAGGCATTGCCGTGGTGAAAACCTTGTTGGAGGACGGCTTGAAGGTGGTAGCAGGCGAGTTTTAGCTTGTTTGTGTCTCAAATTTGAGTAACGTGGGTTTCCCAATTCCATGCACGCTGGCCGATGGGGGAAATTCCATTCTAGACAGGCTGCGTGGGTTTGCCTTCCCATTTAGCTATCCACATACCTAAACATGCAGACATACACAACACATAAAAACACACGTGCACACGTACGCACGCACACACACACACACACACACGCACGCACACGCACAAGCACACACACAAAAATACACTCACATGCAGGTGTGGAGGACATGGGTGCTGCCCAAGCGACTCTTGCCTTTGTCAAAAAGTATGAGTTGTTGGACAAGAAATCCTTGGAGAATTTGCAGCTGCGCAACATTGAGGCAGGAGATGCCGCAGGCCTACCAAAGTGAGTTTGCAATGCGCACACACAAACATGTACTCACACATGTGAATATACGCGCACACACACACACACGCACACACACACGCACACACACACACACAAAACACACACACACATACACACACACACACTACACACACTACACACAAAAACACACACAGGGGTGGTCGTTTCATCATCATTGAGGGGGACTCCGTTGCCAACAACAAAACAGACGAGCGCTACGTGCGTGGAGGACTAGCCACTGCTGATGCGGCTGGTGCCTCCGAGGTACAGTATTTGTCAAATTTTGATCAAAGAGTGACTCCCCTCTGGCAGAGAAAAGCACTCCCCACCTCTATTGAAGCGCGACTAGGTCCTGGCTGAAGTTTGAACAAGCTAAAAGGCTTGATATGTCTTCAAGGTCTCCTTGAGGGTGGTGAGAATCAGAGTTCGTGGTTGGCTGTCAGCATGTCTGCACATTCTTTTGGTTCTGTGTTTGCCCGCTTCTAGGTTAAAAAACGCAGCAGGCTTATTCCTTTCCGTCTGGTTTCTTTCTTATTGCAGCCACACTCTGCCGGCTGGCATTGTTCCCTTTGCCAGCCACCCACACTCTTGACGTCTCATGCATTAAGGATTATGGACTGCCCCAGAAGAGCTATGCTGTGTCACTCTATGAGCCATGAGCGCTGCTGCTTTACGCTGTGATCTTTGTCGTGTCTCTTGTGTGCTCAAAAGTTATTACTGTATACGCTCTAACGTTCACCCCCTCGTTAAAGTATGCCATGAACACAACGCTCTAATGGAAATGTGGTTTGCGATGCTTGCTGGAGCTGATGGCCTCCACAAAAAATGTGCCACAGGTGGCACACGAATTCCTCTTGTAGGTTTTCATGGGTGTGGGTGTGGGTGTATGGGTGTTTT
>Ga0307947_1004041_pt1 | contig 11678 bp, 10 predicted proteins | sample OrgLakmetagen232_FD_201840 | JGI IMG/M metagenome (GOLD analysis project Ga0307947, IMG submission 201840) | Saline water microbial communities from Organic Lake, Antarctica - #232 | ecosystem: Environmental > Aquatic > Non-marine Saline and Alkaline > Saline | place: Antarctica: Organic Lake...
CATCGCTATATATGCCTCTGGTGGGCATCTGAGCGGAAGCTTGGAAAAAAGCCTGAAACTGCACCTAAATAAACAAAAGAAACAGAAGCTAGAGGACACATGGAAACAGATGTATGTAGAAGAGAAAAGTGTATAGAGAAAGAGAACGTGTGTGGTTGGGCGGGAGTAGAGCTGCTGGCATCAGGTAAGGTAAGGTAAGGTTACATCGCTATATATGCCTCTGGTGGGCATCTGAGCGGAAGCTTGGAAAAAAGCCTGGCATCAGGTAAGCACAGACAGACAGGCAGACAGCAGAGCTGGTGGCATCAGGTAAGCACAGACAGACAGGCAGACAGCAGAGCTGGTGGCATCAGGTAAGCACAGACAGACAGACAGGCAGACAGCAGAGCTGGTGGCATCAGGTAAGCACAGACAGACAGGCAGACAGCAGAGCTGGTGACATCAGACAGAGCTGGTGACAGGCAGACAGCAGAGCTGGTGACATCAGGTAAGCACAGACAGACAGGCAGACAGCAGAGCTGGTGGCATCAGGTAAGCACAGACAGACAGGCAGACAGCAGAGCTGGTGGCATCAGGTAAGCACAGACAGACAGGCAGACAGCAGAGCTGGTGGTGATGCAGCTGCAATGGAAGGGAGAAACCTTTATCCAGGCTGTTTAGGTAATTGGTTCCTGATAATTCCACAAGCGCAAATGCAAAGAGGAAACGTCTAATGTTCTGCTGAGTAGGAAACATTACACAGGAAGTGAAACCGGCTCCTGCTGATCATAGTTGATGGTGGTACTCGAAAGTGTGCGGTCTGGTACGGACAAGTTTGCCAGCTCAGTGACAAAATGTACATTCATATAGAAGCTCGGAAGCAAGTTTCTTAGCTTTTTGAGAGTCAAGACTGTCAGATCAAATCACCGTCACTGCAGTGGTTACGATGGGGGCCGCCCGGGGTGGCCTTCAGCCAGTTTGTTTTGCTGATCGGCTGCTGACTGGTGTCGGCCCGTGTCTAGCGTGGAGGTATTGAGCGCGGTGGCCCTCCAGCACACACGCAGCTGGTTGGTGTTGACCAAAACCCTAAACCCTAAACCCTAAAAGCCTAACCCCTAACCCTATATCCATGCTGGTACGGCCGGTAAGAACAATGGCACACTGCGAATATACGGTAATAATCCTGCTAAAGGTGGTTTATTCCGTACTGGTGCTATGAATAGTGGTGATGGTATTGCTGTTGGTTGGTTAGGTGGTGTGTAAGTGTGTGTGTGTGTGTGAGTTCAGTTCCACAAACCAATCCATGAGCTCAGAAAGAGAAAAAGACTAGGCAGTGTTCTGCTGAGAAAGGAATTTATAAACAAGTTGGTTGTTGACCTGTTGCAGCAAAAAGGGTTGTTAAGAAATACTATCACTGCAAAGTATAATCAACAACACCAAGCTGTGGCAAATTGGTACTATGCGTCACTCTGCCGCAAATACTCACACAAGTGAAAATTCCTGGGCACGATCCCATCAAACCAACTCCAATATGCGAAAGTGCCCTTCTGACACAACATACAATTACCACTTTTTAACACCCCTGGGAATTGCAGATCATTGCCATATGGAACACCGAGGGCAGGGTCCATAAAAGGCTCTAGTGTGTGAATGTTGTAGACGGTGCCACCCACGCCCAAAGAGGTGGTGTGGAGTGTAACGGAGGCTCCTTAAAGGATGGTGCAGAGGCCTTTGTGCTGTTCCTACGCGGCGCTCAGCTGAATCTGAGGTCTAGTGTCCTGGCAGTACTTTTATCTCGATGAGGTGGATGCCGTGTTGAAGAATGCTGAGATCTTTGGGTCTGTGCTGTTTGGGAAAGGTGGATCTGCTAATGGCTGGCAGTGCTGCTGAGGTGCTCCCGGTCTCCCTCAGTTGCTCCCCGAGGGCCTGCCACTCCTAACCCCCCCCCCCCCCTCCATTGCTAGTCTGTTTCTCTTTTATTTTCGCGGAGATGGGCGGCTGGAGGTAAAACCTGTTTTGTCTGAGAACTGGGATGGAAAGAGCCACTTTGGTATAATCCTTGTTTCAGCTGTATCAGAAATCTAAAGATTTTGCACAGCCAGCCGCTTGTTGCTGCCTGACTTCACATCGGCCAAAATGCCGATGTGAAATATACTACGAGCACATATATGTCAACACAACAGACCACGACAAGCTGCTGTGTATCATGCATGACCTTGCGTTCCCAACAGCCATATATGTAGTGAAAAATCTCTACATATATACCCGAGACCCGCACAGAAATCCGTCTACCCTCAGGAGAGAGAACCCGGAATCCATCCTGGTCAAAAGGGACGCCAAACAAGGTGCACCCTCTCCTTTTTCTGATCTATATATGGAACCTCTCTTACGGTGGCTTCCATATAGGAGGAAGAGGTATGGACACTGCTGTTCAAAGGACGACATGCAACCCCAAACAGACTTAGAACGGCTAGCCATTTAATCAGTAGCGGATGACCTCATCTGCCCCTGCACGAAAATAACAGATGTGCACACAAGCAGGAAAACTCAAGGGACAGGCCTCATACACAGTGCAACCAGTATGGGAACACAAAACAATGAATACCTGATGAAGAGGCAGCTTAAGCATAAAATCATTGTTCAAGGAAAAGCTACACAGTTTATCAATTCGGTCCAATAAGCCTATTGCATATCCAGGATCAAAGTGCTCACCATAAATCTAAACTGGAAGCATTAACACACTCATTTTCACTAGATTACCTGAAAGGAAAGCTGGAGGGCTTAAAAACATCATATGCGTCATGAAGCGATCACCCAGGCAAACCCGTCATAATGATGTCACCAACCATATGCGCTGCATAAGGTGACCTACCAACCTGGCCAGGCACATTCCTTTTCTGCCCTTTTCTGCGTGCGCATGTGTATTTGTCACGTGCATGTTGCTTACCCAGCATGTACATCATTTAGATCTTACCTCTTAAACAATCCTCTGTTGGGCGCCCCACTGGGTTCAGCTCCTGCTTGTGCACGTGTGGCCCGCAGCAGGCGCCTGCTGGGGTTACACAACGCGTGCTACTCGCGCTCGTAGCGTAGCATATGCATCTGCCACGCATATGCATACGCTACGCTACGCCGCTACGCACGGCTACAAGCTACAGAAAATTTGATCAGAGTCAATTATGCATAAACTTCCGTCTTGAAGACAGTGCCAGTTTAGTCATTTAACAATATAAATATTTATCACAGACACGGTCAGGCTGGACAAACGGAACGGTGGCTCATTTGGACAAAAAATAAAATAAAAGAATAGAATAGAAAAGAAAAGCCTCCTCTGGTAGTGATGACACATCCAGCATGATTAAGGGAGGGGGATACTTAAATGCCCGCACCAGGCAACCCCCTTTTGGACATATATATGGCTCTTATGTGGCAAATGCATACCCAGAGGCAATTTGGAAGCTTCCATGCATATGACATAATAGCGTAGCACAGCCGTAGCGTAGCACTAGTATGCAACCCTGCCTGCGCTGCAGCCGGGCAATAATGAGAGGTAGAGGCGAACAAGGTTTGGGCAAGGTTGCCATTAATGAACTTCACTGGGATGTAACCTGAACAAGCGCCGTCGCGCTTGTTATATTACACTGCTGCTCAGAAGACGGACGGACATACATCTTCTGCTCTGGACCCAACAGCACAGAGAGGAAGAGACACAGGTGCGTGCGTGTAATCTGCTTGCAGAGTGCAGAGGGGTTGTCTCATACTCCCTTGATATGGCCGTCGTACATCTTGAACTCAGGCTCTGCCCCGCCTCTGACCTCGTATATTTGGAGAGCTTTGGATTTTTTTCTAGATAAATCCCCAAGCTCTATATAGCATAGCCTACTCAAATACTTCTAACTGTGGCTAATAAGGGGCTGTTGCAGAGCTGAACGCTGCATCAAACACACCTCGTTCACTTCACATACAGCTTTTCATTTACGCATTTCTTTTCATTTGGCGCTCCAAAATAAGTCCCACGTTGCCCTCAAGAGGAGGGGCAGCAGTGATTTCCGCGTGCTTTTAGTGACATGTTGGTTTCTTAAGGCCAGTTGCAAACTGAATTTCCTGCTGACTGCAATGGCTTTACAACATCTACCTTGCATGCCTGGTTCTTTTTGTGGTCTTTTTAAGTGCGGGTTAGGCAGGTTTCCCCGCTGCGTTTAAATTAAGAGAGATTATCATGAAAACTAAACTTTCATGTTGAATTGGGGGGATATGGCCCATGCTTACAATCCATGCTTAAGCAGGCACCATGTTTCGTCGTGACAATTATAGTCTAAATTATAAATTCGTTTTGAAGGGTTAGGCAAACAAGCAACTGAGTATTCTGCAGCTGTAGAAGTGCTTGAGTTCTTGGAGGCGAGTGCAATTAAATGTCAGATGGAAACAACTTGACATTGCTTGTGCTGTAGAAGCCATCCTTTCTATGCTTGGTGTGTTTAACGTCTCCTCCCCCTCCACGCGAGAAGGAAGCGACGGCTCAAGCAACGCACCGAGGAGATGGATATCAGACAAGTCTGAGAAAGAGAAGTTTGTAAGTCTGAGAAAGAGCGAGTTTGTAACAAGAGGACCGTCTAAACTACCAATAGCCGTAAATCCGTTGCTCACAGATAAATTCTAAGGAAAATTACACAATCTGTCCATGTCACTGATTTAGCGTGACATTTTAATTCAAGTTATTGAATGGTCAGCCCAGGGTAGATTGATCTGAGATCATCACTTCGTAGGGCTGAGGCCTTGCTCAGGATTCCCCCGAATTGAAGCCTAACAAGGTTGGTTAACTTTATATGCAACAAGGCAATAGCCACATCGATTGGTATTAAGATCTTTGCAGCCTGCTATGTTAGCAGGTTTCTTGGTGTTTGTGCACATGAACTCAAAAATAACACACATCTCACTCTTCCTCCTTCAGATCGCATTTCTACTAAACCTGAAGCCTCACCTCAGCCATGATTCAAACAGTGCTTTTCTGTGTTTATGCGTCCGGACAACCAGAGAATGTATCTCCTTGGTAGGTCAAATTTGCAAGGAGTTGATGTGTAGAAAGTACCTTGAAAGTTACTGATAATACACACACCATTAAGCAGCACACAGAAGATTTACCAACGTGCTGTGCTCTTTCCAGAAATAATACCTGCTCTCATCAGGAGCCAGTTTTATGCTGTGCCTGCAACCCCCCTGAACCTCATTGATTATTCTTATTTGTGGTGGAGGAGTTCTTTAGTACCAGTTGCAAAGCGGCTCCTTTCCCTCAACTAACGTGGAAAGTGGTTTTGGTTGCCTGGGTAGTATCTTTTTCAGGCAGGGGGTGGGCTCATTTTATTCGCAGAGGAATAGGTGTTTTAATGTGCCACATCTCCGTTTGTGCAACAGGTGCATATAGCAAGGCCCACCGCATTATGCGTCAAAGGAAAGAAAAGCCTAAGGAAGAGAACGAGGATGTCAATTTTGGCATGACTAAGCGTTTCAACCTCGTAGTAGGGAGTTTGCTATCTCCCCTTGACCTATGTAATACACCAACATACAAAAAAATTAAGCAGGCAGTTAGTCCGGCTCCTGATCATGTTGATAATAGTACTGGAACATTGCGTGTCAGACATGGACAAGTATGGCAGCGTAGTTGACAGATGTACATGAAGCTTGGAAGCAAGTTTCTCAACGCTTTGAGAGTCAAGACTTGATAAGTTTATTTAAACGCTCTAGTGTGTGATTCTCGTAGTGGTGCCACCCACTCCCAAAAGGATGGCATGGAGGGTAACGGAGGCTCCTTGAAGATTGGTGCAGAAGCCTTTGTGCTGTTCCTGCGCGGCGCTTAGATGGTTCTGAGGTCTAGCTAATGATCTCTTAAGTGCTTGATCTCGACGAGATCACGTTGAAGAATGCTGAAATCTTTTGGTTGGTGCTGTCTGGGGTAGGTGGATCTGCTTATGGCTGACGGTGCTGCTGAGGTACTCCCAGTCTTCTCCATTGAGGCCTTTGTCCCCTGCCACACCAAATATTTCACCCTCTTCCTAATATTATTAGTTTTGCTTATTTCTAGTTAGTTTTTGCTATCTGGTTTTTGCGGAGAAGGGAGGTAAAGCTGTTTTGTCTCACTTTGAGTTGAATGCCAAGGTCTTGCCAGCCTGAGTACAATTCAGTTCCGTTCGTTTGCATCGTGAGACGGTGAATGATTTTCACGGTCTGGTCAAACTGCAAGGAAACAAGGTTCCTCACAACTGCCCAGACAAGAAGGAAAAAGGCAAAGATTAAACCGCAACCAAAAAGGAAGAGCAGTTGCGAGGACCAAGAAAAGAAGGAGAAATTCAAAAGGAATGCAGATAAAAAGCAAGAGTGATATGAGATATGAATGATAGCACTTTGCTTAACTGGATCAATCATTGGAATTCGTGTTACACACTGAATTCAGCAGGTAGTTTTTCTGACTGTGCCTATAAGGCAGGTGCTGAAATGCTTATGACTGACAACGCAGTATAGCTGGACCCAGCAGTGCTTATTACAAATGGAGGTGCTAGGCTAAAAGTGCAAAACTTCCTTAGACAAAAAGAAGGCAAAAGTATTTCATAAAATGGCGTTGTGGGCACTGCTGTCAGTAGAGGGGCAGATGCTCAGGTGGTTTATAAGTGTGTTATGTAAAGTGCGAGTACGCTAGCTTAAATAATCGGCCCAGATTCTTTGCACGTCTACCCTGCAAGAAATATTGTGCTTGCCTACAGTCTGCACCTGAATGTGTTGCAAAGGGATTGGACCTTGCACCATGTATTCAAGAGGCATAGCTCCGTTAAATTGCTTTAGACACTCAGATGCATTATTTGAGAACCGGGGTTGCAAATAGAGCGCAAACACGTCGTAACGTTTGATGCGCATGTACAGATCATCGGAGAGTGTCCCGTAATGAACGTCAGAGAGAGAAGCTGCCATGTACCTAAAATACTCACAAGTTGGGAAAGGAGTGTCAGGCACTTCCCACATGTCCTTTGCACAGCTGAAAGTGCTTTTGTTTATGTTGCTCATGTTTATAGAGATGTAAACATTAAACATGCTGGCATCAAAGTCGAGTGCCCAAAACCTGTACTCATTTTTGTTGAAATGGCAATTTTTGGCTCTTCTTTGGTCAAAAGCAGAGAAGATCATCTCCAACACAGAGACGCGAGCTGCAGTAGACAGGTAAGTTTTGCGATCATGATTTGTCAAACTGACAACGCTTGCTCTTGTCTCAAGTTTCTCGTTTTTAACGAGCCCAGGAACATAAGTAGAAAGCACTATTTTGTCGATCTTTGCAGCGTGCGGAGCGCAATCCTGCTCTTCAAATGCTGATAACACTTCAATACCCCTGCCTTTTGCCAATGACGTAAGCGGTGGGTCTGCAGGGCTGCTAATTGCGAGTACTCCCTCTACAAAAGGACGAACCTTCAAACCCAGGCTAGCATCCACCAAACTTGACAAAATTTCAGTTTCAAATGAGTGTCTGAAGTGTTGACCTTTCCCGGTTCATCTTCGCCACGTAACTGTACTGAGTGCTGTTGGTGTGTGAACGTAAAAATACTAGTACACACGAATGAGGCCGAACCAATTTTCCTGACCATGACGTAAACAACCTATCTGTGCAGGATGATCCTGACGAGAAAAGAAGATTTGAAAAGGCTGCAAACAACATCCACAGCAGTGCGTGCATAGAAACAGCTTGTTTGTGCGTCCTAACGCAGTCTACCGAACTTGTTAGGTAAATTTGAATTATTGTGTTTGTGATTTTTTTTTGAAAATTCACAAACGTAAATTTTCAGTTACGGCCAATCCAAGGATCGGCTTCGATTACGAATCGTTCAAAAATCGTTTTTTATTAAAAAAAGTGGGTCAACTGGATATATGTGCTTTTTTTGCACTCGGAAGCCGGCCATACTCAATCCGATTGGAACCATTTTGGCTTCAAATTGAAGCTGGCATTGTGAGTTATACTAGGATGTGCTTGGATTCATGTGGGTCACTCTGTGTGCAAAATGGCAGGGCTTCAAGCTCACAATGACTACCAAAACCTTAATAGGGTGGTTTGCATGAGAAAACAGCATGTGTTGGCCTACATCCCCAACTACTTGATCGTTTCGCTCCATTTCTTTGCAATGACATTTTTTTTACAAGGACTCAATACCGCCAGAAATCACGTGATTTGGAATGGTGGCCTGCTGTGAAGATTTTGTAGTGAAAAGTAGGGTTCACGCCGCGGGCAATCAGACGTGTGCGCCGCTACTGGCAGTTTTTGAGCTCAGGTGTTTTTGACGGTTACTCTACATCTGGGTGCTAATCTTGGAAACTGCCAGCTCCGGCGCCCATTTTCAATTCACATTTGCAAAAGTACCCCCATTGGGATCCTCAGATAAATTATTAAGAAAGGTTGTATCGACAAGGGGAAAATGAGGGAGAACTTCCTGAATTCTGCTCTTTCTTTTTGATTTTGAGGGATGCGTCGCAGTCTGCATGAGCAGATGGGGAATCAAGATGATTTGTCGACGTCTATTTTTACACAGGAATGTGCTTGCTTTGGCGGACAGGGCCACCAACTAGGTGGCTGCTGTACGTCATGCTTCATGCTTGCTTCCTTCAAGTCTGCACAAACACAACAGGAGACAGGTAGTCCAAGACATTATTGTTTTTATGTGCTCTTTTTTTCTTTGCCGTCTATTGGTTCCCAAACATTTGGATGTATTGCCCTCTTAAGAACCCTGTAGCTGTTATGCGTGCATACATTTCTGAGATACCCCCATGGAAAGTAACAAGAGTGGACAGGTGGCCTTTCGTATATTTCATCGACCAGAGGCATAATGTGAGTCCCATGATCTTTAAAGCTATCAGCAAAACAGGCTCCTCAGGGTCCTGTGTTTTCTCCATGACAATAGGCAGCAGCGAACGGCTGGCCATGCAAAATCTTCAGATTTCTGAAACAGCTGAAATTAGAATTGTGCCAAAATGGCTCTTCCCACCCCGCTTCTCAGATAAAAACAGATTTACATCCAGCCGCCCAGATATTGTGATACTCCCATCTCCGCAAAAGCACATAAACAACAAACTAAATCATTGGGGTGGGTTCTTCGGAGTGGCAGGGGGCAACTGAGGGAGACTGGGAGCACCTCAGCAGTACAGCCAGCCACCAGCAGAACCACCAACACCAGACAGCACCGACCTAAAGACCTCAGCAAAACTGGCGTGACATCCACCTCGTCAAGATCAAGTATTGTGAGTACACCAGACCTCAGAACCAGCTGAACGCCGCAAAGGAACAGCACATAGATCTCTGCAACATTCTCCAAGGAGCCTCCGTTACTCTCCACGTCACCCTTTTGGGTGTGGGTGGCACCACCTACAACACCCACACTCTGGAGCCTTTTAAAAAACTGGGTCTTGATTCTCAAAAAGTTGAGAAGCTTGCTTCAAAGCTCCACTTACACTCTGTCAACTACGCTGCTAAACTTGTCCATACCATACACGTGCTCTTTCTAGTTTTGTTATCAACTCTCATCAGGAGCCCTTTTGATCCCCATTGATTTTTTTCTCTTTTTTGCGGTGGAGGAGCTTTAGGGTACTCGGTATCAAAGTGGCTCCTTTTCCTTGATTAAAGTGGGGAGTGGCTTTCACTGCCTGCGCAGTTTATTTTCATTTTTTTTCTTTTTTGTGAGCCCCTTTTCAAAAGCAATCTTTTTATAAGTTTTGTGAAAGTTCGGAAACCTCCTCATCTTCACAAGTATGATTATATTTGCTATCTTGAACTCTTATTTGCAAGCTCTAGATCTATTTGGCCAATAATCGTGCATCGTATTGAAGTTGTACACTCTGTTTGGAAAGTTGCGCTTCCCGACCGATTTGAAATGCTTTTATTTACTTGCAATACTGCCAAGTCCTGTCTTCATTTGTTTGTGGGATTGTGATACATTTGTTTTGTGGGGATTGTGATGCATTTAGGCTCATAATTTCATAACCCACACCGATGTGGCTACCCATTTCTGCCGGCACTGCACTTTGTAGGAACAGATGGCCGCAATTGTAGTAAGGCCGCGAATGCTTTGGTAAAAAGAATTGTTTGAAACTAAGATTTCCTTTGCATGCCGCCAAGGAGCGTGCATTGGGATTTCTGGTGAGTTTAATGAGCAACAGGTACGAACAGTATGGTCTACAACCATTTTGGAGCAAAGGGTAATTCGACACACCTGTACAACCGAAAGTTTTAAAAGCTTGTTTTGTAATAGGTCTTACCTGGTCAGCCCTCAACGTGTAGTTTGATATGAGATCATCACTCGGCGGGCATGATTGCCTTGCTTAGGAATTTCCCAAATTGAACCGCGTAACAGCTCTTACTTCACCTGAAACCGCTACTCGGGGATGAATCAGCAGTGCTTTCTTGTAATTATGCGTCTAGACAACCAGGGAATGTATCCCCCTGGTAGGTCGGAGTTGCAGGAGCTGGTATGTAAAAAGTGCTAAAGAGGGAAAGTCACCAAGGCTGATGACATATGCGCTCTACCATTAATTGGCACACAAAGAGGGTAAACCAGATGTGCTCATTTTTATTGCTAGCAAGAATTGCGAGCAGTGATAAAACATGTTTCTGTTGGTTGGTGCAACCGGTGCATATAGTGAGGCCCACCGCATTATGTACTTAAAGAAAGTAACAAATGTGCCATATCTCTATATGGTTATAGCTAGCAAAGAAATACGAGCGGTGATGCAACATGTTTCCGTTGGGCGGTGCAGCAGGTGCATACAGTGAGGCCCATGTCAGATCAAATTACGGTCACTGCAAAGTATAAGACTCAGCACATCTATTTTTTTTTTTTTTGGGTGGTGTTACAGCTACGGCCCCCAGCAGGGACCTGACAGACAACAAAAAAAAGAGGAGAGAGGGCTCAAGCAGAGGAGAAAGCAAAAGGAAGCTGCTCAAGGAGACCCAGAACCAAAGAAAGGAAACCAGGAAAAAGAAAAAAAATCAAGTAGAGTACAGGGTTGAGGGAGCGCAGGACAGAAGACGCAGAAGAAAACCAGGAGGATGGAAGGAGACGCCAAACACACGAAAAAGGGGGGGAGACGCACATAGTTGCAGTTGTTGAGACAAGAGCGGCAAGCATGGATATTTCCAGCAATCGCTTGGATATTTCCAGCAATCTCAGCCGCGCACTTTCTTGCCTTCGCCTATCTGCCAGATATCTGGTATCTGGCCATAACTTTCTGGTCCAAAAAATGCGTCATAATAGGAATAGAAGGCCTTATAAAATCAGGATCTGTGACAAACGTGACTGCACTCTGTTCAGGATGAGGAAAACATTTTGCTGGACTGTCCCCATGAACATCTTGTTAGCCTCCACACACAGCACCGCCAGCTGGTCTTCCCACCTCAATTTGAAGATAGCCCAACTCGTTTGATGACTTTTTTGAACCAACCTAATATTTATGGTGTAGCCTATTTTGTGGCTGAGTGCCTAGCCCTTTTCCCTTGATTTTTTCTAGGATCTTATTAGTATGGATTTTTTCTAGGATCTCATTAGTATGGTATTTGCGATTTGCGTTTCAGACATTTGAAGGTGTGGAGGGAAGCTGATTTTTCATGTCCTCGCGCAGTAAACAAGAAAGCAGTCACGTATCACAAGTGGTGTGGGAGTTCTGAGAGTGGTCCTAGA
>Ga0307947_1004042_pt1 | contig 11678 bp, 16 predicted proteins | sample OrgLakmetagen232_FD_201840 | JGI IMG/M metagenome (GOLD analysis project Ga0307947, IMG submission 201840) | Saline water microbial communities from Organic Lake, Antarctica - #232 | ecosystem: Environmental > Aquatic > Non-marine Saline and Alkaline > Saline | place: Antarctica: Organic Lake...
ACACACACACACACACACACACACACACACACACACACACACACACACACACACACACACACACACACACACACACGCACGCACGCACGCACGCACGCACGCACGCACGCACGCACGCACGCACGCATGCAGCACGCACACACACGCATGCGCACGCACAAACACACACACACACACACACAAACACACACACACGCACGCACGCACGCACGCACGCACACACGCACGCACGCACGCACGCACGCATGCAGCACGCACACACACGCATGCGCACGCACGAACACACACACACACACACAACACACACATTCACAATCACACATATACACATTGTGTGTGTCCTTGTGTTTTGTTGTTTTGTTGCGCATAGTTTGATGCACACATAGGTGGCGTTAGCACGCAGAGTGTATTCAACAACATGCATATCGTACAGCATGCATAGGATCTTATGAGTGAAGGTTGCATTGAGCTACATGAGTGACGTGCCTCTGCATGTATATTCACGCACACATATATTTAAACACCCGCAAACTCATGTACTCTTGTGACAGGGCCCTGGAGCGGCCCACAAAGATGTCATTCACCCCATCGGTCTGGCCAACCTAGGCAACAGCTGCTTCTTCAATTCGGCTCTTCAGCTGCTGGTGCGTCTCCCTGCTTCAGGACATTAGCCGTGCTCTTGTTGACAGGTCAGGCTCTTCAGCTTATGCCTACATCTTCTTTACCACACTCGGATGCTCTGTCTCATCCATTGATAAACCTGAATTAAAAGTCCGGTCTTCACATGCGCTCTCTTAAACAGGTATCGTGTCAACAGCTGACTGCGCCCCTTGCTGGAGTGGGTGTTGCAACAGGAGGAGGTAGGGGCGGTAGTGCTAGCCCCAAGCCGCCCGCACCTGGCTCCACAGGCCCGCTGGGCTTTGCCTTGAAGCAGGCCGTGCTGCACATGCATGGTGGGTGGGTAATAGGGGTGGCGTTGTGTTAAGGGTCGCAATCTGCTTGCAGGAGGCGCGCGAGTGAATGTGCACATTCACTCAGGGGTGTAGGTGCTTTGTTGTTTGGGTCCCCACCAGCTTATACACGAGCAGAAGAGGTGCAGGGTTGGCCAGAGCCAATTATATCCAGGTGATGCCATGTATACGCATGCGATGTATGGTTTATGCTGTGTTTGGTGTACACGGTGTATGGTGTATGGTGTATGCGGTCATTTTGGCAGGGGACCTTGGTCACGTATGGTCATGTACATTATTGGTTACGTGATCGTTAACATGATTGATTACCAGACCTCCGAGACACGTGTATTATGAAGAGCTTATGAAGAGCTTATGAAAAACGCAATGCTCCATCAGCAAGTGTACAAGATGCTTTGCTTTGGACAAGCAATTAAGCGTCTCAAAACCCTTCTTTCCTGCCTCCGTTCCTGTGTCATGTTGCTGCTTCAGGCAACACAGGCTTCCGATCCCAAGCCACACCCAGCCAACAACCACGCCCCCATGCCCCCACCTCCCCTTACAACCCTCAAGCCCTGTTAGCCGCGGTGTGCAGACATGCCCCCCAGTTCAAGGAGCGTCAGCAGCATGATGCGCACGAGCTGCTGCACTGCTTGCTGGATGGGCTGCAGGTGTGTTTCCATGTCTTGGTTTTCTGCTGTCATGCACGCGTCTGTGTGACACTCTGTGGCTCCTGTGTTTTGTTCCGAGCTGAACATGAGCTTTGGTTTACGTTGTCCTAAGTATAAGCGCTTTTCTAAAGCACTGCAGATGATTGTACACACGTACACAGACACATGCACACACACGTACACACGTACACACACACACACACACACACACACACACACACACACACACACACACACGAGCCTAGTCCTTGATACTTTACGCAAACCTGCACCTCCTCCCAATTCCCTGCCTGCTTCTGTAGTCGTTAGTAGAGGTTATGCTTCACGCAGGCATGGGCATGTCTGCACTTCTGCACATGCACCTGTATGAAAAACAAAGACTAAACTATTTACTCACCACACTCACTTGCACATTGCCACAGACCGAGGAGTCACGGCTGCACACCCACTTGCACATTGCCACAGACCGAAGAGTCACGGCTGCACACTCACTTGCACATTGCCACAGACCAAAAAGTCGGTTGCACACCCACTTGCACATTGCCACAGTCCAAAGGAGTCACGGCTGCACACCCACTTGCACATTGCCACAGACCAAAGAGTCACGGCTGCACTCCCACTTGCACATTGCCACAGTCCAAAGGAGTCACGGCTGCACACCCACTTGCACATTGCCACAGACCGAAGATTCACGGCTGCACTCCCACTTGCACATTGCCACAGACCGAAGAGTCACGGCTGCACGCATGGATGCACAAAGGCCAGCGCCGCCTGAGCCAGGAGCTCACCCCCCCCTCTCCTCCCACCCCCTTCACCCCCTCCACCCCACCCTCCCCACGCAACCGCCCCCCCTTTGAGGAGAGAGGCACGCCTCCCCTGATGCAGCATCAACACCGGCCACGTTACCAGCAGCAGCAGCTTCCACTCAGCCCTTCCCTTCTGTCCAACTCCCCCCTGCTCAGCCCCTCTCCCAGCCCCCGTCAGCTGTCGCCCCTCACGGCCCCTCCCCCGTCTGTGGTAGAGAAGGCGTTTGGGGGGGTGCTGGGATCCAGCATTAACTGCCAAGGATGCGGGTATACGTTGGTGCGTGGTACATTGCTGTGTGCGCAAAGTTTATCAGCAGGCATTGGAGCGCTGCTATCTATTCTTCCAGATACGGCATGCGTGAAACATTCTAAAGCTAACCCTGCTCCTCACTGAGCAGCTCGCTGCACTTGTATGTCAGTTGCGCCCAATTAGTTGCAGCCAAGATAGATCGCTTAGTTGCAGCCTAGATAGATCGCTTTTGTGAGGAGCATGGCTATCAGAATAGGCTCAGTGTTTTGGGGCACATCTTCTGGTATCAGCTGCAACCTCTGCATCACATCAGCCTTTGTCAAGAGCATGGCTATGCACGTCTTCTCTTCCATGTAATGTGCAGGATTTGGGGGCAGCATCAAACTTGCCTCAGTCTAGCTCTCTGTACGTCTATGACCTAAGATGCATTCACGCTAGAAATAAGCCATATTGTGCCTTTGCTTTTTTCATCACCAAAGGGGTAGCTGTTCAACAAACACGTCAAGGTTTCAGGCAACCCGCCATTGCACGTAGCGTTCAGCTATAGGCCTTCCCTTGGTTGTGTGCCGTACTTCACGCCTGTTCACTGGCCTCTCAATTGCATACATACACAAGTTAAGATGTTCTTTTTTCTCCACCTCGACAATTTCTTCTAGTTATCATCCTAATGTATCTTGGACAAAACAAAGGCTAATTGATACAATGACACTGAGTTGTGTCTGCACCCGCACACCTCTCTCCCCCTGCTGCACACAGGTCAGCAGTGAGCCTTTTCTGGACTTGTCCCTGCCAATTCCCAAGACACACAAGCCCCCACCCCCGCCCAAGAGCAGCAAAGGCAGCTCCACAACTTCTCAGGGGGGTGCAGGAGGCAAGGACAAGCGCAAGGGCAGTGGCGGCGGTGGTGGTCCTGGTGAAGGCGGCAAGAGCTTTCAAAGCAGCAGCAAAAAGGAACAGAAGAAGGGAGGCGGTCGGGGGCGCATGGACAGTGAAGTCAGCAAGAGCAGCGGTGGCAGTACTGGTTTAGCGAATGAAGTCAGCAGCAGTGTTGATGTTGCTAACGATGGGAGAGGAGGGGGTGCGGGTGGGGTGCAGCCACGCCCACATCCACTTGGTGTGGAGGACTGCATTAAGGAGAAGGTTGGAGCGAGGGGGGACGTTCTCCAGGGGCAGCAAAAGGCGTGCAGCAGTGTAACAAGTGCAGCAGATGCAAAGCGGGCTCTGCCGCTAAAGGTGAGTGAGGTGACAAGGTCGTGCTGTTTTGTATGAAGGGAGCTGTTGGTACATGAGGAAACGGTTGCCTTGCTTTCTATTGTGTCTAGGGTTGGGAGCGCATTGCAAAACATGACCCATGCACATTGTACTGAAGCCACTCGTATACTGGATCTTGATTCGTTTGGCTTGGTACGTAACAAGTGAATGAGGTTGAGGTTTATTGTTTAAGAGAAGGTGCTTGTGGTGGTGGTGGTGGTGGTGGTGGTGGTGGAGAGATGATATGTGTGAGGTTTATGTCATGTCAATGCTTTTGAGCCCGTGTACTCAAATAGCAAAGTTTGAAAACCAAGCCTCGCTCACTCTACTTGTGCATTGAGTATCTTGACCATAAATTTCATTTGCTTGCACATGACAAATGGCATCACATTTGTCAGAGTGATGCATTTCAAGATAAGGTGCAGCTTTTCACTAGCCTTTTTGTACAAGACCTGTTGCAAGATAGGGTGCAGTTGTTCACTAGCCTTTTTGTACAAGACCTATTGCAAGATGAGGTGCAGCTTGTCACTAGCCTTTTTGTACAAGACCTATTGAAAAGCCGTGTAATTGCAGCTTTGGTTCCCTTTGTGCAGCTGTTGTAATAAGCAGCAGTGAAAACTTTGCGTATGAATACTGCTGCTGCAATGATGCATGTTCAAGCTGATATTTAGCTCCAAGTGGTGCTGATAGCTTGCTTCATTTGCTCCTACATTTGAACGTGTCTTGTTGTTACACATGCCTCGCAGCAACGACGCAAGGTGGAGGCAGAGGCCAAGCGCCAAGCGGTGCTCGCCGCACGCATGGCAAAGCGGGGCCAGAAACAGCAACGCCAGCAGCTGGAAGATGTGGCAGAGGAATGGGGGGAAGGGGACCCAACAGAGGAGGCTCAAGCCGCAGTTAAGGGAGGAATGCAGCATAACCATCAGATGCAGCGTCATCACATACGGGAGCAGCAGCAGCAGCAGCAGCAGCAGAAACAGCAACAGCAACAGCAACAGCAACAGCAACAGCAGCAGCAGCAGCAGCAGCAGCAGCAGTTTGCAGATGGTGTGGAGAGGAGGGAAGTAGCAGAGCACAAAGGTGTGTCAGGGTCGGATGGAGTTGTAAAGCAGGACGTGGGTGGTGGTCATTTCTTTGATGGTGCAATTGACGGGAAGGAGAGGGAGCCTGCTGGGTCAATGCCCTCTGGCTCGTCCAGTGTAAGTGCCGATCCATGCACACAGTCGCTGCCATCAGGGAGCATGGGCAGCAGGAGTAGCAGCGTGGCTAACGTTGTGGTTGTGGGGTTTGAGGTTGCGGGGGCAGGGGCGAGCAGCAACGGCAGCAAGTCTAGCGGCAGTGGTGGTGGTGGTGGTGGTGGTGGTGGTGGTGGTGGTGGTGGTGGTGGTGGTGGTGGTGGTGGTGGTGGTGGTGGTGGTGATGGTGGTGGACTGAGCAGTGCTTGTAGCGATGGAAGGGGGGTACATGATTTCACACCAACATGCACTTGTGACCTTCCTGGCGCAGTGTCAGCGCCTGCTCCCCGCCTGCCTACGGCGCCAGGTGAGCAGCAACACAGCGCACGTGGTGAAGTGGGCATAGAAACTGCCACTGCTGCTGCTGCTGCTGCTGTCTGTGTGGAGTGCACAGGGTTTGGAGTACGCACCTGCCAGTCTGTGAAGGAGGGCGCAGTTGACCTGGTTAGCCTGGAAGGGCAGCAGCAGCAGCAGCAACCACAGGGATCACGGAACCCACTGCATCAGTTGCAGCTGCAGCAGCAACAAGACCCGTTACAGCTGCAGAGCCCTTCTCTCCCCCCCTCCCGCATCCGCACCACCACAAGCCACAGCAGCTTGACTTCCCTCATCCGGGGCGCCAGCAGCAGCAGCCTCACGGATTTGATCCATGGGGGAGGGGAAGTGGGCAGCTTCCAAGGCTATGCTGTGGATGGGGCTGGGGGCCAGCAACACACGGTGGTACAGCAGCAGCAGCAGCAGCAGGAGCAGCAGCAGCAGATACACCCACATTGCCCACAGCAGAATCGGCAGCAGATGCAACAAGGCGGCCACCATGCGCCCCCTCCCTTCCCCAGCCTAAGCCCTTCCCCCGGTCATGACCTGCGCCTGAACCTTCACCCCCAACATTATCACGTGAAGCCCATGCTCATCGGGGGCGAGGGCGCGCCGCATGCACACCCAAACTCACAGCCCTACCCGCACCCACACCAGCAGGATCAGCTGGGGCAGCAAGAACACCACCACAACCACCACGGCCACCGCCATCTCTATCAGCAGCAACAGCAACAGCAGCCGCAGCACGAGGAGCAAGGCCAGGAATTAAACGGGCAACTGGAACACCACCAGCAGCACCAACAAACGCATCCTCCCGCCCCCCTTTTGGGTGGATGCCAACACAATCACATGCAGCTGCACCTGTTGCCTCCAAAGCACAGGCCTCCTTCCTACCAGTTCAACCCCACCCCTGACACCAGCCACTCTTTCATAAATGCACGCTCACCCCCACACACCAACAGCAGCACAGGCCATGTTGGGCTGCAATCTGCTGATTCTCGCAGCGGCAACAGCAACAGCAAATTCCCCGCAAACTCTCCCACCTCCAGCTCCAGCGCGTGTGTGTCTCCGCAAACCCTCCCACCTCCACCTCCAGCTCCAGCGTGTGTCAGTAACAAGCAGCAGCAGGAGGAGGGTGGATGCTACTCTGTGCCGCACGCCCCCCCTCATCTGCTGGACTGCCTGGTGGCGTTCTTCCAGGTTGGTCATGGAATAAGTTAAACCCCTGGATCATTTGTCGCAGGTGTTGTCATAGCACGCACGATTGACTAGCACAACTGACTAGAACTGTCGCAGGTGTTGTCATAGCACGCATGATTGACTAGCACAATTGACTAGAACTGTCGCATGTGTTGTCATAGCACGCACGATTGACTAGCACAATTGACTAGAATTGTCGCAGGTGTTGTCATAGCACGCACGATTGACTAGCACAAATGACTAGAACTGTCGCAGGTGTTGTCATAGCACGCACGATTGACTAGCACAATTGACTAGAACTGTCGCAGGTGTTGTCATAGCACGCACGATTGATTAGCACAGGATAGGCTTGTGCAAAGGTGGCAGTTGTTTACGTCATGTCTTTGTGGGAACGCACCTCGTGACCCTCTTTTGCCCTCTCTCTTCCTTTGTATCTTACCTACCTCGTTAACGGTCACTTCCTGTGCATGCATGGCACGGAATTGAGGAGAGGCACGCGCTACAGCCCCTTTTTCTCATAAAGTGTCGTCTCAGGAGTCTTGACACAAGCTTTGACGTAGGGTATAACTCTAAACTCTAAACCAACAGAGCTGCAGCAATAATTTGCGCTCGCTGCTACAGCTGTATCGCCTGCCTGTGTTATGTAGGACGCTGCAGCAAACAAATGCCACGCACATTAGTATGGGTCGCTGAAAATGCGCCGCGTAGCAAAAGCATCCCCCACTCTCTTTCTCCAAGCCAGAACTGTTCAAGAAGGCGTGCCAATAGCCTATGCACATAAACAGACACGAGCATGCACAGACACAAGCATACACAGACACAAGCATGCACAGACACAAGCATACACGGACACAAGCATACACAGACACAAGCATGCACAGACAAGCATACACAGACACAAGCATGCACAGACACAAGCATACACAGACACAAGCATACACAGACACAAGCATACACAGACACAAGCATGCACAGACACAAGCATGCACAGACACAAGCATACACAGACACAAGTATACACAGACACAAGCATACACAGACACAAGCACACACAGACACAAGCATACACAGACACAAGCATACACAGACACAAGCACACACAGACACAAGCATACACAGACACAAGCATACACAGACACAAGCATACACAGACACAAGCATACACAGACACAAGCATACACAGACACAAGCACACACAGACACAAGCATACACAGACACAAGCATACACAGACACAAGCATACACGCTCACGTGCCCTTTTGTTCACAAAAGGTGAGCCAAGCCCATCCCATGGGAAGAGCAGCGCAGTGCAAATAAGCAAGTAAGATTAACCCACACAGTTGTACACACAAACACACAAACACACTTACAAACACACACAAATGCATACAACAAAACGCAGGCTGAGCCCATCACCTGGGAGTGCCCACACGAACGGGATGCTGCCAAGAAGCGCGCACGTGCTCTTTACCACCACAACAACCACGTCCACCACCACCACCACCATCACCTTCATCCTACCCATCAGCTCCACTTTACACAGCACAGCCATCACTCTCACGCCTCCCACCTTCCATCCCACAGCCACACCCAAACCCACACCCATATCCACGCCCACCCTCACCACAGCTCCCCCATCGCTTCTATTCCGTACCCACACTCCCTCTCCCCTCGCGCCTTTCACCCAGGCCCCTCCGCTCCCCACTCTGCCGATTCTTCCCCACACATTGAGCCTCGCGCCTCACACACTGCACACATTGAGCAACGCGCCCCCCCACCCAGCACTCCCACCCAGCAGCACACCACACACCGCTCACATGAAGAGCAGCGCACCACACACAGCACACCCGTGCAGCAGCAGCAGGTTGCACACAGCACACCCCTTTTTCATTCAGACTGTAGCCCAGAGGGAGGCTCCTCTCCTGTCCTAGGCCTTCATTACAGAGGGTGGAACAGCAGAGGTGCAGCAGCTGGGGGTGCTGCAATCGATGCAGGCAGAAGCACAGCAGCTGGTGATGCAATGGGCAGTGGTGCAGGGGGCAGTCCGACGTTTGGTGCAGGGAGCAGCGGTGCGGGTGAACGTGCGGCAGTTGCTGCAATGGGCAGTGGTGCAGGTGACAGTCCGGCAATTGGTGCAGTGAGCAGCGGTGCGGGTGAAAGTGCAACTATTGCAGCAATGTGCAGTGGTGCAGGTGACAGTCCGGCGGTTGCTGTAGGGAGCAGCGGTGGAGGTGACAGAGCAGCACAGGGCTTGCCTCATCATGCGTCAACATCCTCCCTGCCCCATTCTCCTCTCCCCTCCCACTCCCACTCCCAACCAGTTAACCGAGCACCACTTCCACACGACCCACAAGCCCAACCACACAGTGCCGTGAGTGACACCACGCAGCTCAAGAATGAAGGCCCTATGGGCTCAGCGGCTCCGCCCTCACTCTCCCCACGCCCCCAGCTCATGCACTCCCAACACACGCCCCACCTGCCTTACTACCTACACCAGACTACACAACAGCAGCAGCAGTACCAACAGCACTACCAACAGCAGCAGGGACAGCAGCAGCAGCAGCAGCAGCCCTCCCTTCCATCCTCCTCCTCCTCATCTGATTTCCCAAGAAAGCAGGTGATACGGTGACCCAAGTTTGAACTCCATAGGTCACAAGGCTGTACCGAAACTGGCTGTTTACCAAGACGTATTAATTATGCTACTTTTATTATAGGTCACAAGGCTGTACCAAAACTGGCTGTTTACCAAGACGTATTAAGTTAGGCTACTTTTATCATAACTGGATCAGGAGCTTGTTAAAACATATCCCTGAAAGTCACGAGTAAATTTTGGGCTTCCGGCCCAAATGACCACCCACCTCCCAAACCCCCCTTCCTGACCCCCCACACTATTAAAAAGGGTGTCAACCTGCTCGGAATTTAAGCAGCTATCTGCCTGCTCAGTTCCCATGCCAGACAGTTAATTACCTGAAAAGCTGTAAGGCAAAAACAGATATGTGCACGCTCTTGCACGGACCACCTGTTTAGTGCACAATTCCAGCCAAAACCTTTGCCAAGTCATTATTTACTTCTTTCATGCAACTTATGTATACTGCAATGCGTAAACTGCAATTTTAAAATTAATTGCTGGTAATTCGCCTGAACACACCACTGCGGCCTACTTGAGGGCATTCCATACATTTGTGTGACCAGGCACTAAGACCACCCCCCCTAATATAATCACCCAACAAGGGTGCCAATCGAACAGGCTTGCTAAGGATTCCAAAAATATATTTATTATTTGCTGGAAGTGGCCCAGAAAAATCCGGAGACCTCCCCCAAAATTTCGGAGCCCCCCCAAATGACCACCCAACAACCGACCCTTCAAAATCGACTCATTTATACACTAATCGATAGCTTTCGACGTCAGAATTTCGAATATAAAATATATAGTTCAATCGACACGTGGCGACAAAAAGTTGTGATACTAACAGGCTTTTGACTGGATCAATGCTTTATGAAAGCAACTCATGTCACGTTTTGCCTCCTTACCCTGTGATTAGACGCGTGCTAACTAGACCATTCGCTACACACACACACACACACACACACACACACACACAGGTCACAATCTGCCCCTCCCTCCACGCGTGCACACCATGCATGGAAACGAAAAGTTTCAATCCTTTACCACCCACAATTTACATGCCAAGTTCTGCCCCTCCCTCCACGCGTGTACACCATGCTTCAACACGTACGAATCAAGCCCTTCACTACACACACACACACACTGACACACACACACACATACACACACATACACACACATATGCACAGGTTACATTCTGCCCCCTCCCTCCACGCGTGCATTCCGTGCCTGGCATCGAGGAGCAGCGAGGCACACACATCACAGCAGCCCTCTCCGGCGCCGCTCCTTTCACACAACCCGTGCGCTGTCCGCTACGCAATCCTTGCATAACACAGCACGCACAGCACGCCCTGCCGCTCACTGCAACACCGGCAGCTGGGGCAGCAGATGGTGCTGAGACTGTGGGCAATAGCGTGGCGGAGGACGGCGTGGTTGGTGGTGTTGGGGCTGTGAGCGGAGGTGTGGTTGGGGTCAGCACGGATGGTGGTGTTCGGGCTGAGAGTCATGTTATGGATGGATATGACAGGGGGAAGGAGAACACTGAGGAGGGACCAGCTGGGAGGGTGCTCTTGCTTATCAGTGCCAAGCTGGACCCAGAGGTGTGTGTTTTGGGGGGAGGTGTGTGGAGTGTAGTGTGTGTGGGTAGTTTTTGGGGTGGGGAAGGGGGGTGTGGGGGTGATTGTGTGTGTGTTTTGTGTGTGTGTGTTTGTATGTGTGTGTTTGTATGTGTGTGTGTGTGTGTGTGTGTGTGTGGTTGTGTGTGTGAGTGTGTGTGTGTGTTTGCAAGACCAGGACTTGAGTGTGCTGCGTTTTAGTTGTAAACCCCTTCCTGTGTTATGTGTGCACTCAACCACCTGCTGCTGTGTGTGTGCGTGTGTGTATGTGTGTGCGCGCGTGTTTTGCGCGACCAGGACTTGAGTGTGCTGCGTACTATTAAATAATACCTTCCTTTGTTATGCGTGCATTCGATCACCTGCTGCTGCTGTGTGTATGTGGTTTGCACGACCAGGACTTGAGTGTGCTGCGTGTCAGTCTGGAGGCGGGTGCCAACCAATGGGGGGTGGAAGGTCGGTCTAGCCCTCAGTGTCATGCTGTTCTGCCGGGGGGCAGGCCCCTCCTGTTGGCCACGTTTGACGTGAGCAGGTGTGTGCACGGTTGTGTGTATTTGTGTGTGTGTGTGTGTGTGTGCGCGATTGTGTGTGTGTGTATCTGTGGTTGTTAGTCTGTTAATCGGTGATTTTCATGTTTGCTTGTATGTGTGAACCAGTGCTTTTTATCTGTACCAGTGCTTTTCATGGTTGCTTGTATGTGTGAACCAGTGCTTTTTATCTGTACCAGTGCTTTTCATGATTGCTTGTGTGTGAACCAGTGC
>Ga0307947_1004043_pt1 | contig 11678 bp, 16 predicted proteins | sample OrgLakmetagen232_FD_201840 | JGI IMG/M metagenome (GOLD analysis project Ga0307947, IMG submission 201840) | Saline water microbial communities from Organic Lake, Antarctica - #232 | ecosystem: Environmental > Aquatic > Non-marine Saline and Alkaline > Saline | place: Antarctica: Organic Lake...
CCATCCATCCATCTATCTATCTATCTATCTATCTATCTATCTATCTATCTATCCATCTATCCATCTATCTATCTAACTATTCATCTATCTATCTATTAAACCATCTATCTACCTATCTATTTATCAATTTGTCTGCCTATTCATGTTGCTCAAGCGTCCGTACTCACGATTGAAAACTGTGAAGAAGCATTGTCGGGGTCGATTTCGGTGTCAGCTTTCATGTCCAGTAGCCCCCCCCAAAGAGAATTCGCTGCACTCTTTGTTGTTGCATTAATGATTGAGGGAAGGGTGGAGTTCTGACGGTTCCTTATGGTCCATCCAGGGAGTGAGCCATTGGCTAGAGGGGCCTGAGCAAGAGGAAAAACCAAAAAATGATTTGGAAACACTATCTGACCTTGGTGTTCCCACTTTATTTTAACAGTTGAAACGAGCCGCACCAGCGTAAAGAGAACGCACAAAAAAGGACAGCCATTTAGACATTTCTGTTATTCTCTCTAAATAGGGGACCAACCTGATAAGTACCGATAGCATCCTGCACTGACGCAAACACGGTGACCCATGAGCTTCGCTGCAGTGCGAAAGGTAAATTGTGCCAAACATAAGCAAGATGTCATGTGTTGAGCAGGTCAGATCTGCAGCTGCTCTAAACGACTAAACCAGACCACGTATTGTCATCCACGCCTTAATTGTCACCCAGATCTTGATTATGCCAGAGCCACTTAACATGCAGCTGACTTGCCCAGAGCCATATTGCAAATAACATGCAACTGAGTTGGCCAGAGCCATAGCTACAGCTTTACCCACGTCTTCATCCCATGCAGTGTGCACATAAGGGACCCAGCTCCAGTATCTGCTCGCATCCGACTCTGTCATTAAAGCATGGTAAAGGAAAGCAGTGTGCATAGACGCTTCTGGTGAAGACGGATGCAAAGCATGGCTGCTGCTTTAAAAGCGTTCATCAGGACACATTTGTGCCTGGCCAGAAGAGGACAACCACGATTCCCCTCTACCATGCTCATTATTCGTAGCGCAACATCTTTGTATTTATAATTCATTGATACACAGTGAGAAGAATGGGGTTGCGATATCGACCCAATGGGCCTTGGTGTACCATGGCTGTATCAACCCCAAACCAGGGCATATTTTCTCCACAAAATATCGACATAGGTAATCCTACTATAATATTAAGCCGCTGTGGATAAACAAAGGTATATGGGGGGGGGACATCTTTTTGGCACCCCTTTTGACTGAAAATTTCAAAGGGAAATGGCAAGAAAATCATTACCTGCCCACAATTGAGCCTAACTCCATATTTTTGCAATGATTAAAGTTACAATGAAAGAAGTCCAATTCAGCTTACGAGCTGTGTTTGAGTCACTGGGTGATCTGGTAGACCTAGATGTCTAAGGATGCAATGAAAACATTGGAAACTTGTATCGAACACAAAAGCAAGGACCGTACATAAGAGATTATTGTACTCACCAGGGAGACAACCTGCAACGACAACAACCTGCGACCAGAGCACACAACGTTGGGTCATGGCATTTTTAAAAACAAGCAAAAGGTTAGCAGGTATTTGGAACTTGAATGAGCTCAAACTTCAAGCATTGGCAATCTGAAGTTGTGCACAAGGCAATTTCGCCTCTTGACACAGGTTGCGTTTTTTGAATGAAGACCTCAATTGGTGATCGTGCTTATTCCTTGGCCCTTATAGAAAAGGAGTGCATGCATGTTGCATTGGCTGTAAGACCCCGTGCAATTGAATAGTCTCTGCATGAGAATTGCTATTACACTATTATGCGCATCCGTCAACGGAAGTACTCCTTCACCCTTCTTGACTGCAGCAAAACAATCATGCATGTTACTGCAACAAAATTACCATTTTCAGTTCCTGAACAATCAAAGAACCAGCTAGCTAGTAAGTGCTGACCAATTCACGTCAATGAGCACATGAAACTAATGAAAGCCAATTGTTTGCTTCCCCCTGTGTATTCCCGCTCTGCATTCACCAACAACAAGCATGGACTTTTCATGGCTTGGTGAAAAAGGCAATGCTTCAATGCACATGCATATCGGGATCTGCAGGTATGATTTTTTGTCAAGCACCCACTTCAAGATGGCTATCAATGGACGCACACCTCATCACCCATAAGCTGGAAGGAGGAGGAGTGCCCGACGCCGAATCCCCCTTCAAAGGCACCGGCACTCTCTTGCGCATCCTGACGTGTCTCAATGTCCTTGCGCACAAACTCAGGGGTCAACGAACTGCTGGCCTTGCGAGGGCTTTCCTCTGAATGTAAAAGCAAGATTGCCAACACGTGCTGCTGCAACTTTTGACGCGTGTTGAGCAAGAGTGTACATGCCTGGCAATAATGCATCAATGCAGCTATGGTACGCCTCACCTTTGTTAAATGGCAGTACCACAAGACCATACCTTTGTTAAATGCATACCTTTGTTAAATGGCAGTATCACAAGACCATACTGCAGGGGTAAGGAAGTGGACGCTGTGTGTTCGAGCTAAAGTGAGTGTGCGGTCAATGCTTTAATATGAACCAGCACTTACCGGCGAATTAGGGTTTGTGTCTGTGGTAAGGAAAAAGAAATTTGTCAACACTAATACGTTACATCAGACATTTTGCTAGCCGTACATAGCTGTAAAATAACAGAAGCTACGGCCTGATGCTCACATGCACAGTTCTGGCCACCACAGTCCTCAGTTTCTTCCTCAGCGCCCAAGAAACCGAAATTAACGCTGCCGTCCTGAATATCTCCGTTAGAGTAGCACTCTGACCCCTGTTGTTGCCGTGTTGTGTGTGTGTTTACGTGTACGTGTGTGTCTGTGTGTTTGTTTGTCTGTGTTTTTGTGCGTGCGTGTATGTTTGTGTGTGTGTGTGTGTGTGTTTTTGTGTGTGTGTGTGTGTGTGTGTGTGTGTGTGTGTGTGACGCAGCTTTCACAATTTAACCGTCTTCATATTTGACGTGGAATATGCAGTAAGCACAGCGACATCTTTCTATACAAGCATACCTGAAAGGCTTCCTTGATCAGCTTAAATGCCTTTTCCTTCACCTCTGCACACTCAGCTTGTTGGCCGCCTGTTCATAAATGTACTGATCTTTTGCCATGTTGTTGATCAAAGCCATCAAAGGAATTTGCTGCAGCGCAAGGATGATTGAAACAACGCTTGTCCTATGGCTTTGCCTGACAAACCTTTCTGCGCTGATGGTTGTTCGGTTTTTGTGTCACTTTCCTCATTACGCGATGACGACGGCCGTCTCAGTAGACCAGGTGCAAGGGGAGAGACCTGGCTTGATGAGGCGAGGAATGTTAAGTTATCATGCAAGCATCATGAAAGGTTGCTGTTGTAGTCCAACCATTTGATCTACTACCTGCATAGCGGCCGAGACTAGCTGATCACGCAAGGAAGAGCCGTTCGGTAGAAGGTTGAGAACCAAGCCAGCTCCTGCAGATCTGTTGCTGTTTAAAGCAAAGAAATTGCTCCCATCAAAGAATTGCGCTTGAGATGTAGGGAGAAAGACCAAGAGCATATAATAAGCCCACAACATGCTGTGATGGACCATCTTAATCCTAGTTCATTATAAAATTATTTTTGTAAACCGATCTATAATTGGGACCATCCGAGATCGACGTTTTTGTTTTAATTCTAATTTTAAAGTGATTGACCACTGAAAAATGGTGACACGCAATCTCTTTCTGTACAAGACTCAATCGACTGTTCAGATTCGATTACGAGGCACTGATAGGATATAAGGCAATGCAATTGCTGAACTCTCCATACTTAAGTTCGTGAAACACCTCGCTGCAGAGTTTCGGTACCTTCCCATTCAATAAATTATGTTAAGAAATTACCTCGTTCCATAAAAGCAGCAAATCGCAGCCATGGCTGAAACTCCCGTCACGATGGTTCCTGTATTCCCTGGCCATCACTTGGGGCTCTTTCAGGGGGCAGACTTCGCTGCAGATGCTGCTGCAGAGCTAACAGCAAGGTAAGATACGCACTCGCATGAAAATACGCACGCAAGCTCATGAAAATATGCGTATGGCATAAATGCGTGTCATGTTATTGCATGCATGCCTGTATTTACAATACTCAAATTGAACATATGCAGAAAGCCCATGCGTATCGTGCACGCATGCCACGCAACAACTGACAATGAATAACACACACATACACACACACACACACACACACACACACACACACACACACACACACACACATACATCATACAACACACACGCAAACTCGTACATACACACGCATATACACACACGAATACGCACACGGGCGCACACACACACACACACACACACACACACACACATACATACACACACACACACACACACTCACACACACTTGCACACGCACGCACGCAGGCTTGCTGGAGTCACGATGGGGCCTCCCTCCGCTCCAATGGGGACCCCCTACACGGAGCACACCTTCATGCTACCCCAGCAGCACTTCAGCGAACTGGACAGCGTTGCCTTTGAATCTGGGGGGGTCCTCAGCTCCACCGACTTTGCGCAGTTCAGGAGCCAGAACCAGGCTCAGAGCTACGCTTCTATGTCCCACAGCGGGGCGCACAGCGTGTTCTCCTTGGCTAGTGGGGACTTTGCGGGCTTCTCAGGGGGGTTTGCAGGTGCAGCAGGCCCTGCAAGCTTGCAGGGGGGCCTGTCAAGCTCCTCCAACGTGCAGGGCAGCATTCAAGAGGGCCCAAGCAGCACTGACCTCACTGGCTGGCTGCCTTCCACACCCTCTGCTCAAGGTGACGTGCTGTAGGCTGAATTGCAGTGCCGCGTTTGCAATTGCACATGACTTCACGCACCCTCCGTCACTCCAAGGCAAATGTCATGGTGCAGCCGTGCCTGTATGATTACTAATGATTAGTAGTAACGATGGTATCTGGGTGTTTCCCTGACCGCCCTACCAGCCGTTTTGTTCTTTTGTGTATCTTGGGAAGAATGAGCCAACCTTGGAGGCATTCACCTGTCATGCAGGCAGCATGTGTATGTGACCGCGTGTGAGTGCAGGTGTGCGTGTGATGTGCACTCATCTCCCTTTCAATTGCTCCGACAATGCATACGACACGTAAACCCTCACAAGCACACATCGACACACACGCACGAGCACACACACGCACGTGCACAAACACACGCACGTGCACAAATACACGCACGTGCACACAACCGCACGTGCACAAACACACACACGCACACACATACACACACACAAACACACCACACGCGGCGCACAAGCACACACACACACACACACCCAGCCTCACAATGCAGCCCCAACACACCTTCAGTGACCAAATTTGTGTCTGCCTCTTTATGATCCTCACCATATACCGGCAGCCATGCTCAGGTGCCACAGATGCATCACCCACAGCATTAAACACAGCTGCCTGCAGCTTCTCTTGTCCTGCCTTAATAATATATCTTAGATTCATCCTCAGATGCTTCCTCACACAGGCAGCCATGTCCAGATGCCACAGCCCCAGATGCAGCAGTCCCAGCCCTTAAGCAGGGCCCCCAAATGTCCTGTCCCAGCCCTATTGCATGTCTCCTATTTATTTTTCTGTGCTTCCTCACACAGGCAGCCACGTCCAGATGCCACAGCCCCAGATGCAGCAGTCTCAGCAGTTTCAGAACTCCGCACCCCCGATGCCTTACACCCAACAGCAGTTGCAGCAGAACAACAGCCAGCGGCGAAATCAAGGATATAGGAAGCTGTTCCAGCAGGTGATGTGTTCGAGCTTTTGTTTGTGCACATGTGTGTGTGTGTGTGCGTGTGTGTGTGTATGTGCAAACAACTGTGTAGCACAGCAAGCAGTGCCTTCCAGACCTCGTAGTTGTACGCATCAGCTTTTATGAGGGTACGTATGGCCTGAAGTGGTGGCGATCCCTGATGGAAGCAAACGCCCTAAGAAAGCATGTTGTTAGGGTAAAGAGCAGCAAAACTGCTCCTCACAGCAATCACACAGAGGAGCACACCTCGATATTCCAGGTACCTGAAATTTATTCATCACATGCTGCAAGCTAATATAACTTTCAAGGGGGGATGCAAATTTGCGAGCTGAAGTCAAAGCCAGCTCCTGCTATCTCAGTGGGCAGATGTGTTCAGGTGTTTGGTGTTGCAGTGGTGCGTACTTAGGGTTGGCCAGAACCAGATCCATACGGTGTATATACGGTGTTTTTGGCAGGGAAATCACCAAATATATGGTCATAAACGGTGAATACATACGGATCTGGCAAACCCTGTACACACTGCACGGACTGACAGTGTGTTCAGTGCCTGCACAGTGTACCCTGTACACACTGAACACACTTTACAGACCGTACACACCGTACACACTGTACACACTGTACACACTGTACACACTGTACACACTGTACACACTGTACACACTGTACAGACTGTACACACTGTACACACTGTACACACTGTACACACTGAACACACTGTTTACACTGTACAAACTGGACACACTGTACACCCTGACAGTATGTACAGTGCCTGCACAGTGCACGTAGGTTTTGCAACGGTCGCAACGGCCGCAAAGGAAAGACGTGAGGGTGTCGGTGTGAGAGACTCGCTCACTGACACCTCAGTGAAGTCGCAAGCGTAGCTCTGTAACGACAGTAATTAATTTATGCACTACAATGCACGCCACCACGATATGGTGGGCAAGGGCCAGTGGCTGACGGAGGGAGAGGCTGGCTCACTGACGTCTCGGTGCAAAGCATAGCTCAGTAACAACATGAAATATAAAAACGCGCACAGGTCACAAAGGTGGGCAAGGGCCAGAGGCTGACGGCGGGAGAGGCTGGCTCACTGACTTCTCAGTGCGAAGCTTACTAACAACATAATATAATGACGCGCGCAACAAAATATATAATTAACGCGCGCAGGTCACAAAGGTGGGCAAGGGCCAGAGGTTGACGGAGGGAGAGGCAAATGCCCCTTACGCTGATATGACGGTGGAGGACATCCTCCGCATCGTGTTCAAGCTGGCACCGCAGGAGTCTACCATCGCTGCCGTAGAAAAGGTACGGCGGACATCGCGCATTCGACGCGGCAAGAAATCGTGACTCTCAGAGCCGTAGTAAGCTAAGAACGAGGATAGAGATATGCTTGTGCATGAGGGTGTATGGAGAGTGATTTATTGCTGCTTAGGGTTAGGGTTAGTAGGGCATGCTTGTTTAAGCAAACCCTGCATACATGCGCCTCAAACTTGGATCTCACAGCTTTGTGTGTGTGTGTGTGTGTGTGCGTGCGTGCGTGCGTGCGTGCGTGCGTGCGTGCGTGTGTGTGTGTGTGTGTGTGTGTGTGTGTGTGTGTGTGTGTGCGTGCTGCAGAAAGGAAGAAAGTGAGCATTAGTTTGCCCTACGCAAGCAAAAAGGCGCGTTGCCTGCGATGGCGTTGCTACGATTTTTGAACAGCCTCTGCTGCTTCACTTCATCAAACAGCCCATTTCCGGCTTCTTTAAATTTAGATGGCCACTACTCAAACCTGAGGTAGCCACTGGTTGCAATTTAGCCATCTCGGCTTGAACATTCACTACAAGTCTTCAGGTACAACAACATTCACTACAACATTCACTACAAGTCTACAACATTCACTACACGTCTACAACATTCACTACAAGTCTACAAGTCTACAAGTCTACAGGTCTACAACATTCACTAAAGTCTACAACATTCACTACAATTCTACAGGTACAACAAGTTGTCGGTGCAGAAGAAAAGAAGAAGTGAAAGGCTGCAAATGTAATGTGTGCGTTCTTATAACCGTTTACACACACATGTATGTGCGGCACACGCACACACACACGCACGCACACAGGGTCTGTACTATCTAGACAGCAGCGCCACAGCTGCTCTGCTAAAAGAGCTGTCAAAGCAAGGGAATTTGAAGCGTGCTGTGGACGTGTTTGATTGGTTGAGAGGCCTGCCTTCCACCCACGAGCTGTCGCACCTATGCGACTTGTACACCTACACAACCATGATTTCACAGGTGTGTGTGTGTGTGTTTGCATGTGTATGTGCGTGTGTGCGCGTGTGTGTGTCTGTCTGTGCGTTTACGTGCGTACCTGTGTGCGTGCATGCATTTGTGTTTGACAATGTGGTTCTCAGTAGCAGAAAGACAATTCAGGAAGAACGCACACGACAGGTTTAATACATTTCCCAATTTGCACCAAGAAGACTGTTTGGCTTAGCCCCAGTCCCTTGCGATGTGCCTTTCATCAGCAAAAGACGCTTCAGATTACGCAAGTATACACAGGTGACTCGTTCATGTGCTCACCCACATTCCCACCACACAGTGTGGCTTTCATCAGCAATGAAGGTCTCGTGAAATTAAGCAGGCGTGCATGCATGCTTTGTTTTTTATCTTTACTTGTTTGTGCGTGCACCCACATTGCCACCACACAGTGTGGCTCTTATCAGCAATGAAAATCTCGTAAATTAAGCAGGCGTGCATGCATGCTTTGTTTTTGACCTTTATTTGTTTGTGCGTGCACCCACATTGCCACCACACAGTGTGGCTTTTATCAGCAATGAAGGTCTTAGGAGATTAAGCAGGCGTGCATACATGCTTTGACCTTTATTTGTTTGTGCGTGCACCCACATTGCCACCACACAGTGTGGCTCTCATCAGCAATTGCGGCTTCAGATTACGCAGGCATACACTGGGTTGTAACTCGACCATGAAGCTTAAATTCATGTGCCTACCCACATGGCTGCCACACAGTGTGGCTCTCATCAGCAACTGAGGCGTGCGCTTGAGCTTGTGGCTGAGATGCGCAGCAGAGGCATTGAGTGCAACGTACACACGTGAGTGGCAAAAAGGAAGACTTACTCACTTAAGTCAAGTTTGGACACCCTTAGGTCACCCTTAGGACTTGCTTAGGACACATTTAAAACACATTTAGGACGTAAAAAACCGTAGGACAGGCATTGGGAACAACTTGCGCAAGTAAATGCTCAGTTTGTGTACAGGAGGTAGGTATGTGCAGAAGAGGCACACGTGCATGAGATATTAAGTTTGTACCATGAAAGCAAGAATGATAGAATGTATGCATTTGCAAGTCGCAAAAATATGTTGATGCATGTATATTTGTAAAGAAAGCAATGCACAACTACTTGTACATAAAGCAATGCTCGTCTTGCTTGCACTTCATGAAATCAAAGCTTGGCATGATGTCTCAGGTCTCAGTAGTTTGTGTGAAGGATTCTATTGTGTTGGACGACAATAGAAAAGGGCAAGTACATCATAAAAATTGATGTGCGTGCGCTTGTTTTAATATTTGTCTCATAAAAGCATTACATTACCATGCTTTGCTAAGCGATTGCTTCACGCAAGCGAGTGTGTGCATCAAGGCCAACAACCTGAACAAGCCTGTGCCTTCCGCGTATTGACTCGCTTGCAAAATATACTACCACCGACTACGCAGCTACTCTGCGCTCATGAATGTGTGCATCAAGGAAAACAACCTGAACAAGCCTGTGCCTTCCGCGTATTGACTCGCTTGCAAAATATACCACCACCAACTACGCAGCTACTCTGCGCTCATGAATGTGTGCATCAAGGAAAACAACCTGAATAAGCCTGTGCCTTCCGCGTATTGACTCGCTTGCAAAATATACCACCACCGACTACGCAGCTACTCCGCGCTCATGAATGTGTGCATCAAGGCAAACGAGCTTGACCTAGGCCAGGATGTGTACAGACAGATGCTGGAGGAGGGCATTGCCCCGAACCTGGTCACCTACAACATTCTCATTGACGTGTACGTGAAGCGGGGGCAGTGGGAGGAGGCCATCAAGACGCTGGATAGGCTTGAGCAACAGGTGTGTGTGCGAGTGTGTGTGTGTGCGAGTGTGTGTGTTGTGTGTGTGCGTGCGTGCGTGCCTGCATGCGTGTGTGTGTATGCTCTATAAGTGCTTGTGCTTTGTGTTCTTACGAACCCTGATGTCTCCCTCGGTAATTTTCAAAGTGGTAGCAGTAAGAGAGACCATGGAGATGTCACGTAGGCTGGAGCGAAAGGGTAGGGCAGCTGGTGCTTGTTATCGTTTTTGTACCTTTTGTCTGTTCAGAAAAATGGTGTTCTGAATATGGCACGTAAGAGAAAGGCTTTAATCAGGCCAGAAGGGTAGGGCAATTGCTGCTTGTTTCCGTTTCTGCACTTTGATCACTCAGGAAGATGACCTGATTGAAGCGTATAAGAGAAAGACTTTTATCAGGCCAGAGGCAGATGACGTTTCTTACATTAGCCTGTGCATGTGGACGTGTTTGGGCCTTTCTCCTTTCACATCGCAAAACATTCGCGCTGTAATGCACATGCCTGCTATCTCACCTACAGTACCGTCATCAGTGCGTGCAATAAACAGGGAAAGAAGTGCGTGCAATAAACAGGGAAAGAAGTGCGTGCAATAAACAGGGAAAGAAAATGCTTGCACACATGCAATGTCCGTGGTGACCCCTGACTTTTCTTTGCAGGTCAAGCCCAAGTATGCACCTTGTTTACATTTCCATCAGTGCGTGAAAGGTTTCACGACAACCAATGTTTTGCACACATGCGATACCCACGGCCATCTCTGACATTTCTGTGCAGGGCATTCAAGCCGAAGTGCGCACGTATAACACGGTCATCAGTGCATGCAACAAGGGGGGTCAGGCAGAGCATGCTTTGCAAATCTACGAGCGCATGCTCTCTGCAGGCGTGAAGCCGTCTGCCACCACCTACACTGCTCTCATCAGGTGGGTGTCGTCTGCCACCACCTACACTGCTCTCATCAGGTGAGTGGTGTCACTGGTGCTTGCTCTTTACGTGTGCTGGAGATGATTTTGAAGCCGTCTGCCACCACCTACACTGCTCTCATCAGGTGGGTGCCGTTTTTTGTGCTTGCTCTTTACGTGTGCTGGAGATGACCTTGAAGAATGCATGAGCGGTCAAATACGTTTCGCAGCCGTAAAGCTGTCTGCCACTGCATGTGTAGGGTTTCTATACCTACCCTTCATGCTGCTCTCGTCAGTTTTGTTTTGGTTGAGTATACTGTGGTGCATGCTGCTGCTGCTAATAGAGCTTCAGAGGAACAGGAGGGTGCTGTTTATTTTTTGGCACGTATACCTTTTGGGGTGGAGACCCCTGAGGGACCACCCACCCCCAACCCCCCCCTTCCAGTGCCCTTACCCTGGAAAAAGGGTACTGATCTGCTCTTGTTTTAATTCTGCATCCATCTGCATACTCATCAAGACCTGAAACTGAATTGTTGCAGAGTTATGGGGCATAAACTGAGATACGGGCAGCCATGCACACAAGACATACCAGTCACCCACAGCTGGCTTGCACAGCCCCACATTGCCTCCAATTTTTCATAGTTCTACTGACTATCTCATGCTGGCACAATCCTGGAAGTTTGGAATGAATGCTGCTCCAGTGGCTTGACTCACCCCGCGGCCTGCACCCGAACACGTGTGCCTCTGACTTTTGGACATGTCCACAGACCCCCCCAGTTTGCTCAAAAAGGAAGGCATTCGACCAGGCTTGAGCTAAGGATTTTGATGATACATATAAATTTCCGTGGAAGTGGCCCAGGAAAAAACTGGAGCCCCCCCCCCCAAATCTAAACTCCCTCCGGGGTACCACC
>Ga0307947_1004045_pt1 | contig 11667 bp, 14 predicted proteins | sample OrgLakmetagen232_FD_201840 | JGI IMG/M metagenome (GOLD analysis project Ga0307947, IMG submission 201840) | Saline water microbial communities from Organic Lake, Antarctica - #232 | ecosystem: Environmental > Aquatic > Non-marine Saline and Alkaline > Saline | place: Antarctica: Organic Lake...
CCAGGAGCACCTCAGCAGCACGGCCAGCCATTAGCAGATCCACCTTCCCCAGACAACACCGACCCATAGATCTCAGCATTCTTCAACGTGACATTCACCTCGAGGTCAAATACTCTGAGGACACTTAACCGCAGAATCAGCTGAGCGCCGCATAGGAACAGCATAAAGGCCTCTGCTCCACCCTTCAAGGAGCCTCCGTTACTCTCCACACCATCCTTTTGGGAGTGGGTGGGCACCATCTACAACAATCTCACGCTGGAGCCTTCTACGGAGCTGGGTCTTGATTCTCAAAGAGTTAAAAAACTTGCTTCCAAGCTTCATGTTCATTCTGTCAATTACGCTGCCAAACTTGTCCATACCAGACATGCCCTTTCCAGCACTATTATCAACTCTCGTCAGGAGACGGCTTCAGATCTTCAAGCCTGCAACCCTCCTGATCCCCATTGATCTTTATCTCTTTCTTTTGGTGGAGGAGTTTTACGGTACCCGGTACCAAAGTGGCTCTTTTTCCTTAATTAATGTGGGGAGTGGTTTTTCACTGCCTGCGTAGTTTTCTCTCTTGTATTCTTTTTTTCCTTTCCTGATAATTGAATCTAAGACTAATTGCTGCAAAGAAAGAAAAGAGAAAGAAACCAGCTATGCAGGCAGCAATAAACCACTCCCACATTAAATAAGGAAACGGAGCTTTGGTACCGAGTACTTAAATCTCCACATCGAAAGAACGATTGACAGAAACCAACGGGAATCAGGAGGGCTGCAGGCTTGGTCTGAAATCGGCTTCTGAGGAGAGTCGTAATGGTATTGGAAAGGGCGCGTCTGGTATGGACAACTTTAGCAGCATAATTGACAAAATGCACATGGAGCTTGGTCAGGTAAGGTTACGTAACTTGTATACATTGCTATATATGCCTTTGGGGAGCATCTGAGCGGAAGCTTGGTAAAAACCTAGGCATAACCTCGATAGGATGCTAAAAAAATTGAGAAAAGGTCTAGGCACTCAGCCACAAAAGTGACAACACTGGACATGGAGCTTAAGAGCAAGTTTCTTACTCCTTTGAGAATCAAGACTCGAGTCTTTGGAAGGCTTTTGCACCATAGATCAGGCCACCCACACCTGAAAGAATGGCCTGGAGAGTAGAAGGGCTCCTTGAAAAATGCCAGCAAGCGTTGGCGACAACACAAATACACACAGCCAGGTCCCCTTCCATCATGTACAACAAAAGCGCTTGCTATAATAACGCAAGGCCCCCAACTGGAAAGAATGGGCCTTCACAGATGATTGGAGTTGTTTTGCAAACAAATAATGGATCTCAGTCTACCACCCTCATTTAACAAAACCACCACAGTAAATCTTGGAGGGAAAGGCGGAAAAAAGCATAAACAGAGCCGTGCTTGCAGGAGTTGTTGCTGCGTTGATGAATGAACACACCCATTTTGCGACAGACAGCGCTGGTGCACTATGGCAAATGGGAAATAGAAACCTTTATCCCCAGCGAATGAAAAGTAAAGAAAAAAGACTCCGCTGGTATTGATGACACAGCCGGCATGATTAAGGGAGGGGGTTACGTAGGTGCCCGCACCAGGCAACCCCCCATCGCGCAAACACACACAAAAATTAGTGTGGGTCAGGGGGGTTGTGTGCCGTGGCACCCAGACCCACACCATGACTGTTGTTGCTTAAGTTGTATTGCAGTGCATATTGTGTTTTTTTGAGGAGTATTCATTCAGTTTGTGTGTCAGCTTTTCAATCTTATGGCAATCCAGATGGAGGTCTGCCAGAGGTTTGTCTGTATGGTCTTTGTAAATAGTCCCCATTAATCCAACGAGGATCACGTGGGGCTTGACTTCCCTATATCCCTGTCTAGGTAGGTTGGAGACAAGCAAGCTGAGCTGTGCTTTCGCCTTTTGAAGTTAAGGATCAGGCCTAGTGTCTTCACAGAATTGAAACTCAATCAGGTGAACCTCTCAGTAGTTTGGATTCAGTTTCTTGTCTTTAGCAAGATGCTGGAAATCTGAGATGCGGGTGGTTACCCAAGAAGAGCATATAGGTAAAAAGTATAAATAAGATGGCGTCAAGACGAGAAGAGGCTTTTGAAGCACGTGTTGTTAAATTTGGTAGCAATTAATAGGACAGTGTTTTGTTGGCAGTGTTTCTCAGATCTAGACCCTGTTCTACTAGATTATCTGCACTGCCTATGTCAGTTTAGGCAATTTGGTTGGCACCGCATGGTCCCTTTTGTAAGGCTTGGACGATCAGTGCACTTTCCATATTATGATGTTTTATAATCATATTCCTCATCATAGTGTGTGTGGCAATCAGGAAGTATGTGAAGCGCATGGTCAGTGTGCACTGGGAGAATGCCCCTTGGCAGATGGGGCAGTTTGCATTGGGGGAAAAGCCGTATGCTTTTGATAAAAATTGTACTAGAGCAGTACCTCATAACATTACACTTTTTGTAGAACTTGAGATAACTATCGTTCCAAAAAGCATTTGTAGCTGGCTTATTGACCAGCGGTCTGAGGTCCTTTCCACCGCATTTCAACCAAGCCAGGAAATTTCTGACGTTCCAGTAGTTGTGGTACCCTGTGTTTTAACACTCCCCAGTCTGTGTGATTTGCTTTTCTGTTTTCAGCTTGGCCTTTACATCAGAGAGTGCACGAGGCCTAGGTGTACTTGCCCCTCTTCTTCCGCTGTGTTCCTCATCGGTGTCTTTAGCCGCAAGTCAGTAGAGGTGTGTGTATCATTGTTTCATTAGCGTCTGGAGCTGGAGGCTGAAAGTGCCCGTCATAACCAAAGTCGTGTAAGGCAGTGTTTGGCAATTGCGTCTGTGCATTCATTTCCAGCAATGCCGTTATGGGCTTTCACTTTATAGAAGCAGATAGGTTTTGGTGAAACATGAACCATGGATACAGATTCCAGCGGATTTGAATGTATATGGTCTCGTTGCATTTCAGGGAAGAGTAGCTGTTTTCTAATTTGGCGTAGGGAGCATGCACTGTCCGTTGCAATCTGGGTATACTTATTGGTAAGCGCTGCTGCTATCCCTGTGAGCTCAGCTCTATTGATGGTGTTTGTCATTCCCACGCCTCCTAAATTCACATGGCATTCAGCTTTGGTTTGCATGTCAGTATATCCCTACGCCTATATCGTTTTCGGTCTCGCCTATGCAATTTCCGTCAGTGAAGGCCCATAGCCTCCAGTTGGGTCACTTTAAGTCAAACTGTGCGTCGTCCCATGGACGCTAGAGTGTTGGCCTCTTTCCTGGCTAGTGAGCCAGCACATGAAACGGCATAAACATGCCAAGCTCCTAGAAACCATCGTATACCACATCCAGCAACCTAAAGACACCATCCACCTCTACAAGGCTAAAGCTCGTGCTGGCATCCTAGGGTACGAGTGCGCTGATGCCATAGCAAAGTGCTCTGTGGAAGATAAAGGTGGCCAGACATCCACATTTACACTAACGCCCATCCCCACTCATCTATCTTCTGGCCAGAAAGGGTGGTAGACCCTCCCCCAGCTTGCCTACCAGATAGCACCTGCCAACCAGGGCCTCCAGCAGCAAGGCTCTCCAATTTCTCAGATCTTTATGCTGGAAAAGCGCAGATGCACGTCCAACACAAACTAGGTTTAAAAAAAAGGTTTCAGACCATCAGTCCACAAAATGCTATGCAAAACTTAAGAAGTGATCAAGGAAATCGTTGTTGAGAAAGACGTAACTCATGTTTGATGCAAGTGTCACCTCTGGAGAAAAGAAGAATGTCATGCTCTGTCGCACAGATTTGATATACAACCAAAAGCGTGCCACTCAGTACAACCATAAAGAAGGCCCACCAATCTTCCCCGTCTGCCAGAAGCTAGACGGCACCTACCACATGCTTTCAGGCTGCAGTCATCCCATTATAAATACAATGATTGTTAACAGGCACAACACTGCTGGACAAATGATATAAAAGTGATCCAACAAGGTACATATGGTGCCTGCCTGCTAGCACAAGCATATGTAGAGAGCGTGTAACAATGGTACAACAAGGCATTGTTCGCCCTTCTGCGGAAACACAAACAGGAAAATCGCCAACCTGGCTCTTACCTTCCAACCTCAATGCACAACAGCGGTGGAAATTTAGCAAGCCAGATCTAGATGCAATCATAGTTGGTTGGCGAGGAGGACCCACCTGCAGCAACAAAAAAGAGAGGGCGGTCAAAGAAAGGGCAGCCACCACCCCATCAGACTGCTCTCCCGCTGGTGGCGTTGTTGCCACAGATCAGCCCAAAGGAGGTGTCAAGCAGAAGGGCAAAGGTGCCAGCAAAAAAGAGGAAGAAAAGGAAGACAAAGCCAGGAAATGGGAGATGGGTGGGGGGGGGCACCGTTGCTAAGCACGCGCATCCCCACTTTGCTCGCACAGATGGAGTGAGCCTCTGCATCGCCTACCGGCATGGGGAGGCCACTGCCATGTGTTCTCCAAAGGAGTTGATGAAGCGCTTGGATCAGATGGGCCAGAATCTTGGCAGGGAAAAGTGGACGGTTGTAAGTGTGTTTAGCAGCAGCAGCAGCAGCAGCTTCCGTAAGCGAAAGAGAGGAGTAGGGGAGGGTGGCAGCAGCAACACTCGCAGGGGGGAATTAGCAGACGACCAGAGTAAACTGCTGAAAAACTGGCCCAAAGGTGACGAGGCAGCACAGCTCCTTCCGCCTGTTTTGGCAGCATGCGATCCTGGGAGGGCCAACCTGGCTTTCTTTGCTTGCCGCACAGCACAGGCAGAGGACCTGCAACCCCAGAGCTTGCCTATCAGGCCCCTCGCATGTGAGTTTTTGTGTGCTTTTGTGTATATGTGTGCCTTCATGATGCTTACTCGTGTGCATTGGTGGAAGGTGAGAAGGAGAAGGCAAGCTTAGCAAAAATGGTTGAGCACAAGCTCACATACAGGTGAAGGATAAGCTGCCCGACGCACTCAGAAGCAAGTCCTAGTAGCACACACCCATTAAAACACATAAAATTGTTGCTCGGCCGCTTCCCCTTTGAGTCATTTGCTTCATGCAGAACACTTTATGGATATGTATCTACCCACCCTACCCACCGTACCCACACCGAACCTCAGGTGAGGCAGACAGCAGATCGGGGATCTGAACTAGAACAAGTTCAAGCTTATAGAAGAGAAATCTGCGATTTACTGGTGACCAGTCTGTTCACTGCATGTCTGCACTTTGGTCTGACTGCTATTTAATTAGCAAGTAACAGGGGGTAGGTAGAAGTCAAGGGGAAAGATATTCGTTTGTTTGCGGATTTGCAAAATTGTCCCATTTCTCTGAACCACTGAACATCGTTTTTGGAACGCAAAACGAGGCGCTCAGATTACTGAACAGCTTACTTGAAGAGGTGTTTCGCTGTGTGCCCCTGTCTGGAAAAGAAGGAGTTCTTACGAACAGGAAGTTTTGCTGCGTAAATCCATAGCTGTGCTATTCAAGTAAAAAAGCATGCGCACACAAAAGCACATGTATGCAACTGCATTTTGTTCTTGCTGACTTGCAGACACTCCACACCGGTCTGTGGAAGGTGGCTTTTGACCGTATATAAATATATGTATGGCCGGTTTAAACTAATACATGGCCTTATATGTGCGGGACATATATGTAGCGTATTTGTACTTATGTGGTTCTGGCCAACCTAGCGTATGGTTGGCGTGATGCGCTGCGGATTCCTAAATTCTACAGTGCAAGCTGCTTCCGCCACTTATGGATGCAGGGTGGCTCCCGCACAAGTGGGCACGGCTTGCGTGACTTCCTGCAGCTGGAGGCCCAGCATTGGCCAATTAAGCTGAAGGAGTTTGTGCTGGACCCAAAGCGGGCTCACGCAGCCATGTCCCGCTACCGTGCCAAGCACAGCTGTTGGGACAGCACAATTGCCGACTTCCTGAGACGGATGGCCAAGGTGCGTTTCTAGTTACAGAAAAGAGAGTAATCAGGCATTCCTTTTTTTAAACTTTCCAGCACGGTTGCCAACCTCCTGAGACAAATGGCCAAAGTGTGTGTTTTACAAAAGTAAATGACCAGGCAGGTGCGTTCTATAATGCTACAAGTCTGGCCATTTATTGGGCTGTAATGTGGGCTAGTTTAATATGCTGGTAATTGTCTGGTACCTACCCTAAGAGCAACTCACATGCACACAATCTCATGTGTCAAGTGTGTACCGTCACCGTGTGTACAGTGACACATTTGTCTGCTTGCATGCATTTTTTTGCAGGGTCAGGACCCACGACGCCCTCTTGTGATTGGGGTTGGGGCTTCCAGCTGGCTTCTCCCCACAAAGGGAGTCAACAAGCAGGCAGCTCCCACCAAGCTGCGCCAAGCCCTGACCCGTGGTGTGCTGCGTGGGTCTGGTAGCACCCAACACCGGCCGGTCATGGTTATGGACTTGAACGAGTACCGCACTACCGTCTGCTGCAGCAAGTGTGGAGGAAGAACAACTGCGCCACTTGTGTGTGACTATCGCACACTCAGGCACAGGAAGTCCACGCGGCTCCGTGAGTGCCCAGCTTGCAAACAGCGGGAGCAAGGGGTTGAGGGTGGGGCAGCACAAGTGGAGGGTGGGGAGGAAGGGGTAGCACAAGCTGGGTTTGGGGAGGGAGGGGCTCAAGTGGAGGAAGGGGACCATGCAGCAGTCCTAGCACAGAGCGCAAGTGTGAAGAAAACACAGCCTGCGTTCCAGATGCACAGAGACTTGAATGCGGCATGGAACCTATGGAATGTTTTGGCTGCGGAGTATGCTAGGCTACCTAGGCCAGCATATTTAACACAGCCTCCAGCTGCATAGTTGCCGGTAGCGACGCTGCTACGAATAGACAAGCCACGCTGTAGCCTTGGTTCAAAGCCACTATAGTGTAGGGGTAAATAGTAGGTGATACTCTTTCTACTCGGTTTCTCAGTCAAAGTGCATATAGCAACACTGTCGCGATCTGCAGTAGTAATGGCAGACTCCCCTTAAACGATGCTACCTAAAGGGACGTGCCTCGCTTACAGGTGAAATTTCATCGTTTGAAATCAGCACAAAGGACTAATGTTAACACCACAGATTTTCTAGTGTGAGAGCCGCATGCATCAGCCCTATAAACCTACTGTGAAATGAAATTCGAATTAAACTCAGGGATGAGCCATTACTGCACAGCTACTGAGAGCAACCATAGATTGCCACCAGCAAACGTTTAGCAAGTAGTATGAGCTAGTACAGGAAAAAGTTACAAAAAAAGCAACAAGGTTTGCAGCCTGCCTGAGGTCACAGAGTTTCTTAGAGGAGGCCAGAGAAACAGACCACGCCCATAAGTACTGCCCCCCTCAGAATATTCAGCCTCAAAGCTGATGAAACTGGGTCCACAGCTGGAGAGAGACCCCCTTTGGTGCCCTCGGGGAAGAACCCGCCTTTTGTCTCTGCTCCCAAGTGCACAATTCTGAGCACCTGCACAATCACATGAGAAGCAGCTGCCTTAGTGAGTTGCAACTTGTCACAAGACAAAGGGATGTTTACGGTTTGTTTAATTCTCTACTTCAAGTAGTAATCACATGCGCAATCAGCATTTATCCCTCTCTATCTCTGCGCACATCAGCAGCACGTGAATTTCTTTGTTTGGCACAAGTATAAAGGTTTGATAAAAATTCACAACAGATAAACTGCACCTGTGCTGGGGTACGGCTAAAGGCTACAGCATTGGCATCACTGGGCGCAAGCACGTAGCTGTCAGTGTCCTTAAACAGGCCTTGGTCATCAGCAGCTCCAGAGGCGGAGGCACGTAGAGCGGAAATGGCAGAGACTAGGGCATTTACTTCAGTGTCGTAGGGGAACAGGGTCTGCAAGGCGTTTAGAAGCAGGAAGGGTGATGTTAAGGTGCATAAAGATCAAGCAAGGTGTGAATAACCCACACGGACAATGTCAAAGTTTCCGCGTCAGTCCGACAGCGCAATGGGTCAACACAAATGTGACAGTACATCTCACTCACGGCAGCAAATTAACATACACATAAGAGCAACTGTACCTGCTTGTTAGCCTTCAGCAATTTTGCACGGATTGCACCTCCATGGTAAGCCTCCACTGCCAGAATGCCAGCTGCTACTCCCAACATATCTTTGTTGCTGATCAAAGGAGCGGCACCCTGTGAGTTTGAGAAAAAAGACTAACAGCAATTTAAGGGGGAACAAAGCTGTCTTTCAAAGGAACATGGATGCAACGTCTAGGAGTTTACAAGCCGTCTTTTTTTCTTTGGTAATGCTGCAAGTGGACAAGCAAATTGCTGAAAGCTCACCGCCTTGTGCCTGTTGTAGAAGTGGTGTTCTACGTGAGCACGAGTGTCCACTTGCGTGTGCATGTTTGTGACTTTACTAAAGGCTTTACTTTAGTAAAAACCAGCCCAAGGCTTTAAAACCTGAACACTATGAAAACTCACCTTGTACGCTGTTACTCCAACGTCTTCGAATATAAAGGAAGCGAGGTAAAACGAGATGTCATTCTCGTAGGGTGAGAAGCTAGGAGACAGTGTGGTGTCTACTGCTGCATCTGCTGCTGCTGCAAATGATGCACCTATATTGATGGGGGGCATATCCACGGCATCACTACCCAAGGTCGCCCGCAGCAAGCGCACATGATCAATCTCGTCCTGCATAGTAATAGAAAAGCAATACATCATACAAGAGGATGTGTCAACACATCAGTGGTATATCTAGATATAAGAGCGCAAAGACCTGTGTAGCAGCAAGTGGTCATTGGCTTTTGGGATGCCTCACCTTGGCCAGCGCTTTGGCATAATTCATGGTGCCTGAAGACAGCTTAGCCTGAGTACAGCCCTCAGGAGCCGTGCCATCATCGCCCCACAGTGCCTCATCAATGGGCGTTCCAAACGCAGCGCAGCTGTAGAAGTTGGCCTCTAAGTATTCTGTGTAGATCACAGAAACAGGACTCAGGCACTTGAAACGAAGAGGAATAGATGCAGGCCCTTCTGGCAGAGCATTGCTTACTATAGAATATGTGCGGATCTGAGCTCGCTAGCAAGACAGCCTGTCAATCTCACACTGCAACTTACCTAAATTGAGAGCAAAGTTAAGGATATCCACATCCGTTGGCATGTCTTGAAGGATGCTTCTAGCAGAATGGGGTTGGCTGTTCATCACCGCCAGTGCATCATTATTATTGCCAACGAGCGTCCCCTCTCTGCCAGTAGCAAGCGCTGATGAAGTCCCAGCAAATGCCAGCACGAGGGTAAACAGGCCCAGCTTGAATGTATAGAAGACCTGATATTCATTCATTGTGTCATTCAGATAGGTGAGGCTGCAAGGGGTGCGCGTCGTCGAGCGAGGCAACGCCTGTATGTGCTGCTGCCGTATCATGCCAGCATGCAACCAAGGCGTGGGATACGTACGTGCTGATTGATGGACAGTGCAGAGTTTCTGGAATGTGTCACCCATAACGTGAGCTTTGATTGACCAGCTAGCAAGCTAAAGGATGGGGGAGCGAGACATGTCAAGATGAGGACACAACCCGGCTTCCTATCCGCCTTAGCGTTCCTCACCTCCATTTGTGACGACACCAAACGACGACAGAGGTAGCGTCAACAAAGTTCCAGGAGTGGTGGTGGTGCGCGTGTGTTGCAAGCTTATTATTGTTGAACACTTCTCTCCACTTTTCTCGAAGAAATGATATACCAGCAATTATTCAGGATGACAAGGATGACAATTGCTTAGCGTAACTGAATTTGAACAGGCTTGTCATCTTTTGTGACCCTGGTCATCTCCTGTAAATGTTAGGTATATATTATTCTGAAGTCGTCTACCAACACCTCATAATCAATCAATAATTGGGAAGTCGTCGCGCTCCCCCCCCACGCACCCTTCCTCCTGTCCTTCGCCTCACACGTCACGAGCACGGAGCCTCTGTTGCTGCATTCACGCCACGAATAGCCTGAGCCACTCCATTTGCCCGACCAAGTGAATATGAAGGTGAGGAGTTGCAAGCACGCAAGCCTGGTCTTCGTCCAGCAAGCTTGCAGAACGAGCGAGAGAGAGGCAGGCATGCATTCCCCAAGTGTAGGTAAACTGTTTGACAGCAAATCAAGACGGTACCTTTCCAACTGTTGCTAACTGCCTGGAATGTCTTTTTGGCCAATGTAACAATTATCACGCAGGTGTTCTCAGCTGCTCTTGCCGCGCTGTGTGTTTTGCTTTTGGCGCAAATTGGACAAGCAACTGATGCTGACGTGCTCAACTTTGCTTTAAACTTAGGTGAGCGGTTTTGATTCCTGTAGCCACCTGTGTGAAGTTGTACGTATTCACTATTCATTATGCATCATGTCACCTTGTTTGTATGATGTGGCCCTGCTAAGCGACTTTTCAGCGAGCAGGATGCATGTTTTTGGCTAACAGGGGGTTTCACTGCTCACTCACCTCGTCATCACAAATGCTGCTCTAGTACTGCGCCTGCTTTTCTGGGTTGAGTCTAAAGACGTCATCATGTGCATCGCCAAAATTTTAGCCTATTATTATTATTATCAGGCATACCTGTATCCTGGATGTCAAGACAGCCTGTCCTAATTCAACGCTCACAACTTTCTTACTTTTTTGTATTTACATATGCGCAGAATACTTAGAGGCCAACTTTTACAGTTGTGCTGCTTTTGGCACTCCCATCGACAATGCGCTGTGGGGGGCTGACGGGAAAGAGCCTACGGGATGTGAGAAAGCCAAGCTCTCACCTGTGGCTCTGGAGTACGCAAAAGCAGTAGCTATGGTAAGCAGGTTTGCATTCGAGCTGATCCTGAGCATGCAAGGTGCTATGCTTGCTTGGGGCAATTGTCTCTCATTTTGTTTGCCCTCACCTAGTATGGGTTGATTTTCATAATTGCTTCATTAATGAAATTGCATCATGCACTATTCTTCAAAGTTGCACAGAGCAAATTCACCTCAATGTAACGCAACGTTTGCAGGACGAGATCGACCACGTAGAACTGCTGCGAACGGCCCTGGGTGACGATGCTGTGGATCAGCCAGCTATTGACATTGGCGGGGCGTTTGCAGCAGCCGCAGATGCAGCCTTAAACACTACCCTGGACCCAAGCTTTACCCCTTATGGTAACGACATCCTGTTCTACCACGGCGCTTTCATCTTTGAGGATGTGGGCGTCACTGCTTACAAGGTATTATGCTTTTGCGTAATGCTTACGGTGTCAGCCATCGTTGTTGCATCTGCTGATCGCATTCAACCCTGTTGCTCGCTGAATGTCAATCTCAGCAGCCTTAAGCATAACCAGCACACTGTCTGGGACCGTCAGCCTCTTGCTTGGTTTTACCCTTTTCTTGCAGGGTGCTGCACCCTTGCTCGAGAACAAAGACACCCTAGAGACTGCAGCAGGCATCCTGGCAGTTGAAGCCTACCATGGAGGTGCTATCCGCGCACTGCTGCTGGAGCAGGCAGAACAGGTGTGCCTTCTTAGCTGACTAGCGAATTGTTCATGGACAAACACAAATCTTAGTCATCAAGAACTTGTTGCTTCTTACCTTATAAAGTAATGAGCTCTTCACTTGCATACCTGTGCCCTGCAGACTGTGTTCCCTTATGGGGCACAGGTGAAGGCTATTGTCAAAGCCATTGCTGACTTGCGTGCCACCGTTTCTGGGGCTGCTGATGATGAGG
>Ga0307947_1004048_pt1 | contig 11664 bp, 10 predicted proteins | sample OrgLakmetagen232_FD_201840 | JGI IMG/M metagenome (GOLD analysis project Ga0307947, IMG submission 201840) | Saline water microbial communities from Organic Lake, Antarctica - #232 | ecosystem: Environmental > Aquatic > Non-marine Saline and Alkaline > Saline | place: Antarctica: Organic Lake...
CTCCCTTTAGGGTGAGGCTAAGTGAAAATGTTAACCAGAACAGGGTGGTGCGCCCTTGCTGAAAAATATCTTTTTGGGGGGTGCGTGGTTGTGCGGGGTCGCCAAAAATATTTAATTTTGGGGTGCGTTATGTGCGGGGTTGGCCATAATTAAATATTTTTTGGGGGGTGCGGATTGAATCCAGGGTTGTACGGTAAAGGTACACTCTCTACATGACCGTAAATATATATTTATGTTCTGGCCAAACCTAGTTGTGAATATATTTGGCCAGGTCAAACTGCAGCAAACAGGCTCTCCGCAGTGCAGGCAGCAGAGGAAGCTTGTGCTGCTCTCAAAGAGGAGGGTCATGTATGTACATAAGTAGGGTTGGCCAGAACCATATAAATACAGTGTATGTACGGTACTTTTGGCAGGGAAACTACAAAATATGTCATATACGGTGTGTATATATACGGTTCTGGCCAACCCTATACATGAGGGAGTGTTACAAAAGGCTGAGACCTTCATTGGAGTGCGTCACTGTATGAAACCCCACAGAAATCGCTGTAGGGTCTAGAGGGAAGGAAACATGGGCTTGCCTTTCTTCAACATTGCGTCAATCAAGCGAGGCAGGGAGTGAACCAGTTCCTGTACATTGGACACCATGTGTTGAACTTGAGTTGTCAAGTTGGCCCCTCAATGGAAATGCTGGAACATATGAAGTCAAGACACATCTCAGGCCGGAGGTGTGCCAACAGAAGTGATGGCAGTCTTTTTTTAAACAGGTGAAACCAGTCACCTTTAGCAGCATGGTCATCTTTGAGTCCCGAAAATTCACATAGCCGCCTCCCTTTGCCTGGGCCCCCTTGAGGCTTAGGATGCACCGGCCCAGACTGGTTAGCGATTCATTGATCGCCACCCCCTCCTGAAAGTGATAGGACGTTAGTTATTGTTGGCAAGTGCAGTTGAGGAAGCAAGGAGCTGTGGATATTTGGATCCATTGATCGCCACTCCATCCTGAAAGTGACTGGACCATGCAGTTGTTTTAAACAAACCTGGCATCGTACATAAAAATGCATCTACAGTGATGCTCAAGTGCATGTTCTTGGGCAAACACATTCCATCAAGTGCACAAGAGTACATCACACCTCACCTCACCCCAACAAGTACACAAGAGTACATCACACCTCACCTCACACCATCAAGTGCACAAGAGTACATCACACCTCACCTCACCCCAACAAGTACACAAGAGTACACCACACCTCACCTCACATTCCATCAAGTACACAAGAGTAACATCACACTTCACACAATCATGTGCACAAGAGTGCATCACACCTCACCTCACACCATCAAGTGCACCTCACCTCACATTCCATCAAGTGCACAAGAGTACATCACACCTCACCTCACACCATCAAGTGCACAAAAATACATCAAACCTCACACCATCAAGTGCACAAGAGTACCACACCTCAAGTGCACAAGAGTACCACACCTCAAGTGCACAAGAGCACACCACACCCCACCTCACACCATCAAGTGCACCTCACCTCACATTCCATCAAGTGCACAAAAGTACATCACACCTCATTTCACACCATCGAGTGCACAAGAATACATCACACCTCACATCAAGTGTACATAAGTACCGCACCTCAAGTGCACAAGAATGCATCGCACCTCACCTAACACCATCAAGTGCACAAGAGTACATCACACCTCAAGTGCACAAGGGTACCACGGTGATGGTACTAACATGCGTGAGAGCAAACATAGGACACTGTCATAGGACACAGTCATAGGACACAGTCATAGGACACAGTCATAGGACACAGTCATAGGACACAGTGATGGGACACAGTCATAGGACACAGTCATAGGACACAGTCATAGGACACACTCATAGGACACAGTCATAGGACACAGTCATAGGACACAGTGATGGGACACAGTCATAGGACACAGTAATAGGACACAGTCATAGGACAGTCATAGGACACAGTGATGGGACACAGTCATAGGACACAGTAATAGGACACAGTCATAGGACACAGTCATAGGACAGTCATAGGACACAGTGATGGGACACAGTCATAGGGCACAGTCATAGGACACAGTCATAGGACACAGTCATAGGACACAGTCATAGGACACAGTGATGGGACACAGTCATAGGACACAGTCATAGGACACAGTCATGGGACACAGTCATAGGACACAGTCATAGGACACAGTCATAGGACACAGTCATAGGACACAGTGATGGGACACAGTCATAGGACACAGTCATAGGACACAGTCATAGGACACAGTCATAGGACACAGTGATGGGACACAGTCATAGGACACAGTCATAGGACACAGTGATGGGACACAGTCATAGGACACAGTCATAGGACACAGTCATAGGGTGACAGCGTTGTCGGAATGCAAGACAGGCAACATGTAAACATCGACAAGACGAAGTGACCCTTACCTGAAACCGGTCACTGTTTGCTTTTTGCCCGCCCACCCGCTCACTCCCTGAAGTTTACAGTGAGCAACATAGCAGCATAGCAACACAGCAACATAGCAACATAGTGCGCAACATTGTGAGCAACATAGCAAGAAATATGCTCAAGTACTGAACAGCTAACAGCAGAATGGAGGAGCAAGGCATGTGTGTCATGATTACAGCTGCATTCACACACCCATACATACACGCACATGAACATGCACATGCACACATACACACACGCACGGACACATATACACATGCTCAGACACTCACACGCACACACACACACATACACACACATTCACACACACGCGCTCAGGCACTCACACACACACACACACAAACACTCATACATACACACACAGGGATGCAGATGACCCATCACACTCCCAAAACACAATGGTCAGGTTCATGCCAAGGGATGTCAAGTTCTGCATGAAGCCGAATACAACTTCAAGGTTTTTATTTGCAAAAAGCTGTGTGTGATTCCCTATTCTCTCACCTGCCAAGTCAACAAGGTTCAGCTCTGAGCGAACCACCTCGATTTTCCCACTGCTAGTCCTCCACTGCTTCTGTAAGTGCAGTATGATTGAAACGTGCGATTAAACATGGAAATAGAAAGACTTTCCGCACAGTTGCTTACGCTAGTATAGTAACTCTTGACTCTCGTGAACATTGAAAGAGAACACCGCAAGCAAGCGACTGGGCCTCCTGTTCATCCGTGTGATTGCTTTCTCAGAAATAATGATCACGTCAGTGGCACTTGAACGTTGAAAGTGGTGACCGCATGCGAGCGACTGGGCCTCTTATTCATCCATATGATTGCTTTCTCAGAAAGAATAATCACGTCAGCAGCACTTGAACATTGAAAGTGGTGACCTCCAGTTCAATCGTGTGATTGCGTTCTTGTAAATAATGATCACGTCAGTGGCATTTGAACATTGAAAGTGGTGACCGCATGCGAGCGACTGGGCCTCCTATTCATCCATATGATTGCTTCTTAGAAAGAATGATCACGTCAGTGGCATTTGAAAGTGGTGACCGCATGCGAGCGACTGGGCCTCCTATTCATCCATATGATTGCTTCCTCAGAAACAATGATCACGCCACTGGCATTTGAACATTGAAAGTGGTGACTGCATGCGAGCGACTGGGCCTCTTATTCATCCATATGATTGCTTTCTCAGAAAGATTGATCACGTCAGCAGCACTTGAACATTGAAAGTGGTGACCTCCAGTTCATTCATGTGATTGCATTCTTAGGAAAAATGATCACGTCAGTGGAACTTGAACACTGAAAGTGGTGACCGCATGCGAGCGACTGGGCCTCCTATTCATCCATATGATGGCTTTTTAGAAAGAATGATCACGTCAGTGGCATTTGAAAGTGGTGACCGCATGCGAGCAACTGGGCCTCCTATTCATCCCTGTGATTGCTTCCTCAGAAATAATGATCACGTCAGTGGCACTTGAACATTGAAAGTGATGACCGCATGCGAGCGACTGGGCCTCCTGTTCATCCAAATGACCACCTTCTCATAACTCATTATCACATTCTTGACTCACTTGGACAGTTAAAGTGAAGATGGCGTGCGATCGACTGGACCTCTTGTTTAAAAGGGTCTCAGCGCTCTGTCGCCTCTGCAGGCCACCCTTGAGGCAATCCAGTGCCTCAGTGGCTGAGTGCAAAAAGAAGCACATACCAAATTAGTGGTGGGAACGCAGTGTATTCTGCAGACTGCCTCAGAGCCAGACGCTTTCCTAGTTTTAGCTAAGTATGAGCATTGCGGCTTAACGCTCAGTAGCAAAAGTTGCATTCACGACTTTAATCCACGGAAGGAATGACACAGGTTTCAGTGACTGGTGCTCTATTCTACTATAATCTAAGCCTGCTCAATCACTTGCCTTCTTTGACCGGTTGACACTTTAATCCCTCCACAAAGAAGGCTGCACACAAAATGGATGCAGGCACGTGAAATTAAAATGCGAGGGGGAATGTGTGGGATAGACGTGAAGCAGACGTGAAAGCATCTATTGGCACTGCCACTGCTGCAACGAGCTTCAAATAAAGCAGACATCAATAAGTAAAAATAGCTCACCCTGCTTCTCCGTGTCCTCCCTTACGTCCAGGAGGCGACTAGAGTCAGAGTCAGGGACCAGGAGGTCCCTGACAATCTCGTTGTAGATCTCCAGGAAGCTGGGAAAAGGATCAGATAATATTTTTTGCCACATTGGTGCACAGAAGAATTGGGATACATAAATAGAAACAGAAACAATTGAAGGATATAGCCGTCAAGAAGGAAACCTGACCCCTCGTCATTATAGGAAGGAACTTTCACCAAGACTGCAGGCAATTAACTTACCTGCACGTGTAATTGTAGCGCGCCTGCATGTGGCAAAGAACAAGCATGCAAGTAATCTTGACAATGGAAAGATACGACGGTCTGTGTGTGTTTGTATGTGTGTGTGTGTGTGTTTGTGTGTGTGTGTGTGTGTGTGTGTGTGTGTGTGTGTGTGTGCGTGTGTGTGTGTGTGACAAGCCTTTGTGCCTGATTGAGGCAAAGTGAAGCAGAGTGAAGGAAGGGTGACCTTTGGCAGAGCAGGTGGTTGCAGTGAACGTTCCACGACTTGTGAGAATCAAGGCACCAAGTGTTGATTACCCAGCTTGCTGCGGGAACACAAGTGTTTGCTAAGAAACAGCTACAAGACAAAACGAGCGTGATTTATTTGGTTACATCAACTTCTTAATCCATGGATCCACAGATGTGATGTTCATAACCTACCTGGTGGCCGTCTTCCTTGGTCCGGTCAAAAATATTCTTCAACATCCTTGGCCCAAGGCCAAACTGTAAACGAACACAGTAGATGCAAGAGCACACACTCGGTCGCTCATGTGTGCATCCATTGGGCTGTCCAAACCCCAGAACACGTTTTACGTTTACGCTAATAGCGACTACAGTCTCCATTAGAATTATTAACTAGCCTTAGTTTCCATTAGTTGGTCCAGACCTCAAAACACGTTTTACAATTACGCTCAAGGGGAATTCATTAACCTGACCAATCATTGCAAATGATTGCACAATGATAACGTGCAAGAACTTTGCAAGAGCGCTGACGACTGTGTTCAAAGAGCCCATACCCGTTTCCATTTCCAGTTCTGGTTTCAGCAATATTAAAAGACCCAGCAAGCTCATTCCCACCCCCATTTCCAGTTCCGGCGACAGTTTCAGCAAAGTTAAGGACCCAGCAAACTTTTCTCCATCTCCACGTACAATCTCAGCTCTGGTTTTAGCAATGTTAATAGACATGCAGCATGAGTTGAAAACGATAATTCCTCAAATGTAGCAACTTTCAAGGCAAAGAGCACACGTACGCCTTCTTGACTGTATCTGTTCTGTACCCTCATTATGTTTGTAGCTGACACAAAACGCCAAAGGTATGGATGGCATTAGCGGGGCCCAGCCCAACAGCTACCATGGCAGCCTTGCATGACGCGTACACATTTATTTTTTCCTGTAATGTCTTGCGATCCTTTTAAATCATTACACAGTTTTGGGCATCGCAATTGAATGCACTAGCAAAAAGACCCACACATCCTTATGGGTGGACAGACACATGCATGACATCCTTAGGACAGGCACATGCTCGACCGTTCACATTTGCCTGAGTGCACAAGCGTGCCTCTAATTTTTGCAGGCAACTGAGTGAGCGCTCAGATCACAAAAAAACTTCCTGGTTCGCACCCCAATCCTCGCACACCAGCTGGCATGTGCCTGCTGAAGAAGTGGTGCTCTATGTCAATTACGAGCATAGGAATCCCTACTACTTTCTTGTACAACTTAAACCAAGGGTGCTCAGCCAGTTTCTTCTACGGTCAACTGTATGAACAAAGAGGAGATACAAGCCTTGCAACTACAGCCACCACTAAACTTAAGGTGCTCAAGTTAGTTACTTCTTCGGTCAACTGTATGAACAAAGAGGAGATACAAGCCTTGCAACTACAGCCACCACTAAACTTGAGGTGCTCAAGTTAGTTACTTCTACGGTCAACTGTATGAACAAAGAGGAGATACAAGCCTTACAACTGCAGCCACCACTAAACTTAAGGTGCTCAAGTTAGTTACTTCTTCGGTCAACTGTATGAACAAAGAGGAGATACAAGCCTTGCAACTGCAGCCACCACTAAACTTAAGGTGCTCAAGTTAGTTACTTCTACGGTCAACTGTACGAACAAAGAGTTGGTACGCGCTATTAAGGTAAAAAAGGTAAGTACAAGCTGAATGGTGCCCAAAGCAAGGAGACATAACTGTTGGACCTGTTCGAAGCACTACTCATACTCATACATATTATTGCACTTACCTCCGTTGATAACTGTTGGACCTGTTCGAAGCACTCATACTCATACATATTATTGCACTTACCTCCGTTGATAACTGTTGGACCTGTTCGAAGCACTCATACTCATACATATTATTGCACTTACCTCCATTGGTGACGCTAGGCCACCCATCATTGTGTGGGTCTTGCCTGACCCGGTCTGACCATAGGCCAGGATGCAGGCATTGTAGCCAGCCAAGCAGTGCTCGACCAATGGCAGACCAGTCGCTGCACACAAGAAGGATGTATTAAAAATGTAGATGTTAAGTAAGAGTGAAGTTTACAGCGTTGCTCTGGCTTGGTTGATAATGCAGGAAGCAGTCATCACCTATTTTGTTTTGAATTTTGGTTTCCTTGTTGGTCATATGGTTACATCCTGTGCTTTTGTTTGCCTGTCTTCCATCCATTTAACCTTTAGCCTTACATTTGTCCACCTTCTACAACACTACCTTTGAAAACCTCCTCCTGTTGCCCTGACAGGATCTGGTCAAAGGCAAAGCCCACAGGCTCCCTCCCCCCACTCGAGCAAGCCACAGACTTTCCATCTATGCTTAGGCATGATGCCTCGCCACCTGCACCCAGGACACCAAACGTGTAATTGCTTGTGCCACAGAGCATTCCACGCACAGCATTTCCAGCTGTGCAAAAGCATGGCAAGGCTGTTTGTGGACGTTGCGCATGCGAGCGTGCATGCAATTAGGTGTGTTTGAGGCAGATGAGACAAAGCTGTTGAAAAAGATGATCACCCGTTGGGACAGGAAGCAAGACCTAATCCCTGACAACTAAGAAAGAAGCAACACAACAGCAGAGCTGGATCCACGACAACCGGCTGGCGATAGCAGGAGAACACCCCAGCAGTTTATTCCAAGGTACGTCATAGTCACAATAAAACATATTGCTGATGCAGATCGTACCTTCCTGCTTCTCCCTGTCTGCCAGGGACCTCACCCGCACCATGACCTGCAATTCAATTCACACCAATGCGGCCTTAATATAAGCACATGCATGTATGCAAGAAACCCTGGAACAACGTGTACTGGCTTGCCAGACATCCAATTAATGTGTGGCTGCATAATCTACCTACCTGAACATTGCAGGCCTCGTTGGAGGCCGGCTCTGCCTGGCAATTGTCATCGGATGGACCACCAGGAAGCAGTGGGAGATCCTGTGTGTGCTTGTGTGTGTGTGTGTATATGTGTGTGTGTGTGTGTATGTGTGTGTGTGTGTGTTTGTGTGTGTATGTGTGTGTGTGTGTGTGTGATGTGTGTCTGTGTGGTGTGTGTGTGTGTGTGTGTGTGTGTGTGTGTGTGTGTGTGTGTGTGTTGTGTGTCTGTGTGTGTGTTGTGTGTGTGTGTGTGTTTGTGTGTGTATGTGTGTTTGTGTGTGTGTATGTGCTTGTGTGTGCTTGTGTTTGTGTTTGTGCTTGTGTATGTGCTTGTGTGTGCTTGTATTTGTGCTTGTGCGCTTGCATGCTGTGTTTTGTGCTGCGGTTACAAAGTTCAGTAACTTTCGCGTGCTGCGTCGTGAGTACCTGACATTCCACAAAGGACAGCCTTCGTCTCGTCACTCCTCCTTTCTTTCTCCCCGTCGGTGGAGCAGGCCTGCTCAAGGGTTTGCGGAGCGTAGAGGGGAAATCCATACGCGCCCTCTTTCATATCCCTTAAAAACACTTATATATCTTGAATGAGATTAAAAAACGCATCTTGTCTAAACCGCCATGAAAGCCACCGATCTCAAGTCAAATAAAATTCAATAAACACATTCATGTTAGTACTTCTCAAAATGTTTTGGTGGCACGTGTTAACCCCGTAAAATTATACATTCGGAATCCTGGCGTCGAGAGATATAGATTGATATATAAATGTGTCAACTCTGGGGGGGGGGCATTTGGCTTTTTGGGCGGTTCTGAAAAATTTCGAGGGGGTCCCCAGAATTTTCTGGGCCACTCCCACGGAATTTTAATAATATTATTGAAATCCTGAGCTCAAGCCCAGTCGATTGGCACCCTTATTGGGTGATTTGATTAAGGGGGTGCAATGTTATTGGTGGTCTCTCACCTAGGAGTACCACCGAGTGGGCGAGTTCGCTGCGAAGCCAACTACACAGCTGGCGGATCAGAGGCCCTCAGCCCCACCATTAGCGAGGTGATATTACAAATACTAATTAATATAATAAGCCTCGAACCTGGCAGGTTCAGTGTTCAAAAGGCAATCAAGAATGAATAACCAACTCAGATAATTCCTAACTGCAACCCAAACGTTGCATCCTCCCCCCCTTTAGAATGACACCAGCATAAAAAGCAAAGAGCAGAGGGAAAAAAAAAGTGTTCATAGTCCTGGCTCCCAAAATTCTTAACTAACCTGACTAAGAACCAAGGCGTTGAGGAGCTCGTCTATTTCTTCCGCTGTTCCTGGGCTGGCGTTGTCCTTGGCTGTCCGCTGCTGGCTGCTGAAAATTCTGTACCTGCAAGTGTGATGAATATTGTGCGTGCTGTTGAGAAGATGATCTGTGTGGCGATGATGGTTGTTGGGAATCTGTGAAAGATGGATTTTTAGAGCGATTGGTCCAGTAGTCTTCAACAACATGAGGTACATCCTTGTGTATATATTTCGCCGGCTCTTTTGTAGCCTCCCACAATGGGTATCCCTCCCACTTGTCAAGTACTTTCTAGCTTCCTCGTGAGATTGTGCAGTTTTAGGTTCATGGCCCATGATGTAGTCTATGCTATAATACGCTTGGTTGTTATCAACACGAACAGGTGGCGGTGCCGGCTGCTCCCTTTCTGGAAACAAAGCAGATTCTGTGTCTGCTGGCCGTAAAAGGCTGATGTGAAAAACGGGGTGGCACTTCATAGAAGAAGGCAGTTTGAGCTTGTAAGCCACCGGAGATAATACTTGTAAAACTTGAAAAGGACCAATAAACCGTGGGCAAAGCTTAAGAGTGGAGCCCTCGCCCACTTTTAGAGTGATGTGCTGAGTGGAGAGTAAAACGTTATCACCAAGGGAAAACTCTGCATGGCGGCGGTTAAGGTCAGCGTACTTCCTTTGTCGCTCTTGTGCACGGTGAAGTGCATCTTTAGCACATGCAAGTTCTGATTTGAATCTGCCCACAAAGTCGTTTGCAGCTGGGTTATTATCGCGTGTGCGTGGCTGGTTGTCCGCAACTGCTAAGGACAAGGGTGTATGAGGGTGACGACCATGATTAAGGTAGAAAGGGGTGAAGCCAGAGCTAGCCTGTACGCTATTGTTGTAAGCAAACTCAGCAGCAATGAGATGTTCATCCCAATCTGACTGATGCGGAGCTACATAAGCTCTGAGCATGTCTTCAATCGTGCGGTTGGCACGTTCTGTTTGGCCGTCTGTTTGAGGGTGATGAGATGTGGACATGTTGAGGTTGGTTCCAAGGCGTTTGCATAAAGCTTTCCAAAAATTTGATGTGAAGCGGGGGTCTCTGTCTGACACTAATACCCTGGGCAGTCCAAAATGCCTGAAAATGTTGTCAAAAAATAGTCTTGCATAACCAACTGCGTCAATAGTGCTTGTTGTAGGAACCAAAAGAATCCGCTTTGAAAGGCGGTCGACAAAAGTAATTATGGTATCATAGCCACGGGGTGTTTTTGGCAGCCCTGTGACCAGATCGTGGCTGACTTGCTCCCAGCAGTGGTCAGGAAGGGGCAAGGGTTGTAGCAGGCCCATAGGTCGTTGGTTTGTAGATTTGTTTCTGAGGCACTGCATGCAGGTGCGCACGTATTCATGCACCGTGTGGAACATTTTAGGCCAGTAAAGTAGGCGGTGCAGGCTTTCGTGCGTCTTGTGAACACCGAGGTGTCCACCAGTGGGTGAATCATGAGCCTCTTTGATTAGTTGGGTGCGGGCCTGGCCTTCAGGTACGTAAAGGCGTGGCTGAGTTTCTGAGTCAGGTGTGTACCACATAAGACCGTCTTTTTCTGTGAAATCTGGCAGTTGCCCTTCTTCGGCAGCTGTGGTCACAGATAAGTACTCAGGGTCAAGTTGTGCTTCCTCTTTTACAAGGGCAATTATCTCAGAATCTCCCGCAATGTTGGTAGTTCTCAGAGGGTGCAAGGTAGGTAAGGATGAGTTTTGGTGAGGCAAGCGCAGAACGTTAAGTCTATTGACCGTGTCTTGCAACGTGCGTGAGCACTGCAGTTTGAGTTCTTGCGCAGAAAGTGATGGATTGTCGTTGGCAATGACATGATCTGGGCGACGGCTGAGTGCGTCAGCTGCGAAGTTGTCCTTTCCAGGTAAGTGATAGAGGTTGAAATCGTACTCTGAGAAGAGTTGTACCCAGCGAGCTTGTCGAGGTGTCAAAGATGGCTGCTTCAAAAAGTACGTGACAGCCTCATTGTCTGAGTAGAGATCAAAGGTGTGGCCAAGCAGGTAGTGACGCCATTCGTTCAAGGCTTTCACTACTGCCAGCATCTCTCTTTCATGTGGCGGGTACAGCTTTTCAGACGGCTGTAGCTTGTGTGAAGAGTAGGCGATCACTTGTTTCAGTTCTGGCAAGGGGCATTGGTAAAGTACAGCTCCAGTCGCTTGGAGTGAAGCGTCCGTCTCCACAATAAATCGTGCAGTGGGGTGTGGTGCATGGACAAAAATGGGTGCCTCAGTCATGCGTCTCTTCAGCTCAGCAAAAGCTTGTTTGTGCGCATCGTTCCAAACCCATTCAGTTTTCTCAGCTGTCAAGGCATTCAGGGGAGCGGCGGGCTCAGCAAAGTGATGCACCATTCTTCTGTGAAAGTTGGCAAGTCCCAAGAATCCTTTAAGCTGCGTCTTGCACTGAGCAGG
>Ga0307947_1004052_pt1 | contig 11660 bp, 9 predicted proteins | sample OrgLakmetagen232_FD_201840 | JGI IMG/M metagenome (GOLD analysis project Ga0307947, IMG submission 201840) | Saline water microbial communities from Organic Lake, Antarctica - #232 | ecosystem: Environmental > Aquatic > Non-marine Saline and Alkaline > Saline | place: Antarctica: Organic Lake...
GGCGTGCATGTGCACATGAGGAACCACGGGAGCAGCAACAGGCACGGGGGCGGGGGTGACAGGGGCGGGCCCTGTGTGTGTTCATGTGTGTGTGTGCGCGTGTGTGTGTGTGCAAGTTTGTGTGTGCATGTGTACATGAGGAACCACGGGGGCAGGAGTAACAGGGGCGGGGCCTGTGTGTGTTTGTGTGCGCGCGTGTGTGTGATTGTGTGTGTATGTTTGTGTGCATGTTTGTGTGCGAATGTGTGTATGTTTGTGTGTGTGAATGTTTGTGTGTGTGTGCATGTGTGTGCGTGTGTTTGCGTGCGTGTATGTGTGTGTTTGTGTGATTACCTGGCATGTACTTTGCAAGCTTTGGATCAAGACCTTGGCATACTTTTAGATTGGCCGGAACCGTATATATACGCCGTATATGACCATAAATTTGGTGATTTCCCTGCCAAACATACCGTATATACACCGTACTTGTTTAGTCCTGGCCAACCCTAGCAATTTCCCAAAACTCACCTTGCACATACACACATTGAGTGCAAACAACACAGGCACACACGCACGTACATGATAAGACGCGCAGAGAACACGCCCTCCTCACCTTGCAGCTGCGATTGGGTGGGCGGGGTGGTGGTGTTGCTGCTGCTGTTGGCTCCTGTAGCAGCAGAGTAGGACCCCCCTCCGGGCTGGTGCTGACGAGGGGGGGCAGCAGGGGTGCGTGGGGATGATGTCACTGCGCACGTGTTTGTGTGTTTGTGTGTGTGTGTTGTGTGTGTGTAGTGTGTGTTGTGTGTGTGTGTGATCTTACATGCATGCCCATGCGCATGGTACGTGAGCAGTCAGAGCTGCAGAGCTGCAGATAATCCCTCAACGCACCTCCAGCCCACTATTGCACACACACACACACACACACATATATATAAACACGCACATGCTCACTAGCACCTACGCCCCCCAGCCCAATAAAACAATACACACCTACAAACACGAACACACACACACACCTGGTGGCTGTTGCTGCTGCTGTGGCTCTCCTGCAGGCTGCTGCTGCTGCTGCTGCTGGTTCCGACTACCTCTACCCCCACCCCCACCACGGCCCTGCCCTCCCGGCCTCTGTTGTTGTTGGCCTTGCGCCTGAGGCTGCGGTTGGCCTAAGTCCTGGTGCTGTTGGTCCTGGTGCTGGTGCTGCGGAGGTTGGGCTGCTTGTCCAAGCTGCACCTGTGGGTCGGAAGCAGAGTTGTGTAGGGTGATGTGTCGTGAATTCACACACACTCCGTCACACAGCGGCCTCATGGCTAGATGCGCACCACAGACACACAACGCAGCAGTGCACGGAAACACACTTTTGGCCACGCACTTGCCCAGACGCACAGCACGTGTGTGCACGCACACCACTGTGTGTGCGGCGGATACCTGCTCTCAACACGTCTGCGCTGTCACCAGTAATGATTGCTCACACATGCACAGAATCACACACACACGTACGTACATGCTTACACGCACGCACCTGCACATGGTGTGTGCAGGTGCCTGCTCTCAACCATCTGCAATGTCACCAGTGATGATTGCTCACACACACACACACACTTTCACACGCACGCGCCTGCGCATGGTGTGTGCGGATGTCTGCCACCAATGCCTCTGCGCTTTGCAGCACTGTGCTGACAGTGCTTGCATGCTCAGGTGCGTAGTTGACGACTACCTCAAAGTGCTGGTTCATCTCTGCCAACACCTGCACGTGTGTGTATGTGTGTATGTGTGTGTATGTGTGTGTGTGTGCGTGTGCGTGTGTGTGTGTGCGTGTGTGTGTGCGTGAAAAGTCCAGCACGCCTGCATGCGTGTATGTGTGAATTCTGTTCAGCACGCTGCATGTCTGTGTACACATGCGTATGGTGTTGATTCAACCCAGCGTCTACGTGACGGCTGAGCAAAACACACGGGTGTCAGGTATTGAGTGCTTTACACACATGTAGGGCTGGCCAGAACTGCACATATACACCATAAATATAAATATATGGTTCTGGCCAACCCTATTTTTGTGCTTACATGCGAGCGAGCAAAGCTGCACCCGAAGTAGCAAGGGCAAGTCATTGCGCAAAAATTCTAGGTTTGTGCTTGCATGCGAGCAAAAAAAGCTGCTCCTGTTCCATTACGTTTGCATTGTGGATGGCGGTGGTTTTTAGTTTACAAGGAAACAAACACAGTAGCAAGGGCACGTCATTGTGCAAGTACGTAGGGTTGGCCAGAACCGTATATATACACCGTACATGACCGTATATCTGGTGATTTCCCTGCCAAGAATACCATGTATACACCGTATATACATATATTATATATATGGTTCTAGCCAATCCTACAAATACGCTATGCCGGCAACTGCACGCTGCCTACCCATGATTCCTCATTCAGCGGCACCGCTTCTGCTGCCCGGTACCACTCACGAAACAACAGAAACGTAATGGGAACGTAATGGGAACAACAGGGATGAACCATCAGGAACATGGGGACATCTAACTACGTTTCCATTGTCTGTGTGGCCGAGAGCAGTAGGATCAATGATCCTGAGTGGGAAAGCATGCAGAGGCGACACATCCATGTGTGCGGTTTGTTGTCGTGACCTTGCCACGGTTTGCAGCGACAAAGCATGGAAGCGTGTTTGATTGTTGGCTCTTAACGAATCTTCGTTCATTGCTCTTACCAGTTGACGACAGATGGAACAGACTCAGGATCTCTGACTCACGATCACTGACTCAAGATCACTGACTCAGGACCACTGACTCAGATTCACTGACTCAGAATCACTGACTCAAGATCACTGACTCTTGAATTACTGACTCACGATCACTGACTCTGAACCAGTGACTCAGATTTACTGACTCAGAATCACTGACTCTGGACCAGTGACTCAGAATCACTGACTCAGATTCAGTGACCCAGATTCAGTTTCTCAGAATCAGTGACTCAGGTTCACTGACTCAGAATTACTGACTCAGGGTCGCTGACTCAGAATTACTGACTCAGAATCACTGACTCTGGACCAGTGACTCAAAATCACTGACTCAGATTCACTGACTCAGATTCACTGACTCAGGACCAGTGACTCAGAACCACTGACTCAGAAGCACTGACTCTTAAACCACTGACTCACGATCACCGACTCTGGACCAGTGACTCAGAACCACTGACTCAGGACCAGATTCACCGACCCTGGACCAGAATCAGTGACGGAGGCCACGGAGGCCACCGACTACAGTCCGCACACCACACCTTTCCTTCACCAGCACGCAGATTAGCTGTGTGCACGCACGCACCATCTAGGGGTTATGGCTCGTCTACTCTCCCGCAAAAAACTTGAGCAAACAGTAAACTCTACTCCTGCTGCAAACAGCACTGGCGGTAAACCTGCACGCTCCCCCACCTTGCCGACGAGCAACAGTTTCGGTATGAGCGGGACGCTCCTCAGTTGGCAAGCAAACACATGGGCGTGACGATACACTTTATTACTCATGCAAACAGTAGTATACCTGCACGCTCCCCCTGAGTAGCTCATCAGCACCCTTCAATGTATCCTCCAAAAGCTTCTCTGCATCCCGCTGAGTCTTCCCCTGGTCCTGCACGGCACGAGCGTATAATCCATTTAACACGCAGGTGCGAAAAAGTGCGACAAGCCGCTCTGCACGAGCGTTTTCCTCTGTTGCCCATTCTGTCTTCCCTGGTCCTGCACAGCACAAGCGTATAATCCATTCAATACGCAGGTGCAAAAAAGTGCGACAAGCCGCTCTGCACAAGCGTTTTCCTCTGTTGCCCATTCTGTCTTCCCCTGCTTCTGCACAGCACGAGCGTATAATCCATTAAATACGCAGGTGCGAATAAGTGCGACAAGCCGCTCTGCACGAGCGTTTCCCTCTGTTGCCCATTCTGTCTTCCCCTGCTTCTGCACGGCACGAGCTTGTGCTTCATTTGACACGCGGATTGAAAAAGAAGGGCGACAAGCCACTCTGCACAAAGACAGTCTTCTCTCAAAAAGCATTCCGTGAAGAGGTTCTCTTAACCCGGCACGGCACGAGCACAGCGCACGGACAAACTTGCACAAACTTGCACAAACAGGCACAATTGCACACTTGCACAGCGCACATACAAACTTGCACAAATTCGCACACACAAACACATGCAGGCGCACAGACTATACATGCCGACTCTTGAAGGCGTGGGTTCTTTGCACACGCAATGCGCGCCTCCTGGTGCAAGGTGGCTTGTAAGGGGCTCACACCTAAAGTTGGTGGCTTTTATTGGGGCACACACTCAAACAAAGCTAATGGGACACACACTTAAACAAAGGTGGCTGTTAAGGGGCTCACACCTCACACTGTAAGAAACACGCCTCAGTAGCGATCGCAAGGACATACAAACGTACGTGAACCCACACACCTTTGCTCCAAGCTTTATCAGCTTCTCTGCGTGAGACAGGCGCTGCCGGCAAAAGGTGACTTTGTGGGGCATGTCTGCGAGCGCAGCTAGGGCGGTGCCCAGGAAGCGATGCCCTGATGCCATATACTCTAGGGGGGCACCTGCTGAGGAGGCCTGCACGGCAGCCACCTGCGTGTGTGTGTGTATGTGTGTGTGTGTGCATACGTGTATTGAGTACGTGTACACCTGTGTGCCTGTGCGTGTGTGTGCGTGTGTGTGGTTGCAGCCCGTACCTGTGTACACGTGTGTGTGCGCGTATGTGTGTGTGTGTGTGTGTGTGTGTGTGTGTGTGTGGTTGCAGCCCTTCTCTGTGTCAGCCAGTCAGCCTTCAGGCATTCATAGCTGACTGCAAGAGCTGATGCGGCCTAGCATGATAAGCAAAGCCAAGCTTCCAAAACAAACGTGTGCACGAGATGTTGAAAGGCACATTAGCCTGCTTTGCCATAACCCTTTGTCAGTAGCTTTCCTTTCTTAAAAATTACGGCCTAGAGGACAGGAGCACACACACACACACACACATTTTTCTGAGCTAGAACCTTGCACCAAGGCTGGACTGACCCACGCACACCCACACCCACGCACACACATATACCTGTTTTGAGCTAGAGCCTTGCACCAAGGCTGGACTGCCGCACGGACACACACACACACACACACACAGACACACAGACACACACGCACAACGCACACACATACCTGTTCTGAGCTAGAACCTTGCACCAAGGCGGGACTGGCCCACGCGCTCAAGGCCTTGATGGCCTGTAGCTCGTCCTGAAAGTGTGCAGGCCCCAGGCTTGAGGGCGCGCCCTGCTGTGAGGCGCACACACACAAACACACAGCGTGAATTGTTTCAGTGATGGACACACACACAGCGTCAATTATTTGTGATGGATACACACAGCCTAGACAGTTGAAGTGATGGAGGGATATGAACAAGCTGGGTTGCGTGGCTTTGCAGACTCGTAGCTGAAAGGGTGCAGCCTGAGGGTCCGCTGTGCAGGGAAAACACACACACACATACACACACCTGGTTCTTGTTGCCCTTGCTCTTGCCGCCCACAGTGTCAAAGGTGTTGGCTTGCTGCTGCCGCAGCTGATCACTCTTGTCTGCAAGCTCCGCTTGCTGGGAGTAGAGGGACCTGTGAGGCGAGCCAGTTGTGGCGCGTGTGTGATCGTACCGAGCGTGTGTGCACATGTGTGTGTGTGTGTTGTGTGTGTGCACGTGTGTGTGTTGTGTGTGCACATGTGTGTGTGCATGTGCATGTGTGTTGTGTGTGTATGTGTGTGCATATATGCATGTGTGTTGTGTGCGTATATTTGTGTGTGTGCATGCGTGTGTGTGTGCACACATGTGTGTGTTGTGTGTGTCTGTGTATGTGTGTATGCGTGCGCAACTTCGTGTGCCTGTGCACACGTACCTGCCTTGGTGCAAAAGAAGGGAGTCGTGTGATGCTCCATTGATGGTGAGTACCTCCACATTCTCAGCAAGTAGGAAAGATCTTCAGTCTTAACTCATTCTGACTCACAACACCAGATCTTGTCCCGACTACACTCACTGTGCATTTCTTATACAAGCTGTAGAGTTGGCCAGAACCATATATATGCCAGCAGCACACATCAACACGCACAACAGGTAGGCCTTCGTGACCTCATCAATTGTGGTCGTCTCGGCAACCTTTGAGCGACGTATTAGTGCACGGCTAGGATGCGGTACACAGCTAGGGTGTCTACAGTGATGCGGGTCTATTTATATTGGGTGCAATACCCAAGCAACCTAACCAAAACTAAACCCACACCCACACCCACACTCAAACTCACACCCACGTTTACATCCATATCCAAACCCACACCCACACTCGCACACCTTAGCTGCGCCTCCAGCGTGCGTATCTGGCTCGCCACTTGCTCTGTCTGCTGTGCCAGGAGCGTCTCCTCACGCTTGTAGCCACTCTGGGTAGTACAGAAGTGTGTTTTTGTGTAAGTTTGTGTGTGTGTTCGTGAGCTTGTGTGAGTTTTTATGTTTGTGTTTGTGAGTTTGCGTGTGTGTGTGTGTGTGTGTGTTTCTGTGCATGTTTTTGTGCATACGCAGAAGGTGGCACTCCTCCTGCTCCGATGCTTACCTGCAATTTATAGATTGCACCGATCTGATAAAAGGTATTCAGCCGTGGGCTAAGGGACATAAATGTGTGTGTGTCAGCCGTGGGCAAAGGAACATAATTGTGTGTGTGTCAGCCGTGGGCAAAGGGACATGATTGTGTGTGTGTATGTGTGTGTGTCAGCCGTGGGCAAAGGGACATAATTGTGTGTGTATGTGTGTGTGTGTGTGTGTGTGTGTGTCAGCCGTGGGCAAAGGGACAGGATTGGAAATATGAGGGGCAGCGCACAAGTTGACAGCAGTACAAATAGAAGCTTGACACTATTAGAGTGCGTAGCGCGGGCATGCAACACAAGAGCATAACAGAGTGGATGTGCAGCACAAGACCGTGACAAAGTAGCGTGGACATGTGGACACGCAACACAAAAACGTAACAAAGTAGATATGTATGCGAAACAAGACCGTAACAAAGTGGAGCACACATTCATGCATGGGCGAAACACACACACACACACACACACACACACACACACACATGCATGAGCACGAGCAGGATTTGCATGCCTGTGACACCTGAGATACCTGTGATACTTGTCTTGCACACCTGAGCACAAAGGTTTGCATGCCTGTGATACCTGCGATACCTGACTTGCTCACCTGAGCACGAGGATTTGAATGCCTGTGATACCTGGGATACCTGTCTTGCACACCTGAGCACGAAGATTTGCATACCTGTGACACATGCAGGAGCACGAGGATTTGCATACCTGTGATACCTGAGATACCTGTGATACCTATGACACATGCATGAGCACAAGCAGAATTTGCATACCTGTGACGGGTGGGAGTTGCCTTTGCCTCCTTGACCCCCTCGGCTGCTGGTGGCATCCTGTGTGTGTATTTGTGTGTGTGTGTGTGTGTGTGTGTGTGTGTGTGAGAGAGAGAGAGAGAGAGAGAGAGAGAGAGAGAGAGAGAGAGAGAGAGAGAGAGAGAGTGACGACATTGTACACAAGCGGTGAGATGGCCTGGATCATGCAAGTGGCATGCAAGTGGAAATTCGAGTCGTGGCGTCACTCCGTTGACGCTCAGTCATTTTCATTTTTTATGTTAGAAGCTGAAATGTTGGACTTCTAGGTTTTCGCTGGAGTCCTTCACCAATGGGCACAAAATAATCTGGGCCAAGGGCTGAAGTCTTAGGCTGAATAACTTTGTAGCGCAATACAGGAATGAGGAAGGTCTTTAACATGATAACTACGAATCAAGAAAAACCTTCCTGTTTACCAACGGACCCAGCTGAGTGGGTCTGAGTGAGTCAAGAGGCTGGCCTGTTCACACACACACACACACACACACACATACACACACACACCAAATAAATGAGGAACCTGCTGTGCCACATTTCGTACACGCTCCTGCTTGCTGTTAAGAACAAAATTTTCATTTCTTCTTTACTTGGCTTATTTTGAGGCTTTCCTCACTCTCACCGGTCAGGCAACCATCCCAGGTTGAACGCCTTAGCCAGTGCAATCCAAACTGAACTAAGCCTGTTTTAATTAAACCCAGGAAGGGGCGCCTAGGGTTGGCTTCTTGATTGTGCCTGCTTCCTCATTCCACTGGCAGTGGTAGAGGGAAAGTGGTGCAGACATAGTGGTGCTGGTAGAAAGTTACCAGCACTATTAGCTTGATTGGCTTAATTAGCAGGCATTATGACTGTCACCATATGCACTAGGGCTGCATTTTATGATGCTCACAATTTCAGCTAGGCTGGCCGCCACATCACCTACATCTTTCTTGGGCGACACTTAATTCACACAACAGCAGCTCCTCAGACAGACAGGTACTACATGCCCAGAGGTGGATGTTCAAGTTGCTTTCTAAATTGCAGCTAGGCTGGCCGCCACACTTCCTACATCTTTCTTGGGTGACACTTAATTCACACAACAGCAGCCCCTCAGACAGACAGGTACTACATGCCCAGAGGTGGCTGCTCAAGTTGCTCTGTACCCCCCAGCCAGACTGGCCACCACATCGCCTGATTCTCTCACGGCCAACACTTTTTTCACACAACCACACACGACTGCAACCCCCCAAACACACATACCCTGAGGTGGCTGTTCACAACGCTCTCAAACTCTGCCAGGTAGGTCACCGCCTGTTTCATGGCCGGGTTTGCAGGCTTGGCAGCGGAAGCAGAAGGTAAGCTGGCAGGTTGCAGCAGCGTGAACTTCTCCTCCATGAGTTTGAAGATAGACTTGGCGGAAGCAACCTGGTCTCTGTGTGTGTGTTTGCGTGTGTGTGTGTGTGTATGTGTGTGTGACGGTGAGGGGCAATGTAATAACACACTCACAACGTAATATCACACTTGTTGGTGTGTCCTGTTGTTGTACAGGAAGCTGCACTTGCTTCTGTTTTTTATGATGTACTTGCCTCAACCAGCCTTTAATGGCATGCAATTAGAAACAGATACCAGCACCCAACACTTGCTTCATATCACACGCACACACACATACACACACATACACACACAGCACTCACTTTGTCACAGCACCACTGCCAAGCGAGGCCATCCGCTGCAGTGAACCCTGCTGCTGCTCTATTTGCTTGTCCAAGGAAGATACGCGACTGAGCCAAGCATGGACAGCGGCTGAGCTTCCACTGTTGCCACTGCTGGAGGTGTCGGCTTTCTTAGCAGAGGCTTTGAGGGTTGCGATGACCCCTTGCACAGCCCGGCTTGCTGCTCCTCGTGTATCTGGAGTCTCTTGAGCCAGCAGGGCTGAAAGGCGTGCCTGTACGTTGTGCGGATGAGGGGTGTGTGTGTGTCTGTGTGTGTGTGTGTGTGTGTATGTATGTGTGAGAGAGTGAGCGTGTGTATGTGTAGGTGTGTGCACGTGTGTGCATGTGTGTGCGTGTTTGTGTGCGCGTGTGTATGTATTTTTGCGCTTGTGTGTACGAGAGTGTGTGTGTGAATGTGTGTGTGTATATATGTGTGTGTGCGTGTGCGTGTGCGTGTGCTTGTGTGCGTGTGTGTGTGTGTGTGTGTGTGTGTGTGTGTGTGTGTGTGTGTGTGTGTGTGTGTGTGTGTGTTTGTGTGTATGTGAGCTTGTTTATGTGTGTTTGTGAGTGTGTGTGTGTGTGTGTGTGTGTGTGTAAGGTTACAGGCTTCCCAGCTGGAGCACGACCCAGGCGCGTGCTTGCACCCGATCATAGTTAGCCTTCCCTCTCCCTCACCAGCGTGTCTGCGAGGTTCATCGGCCCGCTCGAGTCTCCGAAGGTCAGGAACATAGCCAAGAGTTGCGTCAGTAGGCCCTCGCCGCTCGGAGAAGCGAGGAAATGGGGCGTCGAACAGGCGACCTCGACCGAGAGCTCCAGCGCCCGGCAGTCCAGCAGTGCCTGCAGTTTGTAGTGTAAGCCCACGCGTGTCATTGCAGACCATCCGAGGGAGCACAGCAAAAGCAGGAGGGAAAACCAACTCTCACAGCTTTGTCACTCACAGTTTTGAAGTCCACAGCCTGGCCGTTGCCTCCCTTGTACATGGCTCTGCTCTCCTGACCAGCCTGTGTGTTGTATGATGTAAAGAAGCTTTGAGCAGTGGGAGAAAAGTCCCCAGGGTCAATCAGACATCCTTGTCATGTCAAGTTGGAAGTACAAAAGAGCACACAAGCGAACAACTTGCACACTGAGATTAACACACGTTGGCCAGCCACTGCTTCCACAATCTGCACAAGCTGTCCGCGGTCTTGCTCTCGCGTGCTGCACGCTCCCACTCCTGGAATGGTGCGTCCTGCAATGTGCCTGTGTGAGAGTTCCCCCCTCCATTCCTAGCTCCAGACTGCTGCTTCTCGTGTTGCTGCTGCTTCTGCTGTTGCTGGTGCTGCTCTGGCTTCTTGTTTTTGCCTGCCTTGCCAGCAGCTTCCAGTAGATCGAAGCTGTTTTGCACAAAAGCCATTTTATAAATAATCCACCTATATCTGGCGCAACAGTGTATTCAAAATTTGCTGTTGGGCTCAAATTCGCCGCTCCTCGGGTTTTGAAATATATTATGTTGCTATCTTCTCATAAATTTTATGTTAATCCAACAAGTTTCCTGTCTACCGGTAGGTTGAAACCAGCAAATACTTTACGGATGGGGGGTTCGCGTAATCGTTGCTTTGAGCGAAGACGGCTGGCTGCATTGCAGCCGATCACCACGATCAGATCATGCACTTTTTCCAACCTAGCATGTGTCTACCTCACATCACAATGTTAATTGTAATGCACTGTTAGGTCTCCTTTGTTTTGATGCCTCCACAGCTTAATGTACTTTACAAAGCATCGTGTGCTCTTCCCCAAGTTCAAACTTCAGACTGGTGATGGATTGAATTCGAGCTCTGTACAAACAAACACTCGTTGTCCAACTTTAAAGGCATAAAAAATCCTGCTCAGCAGATAGAGGGCCCTCCAAACGGCTTACTTATTCAATCAAACTAACAGAAAGTGACGCTCACTAGTGATCCTTGTTGCGGTGATATTCTGCAGTCCTTGTGTTGTACTATTATTGATCTGGGTATTGGCACACTCCCCCCTTTCTTCTGTGTCTTTTTGCTACCTTCACTCCCAATTTACAGACATTCGATTGCGCTTAACTTTAAGAGGACCCTTTCCACAATTGATGTTGACAGATTGGCGCGACCTGGTATCTGCAAATTTTCATGTTATCGTCTTCTTTTTTGCGCTTTGAGTAGATTGATAAGGAGATAAGGAAGAGCAAAAGTCGAAATAACGGGTGGTTACCAAATCTATAGCCAGAGGTCCATTGTCACTTGGATGCATGTATGGCACGGAGTACATGATTTCTCATCTATCGGATAACCCTTTTTAGCAACGTTTTTTTAAATTAGACCAGAGGGTCAAAAAGCATTACTTGGATGAACATAAGGGTGGCAGGAATTATGATGCAGGCAGTGATGCTGCCCCTCACAGCGGCCAAGACAAAGATCCAGGTTCTGTGTCCAAGTTTGATGATGCTTATGTGTTCTTGCGTAAATCCCACTTGTATGTATGTGAATGCCAGGACCTTTGCGTGGACGAGCATCTACTACTTGGACGTGATAAAAAGCAGGATGCAGAT
>Ga0307947_1004053_pt1 | contig 11660 bp, 7 predicted proteins | sample OrgLakmetagen232_FD_201840 | JGI IMG/M metagenome (GOLD analysis project Ga0307947, IMG submission 201840) | Saline water microbial communities from Organic Lake, Antarctica - #232 | ecosystem: Environmental > Aquatic > Non-marine Saline and Alkaline > Saline | place: Antarctica: Organic Lake...
GTGTATGTGTGTGTGTGTGTGTGTGTGCGTAAATGTGTGTATGTTGGCCCCTGCTGCCAATGTGCAGCCAGCATAACGCGGACCCTGAACTGCACCTGACAGCATCCTGTGTGTGTATGTGTTTGTGTATGTGTGTGTGTGTGTGTGCGTATATGTGTGTATGTTGGCCCCTGCTGCCAATGTGCAGCCAGCATAACGCGGACCCTGAACTGCACCTGACAGCATCCTGTGTGGTGTGTGTGTGTGTATGTCTCTGTGTGTGTGTGTGTATGTGTGTGTGTACATGTGTATGCATGTGTGTGTGTGCTATTACGTACACGATCAACAAGCGTTGTCCATAGTAAAGCCCAGACCCACAGCCACATTTAGCAGCCACAGCCACAGCCACACCCACACCCACCTTGCCCCTGCATCGCTTGTAAAGTCAACAGGCCCACTGTCAAACCACTGTCCGCACATGCACTGGGATGTCAGGGGGTACTGTGTCTGTGTCTGTGTGTGCGTGTGTGAATGTGCGTGCGTGTGTGTATGTGTGTGTATGCACGTGTGTGTGTGTGTGCGTGTGTGTGTGTGTGCACGTGTGCGTGTATGTGTGTGTGCACGTGCGTGCGTGTATGTGTGTGTGTGTATGTGTGTGTGTGTATGTGCGCACGTGTACCAGGTGTACATGCCCTCGACAGTCACCTGGACATAGCAGGACTACTACAGAGAAGAACAACGGTGATGCAAAGTTACACCGCAAGCTCGTCAGATCGAATCACCGCCACTGCAAAGTACAGGACTTAGCACTTCAATGAAGCTCACTGAATCAGCCAAAACCAGGGTCTAGGGCTTTGGGCCAGAAGGGTTTGAAAAGCTAGGAAGGTTTGGGCCTTTGAAGGGTTCCGGCAGGATCCAGAGGTAAGAATTCGGACCCCCTGACGTGTGCGTGCTGGGCTCAATGCCACATACAATGTATTTAGTATATATGTGAAGCTGCCCAAGACCGTGTATGGGATATCCGTATATCTAAGTTTGTATACGGCATACACACCTTCTACATACATACAAACCTTCTACATAGACACTTCTACATACACACTTCTACATACACACCTTCTACATACATATATCGTATAACTAGGGTTGGCCAGAACCGTATATATACACCATATATGGCCGTATGTATGGCGATTTCCCTGCCAAAAATACCGTATATACACCGTATATATATGGTCCTGGCCAACCCTAAATATAATCCACAATGTACCGTAGATCCTTAATCCCTTTGTGACACCAAAAATTTAAAATTAATTAAACTTTCAAATTTAGTTCGTCAGGGGGTCTGGGGATTATTTTTGAGTTCGAAGGGACTTCGTGAGGGTCCTGTCGGGAATTATTTGTGAATTCAAGAGCCCCCACTGTTGGCCACTGCTGCTGTGCAGGCTGATGGGCAGACCGCCCATTGGCTGCTAGCGGGGTACCTGCGAGTGCTTGCTTGCACGTGTGCTTTCCTCAATCAGAGAGGCAACCCTCTCTTACCCACTTGCCATCTTCACTAATTCTGTGTGAATGCCCTAGAGGAAGGGCCTGAAGGGGCTGTGAGAGGAGGAGGAAACCAGGTTCTTGGAGCTGCATGCATGGGCGCCCCACGGGCCTCGCCCCTTGCCTTTGCCTCTTGCGTCCTCTGCCAGCTCCTGAGCTGCCTTTCCCTCCGAGGGAAGCGGTTGAAGAGCGGTTAAAAAATTTTCAACCGACACCCTGCGGTTGATCGGTAAAAATTCAACCGCATTTCAACTGCGGTTGAAATCAACCGTTTCAGCCGTACTTCAACCGAGGCCTGAATTGTCTGACGTCTGCAGCTTCTCTTGGCCCCTCTGCTGAGCAGCCACAGCCTACACAGCTGTGGACTGGGGCTTGAAGAACAGGCAGGGCCAGGGGGGTTCACACTGGCACGCTGGGACGCTGAGAAGCCATTCTAGAATCACCCTTAAATGAAAATATATCAATTTTCACTTCAAATTGTTCGGAAAGGGCTCAGAGAATTATTAAAAAATTGCGATTGGCCAAATAACTATATAACTTTTGGAGTGATTGAGGATCTACGGTATATACAGATCTCGCCAACCTTACACACGAACACACACACACATACACACACACACACACACACACACACACACACACACACACACACACACACACGTAAACAAAACGCTCGCAAACAGACCCTAGGTTGTTGTGACCAAGAAAAATTGTCGCGAGCCCTAGTACAGATTGACATAAGGATGCATGAATGACAGGCCTGCGCGCGGACGTGGGCGCAGTGAGTGCCGGGTCGCACAAAATATTGACATGTGCTTTCTGCACACGTATTGCGTGGGTGACATTGTTTTGGTTTTAGTGAAGGCCGGGTCACACAAAATCTTGATGGGTCACACAAGATCTCGACACGTGCGTTCTGCACACGTATTTCGTGGATGACATTGTTTTGGTTTTTGTGAGTGCCGGGTCACACAAAATCTTGATGGGTCACACAAGATCTCGACACGCGCTTTCTACGCACGTATTGCGTGGGCGACATTGTTTTGGTTTTAGTGAGTGCCGGGTCACACAAAATCTTGATGGGTCACACAAGATCTCAACACGTGCTTTCTGCGCATGTATTGCGTGGGCGACGTTTTGGTTTTTGTGAGTGCCGGGTCACACAAAATCTTGATGGGTCACACAAGATCTCGACATGTGATTTTTGTGCACGTATTGTGTGGGCGACATTGTTTTGGTTTTAGTGAGTGCCGGGTCACACAAAATCTTGATGGGTCACACAAGATCTCGACACGTGATTTTTGTGCACGTATTGCGTAGGCGACATTGTTTTGGTTTTAGTGAGTGCCGGGTCACACAAAATCTTGATGGGTCACACAAGATCTCGACACGTGCTTTCTGCGCACGTATTGCGTGGGCGACATTGTTTTGGTTTTAGTGAGTGCCGGGTCACACAAAATCTTGATGGGTCACACAAGTTATCGACACGTGATTTTTGTGCACGTATTGTGTGGGCGACATTGTTTTGGTTTTAGTGAGTGCCGGGTCACACAAGATCTCGACACGTGATTATTGTGCACGTATTGCGTGGGCGACATTGTTTAGGTTTTAGTGAGTGCCGGGTCACACAATATCGTGATGGGTAACACAAGATCTCGACACGTGCTTTCTGCGCACGTCTTGCGTGGGCGACTTTGTTTTGATTTTAGTGAGTGCCGGGTCACACAAAATCTTGATGGGTCACACAAGATCTCGACACGTGCTTTCTGCGCACGTATTGCGTGGGCGACATTGTTTTGGTTTTAGTGAGTGCCGGGTCACACAAAATATGATGGGTCACACAAGATTTCGACATGTGCTTTTTGCGCACGTATTGCGTGGGCATCATTGTTTCGATTTTGGGCCGCGACCTGGCGCACATACCACCAAATCCTACGGGCCCTGAGCTCTTTAGTGTCTTTGCAATTCAGATTGAACAAACACAACTAGGACAAACCTGCTGTTGCCGCACTGCCTCTTTCTGTTGTTGCTGGTGCTGGTGCTGGTGCTGCTGCGGCTGGTGCTGCTGGTCGAGCTGGTCACATTGTTGCTGCTGTTGTTGCTGTAGATTCTGCTGGCTGTGCTGGTGCAGGTGCAGGTGCTGGTTAGGCTGCTGGTTACGATGGTCATACTGCTGCTGCTGTTGGTGCTCCAGCGTCTGCTGCTGATTGTGCTGTCGTTCCTCATGCTCCTGCTGCTGCTGCTGCTGCTCCTGCTGCTGATTATGCAGTTGCTGCTGCTGCTGATGGTTGTGCTGCTGCTGTTGCTGATGCTCATGCTGATGATGATGATGATGACTCGTCTGCACCACCGTGTCCCTACCCCCACCCTTTGCTGCCCTCCACTGTGCTGGCAGTATTCCGCCTGGAGAAGGGAGCCTGCGCAGCAGCCAAGATCCCCAACCTGGTGACCTGCTGGCTGTGGCCTGTGTGCATGTATATGTGTTTGTGCTATTTGTGTGTATGTGTGTGTGATTTTGTGTGCTTTTGTTTGTGTGTGTGATATATGTGATATACGGTCGTATTCGGTGTATACATGCGATTCTGGCCAACCCTAGACGTGTGCGTTGTTTGTGCAGTATAAGTATTGTGCAGGTCTGACTCACTTATTGCAAAATGCTCACTTAATATAGATGCGCGCACACACACACCCCACCCCCCACCCATGCACCCCCCCACCCACCCACGCACGAACGTGCGTGCGCGTTGCAGGGCAAAAGGACGATGACAAAGTCAACACTCACCTGCTGTGTGTGTGTGCTCCTTTCTGTACATCTCCCTTGATGCAGTGATGTAAGGTGCTTGACACTGACACCCTCGTCACTTGCCGCCTTTTCACACACCTGTTTGTGTGAAGTGAGTGATCAAGCGGAAGAGGTGTCTAGGTATGTGTGTGTGCGTGTGTGTGTTTTGTGCGTGTGCGTGTATTTGGCGCGTGCGTGTGTGTGCATGTGTGCATGTGTCTGTGTGTGCGTGTCCGTTTGTGCATGTTCGTGTATGCGCGCGTGTGTGTGTGTGTGTGTGTGTGTGTGTGTGTGTGTGTGTGTGCGTGCGCGTGTGCATGTGTGTATGTGTACGCCTCCCACCTCATGAGCTGTTCTGTGTTCCCATGGGGCTGGTACAGCAGCCCGCACTCGAGCTACCGCCACTGCTGCTGCTGCTTCTGCTGCTGCTGCTGCTGCTGACTGTCGCGACGCATCAACTGGTTCTGTCACTCCCGCTCCACATGCTGCTGCTGCTGCTGCTGCTGGTGGTTCTGATGGTGGTGGTGGTGGTGTTGGTGGCGGTGGTGGTGCTGCTACTTTGGCTGACCCTCCATGTAGTGCTGTTGTGTGTGGTGGTGGTTGTGGCGCTGCTGCTGCTACTGCTGCTGGTACTGGTGGTGGTGATGCTGCTGCTGCTGTTGCTGCTGCTGCTGCTGCTGCTGCTGCCTGAGAAGGTGTCAAGATGGGGCCGAGCAAAGCCAGCATGTCAGCGTAAGCAGCTTTGGGTGCGCCTGCACAGGGACGTGTGCATCGTTTGTGTGTGTACTGTGGTGTGTGTGTTTTTGTGCGTGTGTGTTTGTGTTGTGTGTACTGTGGTGTGTGTGTGTGTGTGTTTGCTCTCGAAAAGCCAACATCAGCTTACACGTGTGTATGTGTGTGTAAATGTGGACGTGTGTGTGTGCACATATATCGTCCACTCAAGCGTCACACTCACGCACCACGCCAATCAATCCTGGTTAGGGTTGGCCATAACCGTAATATGACTGTTTAATTAGTGATTTCCTTGCCCAAAATTACCGTACATTCACCGTTTATATATGTAATATGTATATTTACTGGTTCTGGCCAACCCTATATGTACACTATATACATATCTATGGTTCTGGCCAGCCCTAATCTGATGCACTCTTCGACCCATAAAATGGAAAAGGCTGCATACGGTTTGTGTTAAGGTGAAAAAAGGTTAACCTAGTTTACCTATACCTAAAAATGCAGCAAACCCCCCCTGGTGCATTCTCTGACTCATTTAATGAGAAAGACCGCATGCTGTTTGTGTTAAGGTGAAACATGGTTACCTTCGGGCCAATGTCTCCTTTTCCTTAATTGATGCAGGGAGTGTTTTGCTGCCTGCGTAGTTGTTCTCTTCTTTCTAAAAAGGGTTACCTACCTAAAAATGCAGCAAACACCCCCTGGTGCATTCTCTGACTCATTTAATGAAAAAGACCGCATGCTGTTTGATTTATCCTGAAACATGGTTACCTATACCTGTAAAGGCAGCAAACATCCCCTGGTGCATTCTCTGACCCATTTAATGAGAAAGACCGCATGCTGTTTGATTTATCCTGAAACATGGTTACCTATACCTGAAAAGGCAGCAAACACCACACACCGCGGGCCCTGAGCTGCTAGGGCACGCTCCACCTAAGAAGCAGTCACAAGGAGTGTGGAGTGTGGAGATTTGCTGAGCTGCTAGGGTCCCTTCCACGGAAAGGAATTGGTCACAAGGGGTACAGGAATCTGCTAGGGCAAGCTCTATTGAAGGGACGGACATAAGGGTGTGTGTAATAAGTTGCCAATGAGTGTCCATGGGGTGCGGAATAGGGACGGACACGAGGAGTGTGGGACATTGCTAGGGCACGTTCCAGTTGAAGAAAAATTACAAGGGGGTTGTGGTGGATTGTCGAGGGTCAGGGGTATGTTCAGGGTTGGCCATAACTATATATGTCCAGTGTATACACGGTATTTTTGGCAGGAAAACCACCAAATTATGTCCAGTGTATACACGGTATTTTTGGCAGGGAAACCACCAAATATATACGGTTATATACGGTGTATAACCGTGTATATATACGATTCTGGCCAAGCCTAGGTATATTGCAAGGGGGCAGAGTTGTGACAGGTTTAAAAGTCTGACCTTCAGACATACAGCTGCTCATTCTATTACGCGGAAAAATGGATGCAGTGTGAAATGCTATTAATGACTGAAAAAATGGATGCAGTGTGAAATGCAATTATGACTGGAAAAATGGATACAGTGTGAAATGCAATTAATGACTGAAAAATGGATGCAGTGTGAAATGCAATTAATGACTGGAAAAAAATGGATGCAGTGTGAAATGCAATTAATGACTGAAAAAATGGATGCAGTGTGAATGCAATCAATGACTGAATTAATGGATGCAGTGTGAAATGCAATTAATGACTGAAAAAATGGATGCAGTGTGAAATGCAATTAATGACTGAAAAATAATGGATGCAGTGTGAAAAGCAATTATGACTGAAAAAATGGATACAGTGTGAAATGCAATTAAATGACTGAAAAATGGATGCAGTGTGAAATGCAATTAATGACTGGAAAAATGGATGCAGTGTGAAATGCAATTAATGACAGAAAAAAAATGGATGCAGTGTGAAATGCAATTAATGACTGAAAAAATGGATGCAGTGTGAAATGCAATTAATGACTGGGTCGTTTGGCTCCGGTTATTTACTAAACATGCCAAACTCCTAAAAGAAATGGATGCAGTGTGAAATGCAATTAATGACTGCGTCGATTAGCTCCGGTTATTTACTAAGAATGCCAAACTTTAAAAAAAATTCCATAAGCACGCTTTAAAGTGTGGTTGGGGGTTCTGGCTGGTCAGGTCATACAGCCAGTGCTCTGTGGTTGGGGGCCTTGGCTGGTCAGATCAGACAGCCAGTGCTCTGTGGTTGGGGGCTCTGGCTGGTCAGATCAGACAGCCAGTGCTCTGTGGTTGGCGGTCCAGGCTGGTCAGATCTGGGTGCTTGTAAAGTTCAAGGCTCACACCCCAGCCAATTAACTACGTACGCGTAAGGTGTTGCTTTTAAGCACCACTGCTTTGAGCACGGCAGCACTGATCTACAGAAGTATCGCTTCTGGGTAGGGATGGCCAGAACCATATATATACGGTGTATATACGGTATGTTTGGCAGGGCGACCACCAAATATACGGTCCTATACCGATGCCACACCGATCATATATATGATTTTGGCCAACCCTAGATACTTGTCAAAAATTCTTCGCCATAACACTGTTCACACACCAATTGGGTTGGCCAGAATTGTATACATGCACCGTATATGACCGTAAGTTTGGTGGTTTCCCTGCCAACAATACAGGATGTCTTTGGCCAACCCTACACACCGACCATTTGTGTATGGCTCCTGCAAATCTCACGAATGCACGTTCGTTCTCATGAGCGTGAAGCAGTGCTTCCGTTTCCTCCAATCACGAGGCAGCACAACGACGAGCGGTAAGAGGGCTAAAACGCACGAGGCGCATGTTGGGTGTGCATGCTGCGCGAGGCAGGGTGCACTGGCTAATCGCCTTCCGTGGGTGGACAGCATGTGAAGCAGTCAATGTGTATAGAGAGCCGTGTTGCAGGCAGATTGGTAGACATGTGTAGCATCTGTGGTCAGGCAGTGTGCAGCATGTGAAGGAATCTAGTGCATGCAGAGGTGTCTAGCAGGCAGGGGTGTGGAGATGTGTAGCATCTGTGGTGGGCAGCATGAGAAGCAGTGAATGGAAATGCAGAGATGTGCAGCAGGCAGGGGTTGGAGATGTGTAGCATCTGTGGTGGGCAGTATGCGAAGCAGTCAGTGGAAATGCAGAGGCGTGTAGCAGGCAGGGAATGGAAAGATGTGTAGTATCTGTGGTGGGCAGTATGTGAAGCAGTGAATGGAAATGCAGAGATGTCTAGCAGGCAGGGAATGGAAAGATGAAAGATGTGTAGTATCTGTGGTGGGCAGTATGTGAAGCAGTGAATGGAAATGCAGAGGTGTCTAGCAGGCAGGGGTGTGGAGATGTGTAGCATCCGTGGTGAGCAGCATGTGAAGCAGTGAATGGAAATGCAGAAATGTGCAGCAGGCAGGACATGTAGAGCTGTGTGGCATCTGTGGTGGGCAGCATGCGAAGCAGTAAATGGAAATGCAGAGATGTGTAGCAGGCAGGGAATGGAAAGATGTGTAGTATCTGTGGTGGGCAGTATGTGAAGCAGTAAATGGAAATGCAGAGATGTGCAGCAGGCAGGGAATGGAAAGATGTGTAGTGTCTGTGGTGGGCAGCATGTGAAGTAGTCAATGGAAATGCAGAGATGTGCAGCAGGCAGGGAATGGAAAGATGTGTAGTATCTGTGGTGGGCAGTATGTGAAGCAGTGAATGGAAATGCAGAGACGTGTAGCAGGCAGGGAATGGAAAGATGTGTAGTATCTGTGGTGGGCAGTATGTGAAGCAGTAAATGGAAATGCAGAGATGTGCAGCAGGCAGGACATGTAGAGCTTTGTGGCATCCGCGAGTACAAGTTTTATCAAACAAAATTCTATAGAATTTTCCGTGGTGGGCAGCATGTGAAGCAGTCGATGGAAATGCAGAGATGAGTAGCAGGCACAGGACGTAAAGTTATGTGTAGCAGGCGTGCGGTGCAGAGATGAGTAGGAGGCACAGGACGTGAAGTATGGGTAGCAGGCGTGCGGTGCAGAGATGAGTAGGAGGCACAGGACATGAAGTATGGGTAGCAGGCTTGCGGTGCAGAGGTGAGTAGGAGGCACAGGACGTAAAGTATGGGTAGCAGGCGTGCGGTGCAGAGATGAGTAGCAGGCACATGACGTGAAGTATGGGTAGCAGGCGTGCGGTGCAAGATGAGTAGCAGGCACAAGATGTGAAGTATGGGTAGCAGGCGTGCGGTGCAGAGATGAGTAGCTGGCACAAGATGTGAAGTATGGGTAGCAGGCGTGCGGTGCAGAGATGAGTAGGAGGCACAGGACGTGAAGTGCGTGTAGCAGGCGTGCGTGAAGTTACGTGTAGCAGGCGTGTGGTGCAGAGAGGAGTAGCAGGCATAGGGTGGAAAGTGCAGACTGGGTGCCCAAGCACTGCATTCATGCGATGCGAGGGCAGCTTTATGTTGTTCGTGATTGTATCAGTAGCCGCTCACATGTTGCGTGGATGCGTTTGTGTGTATGTGTGTGTGTGTGTGTGCATGTGTGTGTGTGTGAGAGCATGTGTGTGTGTGTGTGCTTTTGTGAGTGTGCCCTCATAATGCACATTGCAGCTTACCTCTCCCAGTATGCTGCGTGCATTTGCAGCAGACCACATGGGCACCCACATTGAAGTTGCGACAGGATGGTACAACGCACAGTCCCATCCCATGCTGTTAATGAGCTGCGTGTGTGTATGTGTACTGCTTTATATGTACGTATACGTGTTTGCATGTGTGTGTGTCATGTGTCAGTGTGTGTGTGTGTGTGTGAGAGTGTGTGTGTATGTGTGTGTGTATGTGTGTGTGTGTGTCTGCGTGTGTCTGTGTATGTGTCTGTGTGTGTCTGTGAGTATGTCTGTGTGTGTGTGTCTGTGTGTATGTCTGTGTGTGTGTGAGAGAGTGTGTGTGTGCGTGTTTGTGTGTGCGTGAGTGTGTGTGTGTGAGAGTGTGTGCGTGAGTGTGTGTGTGTGTGTGTGAGTGTGTGTGTGTATGTGTGTGTGTGTGAGTGTGTGTGTGTGTGCTCGTGTATACGTGTGTGCACGTGTGTGTGTGTGTGTGTGTGCGCGTGTATACGTGTGTGTGTGTGTGTGTGTGTGTGTGTGTGTGCGCGTGTGTGCGTGTGTGTGCATGTGCTCGTGTATACGAGTGTGTGTGTGTATGTGTGTGTGCTCGTGTATATATGTGTGTGTGTGTGTGTGTGTGTGTGTGTGTGTGTGTGTGTGTGTGTGTGCACGTGTGCTTACCTTTGCATACTGATTTCTCAGCACATTATATGGTGCAAACATCCATGCCATGAGAACGACAAGTGGCTTGGGACCTCCTCCGCTGTGTTGTTCGCAATAATGCCACTCCAGCATGGTATATTCGATTTCGTGTACTAAAATATTTCTAGACCTCAGCAGCAACAAAAAAAATGAGAACGTTCAAATTTCTGACTAGCAAAAAATTGAAATAGCTCTTGGCTCTCGCTTTCCATTTCCAATATTTGATTACCAATAGCAAATCCGAAACCTAACGTGCTGCCTTTCGGTCAACGCACCCCCACTGTGGACTTAATGGGCAATTGCATAGCTCCACAGGCCATTCCAGGGGGGGAAGAGGGCAGTAAACAAGGCCCGTTAAACGCCTTAGCGGGCCTCAGCAACGCAGAGCTGGTGGGGCTGCTGAGGGATGATGCCCCCTTGCCGGTCCTGCAGCACTTGAAAGATAAAACCGCGAAATCCAATGATGACTGTGCAGCCGCACGCTTTCACCTGATCCAGGACTTGGACATTCTGGAACCCCTCGCACCTGTGAGTTGCCATTCAGTTGACGCATGCAAGCAGTGACATTTGAGTGCTGTATTTCTTCCTTTGCCTGCAAGCACATACATTAAAGAAGGATGGGAGCTAAATGCTATATCAACACCCTATATACAAGGCCACCTTGCACGCGCTAACAGCAACTGTTTGGTACGCACACCTAATTAAAGTGCGTGAAATTGAGTAAGGCACGCACCATCTGCTCCGGCGTGAAAACACAAATTTATACGCACATTCACCCCCACCGCCACACCCCATACACTCCCCCCCCCACAACATTTGCAGCTGCTTGGCCCTGCTCAACGCCCCGCCACGCGTGCAGCAGCGGCTCAGCTCTTCTGCAACCTGTCTTACTCGTGCCTCGAGTCACTTGAGCCTGCGCAGAGGCTGGCGCGCGCACTAGAGGGGGGTGCAGCCTTAAGTGAGGGCCTGCTCAGTCTCCTCCTGGGTGACAGTGTGCGAAACGGGCCCCTCTTAGCATGCCAGGTGCGATGGACACCAATGAAGGGTGTGGAATGGACACCAATGAAGGGTGTGGAATGGACACGAATGTAGGGTGTGGAATGGACACCAATGAAGGGTGATGGACACGAATGAAGGGTGTGGAATGGACACGAATGAAGGGTGTGGAATGGACGCGAATGAAGGGTGATGGACACAAATGAAGGGTGTGGAATGGACACAAATGAAGGGTGTAGAATGGACACGAATGAAGGGCGTGGAATGGACACAAATGTAGGGTGTGGAATGGACACGAATGAAGGGTGTGGAATGGACACGAATGAAGGGTGTGGAATGGACACCAATGTAGGGTG
>Ga0307947_1004054_pt1 | contig 11656 bp, 17 predicted proteins | sample OrgLakmetagen232_FD_201840 | JGI IMG/M metagenome (GOLD analysis project Ga0307947, IMG submission 201840) | Saline water microbial communities from Organic Lake, Antarctica - #232 | ecosystem: Environmental > Aquatic > Non-marine Saline and Alkaline > Saline | place: Antarctica: Organic Lake...
ACGCACGCACTCACGCACACACACACACACACACACACACACACACACGCATCACCACGCACCTGTGCCAGGCCGCAGCCATCAGCAAAGTTGCTGAGCTCCACCCCCCACTGGAACACGTCATCTCCCTCACTGTCCACAAACATTTCCAGGCTCTGCTGCTTATAGATGTCCAGCAGCTCCTTAGACAGCATCAGGAACGCACACTTGCTGTCCTCAAAAATCTGCTGCTTCTGCGCCGCTGCCTGCGGAGGGAATGTCGAATGTACAGGCACAGGTGTAGTTGTGGATGCACGTGATAGGGAAGCAATGCAGGATTGTGCAATGGCTGTGGTGTAGTTGTGGATGCAGGTGAAAGGGAGGAAATGCAAGATTGCGCAATGGCTGTGTGGTGTAGTTGTGGATGCAGGTGAAAGGGATGTGATGCAGGACCGTGCAATGGCTGTTGATGTATTTGTGGATGCAGGTGAAAGAGAAGTAATGCAGGATTGCGCAATGGCTGTCTGGTGTAATTGTGAATGCAGGTGATAGGGAGGCAATGTAGAATTGCACAATGGCTGTATGATGCAATTGTGAATGCAGGTGATAGGAAAGCAATGTTGGACCACGCAATGGCTGTGCAAAATGCCTCTCAATGCAGGGATGCTGCGCACAGGGGATACAGACACAGCTGTGGATAATAATACCATTGCCATGCAAGAGAGGAACAAGCCACAGGTGCGTAAATCGTGCATAAATTGTGCGTAAATTACGCGTGTGCTTGCGTCCAATGGCTTCAGGCAAAGAAACGGGCAGACACAGCTGTTTAATGGATGTGCCCATATGTGAGAGTGTTTGCTGGGACATTCAAAGAGGAAGACTTGAGGAATATACACGAGAGGCGTGGTATTGAGAAGGCACAGATTTGAGAGCATGTGCGCATGTGCGCAAAGCTCTGCCACAACTACAAGAACAGAGCACATACACAAAACTCTGCCATAAGTATACAAAACAGTTAAGGGGAAATCGACTGGACTAGAGGGAAAGCAGCAAAGCCCTCATATTATGCCATGAGTAGAAAGCTGTACCAGCACCCATATCAGGTGAAAAAAGTGCTAGCCTGTATCACCAAGGGATACCACACATACATTACCTACAGGTGAAAAAAGTGCTAGCCTATATCACCCATAACAGGTGAAAAAAGTGCTAGCATGTACCACCAATTGACCACAACTACATCACCTAAGAAAGGAACTGTGCATCATTCCTATTCTGCGTCTGACAGGGTGCATAAAAAGATGTGGCACACACAACACACGCAACAAAAAAGGAACTGTGCATTATTCATATCCTGCGTCTGACAGGGTGCATCATAATATGTAGCACACACAACACGCAACAAAAAGGAACTGTGCATTATTCATCTTCTGCGTCTGACAGGGTGCATCAAAAGATGTAGCACACACAACACACGCCACAAAAAAGGAACTGTTGCACGGTAGTGCTGAAACTGAAGGAAGTACCTTTTCTGAAGAGATTCCTGCTGGCCCTGTTTGCTTCTCCTGCTCCTCCCGCTCGTGCTCGTGCTTCTCCCATCGCCCCTGGCGTTTCCCGCACTCAATGATCAGAGCCCTATCCTCCTGCACAAAGGAAAGGCAATGCAAACTATTAGTAAGGAGGGTACCTACAGACAACCCCCCACGTGTCAAGTTTAAAATGCAAAGTGGCATTTGGGGACCCGTCCCGTAGTAGCAAAAGCTTCTTCCCGCTCCCCTCACACGGAAAGTCCAAGGCTTTTCCTTTCAGTACAGCCATGCATACAATCCGCCTGTCTGCTCCAGCACTGGCCCTTACTTAGGACTTAGAGATCCTAAGTTAGGGAATACAAGGATCCCTGAATTGGACTCATTTGCAGAGATCCTAAGTTCGGGAGTGCAAGCTCAATCAGACATCCTTGCTGTAAGACTAGGAACCTCCATTGCATTCCAAACTGAGGACGACGAGCCCGACATCAATCAACACTGCAGCAACAAGCGACCCCCCCACCCTCACTCAAATAGTCACACCTGGTCACTTTCGCTTCCCCCGTCATCGTAGTCCTGCTCACTGCCCCCCTCCACCTCTTCCTCTTCCTCCTCCTCCTCCTCCTCCTCCTCTTCCTCCTCCTCTCCATCTGTGGACATCGCAGAGCCACCGCCCCTGCTGCTTCCGGCCCTCTTATTGCCTCCTCCAGACGGGGCCCAATCCATGGCTTCCCCGCTCTTAGGGCACGTGTCTGCTGCTTTGCTGAAGAAGTCAGTCAGGGGGGGCACAGCCTCACTGTGTCCTATCAGCTCAAGCACCTGTCCAACGGTGCATGCAGAATGTGTGGCAAGAGGCATGCATGTGTCGGTGCTACAGAGCTCATGCAAGCGTGTTGTTTGAGCAGGTATGCTTCAGGCATGTGGTCATGTCAGCATCCAGGTGTTACATGAGAAAGCATAGCTCAAAACCCTAGTTCAAGATCACAGCAGGCGGAAGTTGATATACAGGGAGATGAAGGCACCTCAACCTACGAGGGCGCACCTTCACCAGGACCGTCAACAGAGGTGCTTTATCGCTAAAACATCTTTCTGACAAGGCCTCAAGCCGGGTTTGCCAAGGCTTGTCTGAAGAGGCCGAAGACTCAGAAAGCAAGGCACACGAGTTGGGATAGCTGGGGTCACATGCGGAGGCAAACACAAGGGTTGAGGGGCAAAGCATAGCAGGCTTCAGGAAAAAAGCTTCATTCTTTCACCTACCTTTCCCTGTCCAGGATCATGACAGACACCCGCAGACCACACTGCAGCGAGATGTGCACAGTATCATCCTCCGCCTTAATGGCAGAAACTTTTCCTGGTTTGGCCTGCACAAAATCGCGCAATATCCTCACATCTCGCTCCATTTTATATTTTATTTATTGATGATTGATGATCAATAACAATTGCAGTTTCTGCGGTGGGAAAAATCCTGGGCGATGGGAGAAATGACCTGACACAAAGAACTTTCCTGGCCAGCCAGTTCCTAGCCAGTAAGATACGAGAGTGCTGTTCTCTTTAAGCTGTCGTATTGAATTCTTCAGCGGAATTCCTGTCAATTATAGCCAGCCAGCCTCAATAAAGGGAAAAAGGCAGCATTCGTAGGGCTTTTTAGGGGGGCACTAGTATGATTGAAAGCACGAACGACGCTGCCTGTATACACACGTATGTAGTGCGTGAATTTGAGACCAGCACTGATCTATCAGGCTCATGAGCCACAAAACACAAGCTTGCATTCATATTATTGCTCCGTCTGGGACACTAATTCCTGCTATTTACCGCACTTACCTTAGCGCAAAATATGTAGTAGGAAAAATAGGGCGTCAGGAACATTAACACTGATCATATTCAGTAGCGAGGAATTACATATATTAGAAAATTCATATTGTGTAACGGGCTGGATATATGATTTTTTAACATGGCATCGTCGGAATACCCTGTTAGCGACGTTTTATATAGGGCGCTTGTTAGGCAGGTGCCAGCAACTATCACTAGCCCCTCAATAATGCTGATTCCGTATGCATTACAACTGCAAGCAAACTTCTACAGTATCCACATAATGAGGATCATCAAGGGGTTAAATCAGGGGGTTTATGTGCAAAGGCATCCATATCTGAATACTTGGCTGCATCACTCGATCGACTGCGATTTCTTTTGCCTTATTACATAGAGTGTGTCTTTTCTTGACAAGTATAGAGTGCTTCACTGAACATGGTCTTTTAATGTTTTTGTGTTTTCGAATAGTCAGTCCTATATCTGGAGGATCTCTCTCTAAGGTTCGTTGGTGTGCTCTTTGGTTGCTTGATTGGAGGGGGTGCGCACGTGCCCACTACTCTGATCAACACCATTACTTAAAAAAACACCTGTACAGGACTGCCAAGTTTATAATGCTATTCTTTCACCATCTAGATGACACCCTAGTCTTGTGTTTTGGCAATACTTGAGCTGCAAATAAACAACAGTGAGTGCCTTGGATTGCGTGCCTCATTTTTCCGAGGTTGTTCAAGTCTGGCTGTGATTTCATGGGGATCCACGTGGTTATTATAGTAGTAGAGGAGATGGATTGGGCATTAAGAAAATGATGTATACATATGAGACATATTTGAAGCCTTGTGCTGTGTGGTTTGAAAGTCGCCACGCATCTGGAAGTGCTCAGAGAAGAACCGTACCACCTCCAGCAGATTCCGTCTGTGCCTTCTTTAAGAAATGAAAAAAGAAAAAAGAAAAAACTACGCAGGCAGTGAAAACCACTCCCCACATTAATTAAGGAAAAGGAGCCACTTTGGTACCGAGTACTGTAAAGCTCCTCCACCGCAAGACGGAAAGGAAAAATAACGGGGATCAAGAGGGTTGCAGGCTTGGCCTGAAACTGGCTCCTAATGAGAGTTGATAATTGTACTGGAAAGGGCACGTCAGGTATGGACAAGTTTAGCAGTAAAGTTCACAGAGTGCACATGGAGCTTGGAGGCAAGCTTCTCGACTCTTTGAGAATCGAGACCCAGTTCCTTGAAAGGCTTCAGAGTGTGAGTGATGTAGATGGTGCCACCCACACCCAAAAGGATGATGTGGAGAGTAACGGAGGCTCCTTGGAGAATGTTGCAGAGGTCTTTGTGCTGTTCCTTTGCAGCGTTCAGCTGGTTCTGGTGTCTGGTGTCCTCACAATACTTGATCTCGACGAGGTGAATGTCACGCCGAGTGTTGTTGAGGTCTTTAGGCCTTCTTACTGCTGCTTGCGCTGTCCACTTCTGAACAGGAAATGGTCGCTACGTATCTTCAATAGAGCCTCCTGTAACTTGAATCTAGTTTCATCGTGACATTTTATACTTGTAATTATCTAATTTTGTGTGTTTCTAGCCCAAGAGCATTTGCTGCATGCTCTCTATTTGGAGACATAACAGGCAGTTATTAGTCGGTACTACCAAAAAATCTCAACACAAAATTTGCTTTGAAGCGGTTCTGTGTGGAGTTTGAAAGCGTGGCAAATTTGGAGGAATGAATAACTGTGTAATTCCAAAATTATAACCTATGTCCTCCAATCATCAGGTGTAGTGCCCCCTTTACGTGTTCATATTTCTGCAACAATGCATGATCTTTAAGTGTAATACCAGATCTGAGAAGGCGATTGAGCTCTAGATGTGCGAGGAACAAGTTGAGTGCTCTGCTCTGAAAGAAATGGAAAACAAATGAAGCAGGCTGACTCAACGTTGCGTTAACATAGCAAAACAGGTTGGGTCACCAAAGCATCATTCGTAAAAGGAACTAACATTCGCTACAGACCTGGAGTTCTTGGAAAAATGAAGGACATGGGTTTTTTTGTGGTACAGTGTTGAGCCAGAAATGCAATTACCGGTAGTTGCAAATGCATTTGCGCCGTGATCACTCTCTTTTCTGCCGCCCCGTTACATAAGACGCCCTCAATACAGTTAATCTTCCATTCACACACAACTAATAAATCGGTTTTACCACTTCAAGCTCCTGTGTTTTGGATTAGCGCAAAACATGCTCGTGCACGTCTAGTCAACTATGCAAGACGCAATCCGAGTCCCATGCGCCCCTGGCTCCCGCTTGGACTTTAACTGGGGGCATGGCAATGAGCTGAACCTTTTGGAAATACAAAATCCTGAAGGAGGCGTGCGTGAAGGGAACGGGGGTGCAGAGCCGCACGCGTCCTCAGTAACATGGTGAGTGCAGCTTTGCGTCGAGAACCTGGCATGCCCTGCCCCTGCATCCTTGTCTTACATGTCAACACTCATCAAGCACAATGATCACATTCAAAGTGCTGCAAATAAATAGGCTCCCATTCCAACGAACATTTGCTGCCCATCCAGGAACGCCCCCTCCTCGTCGCACCGCTCCCTAGCCATCGCCGTGACTCCCCTACAAAATGAGCTATACCGATCTGCAATGGCGGGTGCGGAAAAGGAAGAGAGAAAGTTTGTTCCAACTGACATAAACACACACATTTGCGCGCGCACACACACACACACACACACACACACACACAAACACACACACACACACACACACACACACACGCACACGCACACGCACACGCGCACGCACACGTGCACGCGCACACGCACGCGCACGCGCACACACACACACACACACACACACACACACACACACACACACACACACACACACACACACACACACACACACACACACACACACAAACACAAATGCAACTGACGCACATGCATGTAGAGGATCAGCGTACACACACACACACACACACACACACACACACGCTTATACACACACACATACACACACACACACACACACATGCACAAATGCATCTGACGCACATGTACGTAGAGGATCAGGGTGGAAACTCTGCTGCTCTTGTGACTTATTGCAAGGGCGTTCGCGAGCAACTCACAAAGGAAAGGTGCGCACAAGTGCCCGCAAGAGATCCTTTAACGCAAAACACCTCATTTTTTAGTTGCTGTGCAACAGAACGTCAGGTGCAGCGACATTTGACATAGAGACAAGTGCGTGCATCTGCTTGCAAATCCATTGCTTCTGCAATTCCATCGCTTCCAAAGCAAGCGAGACAGCACACCTGCTCCTTTTTTTCATTCCTGGTGACATGCAACAACAACAACAACAACAACAACAACAACAACAACAACCTCAACAACAGGGATAGTGACACAGAAAGCAGCGCAGACACCGTGGCTTTGGAAGCTGCCTTGTGGGGCCTGCTTGAGCTGATGTGTGTGGGAGCAGCACGCTCCGAAGGCTACATCGCTGAGGTCAGGGCTATACAGAAAGCTATGCGGTATCTCGGTCTGCGTATCTTGGTTTGCTTTGCAATTTCGATGCAAGGGTGGTTGCAATGCCTTGTGGGGCCTGCTTGAGCTGATGTGTGTGGGAGCAGCACGCTCCGAAGGCTACATCCCTGAGGTCAGGGCTACACTGCAGGCTATGCTGTAATGAAACGATACCTAAAGGCATACAATTCCTAATCTCAATTTTCGAGTTTGCCGTTCACAACGCGCTGCTTCCTTGTATCTTGGTCTGCGTTTCTGGGTCTGCTTCGCAATTTTGATGCCAGGGGTGGGTGCAATGCCTTGTGAAGCCTGCCTGGCCTGATGTGTGTGGGAGAAGCACGCTCAGAAAGCAGCACGCTCAGAAGGCTGTGGTTTCGAGGCGGTTGAACCCTTTTGCAATGGTCCATGATGTGTGTGTTTCGCTTTGGACTGTGACGATACATTATTCACACATATATTACTCACACATTTGTGTTTCACTTTGGGCTGTGATGATACATTATTCACACATATATTATGTCACACAAAGCATTTGGGCCTTTCACACAAATAAACCACAGGGCATCTACACAACAAGATTGAGGTGCCGTTTCGATGGCAGCCTTAGGCGGAGAGAATTTTGTACAGTGCCGTAGGATATGTCAAAATTTGTTTAAGGTTGTTCCAATTATGTCTAGGGTTTTGTACATTGCCGCAGGAAATTTCCATTTATGGCTAGGGTTGTTCCAATTATGGCTAGGGTTTTGTACATTGCCGCAGGAAAATTCCAATTGTGTCTAGGGTTGGCCAGAACCCAATATATATACGGTGAAATTACGGTATATTTGTCAGGGAAGTCACCAAATATACGGTCATATACGGCGTACATATATTATATATACGGTTCTGGCCAATCCTAAATTATGTCGTGTGAAGTATTGCTCATTCGGTGCGTATGACCACGGTTGTGACCAACCCCACGCGCAGTGCACCTGGTTCGGCCACCATAGACGGCAGGCTCAAAATAAACTGCCCTGTTTTGAGTGCCCTTGCCTCAACAGTTAAAACTGTGCACTCTGGAAACCGCAGGACCTTGCAGCCTGGCTGTCCCATAGACTGTAGGCTCAAAATTAACTACCCTGTTTTGAGTGCCCTTGCCTCAAAAGTTAAATTGTGCACTCTGGAAACCGCATGACCTTGCAGCCTGGCTGTCCCATAGACTGCAGGCTCAAATCAAACTGCCCTGTTTTGAATCCTTACCTCAACAGTTAAACTGTGCACTCTGGAAACCGCAGGACCTTGCAGCCTGGCTGTCTTATACTTATAGACTGGAGGCTCAAAATTAACTGCCCTGTTATGAGTGCCCTTGCCTCAACAGTTAAAACCGTGCACTCTGGAAACCGCAGGACCTTGCAGCCTGGCTGTCTGAGCATTCCCCCGCACTAGACGCCCTCACCCCTCCCCTACCACCCACAACCTCCTCCTCATCCTCTCAGCAGCAGCAGCAGCAGCTGTACGAGCAGGGTGAGAGGCCTTTCCCTTTATTGCACATCTGTAGGGTTGGCCGGAACCATATGTATATGTATACAAGGTATATACGTTGTTTTTGGCGGGGAAATCGATGAATATACGGTCCTATACGTGTATTTTTACGGTTTGGGCCAAACCTGCACAACGGGCTAGTGCTCACTCCCTTTCTCGCTCATATTTCTCGGTGCAAGTATTTGACTCCAACAACGCATCGTACGGTGCTGAGTACTTTATCTGGCGAACCCTCCTCATTTTGCAAGCTGTACGGGCAGGGTCTCTTCACCCTCTCACTGAACAGTGTGTCTTGTTCATTGCACTGCCGTGTCCTGTTTAACCCATTCACACTTTGTTGCTTAATGTCTCTTCACCCTCTCACTGAACAGTGCGTCTTGTTCATTGCACTGCCGTGTCCTGTTTAACCCACTCACACTTTGTTGCTTAATGTCTCTTCACCCTCTCACTGAACAGTGTGTCTTTTTCATTGCACTGCCGTGTCCTGTTTAACCCACTCACACTTTGTTGTTTTATGTGTCTTCACCCTCTCACTGAACAGTGCGTCTTGTTCATTGCACTGCCGTGTCCTGTTTACCCGTCTTACACTGTTGTTTTATGCATCTTTTGCCGTTGCCATTATTATGCTCTGTTAGCAGCCACGTACAGTTCAATAGGCCTAGTCCTCATTGCACTGCCGTGTCCTGTTTACCCCACTTACACTTTATTGTTTAGTGCATCTTGTCGTGGCCGTTATGCTCTGTTAGCAGCCATGTACAGTTAGTTCAATAGGCCTAGTCCTCAAAGCGCCCTTTTTGCGCTACTCCAGTTCTAGTCCTTTCCTGAAGTCGGCCGTGCATCCTTGGAACATGCACAAGTTCTAACAGAAACACTGTCTCCCAAGCGTGCATGCACACACACACACACACTTTTGGCCAAGCATGCCAGTGCAATGGAGTACAGTTGCTTCCACCCTCACTGTTTTGTCGTGCGACAGGTCTGGCAGAGGAGGGGCGCCGCCACAGAGGCCTGTCTGAGCGCCTCGCCCATTTGCTGGACAGCGGGCGGCCGGACGAACAGGAGGACTACTGGTGGGTAGTGAGAGGAGTACAGAAGGAAGAGTATGTATATACTTGCGTGCAATGTGGTGGTGGTGTGCGTGTGGATGGGTGTCGTTTGCGATGCTGGCACCAGCACAGAGGCCTGTCTGAGCGCCTCGCCCATTTGCTGCACAGCGGGCGGCCGGACGAAACAGGAGGACTACTGGTGGGTAGTGAGTGAAATAGAGAGGAAGAGTATGTATATACTCGCGTGCAATGTGGTGGTGGTGCGCGTGTGGATGGGTGTCGTTTGCCATGCTGGCACCGGCACAGAGGCCTGTCTGAGCGCCTCGCCCATTTGCTGCACAGCGGGCGGCCGGACGAACAGGAGTACTACTGGTGAGTAGTGAGAGGAGTAGAGAAGGAAGAGTGTATATATACTCGCGTGCAATGTGGTGGTGGTGCGCGTGTGGATGGGTGTCGTTTGCCATGCTGGCGCTGCACAGAGGACTGTCTGAGCGCCTCGCCCATTTGCTGCACAGCAGGAACAGAGCTACTGGTGGGTGGAAGCATAACCTCAGTGTGTGCATTGTGGTGGTGGGTGGAAGAATAAACTCATTGTGTGCATAATGGTAGTGGTCTGCGTGTGGATGAATGCTGTTTTCAGACACGGTAGGGTTGCCACTTAGGCCCTGCTGTGCACATCAGCTGTGCAGTTGGTGCAGTTGGTGCAGTTGGTGCAGTTGGTGCTCAAGAGTGCTGGTGCTCACTGTTGGTGCTCAAGTTGGTGCAGTTGGTGCAGTTGGTGCTCAAAATCGCAGGAGGGGGAGTTTGCTAGATGAGTGGCTGCTGCAACTCGCAGAGCAAATTTCATATCCTGGTATTTACTTACCTCATTATTACTCACTACCGATATTATTATTTTATTATTACCTCAATACCGGTATTTACTTATTTAAGTTAGCTAGTTTGTGTGCTGTGTTGGAAGAAGCTTGCCCAAAGCTGCTGCTTGGCCAAACAGCAGGCACCGTGACAAGCACATCAGTAAGCAGTGGAGTGTGTAAGTGAGCAAATAAAGGCTTTTGAAGTTAGGGAGTGCTTTTTCTACAACAGAAACATTGCCACAGAAGCATACACACACACACACATACACACACGCAGGCCTGCCATGGTGCACCTGGTGGCTATTGGGCGTGTGGGAGATGCCCTGGCCCTGTTAGCGGCGCACGATGCCATGCAGCATGGTGGTGTGGGAGGGGGGGGAGGCATGGGCGACAACAGCAGTAGCAGCAGCATGCTGATGGACGGCTCTGGGTACAGGGGCTCTGCTCCGCCTGCCTCTGTTCTTCCTCAGGTGAATGTGTGCGTGTGGGTGGATGTAGGTTTCAAAACTCGTTCTCCCTCATATGAACATGTGGGTGTGGGTACAGGGGCTCTGCTCCGCCTGCCTCTGTTCTTCCTCAGGTGGATGTGTGGGTGTGGGTGTGGGTGGGTGTAGGTTTTGATGGAGGGCTCTGGGTACACACGATCAGGGGCTCTGCTCCGCCTGCCTCTTTTCTTCCGCACATGTGGGTGTGAGTTTGAATGCAGAACATGTAAAGGTGTGGGTGTGGGTTTTAATGGATGACAGTGGGGATCCAGGATGTGTGGGTGTGGCTGTAAGTGTGGGTGTGATTGTGCCAAAATTAGACAGTCCAATTGCAGGTGTGGTTGTTTGCTTGGGTGTAGGCCTGGCCAAAACCATACACACATATGGTCATCAGTGTTGTGCACATACGGCGTCATTCAAAAATGGCACCGTAAATAACGATCGTAAATAACGGCGTTACCGTCACTAAACTCCGACGATTGACAGCGTAATATACTATTTTCACCGTCATTTTGACATAAATTACGCCGTCAGCGTCATTTACCATTGACGCCGTCAAGCGTCGGGTGCACAAGACTGATGGTCATATACGGTGTACATATAGGGTGATGGCCAACCCTACTTGGATGTGCTGCAGGTGTGGGTGTTGTGTATGTCTACGGGTATGGTTTTGTGTATGTCTACAGGTATGGTTTTGTGTATGTCTACGGGTATGGTTTTGTGTATGTCTACGGGTATGGTTTGTGTATGTCTACAGGTATGGTTTTGTGTATGTCTACGGGTATGGTGTTGTGTATGTCTACGGGTATGGTGTTGTGTATGTCTACGGGTATGGTGTTGTGTATGTCTACGGGTATGGTGTTGTGTATGTCTACGGGTATGGTGTTGTGTATGTCTACGGGTATGGTTTTGTGTATGTCTACGGGTATG
>Ga0307947_1004057_pt1 | contig 11650 bp, 11 predicted proteins | sample OrgLakmetagen232_FD_201840 | JGI IMG/M metagenome (GOLD analysis project Ga0307947, IMG submission 201840) | Saline water microbial communities from Organic Lake, Antarctica - #232 | ecosystem: Environmental > Aquatic > Non-marine Saline and Alkaline > Saline | place: Antarctica: Organic Lake...
TGAGAGAGAGAGAGAGAGAGAGAGAGAGAGAGAGAGAGAGAGAGAGAGAGCGAGAGAGAGAGAGAGAGAGAGAGAGAGAGAGAGAGAGAGAGAAAGAGAGAGAGAATGAGTCATGCTTGCCGCTTCGTGGTTGATTTCTCTGCTTGTGAGTGTTGTGGCTGTTTATAAGTGTGTGGCTCTGACCGGAGTTAAGCAGCTGCACAACAATGGCATGTGGCGCATCCCCAGTCTGGAGCAGTGAGTGATGTCCTCTGCTTGTGAGTGTTTGGGATCTGTTTTAAGTGTTGGGGCTCTGACAGGAGTCGAGCAATCCTATGAACAATGACCAACGGAAATTCTGTCCGGAAAAAGTGAGGGGTTCTTTCTGTATGAACACGACACACACGTGTGTAACACGTACGCACGTGCGCACGCGCACACACACACACACACGCACACACAAGCACACATACACACTTGCCTTTTTTGCAGGTGGGTGGGAGTATCAGACAGGAGCAAGCGGAATGCGCTTCCCTTTTCAGATGTGATGAAAAATGAGGTACGCAGGGGGGTGCGATCTCAGTGTGGGATGCATCCTGCTGGAAACATGGCTTGCATAGCTCTTTTAGCACACACACACACACACACACATTCACAAACACACACACACATACACACACACAAACACACATACAGACCAAGAAACGCTGTGCAAGCATTGCAAACCACATTAATTAAGGGGAAGGGGCCACTTTGGTACCGTGAGATTCCTTCACCACGAAGAGGACAGACATGCATGGAGACAATATTTCACATGTAATCTCAATCCCTGTCCATTTAACAAGAATTAACTGGGGGGTATAGGTAGGGTTGGCCAGAACCGTATATATTCACCGTAAATGACTGTATATTTGGTAATTCCCTGCCAAAAGTACCGTATATACACCGTATATATATGGTTCTGGCCAACCCTAGGTATAGGGCATCCATCTCATGGACTTGATTGCCTAACCATGAGGACATGGCGTCTCTCTTTCTCTCCCTGGCGGGAGGGCTAGACGCAGACTGGAGGGCAGACATTCCGCCGGATCCGAGCGAACTCTCTTTCTATTGGCTCTCTTTTAATTCTTTGGTCTGGGGCTATGTTTAATATTGGAGGGAAGACATTCCGCCGGATCCGAGCGAACTCTCTTTTTGTTGGCTCTCGTTTGGTCAGAGGCTGTGTTTAGTGTGAGCACTAGCTAGGAGTCTCTCCTTGAAGCACGCTGGTCGTCCTCGCCAATAACACTCTACTGTATTTCATGTGGTGCTGGGAGTAGGCCAAGTTTGAGGGGCACACATTTCATCTGGGCTTCGTGCTTCAAGGGATTAAGGGTTTGAAGGGCGTAAAAGGTGTTTAGGACTTCTTCTGCTAGAATTAATAGATGCCTAGGACGCACTAGTGTGACATGTATGCTGACGGTCGCGCGCGCACACACACACACACACACGTATACACACACATATACACACACGCACACACACACACAAAACGGCAGGTGTACGACATGTACCTGGCCCTGTATATGAAGCATTGGGACCAACCCGTGTTCAAGGACGCCCTTGCATCCATTCCTCAGGTGGGTGGGTGGTTGGGTGCGCGTGTGTGCGTATGTGTGTGAGGGTGTGCATGCATGCGTGTGTGTGTGTGCTTAGAAGACTAAGCTGCTAGCCACACCTGTTAGCTGCACTATTCCAGTCGGTGCGAAAATTTTAATGGAAAGTTTGTATAGGACAAGTGGGGGAGCGTCGCTAGCGACGCTGAAAGATGGCGAAGCCCATCAGCACTGTCAGTGCAACGCGTGCGTGCATGTGCATGTGTGTGTGTATTTGCATTCGCGTGTGTGTGCCTTGCTGCCCCACAGACTCTGCAGTGGTGTGCAATGGCACCGGAGCAGGCTCTGCTGAAGCAGACGTGAGGATGTGCTGCTGCTAAGAGGACGGGGCAGGTGCGAGCATTGTGCCCAGGCTGGCCACAATGTCTCAAACGAACTGCAGAGAAATCGGCAGAGAGAATTGCAGAGAGAATTGCAGAGAGAAAGAAAATACACCAGTCTTACACAAACTGCAGAGAGAAAAATTCCGTAAGGGTCGCATGGCAAGCTTCCGCGCGTCATGAACATCTGACTGTTCTAAAATTAAATAGCCCATCAAAATCAGCATTAATTGAATCCGAGCTCATACTTGCATGGTCAACCGTGAACTTTGCAGCCGGAACACACCTGGGCCGCTGACACAGCAAACGCAGCCAGAGAAATGTGCTAATGAATAATGCACCAGCAGGAAGTTGCCCGGGGGCCTGGCTGAGGAATCCTGGGCAGCTTCCTGCAGCTTCCAAACATCAAAAAATTTAAACACAGCACCCCAGGGCCCACTAACTTTTATGGCACGGTAGAAAGTTTGTTCAGGAGCCTATGTCGAGTCTCAGCCCGGGAGGTGCCCTGGGTGAGCCCGGGGAGGAGGTCCAAACAGCCCAAACCTAATTTGTTTCTCTAAAACTGTACACACGGCACTTCAGGGACCTCAAAACTTTTCTGGCACGGTAGAAAGTTTGATTAGGAGCCTATGCCGAGTTTCAGCCCGGTAGGTGTCCTGAATAGGCTTGGGGAAGCTTGTGTGAATTACCTTAGGTTCACGATCACTTCGGAAATTAAATAACTATTTGGCAAAAAAAGAAAATTTTTAATAATTCTTGGGGCCCTCTCCGAACTGAATTCGAATTGAAAGATCAATAATTTAGGATGAAAATCGAAATGAGCTCCAAGCGCGCCAGTGTGAACCCCCAGCCACGGCTTCAGCCTCAGCCACAGCTGCAGCCATAACAAACAGCAGTAGCAGTGCACAGGCAGCATTCACAGGGGGGGCTCTCGAATTCAAAAATTAATTCCCGATAGGGCCCTCCCAAAGTGCCCTCGAACTCAAAAATTAATCCCCAGACCACCTCACGAAATGAAATCGAAATTTTTTGAAAGTGTGGTCACGAAGTGATCGTTAACGAACGGTATCCTTGTGCTTTTGAAAATGAGCTCCCAGCGTGCCCTGGTTGTGAACCCCTGATCCCGTTTTTGGAGCCCTTGTCCCCAGCTGAGAGGCTGGCCGCTTAGCAGAGGGATGAGAAGCTGCAGAGGGAGAGGCAGCTCAGGGAGCTGGCAGAGGCATAGGCAAGGGCAAGGGGTGCGGCTGTGAAGAGGCGTGGGGCGTCCATGCATGCTGCTCCAAGAACAAGCCTCCTCCTCTCACAGGCCCTTCAGGCCCTTCCTTTGGGGCATCCACACAGAGTTAGTAAAGAAGATGGCAAGTGGGTAAGAGAGGGTTGCTTCTCGATTGAGAAAAGTACACGTGCAAGCACTCAGCTGTGGTTCTCCCCATGCAGCCAATGTGCAGTCTGCCCATTAGCCTGCACAGCAGCAGCAGCAGCAGCAGCAGCAACAGCCAAAAGTGGGCTCGAATTCACCAATTTATCCCCGACAGAGCCTGCCCGAACTGGACTCAAACTCGAAAATTAATTTCCAGACCCCCTCACGAACTAAAATCGAAAATTTAAATAAATTGTGTGCTCCCAAAGTGATTGTGAACCTACAGTATATTGGGAAGTAGTAAACGCTAGGGGCTCACACCAGGGGGGGCTTTGCCAGGGGGGCTTCGCCAGAAATGATGAGAAAGGGCTCATCTCGTAGTTCAGGCACTGAGCAGGGGCACGCACACTCATTTTCCCAGGTGTGTTCTACAAAACAATGTTTTGCTAATTATGCAGTTTTTCAAATGATGCCTCGTGCCAATGTGTGTTCAATGTGATGATGGAGTGCTGTCAATTATCCTGGGGGAGCGTCGATTCTTTAGGTCCTCGTCTGTCAATATACAGGACTGCGGTGCGCTTTCAGCCCAATCTAAGTCCTGCACATTCAGGCCTCGGTGTGGTTTGAACCTCAACTGCTATTAATTAAACATCTGGGTCCCTAAACTTTGTAAAACGCCTGCGATGCCCACCTCTACCGACTCCACGATCTGCACTTGGGACAACCGTGACGTCTGAAATGGATCAATTAGAAAAACTGTGGGCTACATGAAATTATTGATCTGAAACACATAACTCTTTGAACCCGCCTCACCAACTCCACGATCTGCACCTGAGACAATCATGATGACTGTATTGAGTCGTCCAGACAAGTGCGCTCCATGACCTGACAGACACCTTATTAAGCTTATAAAACTGCTCCACAAACCACTCCACCAACTCCACATATCTTCACGTACTCAGACGCCCTTCAGGTCTTTCACATATCTCCTCAAACTTACCTCACCTGCTCCACAGATCTGCACTTGAGACGACCATGACGTCGAAATGAATGTTTAAAAACAGTGGGCTACATAGACTGGCAGACTCCTTATTCATCTGAACAACATTCCTCCTCAAACTCACCTCATTCACCATTTCCACAGATCTGCACTTAAGATGACCATGACGTCAAAATGGGTCAATTAGAAAAACTGTGGGCTACATGAACTTATTGATTTGAAACACATTGCTCCTCAAACCCGCCTCACCAACTCCACAGATCTGCACTTGGGACGACCATGACATCTGGGATGGCTGGGGCTCGTACCCAGACACCCTGCTACAGACGCCTGTGTTCCAAGGCTGCTTCCACGCTGCGCGCAGGTAAGATAAAAAGGCCCACGCTGCGCGCAGGTAAGAAAAAAAGGCCCACGCTGCGCGCAGGTAAGATAAAAAGGCCCACGCTACGCGCAGGGAAGATAAAAATGCCCACGCTGCGCGCAGGTAAGATAAAAAGGCCCACGCTGCGCGCAGGGAAGATGAAAGGCCCACGTTGCGCGCAGGTAAGATGAAAAGGCCCACGCTGCGCCTGGCAAGTGCATGCCACTGCAAAGCATGGAATCTCAGCTTGCAAAAATTTCGCTGCACCTGGACAGCGCAAGCCATTGGGAAACGTGGGAGGCACCTACTCTTGCCTGAACCTTGCAAGCATTTGGGATGCTCAAAACCAAGTATATACAACGTATATACTGCATGCAGAGGTTTCTCTGCAATGATTACAGTGTATCATACATTTGCCAGTTGTGTATGGTTCTGGCCAACCCTTAATTAGACACACACACACACAGACACACACACACACATACACACACACCACACACACACATATACACACACAGTCACACACAACAGGACTAAGCATCGGTGGGTAGATATTTCCAGGGCTGCTTTTAAGATATGGAGACGAGTCTCACAGCAGGTCACATAGAGGTTCCAAGATGTCTGTTGCGTGCGTGTTATAAGATGCTGCATTTGGATTTGTCATTCTGAAGGCCAGGCAGGGCACACAGCAGGTCACACATAGATTCCAAGATCTACATCACATGTATTTCTCCAGGATGGAGCTCCTTGTATGGAAAGGAGAAGTAAAATAACGCCATGGTGTTAGAGGGCACACCTCATGGATGAGGCTATTCATAAAGAGTATTTATGCATCCTCGCCCTCTCCCATTCACTGGCACTCGTATTCACAAGCACAACTAAGCCCACACACCCCACAGATTCACACTTTGATCTGTATGTACCGAACGGGGCCATGATCACCTAAACCAAAACCCTAAGTGTTTAACACTTCCGGCATGGATTAGGGAAGAGCACTGTTACCCAAGGGTTAAGCCATACAGTATCCCACCATGCCAGATAAAGGAGAGAAGCCTTCCTTGTAAGGCATGTGTGTGCAGAGACCTTTTTGGGATTTGTGAGTTGCTGCGATTTGCGAATTTGATGGCCAGGTTTGGCACTCACAGGCTTCGAAAGTGCCCCTTACTTTTGCAGGCATGTGTGTCTTTAAACAGCAAGTTTGATCTTGATTTGCTGCTTTGTTGATGAACCTGAAGGCCAGACAGAGGACAGTAGGGTGTTGACATCGCTGCACACTGCACACATGCGTATGTATGTGTTTGTGTGTGCATGTGTTCGTCACATTTATGTGTGTGTGTGTGTTTGTGTGTGCATGTGTGCTTTATATAAACAGCACTTCCGACTAGGATTTGCTTGTGCTTCTTATCTAACTGCATTGTGAGTGTGTGTGTGTGTTTAATCACACATCTTACGCCCCCCAACACACATACACACACAAACACATAAAACACACACATGTACACACACACACACACAGATTCTACGCCATCATGCAGCTGCACACCACACCTGAGCGTGCCAAGGAGGACGGGGTGAGTGTGTGAAAGTATATTTGTAATCAATCTCCCTGTTGCATTATTTTTGTTCACACACACACACACACACACACACGCACACACACACACACGCACACACACACACACCGTCTTTCTGTACCTCAAGCATGTGTGAGTGTGGCCATATAACAATTATGACCATGCCCTACATCTTAACACTGTTACGTCCAAAGCTTTAAACATGGCGGCTCACAGATGCGTTTGAGCTGAGAAGTGGGCACCACTGACACACACACACACATACAAACACATTACATACACACCTGCAGACATACGCACTCCCATGTATGCGCACACACACAGGTGTACACGCGTACATACACGCATACAACACATACACACGTACTTACACACATACATACACACGTACACGTACAAAAACACACACGCACTCACACACACGCACACACACAGATGTTTGGAGCTGGAGGCTGGACGCAGCTGACTTGCTTGGGCCCAAAGCACGCGCTGCTATTGCCAGACATGCGATCTGAGCGCTCCTGCCGTCAAATCGTTTCCCAGGAGAGCTGGAAAATGTGCGTGTGCATGCACGTACGTGTTTGTGTGTGTTGGGAGAGCAAGAACGAGCTGGTTGGGTGCGAGCTTTTGGGCATCGCTAATCACTTGTCACGCTTGTGAGGAGTTGGCCAGGACCATGTAGGTATACCTATGCAGTGTTTGTACGGTACTTTGGGCAGGAAAATCACCAAATATACGGTGAAATACGGTGCATATTTGGTTCTGGCCAACCCTATGCTTGTGCATTTGCTCTGCCGGTAGTCACATTGCAGGGCGTTCTTTTTTTCGTTATGCAGCATTGCGGTAGGTGCATGTGGTTACATTGCAGGGCGTTCTTTTTTTCGTTATGCCCCATTGCGGTAGGTGCATGTGCTCTGCCTGCCATTATGCTGTTGGAAGCATTCTTATGTTGTATGGTGCACGAGGTACCATGTGATGCAACTCAAGACTGGCTGAAAAGCTATATATATAGCCTATATAGCCTATATAACCTATATAGCGTATAGATATATAGTGTACCTTTGGTGCTTTGAAATCTCTGCCTCCGTCTATAAACTGCCACGTGTTATATATTTGTATATATTTATATATTCATATACATGCTCATATATACGACGTGTTCGTACGATGTAGTTTCCGACCGACCCCCCTGCGTGTTAGGATAAGTTCCTCCAATGTATAGCCATGTATAGGGTTGGCCAGAACCCTATATATACACTGTATATGACCGTATGTATGGTGATTTCCCTGCCAAAAATGCCGTACCGTACCTTACCGTACTCACCCTGGTGCCCAAATTTCAGAAATATTGAAGGTAACCCCGGGTAACCCCGGACCCTGTAAATAATTATGTTAATTCTTCCCTGCACCAACCCTGGTGGGCAGTTAGCCCAGCCAGTGCCTGTACAAGGGTGTGTGTGTATGAGTACGCATGCACGTTTGTGCGTGTGCATGTGTGTTTCTGTTTCACGCTTGTTGTGCGTGTGCGTGTGCGTGTGCGTGTGCGTGTGCGTGTGCGTAGGCATGTGCTTGTGCGTGTGCGTGTGCGTGTGCGTGTTTACGCTTGTTGTTGTGCGTGTGCATGTTTACTTCTTCTTTACGCTGAGCCCGCTCCTCTTTTGCCTGCTGCAGCCTGGCTAGGTCGGCTTTCTGCTGCTCCTCCTTTTGCTGCTGCAACGCTGCTTTTTTCTCTGCTGTCGCTGCTGACTTGACAAAAAATATTTTAAACGTCCGCTGGAACACACCTTTGGGCCCAACCGGTGCTGCTGACGCTAGGGCTGGTGTTGGGGCTGGGGCTGGGGCGGGGCCTGGGAGGGGAGCGGGGGGGGCGGGGGGGCCTTCTCTGCTCATCGCTGTTCAGCCACCCACCAAACTTTATTTTCGCCAAACCCCGGAAACCCCGGAGCCTCTGAATAAATATATATTTTACGATGCCGATATCACGCTGGAGGGCAAAAAACGTTATTTACCCGGGGTGAGTTAAGAAAGGTACGGTAGTTTACCCGGGAAAGAGGAGAGCGTGCTAGCGATGTCTTTCAGGCCAAGCTGCTTACCAATAATCGAACGAATTTATTTAGTGTTCACCTACTATTGATAACAGTATGAAAGAATGTGAAATCTAAGTAATGATATTCACAGAATGAATTAAATTGGATTGGATTGGAGATGAATTATGGATTCACAGGAAGGGATGAAATGGATTGGATTGGAAATGAATGAATGGATTCACAGGTTGAAATGGATTGGATTGGATTGGAGATGAGTGAATGAATGGATTCACAGGATGGAAGAGTGTGTGCAAGCCTTGCCTGCCTCTGTGGGGCGTCTCAGACGTGCCACAAACAAATAATGAATGGATAATTTGTATGGACCTTTTTTAGTGACGATCTAAATAATGTTCTCAGGATGGAAGAGCGTGTGCAAGCCTTGCCTGCCTCTGTGGAGCACCTTCTCGTCGTCTCAGGCGTGCCCTTCATCTTCCCTGAGGTGTCTGCCGCCATCCCTGTGGCGCGATGCTGCAATCGTGAGTGCGTGCATGCTGCATGTTTGTGTGTGTGTGTGCGCGTGTACTGCCCATATGCTTTCGTTTCCCCTGAGGTGTCTGCTGCCATCCCTGTGGCGCGATGCTGCAATCGTGAGTGCGTGCATGCTGCATGTTTGTGTGTGTGCGTGTACTGCCCATATGCTTTCGTTTCCCCTGAGGTGTCTGCTGCCATCCCTGTGGCGCGATGCTGCAATCGTGAGTGCGTGCATGCTGCATGCTTGTGTGTATGTGTGTGTGTGTGTGTGCATGCGTGTACTGCCCATGTGCTTTCGTTTCCCCTTTCCCCTGATGTGCCTGCCGCAACCCCTGTGGCGTGCTGCTGCAATCGTGAGTGCATGCATGCATGTTTGTGTGCATGCGTGTATGTGTGTGTGCATGCATGTGCTGTAATTGCATGTGTACCTGTACCTGTGTATGTGCGTGTTTGTGTTTGTGTGTGTGCAGGTCTTTCAACGTTTCTGAGATGCCTTCCGTGAGTGTGTTATCTTGTTATCATGCACGTGCATAACACGTAGCATATCATGTACTATCTCATGCACGTGTGCCTTGTTCACGTTTTTGTCTTCCTTGATTTCTGTGTGCCCTCTACTTTTCCTGAGGTACCTACTGCTATACCTGTGGCCTGCTGCTGCTGCTGCTGCCATAAGTGGTGTTGGTGTGTGTATACCTAAGCTTCTTTATGACAATAACCTTCTTTAGGGGTTCTGCCGCCTTCCCTGTGGCATGTGTGTGTGTGTTTGTGTTGGTGTTGGTGCATGTGTATGTTTGTGTTTGTGTTTGTTGCTAAGTGTGTGTAAGTCCCAGTATACCTCCAAGCTGCACACACACGCACACACAGTGCATCTGCAGAAGCTGGGCAGAAGTGCTCAGGCTTCATGTAACGCACAATGGGACTGACATGTATGCTCTCTTTCACACACACACACACACACACACTGTGCATCTGCAGAAGCTGGGCGTAACTGCTTAGGCTGTGTGCAAGTGCTACGTGACTCTGGCCTCGATCCAGGAGTGTTCAAGTGGGTGGAACGAAAGGATGTAGCGTGTGTGGGTGTGTGTGGGTGCACTTGGTGTGGGTGTGGGTGTGGGCGTGGGTGCACTTGGTGTGGGTGTGAGTGGGTGTGGGTGCACTTGGTGTGGGTGCGGTGTGGGTGCACTTGGTGTGGGTGTGGGTTTGGGTGCACTTGGTGTGGGTGTCGGTGTGGGTGCGGTGTGGGTGCACTTGGTGTGGGTGCACTTGGTGTGGGTGTGGGTGTGGGTGTACTTGGTGTGGATCCAGGAGTGTTCAAGTGGGTGGAACGAAATGATGTAGCGTGTGTGGGTGTGTGTGTGCACTTGGTTTGGTTGTGGGTGTGGATGCAGATGTGTAGGTGTGGGTGTGGGTGTGGGTGTGGGTGTGGGTGTGGGTGTGGGTGTGGGTGTGAGTGCAAGTGCAAGTGTGGGTGTGGGTGTGGGTGTGGGTGTGGGTGTGGGTGTGGGTGTGGGTGTGGGTGTAGGTGTAGGTGTGGGTGTGGGTGTGGGTGAGGGTGCAGGTATGGGTGCAGGTGTGGGTGTGGGTGTGGGTGTGGGTGTGGGTGCGCACGCACTAACGCGCATGTTTGTAAATTAAATTTGACTAGTGGCTACCTTTTTATCATTATGTGATTGGTCTTCTGGCTAGAGGGTCCTTTCTATAGGCACGCCTTCAAAGGGTCATTTCTGTTTGATGCTGGCAATAATTTTAGTCAAATCACGGTCATTTCTGTTTGATGCTGAGAATAATTTTAGCTGAATCGCGGTCGTTTCTGTTTGATGCTGGCAATAATTTTAGCTGAAACGTGGTCACTTAACCCTGTAAAGTGTCTTGTCATTGGATTCGTTGCTCTTTCAGATCGCAAGTGGAATTATTTTAGGTTGGGATGATAACCACACCCCAGCCTACTCTTTAGTTTGTCCCAAACAACCGCACATCACCCACACACTCACCCACACACTCTCTCACACACACACACACACACACACACACACACACGCACACACACACACTCACACTCACACACACACACTCACACACACATGACACAACACGCAGTGCTTTTGGCACCGTCGACATTCTAGATGATCTGTTGGATGGCTGGAACGCTGACATACACAAAGAGGAGCGTGTGACCACCATTGAAATGTTCCAGGTGCGCGTGTGTGCTTGCGTGCATGTGAATGTGTGCATGCGTGTGTGTATGTGTGTTTGTGTATGTGTGCATGCGTGTGTGCGTGTGTATGTGTGTGCATGTATAAGCATATAAGCATGTGTGTATGAGTTATATGGCGTACACAGTAAGGATGGTGTGCCTGTGCATGTTTACAAAATAAGAGCATGTCTGTGGCATGCTTGCAAAATTGTGGGTGGGGTACAGGCACATATGTGGGTGGGGCGCATAACTTTGGAATTCCAGCATAAGGCTGCTCTGTTCTGTAACGCACACAGACACACACACACACGCACACACACATACACACACACAAGCGTTAAGAATCTATGTTTGCAGCCATATCCCTGCATCAACATCCTCAAGATCAGGGTCTGCCAAAACCATACATACTGGCGTGCACTCCTACAGTTCTGGCCAAATCTAGGCAAGACGTCAGTTTGCACAGCACACACACACACATACACACACACATAAACACACACACACACACCACACACACCACATACAAACAGACAATTCGCATAGCACCATGTTACCTATTTTCTTCTCACATGCAGCGCTTGGCAGAGAGCCGTCGGATGCGCGTGTCTTTCCTGGCAGGGTGGGTCTTTTGTGGGTGGGGAATGGG
>Ga0307947_1004058_pt1 | contig 11645 bp, 9 predicted proteins | sample OrgLakmetagen232_FD_201840 | JGI IMG/M metagenome (GOLD analysis project Ga0307947, IMG submission 201840) | Saline water microbial communities from Organic Lake, Antarctica - #232 | ecosystem: Environmental > Aquatic > Non-marine Saline and Alkaline > Saline | place: Antarctica: Organic Lake...
GTATCTTAGCATTTGTAATAATGGGTACACATGCTAAGAAACCACCGGTATCTTAGCATTTGTAATAATGGGTACACATGCTAAGAAACCACCGGTATCTTAGCATTTGTATTAATGGGTACACATGCTAAGAAACCACCTTATATCCAGGTGTGCTGAGGATATGGATGAAGCCAGGTCAACCAGGACAGATAGAGCGCATAGAGGGCTGGCCAGTGCTTTTGGGTGGCCCTAGGTCAGACAATCCCGTGGCAGAAGACAGTGCTATGAAGGAAGAGGTTAAGAAGTGGAAGTATTGGTAAAGTGAGAGCCAGTGTATTGCGTGTTAGGTGCCTAGAAATTTTTCTGAAGACAGAAGACCCTAGGGAGCAAGCGGCAGCAAGAAACGCCAATGAATAGTTGAGAAAAACTGGGTCAGAATCTGTCTATGATGTGTGTAATTGAAGATTTTGTTTCTGTCAGGCTCTGGCTCAGGGAGCTTGATTCAGGCAGGGGGAAACACATTGGCGCCACCAAATTTTGTGAAAAATAGCGGTGTAACATGTGAGTGGAAATTTTGATAGTGCACGTTCGCTTGTCAAAAATGTGGAGTCTTCCTTACTATAAGAGGAGTTGCACCTCGTGCACATTTTCTATCTATTCTAGTTCATTAAACACATGATCTACTTGTTCCATATAGTTATCTAAATATATGACTCATTTTAGTGGCCTTGTAAAAAGATTACAGAAGATATTCTAGAATATACGGAGGAGTGGAAACCCGACCCCCAAAGAAAAGAAAAAAGAAAAGACTCTGGTTGTGATATAAAGCTAACATGATTAAGGGAGGGGGCTGGCAAACAGTTTAAAAAATTAATGTGGGTCAGGGGGGTTGTGCATCGTGCGCCACAAATCAACAAGGAAGAAAGCCACTTTGGTGCTATTGGACACCGTAGAACTGCGAGTACTCTGGATCTCGCTTCTTGGAGTTCTATTTCGCTTGCATCGTGAGATGCATAGGGCTCTGTCATTATTACCAAGGAAAACACAACAACTGAGAAACCGGAGACATGGGAGAAAACTAAGGACTAAAATATAGAAAAGAGGTGAGGGAGGGGGGAAAGTATGCTAACGAGAGAGTTGTGTTCTCCAAGGAATAAAAGATTGGAGAAGGGAAGCAGAAACCGGAGAAAACCAGAAAATGAGGACATCTCACTTCATGCTACACTACAAGAACCTGAGTTCAGGTGTTTCACACTGAACTCATAAGTTCTTGGAGGCGAATGCAACCGAATGTCAGTTGGAAGTGTCTTGCCACAGCTTGCGCTGTGGGAACCATCCTTTTTACACCTGTCTTTGGTTAGTATTCAGGTTTAGCCTAGGCTTTCGACCTATGCTTCTTGCTAGCTTAGTTGACAGGCCCCACCTGCAAAATTTCCTGTTCTCCTCCGAATGTTGGAGGGGCTTCAGTTTTTTATTAGCCAGTTCCGTGTGAGATCAGTTCTCGTAAGCAGCTTTCTCTTTCTACAGTTCTTTGGCAGAGTTCCTGGGTGGTTGGCCAGGTGTAAATTCCCCTCCAACATTCGGTTGAGACGAGCTGGAGTAGAACTCACAGAAAAGAATAAAAACATCATTGAGGGTCAGAAGGGTTGCAGTTTTGGCCTGGACTCGGCCCCTGATGAAAATTGGACTTGGTACTTAAAAGAGCATGCCCTAAGTATAGTTCAGCCTTATTGTATAAAGTGGGGGGTTCGTGCCTACAATTGAGAGCTTTTGTGAGCGACTGGATTAGATGCTTTGCCCAAGGTGTTGCATTTTGCGGTAGAAGCGGTGACGGGGCGGTGATTTACTTTTTGCACCCCCAGCCCCAGCCCCAGCCCTGCCTGCACCCGTCAGGAAGTTTCAGCAAGGGGGGGGGGTGAAGTACAAAAATCATCAGTTCTCTGCTTTAGCTGTAGAACTGGAGTTCTTGTGTAGTGAGCTTAGGCTGAGATCTGGCAAGCACTTTGCATTAAGTGCTGTGTACTCTCGTTTCGGGCATTCTTTTTATGCCTTGCTTTTGCTCGGGTTGTTTTCTTTTTGGTCATGAGGACAAGAGGACAGTGCAGCAGCAGCTTTGCAGCGTCCTGCTCGTCGCATGCCCACGCCCAGGGGGCGCCGCAGGGGGACATCATGGCACAGGGTCGCAAGCGCGGGCTACGGCTCGGGTATTAACGTATTAATAGGGCCTTACAAGCCTCGGGTTCCCTGCTGACGAGCCCTCTGACCCCCTGGAGGGCCATGACGTCGCCCCGTCCACCTGTTGGCCTTGAATACGAAGAGGTAAGCCTTGCTCCTGTGGATGTAAGGCCAAGGTAACCGGGTGGTTTTCTAGAGGCCTCGCTGGTCTGGGTGGTTTAGAGGAGGCCTTGCTGGCCGGGTGGTTTAATAGAGGCCTCGCTGGCCAGGCGTTGTAGGGGCCTTGCTGGCCTGGGAGTTTTAGGGGAGGCCTTGCTGGTATGGGAGTTTAGAAGAGGCCTTGCTGGTCTGAGTGTTTGGAAGAGGCCTTGCTGGCTCAGCAGTTGTAGGGGCCTTGCTGGCCTGGGAGTCTAGAAGAGGCCTTGCTGGTCTGGATGTGCAGCCCTGGGTGTGCAACCCTGGGTGTGCAGCCCCGGGTGTGCAGCCCTGGGTGTGCAGCCCATTGTTAATGGCGTGGCAGACGATGGCACTGTCTGGCCACCCCAGAAAGCAGATGGCACTTGCTTAACCTGGCACTCTGCGTAATTCCTTGTTCCCATGCTTAATTGATGGGAGGCCTTGTGTTGCAGGCAGCTGGCACTTGCCTGGCACTTGCGTTGAGACCGATGGCACTTGTCTGCGAGGTGGAAGCTGGGTGGAATGCTCAGTTTTCACCTCAAGTGAGCCACGCACCCACACCCTTTTTTCCTGATTCATCTCCGTGCATGTTCTACTCGGAGGGAAACGGACGCTGAATGGGGCATGCACCGTCCCATGGCCATGCCGGCAAGAAGATGGAATCGCTGCGTGTGCAACGCGAAGAGGAGGCCTCCTGCCCTCAATTTCCCTGATTCGATAAGTGGCACGCACTCTGCAAGTGCTCGCTCGCTCTTAACGTTCGCTTTGCACTCACCCACTGTAGTCTGGCCTTGGTGTAATGATATAGCCTACAGCAAACTGTAGCATAGAAATCATCAGTTCTCTGCTTCGGCTGTAGAACTGGAGTTCTTGCGTAGTGAGCATAGGCTGAGATCTGGCAAGCACTTTGCATAAAGTGCTGTGTACTCTCGTTTTAGGCATTCTTTTTATGCCTTGCTTTTGCTCGGGTTATTTTTCCCGCCCCCCCCCCTCAGCTTGTGCTTTGGCTTGTGGGTGTTCCCATCTGAGCTCGCTTGGATCTGACTTACGGACTTGTCACTTGCTTCTTTGCGTTGTTTTGCTTTTATGACGGCCTGCAGCCCATTTTTGGTTCCAGCGTGTCTTTAATTTTGATCTCCCTTCACGGCAGCTTGGTGTAATGACGAAGCCTACAGCAAATTGTAGCATAGAACTGTAAAATATCATGTTGAGGGGGGGCAGTTGCACATTTGACCATATGATTTTTTAAAGGAGGGGGGGGATCCACGACGCACAGTACTGTCATTAAATTCAACTCAACTCAACAGACATACTGTCAGTTTCATATATTGAAATCAATAGCGACGCATCAAGAAAAAAACGGACTCCACCGGTACTGACAGGCCAGTCAGTGTGTTTGAACATTGGAAAAGGAAAACGGACTCAATTGGCACTGCAACACAGCGTGTTATCACCCACATAATGGAAAATTATGATATGAGTGATCACAAGAGTGTGTGTGGTATGTTCCTCTAGTTCAAAAGCCGTCGAGACCCAAAAATTCGACCATGCATACTGTCTAGTTATGCTCATGCAATCACGAGGGATGAGAGCAAGCCTTGCTGGCGAGATGCCTTTGCAAGCTGCTGTCACTAGCTGCGCTACAAAATCAGCCACTGCAAAATTCTTCTCTAACCATGCCGAGGAGTCCAGCACAGCTCTATCCGAGGTGGTTGGCATTGATCTGGAAGAGGACAATTTGAGAGAACGCTATGCGTTTGGCGTATGGCAAGCAACAGGGGTGATGCAAGGCAGTGTCACATTTGGTAGTTGGCACACGCGTATCTGTGCTTACTTTTGCCGAGCTGCAAGCTGCAAGCAAGACAAGCAGACAAGTAGATGTAATAGAGTTTCAATAGAAGCAGGAAAGGAATCACAGTGTCGCAAATGTGCACTTTAAATAACAAGGCCTGCTTTAGTACCAGGTCTGTATTTCGACCAACCTAGAATTTATCTCACCAAATGCCAAGCGAAAAGGGAGCAAACATCCACCAAAAGCGCCAGGGAGGGGAACAGATTGCAGCACAAACGAAACGCAGACCTCGGGGCTTTTCATGCTGACAATGCGCAGCATCATAGACTGCCAAGATTTGCCGACTCCTGTCTCAATTCCCAAATTCTCTTGCACCCGTTCAGCTTACGTGTGAGCCGAGAAGCTGCAAACACAGCCAAATTCGTTACACTATACTTACATACTCTGGGCGCCGAGGAGAAGCCAAGTAACTTTTGACGCTTGGGATGTCCTTAATACGATCATAGTGGGCGACCAGGAGGGGGTAGTTGCTCTCGACAGCATCCGGAAAGATCCTCAGCATGTTATCCGTCATCACCCTGCACCCAAAATGAATGGATTTAAGTTAACAAGCAGATTTAAAGGCTGATTCTTGTTTGCGATCCCCCCAGTCTATTAACAAGGTGGTATAACAGATACCATAAGCACCTCTAATGTAAGTTGCGCACTTAATTTAGGACAAGTGGGGGGAAGCGTCGCAAGCGACGCTGAAAAGTTGGCGAAGCCAACGCGTGCGCGCTTCACCACTAACTATCCTCTGGCAGTACCCACACATGTACTCCCCTCTGCTGCTGCTGCTGTTACTGCTGCTGCTGCTGCATGCTGCGCATGCGTGCGCGCGTTGTGGCCAGGCTCACCACAGATGCTACACCCCTGCTTTTGCCCCTGTGGTTGTTGCTGCTGAACTGGCTGTATAGCTGCTCCCCTCTGTGGGCAAGTGCGTGCGTTGTGGCCTTTCCTCCCACACACTTGCATGCTGCGTTTGCTGAGCAGTCTACCAACCAACGCACCAACGCACGGAAGAGCAGACACGGCTTCCGCAACACACCCATGGCAAACAAACACTTGTAATTAATATATTAATGAAATTGAAATTAATGAACATGGGTCGTGTGCTTGCATGGAACAGCAAAGTTTCCGTCCACGTCTTCCTTCGGCCCCGGACCTTGCAACCACACTCAGGAAAGTTATCTGATGACACCTGTGCCATCAGACACTGTTCCGGGGACGTGGGCTGAACTCCGTCGGGCAGCTTCCTCCAGCTACCAAACATTTAGTCAGTTCTTTCCACAGCACTGCTCACTGCACCCCTGGTCACCAAAACTTTTACACCTTGACAAACAAGTTTGCTTGGCCTGCCTGCCAAGTTTCAGACTTGGACGTTGGCTGCGTGGCTCTGGCCAGGCCCTGAGTCTCAACTTTCCAAATTTTCGTTCCAGGGTGCGCCCAGCAGCACCACCCCCTGCCCCTCCCCTCCCCCTGACACCGCGGGGCTGGCTTATTTGTAAGTCTAGGTCACTGTGCAAGTTTTGGGGGCGGGGGGTGCGATGGGCGGGTCTGCGCACACTGGTGTGAACTCAGGCATGAAACATGCCAAACCTAGGGGCTTTGCCCCATGACTGGGGCTTCGCCAAAAAAGCAACCTCTCTTGTCTCAGCTGCATGGACCTATTGGGTACGCATTGGTATTTCCTTGAATACCTGATGCTGAAGTGTCCCAACTTGCGGGGGAAATAGAACAAGTACGCGCTTCCGCAACATGCTTACACAATACACAAGTAAGTACATGCATACACACTGTACAATATATAAGCACGTGCATACTCAAGATATAGGTACATGCATACGGAATATAGAGTTGGCCATAACTGTATATGTGCACCGTATATGGCCATATGTACAGCGATTTCCCTGCTAGAAATACCATAAATACACCGTATATACGTATGTATGTATGGTTTTGGCCAACCCTGGGAATATACAAGTACACGCCTGCCAGTGGGGCCTCATGTGAAAGGAAATTTCAGGAAAGGAGATTTTGATCACTGTGTAGCGGCACTTTAATCAATGCGTAGCACTTTGATCACTGTGTATCACTTTGATAACTGCATGGCACTTTGATCACTGTGTAGCAGCAGACTTAAATCACTGCATAGCACTTTGATCACTGTGTAGCAGCAGACTTTGATCACTGTGTAGCGGCACTTTGATCACTGTGTAGCGGCACTTTGATCACTGTGTAGCAGTTTGATCACTGCGTAGCAGCAGACTTTGATCGCTGTGTAGCAGCACTTTGATCACTGTGAAGCACTTTGATCACTGCGTAGCACTTTGATCACTGTGTAGCAGCAGACTTTGATCGCTGTGTAGCAGCAGACTTTAATCACTGCGTAGCACTTTGATCACTGTGAAGCACTTTGATCACTGCGTAGCACTTTGATCACTGTGTAGCAGCAGACTTTGATCGCTGTGTAGCAGCAGACTTTAATCACTGCGTAGCACTTTGATCACTGTGTAGCAGTTTGATCACTGCGTAGCACTTTGATCACTGTGTAGCAGCAGACTTTGATCGCTGTGTAGCGGCACTTTGATCACTGTGTAGCACTTTGATCACTGTGTAGCAGTTTGATCACTGCGTAGCACTTTGATCACTGCGTAGCAGCAGACTTTGATCACTGTGTAGCGACATTGCTTTAGCTTGCCTTGCAGGCTAGCCATCACACACACACGCACACACACACACACACACAGAAGCCAGCTATTATACCACCATCTTTGTCATCTTTCAGGCAAGAAGGCAAAAAATCAAAGCTTGCACACACACACACACACACGCACTCACGTACATACGTATGTGTGCACAAAAAAGCACACAAACACACAGAGACGCACGGCAGCAAATCTGGGTGCACCCTTGTTGTATAGCCCCTTTGATCATACGCTGGCAACAGGTGTTCTGTACCAAGGTCTACATCCCCCCCTCCCTTTAACATTGCAAGGCATCGATCCAGCTGGCTCCTACAAAGTACCCTTACCAGAACATCAAATCGGCCACGCAGCAACTGTCCCCAGTAATGTAAGGCTCGCCGCTCTTCTGCAGGAACCTGTGTGGTTGTGTCAATTACAGAGACTGCCCATTTTCCCGTGATCTGCTTCCGGCAGCTTGGTCAATGGCGTTTTGAACTTGGCACATCCCGAATCGAAAAGTAACATCATATTTCTTAAACCTGAGACTAAATGTAACCATAATTGCCTCGGCACAACTTGCGCTGTGAACGCCACTCATTAATTATGCTGTAGCTAGTGTGGAGACCCAAGTTCCGGCCGCTTGCTTTCCTCATCATGTGCCTTGTACTTCAACACAGTGCTGCTCCTTTGTTGTGTGGCCCTGGTTTTGTACACGCTTGGGTGTATTTGATGTGCTGGCAGGCCCTGGTTTGATACACTTGGGTGCTCAGTTGTACCGTACCGTACCGTACGTACCGTACTACAGTACGACGTACGATGTGGATCCGTACGTGCGTAAGCAACAACACTGGGTCTCAGTGACAAGATCAGCGAGACAGAAGCCTGCATTGCTGCAAAACAGAGGAGCAGGAGTGGGGTGTAGGCGGGGGAAGGAGAAGTAAGCCTGCTAGAAATGAACATTTACTCTTTTCATATTTTTGTTTGAAGTTGGTCAAAACTTCAATGTCGCAGAGGGACAAAACCGAAAAGTCAGAAAAGTTAGTTTTCTGCTCATTCTTATTAACGTTTAGGTCAGCCTCGATTACTTTGTTGCAGGTGCCTTGACAGTGGCATACTACTGTAGATCCTCGATCTCTTCGTGACACCATATTTTAATATTAATAAATTCCCATTTCTAGTTTGTAAGGGGAATTTTTGAATTCTAAGGGACTTCTTAAGAGTCCCATCAAGAATTAATTTGTGAATTCAAGAGCCCTCCACTGTTGGCTGCTGCTGTGCAGGCTGATGGGCAGAGTGCCCATTGGCTGCATGGGGAAAACCATGGTGAGTGCTTGCCATGTTCACTCTGTGTGGATGCAGGAAGGGCCTGAAGGGGCTGTGAGAGGAGGAGGCTTGTCCTTGGAGCTGCATGGGCGCCCCACGGGCCTCTTCATCACGGCCTTGCCTTGCCTTTGCCTCTTGCTTCCTCTGCCAGCTGAACTGCCTCTCCCTCTGCAGCTTCTCATGGCCTCTCTGCTGAGCAGCCCCTCGGCAGGGGAATGGGGCTTCGAGAACAGGGCCATAAAAAAGAGGGGAGGCCAGGAGGATAAAAAAAAAAGTAGTGGACGTCACGTCAAATTTTTGGGTGGGAGCCCTCAAAGGACCACCCACCCCCCCTACCCCCCAAATACTGCCCCCCCTGGAACGAAAAGGGTATTAATCTGCTCCCTTTATAATTCTGCATCCATCTGCATCAAAAGGAAATACAATAAATGTGTCTGTAAGATGCTGTGAGTCAAAAACAGATTCGGAGCATCCGTATGCATGTTTGCACTAAGACCTAAGCTGCTTGTTCCTAATTAGCAAGGTGCGTGCACGCCCTTGGACACTTTGTCCATGTGCCGCTGCTCCTTGGGGCCCATGATGAAAGGCTGCCTCTGCTCTAGCTGCTGCTGCTGCTGCTGCTGGTGCTTGGCTGTGAAGTGAGCTTCCAAGCTGTACCCACACAACAGCCTTGCACCCAGCTGGGCACTCCATGAGGTGGTTATTGCAGCCTGCCCTGTCCTTCTCACATGGTGCTGCCAATGGTGGTGATGGTGCTGGAGGTGATGCTGGTGCTGCTGGAGGGGATGGTGCTGGCCCTGCACTGGTGCTTGCATGCAATTGCATGGAGGATGCTGCTGGTGCGGCACGGCTGGAAGAAGCCCTTCAAGCTCTGCTGACCATGCTTGGCTCTCTTGCCAGTGTCCCACTGCTTCTTGCATGCTGCTACGTGCTTGTCCCTGTTGCCTCTATTGTCACACTGCTTAAGGCAGTATGGGCACTCTAAGTCATCCGTCCTAACACTGCTAACATACACAGCCCATTCGATTAAACTTCCAGCAGCCTAATGACCTTCCATTTCAACCAATTTCCTCAAAGAGGGTGCCAATCGACAGTTCACAAGCTCAGAAATCCATTGATATATTTGAGATTTCGTGAATTTGGCTCAAAAATATTCTGGAGGGGGGGTCCCAAAAAGTCCAAACTTTCTCGAGGGACCACCCACCGACCCCCTCGGATCGGACCCATTTATATACCAATCGATAGCTCTCAATCTCAGAATTCCGAATAAATAATTTTTAATGGGATTGACACGTGACGTCCAAAAGTTATGCTCACTGGGGCCTCCTGGGGGGGCCATTAAAACCACTAAATAATTTTGTACTTCCAGTTCAGTTTGGAAAGGGCTCCGAGAATTTGTAAGAATTTTCGTTTTCTGGCCAAGTAATGTTGTAAGTGATCGAGGACATATGCGCACACAGTAGTGGCCATACCTGCCCTATTGTACTAAAGAGTTGGCCAGAGCCGCCTGAATGCTATATATACGTCTCAAGACTTTCCATGCCAAAAGCACTGCACTCATCTTCGATTTTAATTTTGTGAGTATTTCAGAGATCAAGGGGAGATAGCAATCCCTACTATGCTGAAACAAAAGGAAAGTAACAGAAGAGGGGCAGCAAGAGGGGCTGTTTAACGTTATTTTACACCAACCGCAGATTCTGGCCCCTGTCAATTTCATGCTCGACCATGACAGCCAAGTGGCGGCTGCGGTTCACACCCCCGTGCCATCCCATTGCAAAACTAACACAAAACCCACCATGGCCATGTCATTTGTCGTGACCTCCTTGTCGTTTTTGCCGGCTAAACCAAACTTGCGGCCAGTGTACCTGATACAGCACGTGCGTGTGTGTGTGTGTGTGTGTGTGTGTGTGTGTGTGTGTGACGAGTAGATGAGGAGTAGGAACAGGACCTGAGGCAGCACATGCGCGTGTGCGCATATACGTGTGTGTGACGAGTAGATGAGGAGCAGGTTTCCAGAACAGGACCTGAGGCAGCACATGCGTGTGTGTATACATGTGTGTATATGCATGTGTGTGTGCGTGACGAGTAAATGAGGAGCAGGTGTCCAGAACAGGACCTGAGGCAGCACATGCGTGGGTATACATGTGTGAGTATATACGTGTGTGTGACGAGTAGATGAGGAGCAGGTGTCCAAAATAGTACCTTAGGCAGCACGAGCAGACGCAAGAGCCTGCAGCTGTTGCGTTGCTTTTTGTCAGGTTGAGGGAGAGTGATGTTTTTTGTCAGGTTGAGGGAGAGTGTCGCTTTGTCAGGTTGAGGGAGAGTGTTGCTTTTTGTCAGGTTCAGGGAGAGTGTTGCTAACCCAGATTGATGGGCGCCAGCAGTACGAGTCATTACTTCACGAGAGGATACGTGCCCCTGAATTGCCAACTAGCAGCTTTGCTTTACCGGAGGGGGAGAAGTACCTCATACAAAGAGGTTCCTAACACAACACTTGCTAATCAACAACAGTTTACAAATTTATTAGTGCAGCTGTCGATCTTTTTGATTGATTTATTTGTTGGGACCTATAGGTTGAGCAGCCATGCCAGGCTGGAGGCCTTTGTAATCCAAACTAAACTAACTAATCAACAACAGATAATGTAACATGGTCTTTAACAAGTGAATTTATTATCCAGTATCTGCCAAAAGTATGGTATGCAGATTATTGTTGCGTACTTCCATCTAATTATGGCCTACTGAGCCTATTTGAGCAACGCATTGGCCACATTAATGGCAATTTTGCCATTCAAGGTCGCTCCAATGCAGAAGGCAAGTGTGAAATCCATTCCAGCATTTGAAAGAACCGAAACGCAATTGAGGCAGCACGCTCATGTGCCATGCACGATGTATAGGGTTGGCCATAACCGCATATATACACCGTTCACGACCAAATGTCCAGCGATTTCCCTGCCAATAAAAACGTGTATGCACCGTATATATATGATATATGGTTCAGGCCAACCCTAATGATGTGGAACGAGTGGGTGGTACCGCAAAGACCGTTTGAACCTTGTAACAGGAGGAATTCAAACACATGAAAATTGTGGAGGAGGCTGCACGGGCGGCAACGTTTCACTTTTGAAGTTTGGCGGGTGTGCAGTGTTACATGGATATATGTATCGCACGAAGCACAGAAATGGCATCTGTCGGATTACCCTTTTTAGCAACGTTTCATTGGTATCGAAGTCTTGGAGTGGCCCACCGCGGAAGATCGCGGATGACCTTAGGTCTTGGGTTCGAACCTTGGTAGTTGCAAAAAGGCAATTTTCCAACCCGGTAATTTTCGACAAGTTGGGATGCAAAAGTGTTTGTTTAGTCAATCGCTATGGCACCTCTGGCGAGTTGATCCTCCACCTGGAACTCTAGCAGGGAGCCTAGTCCACTCCGAGGACGGAGTTGCCAAGGGGGGAGGAATGTTACGTGGATAT
>Ga0307947_1004063_pt1 | contig 11641 bp, 15 predicted proteins | sample OrgLakmetagen232_FD_201840 | JGI IMG/M metagenome (GOLD analysis project Ga0307947, IMG submission 201840) | Saline water microbial communities from Organic Lake, Antarctica - #232 | ecosystem: Environmental > Aquatic > Non-marine Saline and Alkaline > Saline | place: Antarctica: Organic Lake...
CCTTCCCTCACCACCACCACCACCACCACCACCACCGTCACCACCACCACAATCCAAAGCACCTCCGTGCTCGTTGCCCCTACTCACAGCAGCGACCCCCTCTCCCCCACCACTCGTCTGCCTGCCTGTATCATGACCAGACCCAACACCCGCCTCTCGACTCCGCCAATCCTCGCCTGTCCGCACATGAGCCTTGGCATTTGTGTGGGGAGAGCAGGGTACCGAAGCACGCACCACACCCCAGCCCTCATCCATCGTACCCTCCCTCCCCCCCTCACTACCCAACCCCACACCACCCCTCTGACCCTCCCAACCAGTTGCCCCAGGAGATGGAGCAGAGGTACGGGAGCGGCCAGCGCCGCTGCTGCGTTCGATGTAATTGCTTTTTGCTGCCCCCTGCCGCCTCCCAATCAGCACAGACAGCCCCCACAGGGTGTTGCTCAGGCCCAAGGGGCTTTGGTGCGTTAGGGCGGAGGGCATGGTGCACACAAGGGAGGGTAGGAGGGCACAGCTGCTGGGCACATGCCGCAGAGTTCCCAGTGCCCAGATCACCATGGCAACCTGTATAAGTGTATGTAAATGTGTGCATGTCTTTCTGTGTCCATGTGTGTGTGTGTCTGCGTGTGTGTGTGTCTCTCTGTGTTTGTGTGTTGGTTTGTGTGTGTGTGTGTATGTGTGTGTGTGTGTGCGCTGTGAGCCCATGCTTGTGTACAGGAGCGCCAGCTTGAATAGTATAAAAGGTTTTTATTCTATCCCTTCAAATTAATTGGGCAGGGTGTGCAATCCAAGAGATGAAATGTCTTAAGCTTTGCATTACAAAAACTGCGCACATCGTGGGGACTAATTCCCTCTCACGGGATTCACGTTAGGTAGATCTTACAACCAGGGGTATACCGTACTTCACCGTACTCATCCTGCACCCCAAATTTCAGAAATATTTGGTTAAATCCCGCAGTCTCTCGCACCCCTTACCACTGTCATCCCGCAGGACGTATTAGCCTTGTTCAGCACCAGTTAGCTTTAACTAGAAGAGAACACCACAAAAGGGAAAGGAAAGTCTCCATGCTGCTTGCGTTAGTTAGCTTGCCGCTCTTTGTTCTAATGCCCCACGTCTTTGCTGCCCTTCCCCCTCCAAATATCTGCTTCTGCTTCTTCTAGCCACTATCTCTGCTGCTGGCACTCTCCTCGCTCTCCTCACTGCTGCTGCTGGGTGCCTTGCTTGTGCTCGCGCATGCTGGTGGTGCGGTTTGGGTGCAGGCAGCCTTGGTGCGTGACCTTGTTCCCCGCGATAGCTGCCCCACCTGCTCATCCGTTAGCTGTTAAGTTAAAACTGCTCTGCGTCCGCAAGCATCGCAGCTTGGTCCTCGAAACCAGGTTTCTTTGGCCTGTTAGCCTAACCCTGAACCTAACCCTCTTCATCGCTGCTTCTTGTTGCTCAGCCGTTCCGCTTTTACTTGCAGCAGCTTGGCTAGCCTCACTACTGTGGCTGCTGCTGTGGCGGTGAGTGGGCAGGTGGGGGGGGCGGGGAGGAGGCCGGGGGGCCTCTCGTCGCTCGTGACTTGCAGCGACCCAAAAACTCTATTTACACCAATCTTGCACAACCACGCAGGATTAAAAAAGATATACCGTGCGTCCACGATCACTTTGGGTATCGAATAATTATTTGGCAAAAAAATGAAAATAAGTAATGATTCTCGGAGCCTCTCTGAACTACAATTTAAATGCAAATGATAATTTTGGTACATCTGGGCACTCAGGGGTACAAAACACACCGGCAAAGTGCCCATTACGGATTTCAAAATCAACTTAAAAATCCTTCTCCGAATCGAAAACGGAAATTTTATTAATTCGGTCTCACGAAGTGATCGTGGACGCACGGTGTAATAAAGCTTACCGCAGCCACCCCGCAGGGCAAAAAACGATGTTTATGCGGGGTATTGTAGGAAAGGTTAAGGTAGGCTGATGGAGAGCAGCATGCATAGCACAGCAATGTTCTCAATCGGTGCTTATATAAGCCAGCACCCCGTCAAAGACAAGAGGAGAAGCGACAAAGTCTAGAATAAACGCAGCAGACACTCAGCGATAGGCGGATATGACACACACAGACACACAGAGACACACATACACTTTCTCGGCCGGCTGTTCACCTCTTGAGGTGCGGCAACAGGTAGCTGTCGCAGGAAGGCAGCACACAGGGCCTCCAAGGCTTGCACACACATAGGGCAAGGCCCTAATGCTTCCTGTGTGTGAGTGGTTGAGCTTTATTTAGTTATTTATATTACGTAATTATAGGGAGCAGACGGTCTCAAAACGAGGGTGCCACTTGCTCACATGCTCACTCACATGCTCACACACCAACACACACACACAAACATAGACACACAGACACGGCAACGTAGCAGTGCACTCATAAATTTATATATATGGTATTTCTGGCAGGGAAATCACGGAGTATACGGTCATATACGGTGTATATATATGGCTCTGGCCAATCAAATCAAAAGCGATCAGAACCGTAGAAGCCGTTAACCAGACACACACACACCTGTGTCGCAAGTGCTCCAGCATGGCCTTGGTCAGAGCTTGGGCTGTGTGGAGGAATATGCCAGGAGGCAAGGGCCCAAAGCAGGTTCGCCAGGGCCTGTTTGTATGTGTGAGTTTGTGTGTGTGTGTCTGTGCATGTGTGTGTCTGTGCATGTGTGTGTCTGTGCATGTGTGTGTGTGTGTGTGTAGTGCAGACCCATGCTGCGAGTGCTCACACTTGCCCCTGCATGCCTACATTGTTTGTATGCGAGTGCAGGCGTGTGTATGTATGTGTGGTCTCCTCAACAATTTTACAATGTTTTACATACGCAGCCTAGCAGTCATACTTTTTGTCTGATGGCTTATATCTGTAAACTCTGCATGTATGTGTGATCGATTTAACACATGCAAACACACCCGTATTCAAGCGATACCAGAGAATTTCCAGCATGTGCAAAATTGGAGCACACACTCACATGGGTGACTTGCTCCCCCCAGATTTCGATGGACACAATGCGAATCACAGCTTTACCTCAGATCAGACTGAGAAACAACCCACTCTTCTAATCCAAGGACACCCAAAAGAGTATCACGTCCGTGATTTAAGCACTGCTCAGAGCACTGCCATGCTTTCAGTGAACGTTTCTCACACCACAGATCTAACACACACTTCTAGCAGCACTGCCATGCTTTGAGTAAACGTTTCTCACACCACAGATCTAACACACACTTCTAGCAGCATTGCCGTGCTTTCAGTGAACGTTTCTCACACCGCAGATCTAACACACTTCTAGCAGCAGACTATTTAAAGAAGCTGCAGAGTACCAGCTCAAGCACAAGCATTAGACTACTAGCTGAAGTACCGCGTCTGTGGGGATGCGCTCTGCTTAGAGCGCTGCCACGCAATCACTAGAAGATTCCTTTTGACCAGACGTATCTCACATACAAACACATCAAACTCAACCAGAAACTTAGCAGTACCCACTTCTACCACTCGAAAAAGTTGAACATCAGATCTGGGACTGGTAGATAAGCCTTCCACATTCGTGGTGATGCGCTGCTCAGAGCACTGCCACACTTTTACTGAAAGTTCCTAAGCCAAAACCTTGATTCCTTACAGAAAATGCACATCAGATCTAAGACCACCAAACCAAATCCTCCACACCTGTGGTGATGCGCTGCTCAGGGCATTACCCCGGCTGCGAGGTGCTACAACACCGCCCTCCCTCTTGAGGAAGGGACCCCTGTCCCCTGCAAAGAATGTCTCACCCCCCACAAAGCTAGCCCCACTGCCACTGCTTTCTTTGTGGCTGCTTGTAGCGGCACTCTCACTGCTGCTGGCTACAGCTCCGCGGCTGCTGCTACTGCCGACAGACGTGCTGCCTCTTTCCCCCCGGCTACTACCGCCCTTGCCTTGCTCCCTACTGTTGTTTTTGGTGGTGGTGGTGGTGGTGGTGGTGGTGGTGGTGTTGCTGCTGGGATGAGACCTGCTCCGGTCACTGCTGCCCTTGCCTTTCTCCCTGCTGTAGGTGCTGCTGCTGCTGCTGCTGGTGTGAGGCCTGCTGCGCTCACTGCTGGCTCCCCGCGCAGGTGTAGCCAAGGCAGCAGGGGGTATGAGGCATGGAGTGACAGCTGCACGGAGGATGGCGTGCGAGAAGTGGACAGCCAGCGTGGAGGAGGTTGAGGGTTGACATGTGCTTGTAGCTCCTCCAAATGCAGTGATTGCCTGGCCGGCCCCACTATCATCTGACGCTGCCATCTCCTTTGTTGTAGTCGTGTGCTTTGAGCTGTGGGGTGTCTTCATGATACTGCTGCTGCTGCTGCTACTGCTGTACTTGCTGTTGCTGTTGCTGCTGCTGCTGCTGCTGCCCTGGCCTGCCACAGGGAGGAGCTTCACAAGGGCCCATGCGATGTTGGCAAGCTCTCGCGGTGAGGAAGAGGGCAGCAGGGGGGTAGGAGCTGCACGGGTACCCCTTACACGTGCTATTCCTGCTGCTGTTGCTGCTGCTGCCGCTGCTGGAGAGGGAAGAGGGTACTGTGCCGCTGGCGAAAGTTCCTTGGGGGCGTGTGTGGTGTTACGGGCAGGTGCTTCACCACCATTCCCAACTGCTAGCTCTCCCTCGTCGGCCAGGAGTAGCAGAACGAGGTCCAGCAGCTCAGATAGCGCCATCGCTTCCTCCCCCCTCTGCTGCACAGAATGCTGCCGCCCCCGCTGCACAACATGCTGCTGCTGCTCCTGCTCCTGTCCTTGAAGCTGCCCCTTTGGCTGCTGCGACTGCAGTTGCTGTGACTGTGAGGGCCATTCCGACCCATGAGAGCCTCCCTCCATGAGCCTCACCGCCCGCACAAGCACCGCACTGACGTGTATGGCATTCAAGCTGGCCTGATATACCCTCACACCGTCCAGGAGCTGCCTCACTGAAGCTGCGCGCGACAACTCAGACGTAATGAGGCGCGCCTTGAAGCTGCTACTGATATGCTGTTTGTGTCTGCGCGTACTGCAGCTGCTGTTCTCACCTCTCTGCTCCTGTCCCTCTCTGTCCCTACTAATTTTGTAGTGGGTGCCCTCATTGCTGCTTGTCACAGGATAGGCCTCTCTCTTCTCCACGTCACCACTAATGCTACTGCTGCCTTGTTCGTTGGATTGCCATGGCTGCCTGCCAGCACCTGAGAAGCTACGGACCTGGGCTGCAGCGTATGCCACGTGCACTGGGCTACTGCTCAAGGCAGTGACCCCTGTTCTATTGCTGTTACGTTGACTGTGGGGGACAAGTGAAGCGTCCCGCCTTCTGCGCACAGAGCAGAAGGTTGAGGCTGAGCACTGACGGGGCTTTGGCAATTACAGTAAAAATGTGTGTTACATGTGAGTTTGTTATGTGTGATTACGTGAGTTTGCGTGTGTGTGTGTGTGTGTGTGTGTGTGTGTGTGTGTGTGTGTGTGTACGTCTATTGCATGTGTATATGTGCGTGTTTGCATGAGCGTATTTTGTGCGTGTATGCGTGCATGTGTGTATCTGTGTGAGTGCATGTCAGATAATACCTTTTCTTGTTCAAAGAGCATGCTGGCCATGCTTCTGGTCCACAGTGGGCATTGGACGCAACATACTGGTTGAGCTCCTGCCATCTTAGCATTCAAGCAATTATAAAAATATATGATTATTTTATATGTAAAAGGGCCTTCAAAAAAGCCTTTATTTTTCTCACATTTACTTTTTTCACACATTGACTGTTTTTATGTTGCTCCATACACATATATGACTACTCGTGGTTTTGCATAGCACTGTAAACTGTCGCGCAGGCACCGTCCGTATCCATTCACTCTATAAGAGGGACCAGAACAAGCTAAAATCGTTGTACTCGTGCAAAAGTACTCAAAAAACGTTCCAAATCAATTCCAGTCATTGGAAATCTATTGAGCTTACGTGTCCGGACATTATTCTTCTAGGCTGAACATGGCTTAGTCTGCTGAACATGCATCCTGTCTTTTTCTTGCCTCTGCCTATAGGATATGTAAATTGTGCATGAACACGCTTTGGCAGACAGACCGCATACTTCTTTGTTGCTTGCTATGACGTATGTATTTTGGCATGTATTTTAAAATACGGAATACTGCTTTTTTGCTGGCAAGCAGGTCCTCTAGCTCGCTGTTTACGCTTCATTTGCATTTTTTGAGGGTTCTGAGGGGCACATTAGGTGTGAAGCAGTCTACCACTAACTGGGCTGTACTCCGAGAATGTGGACATGAGCCGTTGCAGTACTACTGGTTTCAGTCAGCTGTCAAGCTTTTCAATAGTATGCTACCAATGGTGTCACTTTGCGGAGGGTGGTCCAGACTGATCTCAATTTACAGCCTCGTTCAAGTGCCTGCTGGACTGCTCAATTTCTGAGCGCTTTTCTAGAACTGCTTGGGTGCACATACTGTTGTGGGTACAAGCTGTTTAAACTGGGCGTGCTATTCCCATGCAAGAGTTTACTGCAGATTTGAAGCATAGGATGAGAGGTGTTTGGAGAGACGCTGAGTTGGTGGACCCCAACACGTACAACAACAAACTGGCCACTTACCATTTTTGGTTCGCCATCCCTTTTACTAGTAATGAGCGTAAGCCAACTATTGTACCACGGTATCTTCATCTTGATCTGTCCAAACATGTTATGCGCAATGTCAGTAGACTCCGCTTGCGTGCACATACTTTGAAAGTTGAGGCAGCAGTGTAGCTTGAAGGTGGTTCTCGCGTATGTGACCAATGTCCTGGTGAAGATGAACATGTTCAGAACAAGGTGCATGCTCTTTTACTTTGCAGACCATCGGGTTTGTGAGCGAGGAAACATTTCTCCTTTTTGTTTAAACCTTTTTGGAGGACTGTTCAGCAGCTCAAGGTCGTTAGGTTGAGTAGCCATGCCAGACTGGTTTGTAATCCAAACTAAACTAACTTCTCAGCAGCCCAACCCTTTTTGCTGCAACAAGTCAACAACCAGCTTGTTCATAAAATCCTTTCTCAGCAGAACACTAGACTTTCCTCTTTTGGTCTGAGCTAATACTATTTTTTGTGGCTGGCCGAGACCAGTCAGCAGCCGATCAGCCAAACAACCTGGCTGAACGTCACCCCCCATAGGAGAGAAAAAGAAAAGACTCCGCTGGTAGTGATGACACAGCCAGCATGATTAAGGGAGGGGGTTACCTAGGTGCCCGCACCAGGCAACTCCCCACCGCGCAAACAATTAAAAAGAAATTAATGTGGGTCAGGGGGGTTGTGTGCCGTAGCACCCGGACCCAATCCTTGACTGTTGTTGCTTGTGTTATATTGCAGTGCATACCTTGTTTTTATGAGTGCAGATGCATGCCTGATGGAGTGTTCATTCAGGTTGTGTGTCAATTCCTTAATCCTATGGTAATCCAGATTAAGGTCTGCCAGAGGTTTCTCTGTATAGTATTTGTAGATGGTCCCCATAGTTCCAACAAGGATCACGTGCAGCTTGACTTCCCTATATCCTTGTCTGTTAAGGTTGGCAATAAGCATGCTGTGCTGTGCTTTCGCTTTTTGGAGTTGGGGATCAGGCCTAGTATCCTCACAGAATTTAAACTCAATCAGGTGAACCTCCCACTGGTTTGGATTCAGCTTCTTGTCTTTAGCAAGCTGTTGAAAGTTTGGGTTGCGGGTGGTTACGCGAGAGGAGCACACAGTGCTAGGTAAAAATAGGATGGCGTCAGGACGAGAAGAGGCTTTTAAAGCATGTGCTGTTAGTTCTGGTAGCAAACAAGAGGGCAGTGTTTTGTTGGCAGTGTTTCTCAGATCTAGGCCTTGCTCTGATAGTTTATCGGGTGGTTACGCGAGAGGAGCACACAGTGCTAGGTAAAAATAGGATGGCGTCAGGACGAGAAGAGGCTTTTAAAGCATGTGCTGTTAGTTCTGGTAGCAACCAAGAGGGCAGTATTTTGTTGGCAGTGTTTCTCAGATCTAGGCCTTGCTCTGATAGCTTATCTGCACTGCCTACGTCAGTGTAGGCAATTTGGTTGGCACCACATGGTCCCTTTTGTAGGGCTTGGACAATCAGCACACTTGCCGTATTATGGCGTTTTAAAATAATGTTCCTCATTTTAGTGTGTTGGCAACCTGAGAGTATGTGAAGCGCACTATCAGTGCAAGGGCAGATGGGGCAGTTTGCATTGGGAGAGAAGCCGTACCGGTAGGCGTGTTTTTGATTAATAATTGTACCAGTGCGGTACCTCGTAACATTACGCGTTTCGTAGAATTTGAGATTACTATTGTTCCAGAAAGGATTTGTGGCTTGTTTATTGACCAAAGGTTTAAAGTCCTTCCAGTAGTTGTAATATCCTGTGTCTGTTTTGGCACTCCCCAGTCTGTGTGATTTGCACATTTCTGTTTTAAGCTTGGCCTTTAAATCAGAGAGGGCACGAAGCCTAGGTGTAGTTGTCCCTCTTTCACTGGGATCCTCATCGGTGTCTTTAGCCGCAAGCCAGTTAAGGTGTGTGTATGCATTACCGTCTGGAGCTGGAGGCTGAAAGTGCACGTCATGACCTCCGTCATGTAAGGCAGATGAGTGTTTGGCTCCTGCATCTGTACATTCATTTCCGGCAATGCCACTATGGGCTTTCACTATAAAGAAGCAGATAGGTTCTGGTGAAGCACAAATCATAGATACAATTTGTTCTAGTAGATTTGAGTGTATATGGTTTCGTTGCATTCCAGGGAAGCTGTCAGATCAAATTACGGTCACTGCAAAGTATAAGACTCAGCACATCTACTGATGGTCTTATTGATAAATGATGCGCCTTCGGACCAAGAAAGGCCTCCAAGGTGGAAAAACCATCCAGCAGAGGAGTGAGTTCTTTGCATCGCTGGTCCCTAATGCTTCTACCAGTTCTCTGGCTCATGCCCTTGCGCTCTTTGCACACATGTATCTGTGTCTACTCAGCTTTGCGTGGCTGCCACACTGCTGCTCCTTCCCGGAGCTGGGACCCATGACTCAGACGAACCTCTCGGCCTCAATGTGGTTACATATTAACATCGCTAAACGAACGAACAAATAGAATCGGAGACCTTACACGGCACAGGGTCTCTTGAGGATCCCCTCTAATAGTACCTCTTAGAGTTCACATGTTGTCAATTGATTACCAAAACTATCAAATCCAGAAGATAAAGGCTATCAATAAGACTGGCCATCCAGCTTATTGAACAAGACATAAAGAAACTCTCAACTGTCAACCAATTTAAATGCTCCGTCACACGATTCGTCGCTGCCAACGATTGGGCGTGACAAAGAGTAGCTGTTTTCTAAGTTGGCTTAGGGAGCATGCACTGTCCTTCGCGATCTGGGTATACTTATTAGTAAGCGCTGCTGCAATTCTTGTGAGATCAGCTCTATTGATGGTGCTTGTCATTCCCACGCCTCCTGAGTCCACATAACATTCAGCTTTGGTTTGAGGGCATAATACCCTGCACCTGCAAAGTTTTCGGCCTTGCCTATGCAGCTTCCGTCAGTGTATGCCCATAATTTCCAATTGGGGCACTTCAATTCAAACTGCTTATCGTCCCATGGTTGGAGGTGGACGTTAGCGTATTGGCCTCTTTCCTGGCCAGTGACGTCCTCTCTTATTGATTTGAAGTACTGAGGGCAATCACGGTTGGTGATGTGGTCTGTGTCCTCTCTTGCGAGGTACTGATTTTTTTCCCAAACTGCTTCTGGGATACCCTTTGCAGTGTTTGCAGCCAATTTGGAGAGGCATCAGTTAAACGCTGTTTTGCTTCTTTGTTCCAGACAGCAGTAATATCCATGCTCCAGATGTGATTGGAGAATTTTTGTTGTACACCCTTCAACGAGGTTGGCATTGCATATGTGAGTTTTGTCTTGGGGATGAAGCCAAGCGTGGTGCAGTATTTTGGGTTGTCTCTCTTTCTGAGCTTATGGAGTTATTTGTGGCTGGCCGAGACCAGTCAGCAGCCGATCAGCCAAACAACCTGGCTGAAGGTCACCCCCCATTGTAACCATTGTAACCTTTGGGTTGTCTCGCACCAATGCTCTGTAGGCATTGATAATCTTGTTTTCCCAGTTGGGTAGAAATAAGAAGGTGGCGGTTGGTAGCTCGCTACACATCGCAGATCGTAGAGAGCGTTGCACGCACTTGAGCATTTTGTGTCATCATACACTGGGTGGCAGATTGAGAAACCTGTAAACTTGGTGGCAAATGCATTGTAATTGGCACCAAAGACAATGTCACGATGATGTTCGTTCCAATATGAGGAGTTCCCAGGGTCAAAGTCCAGAGCAGACGCCATTTTTTCTTTTGAGACCATTGTCGTAGTGCTGCACTGATGTGTTGGGGTAGGATACAGAAGTAGGATCCTAGTGTTAGTTGGCTTGCCTTAGGGGTTTTGAGGCGTGCTTGGTGGTCTTGAAGCAGACCCGCAATTGCAGAGGCTAGGCATTGAACAGGAGAAGACAGTTCGCCCATTATAACCATTATGTGTTTCCGGCAGTCGGTTGAAATTTCCGAAAAGCTGAAATTCCATACGGTCATATAGTGACTGGAACATGTTCACAAACTCACACACATACACACACAAGCATGTACACACACACAACCTTCTTAGTCATTTGTTTACCTGAAGCTGCTTTTAAGAAGAAGGGGAAGAACAAGCTGCTTTTAGGAAGAAGGGGAAGAACAAGGGATAGGAAGGTGGCCGGCCTGAGCATGGGCACAAGCTTAAGCTCTTGGTTTGGAATGTGCATGGCATTGGGGGGCGCTCTGCTGATGCTAATGCAGAGCTGAAATTCACTGATGTTTGCAGCATAGTTAAACTACACAATGTTACTGTGCTTATAGAAACGAGAACAAGTGATGCCTGGCTTTACTGTGCACGGCATTAAGTTAGATAAAGGAAATGAAGGCAACAATGGGCATGGAATCGCTCTGTGCTCGTTGCTCCAAGCTGCTCTGATTATGTGCGTGTGCTTAAAACTAGTGAAAACGTGCAGTGCATCTGGTTGCAGTGTGACAAGAAAATGTTTGGGCTGGAGGAGGATGTAATTGTGGGTACATCAATCCGCAAAGTAGTGATTTATTTCCTGTTCGTGCCGTTCAAACTCATTTTACTGACCTGTTTGAGGACACACTTGGTGCTTTTCAGGTGTCTCCTAATGTCGTATTGTGTGGTGACTTTAACGCCCATGTGGTGGAGCTGAGTGAAGTGAGTGACGTGCACGCTGGTTTTGTTTTGGTTTGTCCTGAGGTTTTTGAGACTAGGAGATATGTGTGCAACAGTGTGAACAAGGCAGGCCAGTTGTTAGTTGATCTGGCTGCTGCAACGAGTATGGCTATTGCGACTGGACGTGTTGTTGGAGATGATGGGCAACCATCGTTTACTGGAAATTATGGTGACAAAAAGAGCCGGCCTGATCACGTGCTGCTGTCTCCGGCTTTGTACAAACTTGTTGGGTTCGTTTAAGATGTGGGATACGTGTGCTTCTGAACATGCGGCTTTGAGTACAGAGTTCAGAGTGAATGCTGTGGGAGGGGAAAGTGTGAATACAAAGCACCACGTGTGTAGGATTGGTCAGTGTGTCAACAACCTGGTTTTGCGTTGGCAGCATGAGAAGG
>Ga0307947_1004066_pt1 | contig 11638 bp, 9 predicted proteins | sample OrgLakmetagen232_FD_201840 | JGI IMG/M metagenome (GOLD analysis project Ga0307947, IMG submission 201840) | Saline water microbial communities from Organic Lake, Antarctica - #232 | ecosystem: Environmental > Aquatic > Non-marine Saline and Alkaline > Saline | place: Antarctica: Organic Lake...
TCCATCCTCTCAATGCTCTCCTGAATGTTTTCTGCAATAACACTCTCTGTGATCTCCAGCATTAGAACGTGGGCAGGAAGACCTGTTTTCGTCAGAACAGCCTTTACCTTGTCCGGAAAGTCCGGCATGGCAAGCTGTTTTTGACTCACGTTCACGGCAATGGACAGGTCATTAACCGAGAACTCGTCGCGCAGCGCACTCATAAACTCACAACTCTTTAGTAAAACCTGATCACCCAGAGCGACTATCAGATTATTACCCTCGGCAAGTGCAATAAATTGTCCGGGAGTCATCACCCCATGTTCAGGGTGTTGCCATCTAACCAGTGCCTCAAAACCGGTGACATGGCCATTTTCGTTGACCTTTGGTTGAAGCCAGGGAACGATTTCTTTCTCTCCCAATAAGGCTTCCCGTAATTCCACAATCAGCTTTTCCTCGGCAAGCAGGTTTAACTGCATCTCGTCGTCAAAAACAGACATGCAGTTCTTTCCACTTTTTTTGGCGTCATACATGGCGATATCCGCCATACGCATCAGCTCACTCGCCGAAACTCTCGCATCACGATAAAGCACCACACCGACACTTATTGATAGGTGTTTTAAACCGCTTAAAGCCTCAATTGGCTTCGCCACCGATGCCATTATTCGATCCGTCACGTCATTCACCCGACGTAGCGCGGCGTCAGAATCAGAGGACAAATGATCAATAATGATCAGAAACTCGTCACCGCCTAACCGTGAAACAAAGTCACCCACTTCAAGAGTCTGACTTAGCTGGGCCGCTACTTCGCAAAGCAGATCGTCACCGGCCCGGTGACCCCATGTGTCATTAACAATTTTAAAGTCATCCAGATCCATCAGCAGAACTGCGCCAAAGGTGCCTTCTTTCGAACAGGCATTCATAGAGGCGTCTATTTTTTCATGGACAGACCTTCGGTTTGGCAGATTGGTCAGTGAGTCGTAATACGCCAAATGCTCAATCTGCTGCTGCTGCCGGACCTGTTGGGTGATGTCACGAACAATTGCGACAAAGCGCGGCTCCTTTCCCTCACACACGATGAGCTGGAGGGTGATATCGACCGGGATATCATGACCATCTGCCCCTCTGTGGAAGGTCTGAAAACGTAAATTTGAAACGTCGCCGCCTAAAAGAGGTGCAACTAGCTCGCGGAGCTTATCAGGGGTGTTGTAATGTGGTTTGATGTCACATGGGTGCATCTCAAGCAGTTCGCTCGCCGCGTAACCAAGCTGATCACAGGCCCCTTGATTAACGTAAATAAAACGAAGCATGTCAACGTTAAACATGAATACGCAATCAGCGGTTTTATCCAGGGTGTCCTTGAAACGCTGAAGCTCAACTTTTGCGTCTTCGCTCTCACTGATATCGTGGAGCGCCGCTACAAGCAGTCGGTCAGAACCGATTTGGGTTTCGGTCACGGCAATGCGCAGCGGGAAATGCGTGCCATCCGATTTGCGACCGTAAATGGATCGGAGGTTTCCCATGATAGCGCTGGGCTGGTCGTTCGTTGCGTAAGCCCTCATGAATCCGGAATGGTTTTCCGCGATATCAGACGGCATTAGCTTGGTACTCGATTCGCCAATCAACGCCGATTTTGGATAACCGAACATGGTCTCCAGCGACGGGTTCACGGTCGTGATCCTGCCCCGGATATCGGTAGTGATCACGGCGTCATACAGGGTGTTGAGAATGGTCTCGTTAAGTTTCAGTGCTCGTTTAAGTTTTTCTTCACGTTTTTTTTCAGCGTCAATGTTTGTCTGAATGGCGAAGAAACCTTCAAGCTCACCGACTTCTGATAATCTAGGGGTGCAATGCACTTTCACCCAATAGGGAGTCCCGTCCCGGTAATAGTTGATTAGCTCTGCATCAAATCCTTTTTGTCTCGCCAGTCTGTGGCGGATATATTCAACGGTTTTTGGATCAGTGCGTTTTCCCTGAAGTAGATGTCCCGGCTTTTTATAAATCACTTCCGCCAAGCTATAGCCGGTGATTTTCTCAAACCCTTCGTTTATCCAAGTTATAAAACCTTGTGTATCTGTTACGATCACGCCGTTATCGGTTTGCCGCACCACCTCAGAGAGCATGTCTAACTGACTTTTTTGCGATTCCAGCCGGAATCGCAACTCCCTGACAATGTCCCCTTCCAGATGCTGCTCTGCAAGCCTGGCAACACTGATAATAAAGTCTTTCTGTTCCTGTTCGAGCGTACCGGCCTGACTGTCGAACAGAAAGAGTGCTCCTTGCGGTTCGCCCCTAGAGTCGAAGAGGTTAATGCCGACGCAAAGCCGCAGCAGCGGGGTGACGCCTGCGCTGCTCCCTTCATCGTTCCAATCGCTCAGGCAGTGGCTGACATCCACTGGCTCGACTGCTAACGACTCGGCCAGAAGCCTTCGGCCCGCGCTCAGAAAAGGTTTGATGCTGTTGTAGTCTTCGGAAGGGTGGATCAGCGCATCGCTTGAGTTGTCCAAAGCCAACGCAATCCATTTGAAATTCCCGGATTTCGCGCTCAGATTAATGAGGTCAGATATTAGTTTTTTTGCTTCAGGCCCCATACAGCATCCTAGTTGTCAGGTAATTTATGTGGCATTTTGAGAAACAGTTGTTTTTTTTGCAAGTATCGCACCGCCAGAACCTCTATCCGACTGATACTCAGGAGGGCGTGTCACTTATGGCTGCGATCTTTGCTACTGCGTTGAGCGCCTGAATAGTTTAACGACTAAAATAGTGCGGTGAAATGGCTGCCGGGGAAACTCGAAGAATTGTTCAAAATATAACAAAAATAATGTTAAGCATCGGCGCATTTGGTTTATTCTACACTCATGACAGTCTTGTCAAAAAAAACGACATAAAGGCGAGGGAATGTGAGAAAAAATCTACCAGTCACAAATAATGAAAGAGCCTTTCCCGCAAATCAGAAGCTGATATCTGCTACCGACCTCAAAGGCAAAATTTTGCATTGCAACGATGCCTTCGAGGAGGTGAGCGGTTTCACTCGTGACGAGTTGATCGGTCAACCTCACAACATCGTCCGACATCCGGATATGCCGCCTGAAGCTTATGAAAATATGTGGTCGCACCTTAAAAGTGGCCGCCCTTGGATGGGTCTGGTCAAAAATCGCTGCAAAAACGGCGATTTCTATTGGGTAAGTGCCTACATTACGCCGGTTACCGAGAATGGCGACGTTGTTGGCTACGAGTCCGTACGCAGTTGCCCGGCACGTGCGGATGTCGATCGCGCCGCTCGATTATATGAAAAAATCCGGAATGGAAGAACCGGTGTCTCTCTTTTCAAAAAAGTACCAGCTAGCGCTTTTTTCCTTCTCTTTGCGTCCATCGTGGCAGCCGGATTATTTGCTATTGGCCAAACGCTCTTTGCAGAAATTCTCTTCGTTGCTGGTCTGATCGCATACATTGCCTGGATGCATTTATCCAAACGCGGAATGGTGATCTCAGTGACTGAGCTTATGGGTAATACGTTTACCGATAGCCTGGCAGCCCAGAGTTATACCAATGACGATCTCGCGTTGGGTCGACTAAAGGTTGCAGTGCTTGCGCAAAAAGCACATTTGGATGCAGTCCTGACTCGCATGGAAGATGCCGCAGTTCAGGTGAAATCTGGTGCGATACAGGGACTTGAAATTAATCACGAAGCTCAGGAAACACTACGCAAACAACAGGCAGAGACTGAGCAAGTTGCTGCGGCGGTCCATGAGATGTCCCAAACGATTGCAGAAGTCTCCTCTAACGTTCAGCAAACGGCAGAGCAGGCGGAAGGGGCGAGAAAGTTTGCAACTGAAGGCTCCTCGGTGGTCGCTGAGACCAGAAAGTCTATTCAAAATCTGAAAGACACTGTTCACGAGATCAGCACCTCTGTTGAGGAATTGGCCACTGAAAGTAAACGCATCGCAGGCGCTGCGAAGATCATTGAGGATATTGCTGATCAGACCAACCTTCTGGCGCTGAATGCCGCGATTGAAGCAGCTCGGGCAGGCGAGCACGGACGAGGATTCGCCGTTGTCGCAGACGAAGTGCGCGGCCTTGCCCGTCGCACGCAGGATTCGACCCGAGAAATTCACACGATCATTGAAAGCCTGATGTCACGGTCCTCGTCTTCTGTCACTAAAGCAAGCAAAGGCAACAAAGCCGCAGATGAAGGGCTGGAGCGAATGCTTGAAGCCGAAAAAACGTTGAATCAGATTACCGAATCAGTGGTCGAAATCGCAGGCATGGCATCGCAAATGGCCGCAGCGGTTGAGGAACAGGCTCAAGTTTCTGACCAAATCAACGAGCAGGTGGAACAAATCTCTATACTGGCATCTGAAAATCTTGAGAAAGGCGAGCAATCTTCGGTAAGCGTTCAAAAAATGGACACAATCGCGGCGGAGCTGCATGAGCTTGTGGTGCGCTTTAAAAGAACTTAGCAGGCATTGGTTTTGCTGGGTCGCTTATTCATCGGTGGTAGTTGTTAGGTCTATTCATGTCAGGATGTTTTGCCTAACCTTTCCCGAGATGCAAGGGTTCGTCCATAGTCTTGTTAGACATCGCCGTCTTCCAGTTGTGGGGCAATAGCTCGTCGATGGCGTTGTTTTTCTGTGTCGGCAAGCGAGTCAGCACATCCTTCAGATAGGCATAAGGATCATGCCCATTCAGCTTCGCTGACTGGATCAGTGTCATCACCGCGGCAGCGCGTTGGCCACTTCTGAGTGAACCCGCGAACAGCCAGTTGGAGCGACCCAGCGCCCAGGGGCGTATCTGATTTTCCACCCAGTTATTGTCGATGGGCACCGCGCCATCGTCTAGATAGCGCGTCAGCGCTTTCCAGCGTTTGATGCTGTAATCCAGGGCTCTGGCTGTGCCGGAGCCATCCGGCACTTTCTGTCGATGAGCCAGCATCCATTGATGCAGAGCATCGGCAATCGGCCGTGCTTTTTCATTTCGGATAAAGTGTCGTTTGTCAGGCGGCAGATCTTTGGTTTCTCGCTCAACCTGGTAAAGCTGGCCGATGTATTCCAGAGCCTGTGCCGCCAGTTCACTCTTATTCGCTTGATGCAGATCGTAGAACTTGCGGCGGGCATGGGCCAGGCACCCGATTTCGGTGATGCCGTTGCCGAAGCCCGCCTTGTAGCCCGAGTAATCGTCGCAGACCAGCTTGCCTTGCCAGTCTGCCAGGAAGTTGCGAGCGTGCTTACCGGCCCGGGTGGGAGCGAAGTCGTAAACAACGGCCTTCAACTCCGAGAATGGTGTGGTGCAATAAGCCCAGACGTAAGCCCTGTGAGTTTTCTTCTTGCCCGGTGCCAGCATGCTGACCGGTGTTTCATCGGCGTGCAGAACGGCGTGTTCCAGCAGTACGTTTCTAAGAGCATTGACCAGCGGTTGCAACTGTACACCGCAAGCCCCCACCCATTCCGCCAGAGTAGAGCGTGGGATGGCAAGGCCAGCACGACCGAAGATGCGTTCTTGACGGTATAGTGGTAAATGATCCGAGTACTTGGCCACCAGCACCTGAGCCAGCAATCCAGCGGTAGGGATGCCTTTGTTGATAACCTGCGCTGGAACCGGGGCCTCGATCAGCGTTTCGCACTGCTCGCAAGCCCATTTGCCGCGGATGTGGCGCTCCACGGTGAACTCGCCAGGTACGTAATCCAGTTTTTCACTGACGTCTTCGCCTATGCGCTTAAGCTGGCAGCCACAGCGGCACTGGGTGTTGTCAGGTTCGTGGTGGATCAGAGTGCGGGGCAGTTCGGGCGGCAGCGGCGCACGTTTGGGCTGCTTTTTGGGCTTGGCGGGTGTTTCATCCACGGTGAGCTGAGCCAGTTCCGCTTCAATGGCGGCAAGGTCGCCGTCGACCAGCTCATCCAGCAGATTGCCCTGAACTGCGTCCAACTGTTCGCTGCGCTGGGCGTACTTGTGGCGCTTAAGAATCGCCAGTTCATGGGTCAGTTTTTCGATGACCGCATCACGGTGCACCAGCGCTCGATCATTCTTCTCCGCGCGATCGAACAGACCCGTGACTAGCGCACGGAGTTGCTCGGCAGAGAGTTGATTAAGATCGGGCCGTTTTGACATGGTGAGGAGTATGCCAAGCCGCGCCCACCGTGACGATGCGCCATTCTGATGATGGCCCGGATAACCGGTTTATGGTTACAGAATCGAGATCACGCCGGCGGCACCAAGACGCTGCCAAGGCAGCCCTTGAACCAGCGCGGCCAACTGTTCGTCCGTTAATAGAAGTTGATCGCCGCGCCAGGCTTCGCCCCAATGGAACTTACCGCGATTCAATCGACGGGCACAGAGCCAGATGCCCAGGCCGTCATGGATCAACACTTTCATCCGATTGCCCCGTTTATTGGCGAACAGATACGCACAATGAGGTCTGGCTGAGCCGAACACGTGAACGACACGCGCCAACGCCGTATCTGGCCCGGCCCGCATATCCAGTGGTTCGGTGGCCAGCCAGATTTCATCAATGCGAATCATTGCAAAAGTTCGCGCAAAAGCGCCATGCACTGATGAGCCTGATCCGCAGGCCACTCCACCATAACGGAACCGCCGGCTCGGGGAAATTCGATGCGGATGGTGCTACGCTTTTCCACGACGGCGGGCGCTGACGGAAAACTGATGGGCACAAACGCAGGCGACAGGCTTTTATCAGCTTGCTTCGACTCGCCGATCCAGCGCCGCAGCAGATTGGCATTGAGGTCATTGTCCAGAGCAACGCGGGAAACGGACGTTCCAGGGCGTTGGCATTCGGCTACAAGCTGGGCTTTGAATTCTGCGGTGTACTGGCGGCGCTTTCTATAAGGGCGAGTTACGCTTACGTTGTTCATGGATAGTGTCCGCTTAGGAATAAGTGGACACTATCTTGACGGCTCTAGCACTGGGCTCAAGATGGGTTTGCCGGGCGCTTACTTATTCCGCGGAGTCTCCAAGCGAAAAAGGCCAAATCGGGAACTCCCGGTCTGGCCTTTTTATATCCGGCTTGGGTGCAAGAAGCGCCCGCCTGCGCCGAAGGCGCTTCCTTAGGTGGAAAGGTTAATGCAACGTTTCGTCGACCGGCAGCACCTCAGTTTGTCTGTCCAGCAGTTCGTGCATCGTGATGACAAAGCGGACTGGATTCCGCATTGGCAGGTGATCATCGACCTTTGCTATCCCTTCAAGAATAGCCTGCCTTGCTACTTCATGCATGAGCTGCTCTCGACGCTCTACCACCTCCTCATATCGCTTTTCGGCTTCGGCTACTTCATTTTTGATTTTCGCCAGAGCCTCATCAAGGCACTCAATTCTCAGCCAAGCTGAGTCGATCACTGAGTGCAGTGATCTGATTTCATTAAGCTTTTCTTCCAGATCCATAATAGTTTATCTCGCATATTGGTTGAAAACACAGACCCAGAATAACGAGGATTTTGAGGCAAAAGGCTCGTCTAATTGCCCTAAAAAGCGATTAACTCGTGATTTTAAAAAAACTTTTGTGGCTGCAAGCTATGGAGTCTCAAGATAATGTGTCCAGATCCCTGGGTTGGGCGTTCAGATACCGTTTCTCGCGCTTTTGATTAGCCTCCTGTCTTAGCCACCGACTCTCTGAAAGTGCGCAGCAGGAAGTTAAACGACGAAGTGTGCTGGCCTGTCAGTGAATCGGCGATAACACGCTGGCGAGAGGTTGCTGCTGGGCCTCCAAAGAGAGCCCAGCAAGCGCCCATCTGCCTTGTTGTTAAATGCGGCTCTTGTCTATGCCAGCGTATATTCGGGTTGCTCTGAGAGTTTGCATGAAATTCTGCAAGCCTCGACGGTCACTTGGTGAGATTGGAACGGTGAGTGTTTGAGCGACCTCGGGGTGGGTTAGCCGGCCATGTTTACCACGGCGACGGTAACGCCAGCCGAGCTTGACGAGGCGCCTAATCACGATGTTCCAATCTTTGTTCGAACTATACCTCTTCACAGCTGCCCTCCCAGTTCGCCTTTATAGCGGGCTTGAAAGCTGCTCGAATTGAATGCCATTTCCGAAAAGGCGGCCCCGGCGCCAACGGATAAAATGGGTTTGCTGTACAGGTACCCTCCGCCTAAAGAAGACTGATTCTGAAAGAATCGCCCGAACGGGTCGACCATGAGGTAGGACTCAGACATGTCGCGATTATCCTCGACACACTGAACCGACTGGAAAGCGCGATGTCTTTGAACAAACGCCGCAAACTCTCCGTCGCTGATTGCTAAAGAGTCGTCAATAACCGGGAGCATGCGGAGGATTTTCCAGCGGTTTGGACGAATCCGGTCAACCAAAAAGCTTAGATCTTCTCCTGCATTCAGAAGATTCACGACTGTATTTAGCTTCACCGTAAGCTGAGGATTGATCTGGCGCGCTAACTGCAGGTTTGTCACCAGCTCATCAAGGTTGAGGAGTTTTCCCATTCTCTCGGCTCGACCGATCTCTCTATTGGTGGTTGTGCTTGCTGAATCCAAGCTGATACCCAGGCACGTAAGCTGCGGAGCCAGTTGCCGGATGACCTGCTGTATTAGTCGTGAGCCATTGCTGATGAGGGAGAACTGAAATCCAACCTCCCTCGCTATTTGAGAAATCTCTAGCAAACGATCGCCAAGAATCGAAGGTTCCCCGCCGGCCAGATTCAGGCGAAACGCTTTCCAAGAGAGCTCTTTACGTAATGGATTGCTTTCGTTCGTGGGCTGAAAGTACCGGAATAACTCGCTCAGGAGATCGCGCGTGCGATCGGGATCATGAAAGAGCTCCCGCGGATTCGGAGAGTCCTTCCACTTCGCGTAGCAATATTGGCAGCGATAGTTACAGGCTTCCGTGACATGCCAGTTAATGGTGAGCTCATCTACCTCGGAAATCTCGGTAGGACCTGTCGCCACTGAATTCGTTGGAACAATAGGGGTTTTCTTCTGCATGCGTATACTCCTTGACGGAATCCGTTGTGCGGACCGTGAAGTTTCCACATGGCGGACGCTCGGCGTCAGGGGAGGAGCATCAGGCTCCAGTACACCACTGGGATTGGGGTTTAGGGTTTACGGTTTATGAGGGATTGCGCAACAAATTGCGTCGAGTTTTGAGCGCTTCCTCATGGTTCACGTCGAGATTGAGATCAAGCCGTTGACTCATCAAAAGCCACCATTCGGCGGCAATCAGTCCACGCTTGAAGTCCTGAACGCTGCGGTTTTTCTTGGCATCCCGACGAACGGCCCGGTAAGACTCTTTTGCAACCGCGCGAACACTTTCATCCGGGTCGAACTGTTTGGTGAAGTAGACGGTTTTATGGGCTTTCCCATTTGGGTCAAGGCCGAGCTCCAGTAACGCCTTCAAATAACCTTGACGCCAAACGGCGGATTTTTCAGTCACCTGGCTAGTATCGTACTTGCCATCTTTGGGCTTCTCTCCTTTCCGCAAACGAAGGCGACTCATGCAGAACTCGACCAGTTCGAGCGCAAAAGACTCGTAGTATTCCAGCTCGGCTTGCTCGTATTCTTCCCGGCTAACTGGAGACCTGAGGTTCATTCTTTTTGCAAAAATGTCCCGAGCGGCCTCTTTTAGCGGCCAGTACCAGCCAACGGCGTTTTTGCTGTTCACTGGGTTGAAGCGAGAAACCGACTCATTAGAAAACGGAACGTTTGACGAACGCATCAACATGAGTCGATACCGCGGCACTTTAGATGGTTTGAAAAAGGACAGCTTGCTCAATAATTCCTCAAGCTGCTTGTGATGGTGAGGCTGTGCGCCACTCGACAGTTCGCCACGAAGCAACCCGAGGCTCTTATCGATGTAGGGCATCACTAACTCATTATTCAATCGATCAGCTGCAGCAATCGCCCACTGAGGTGTTAAGGCACTCGGGAAATCAGGATCTTGGATCAGGCTTTCGAGCAGACCGTCCCACCATGCCCGATATTCACGGGCAGCGGCCTCATGAGGCAAGCGGCGTAAGGCGCCGGAAAGTACTGTCAGTTTATCCTCGATACTGCGGCTGTTGAGTTCTTCTTCGAGTTTAGCTTTCCAGGTGGCCGGATATTCTGAAGACCACCACTTCCTGCTCTGATTGCCATGGAACTCCCTGTTGGCCAGTGTCCTTTCCGGGCGCTGCAGCGCTGACTCGATGTCTTGCCGGATTGACCAATGAATCCAGGCCTCGACCTGATAGTCCGTGAGCTGTGAGCAAATAAGCTTGAGGTATTTATTTTCAGAGGCGTCCTGTTCCTCTGGGGACTGCGAAAGGATGTCAGGATAACGAATGCTCAGAGACGTAAAGCAGGAATTCAGTTGCGAAGCCCACTGTTCAGTTTGAAGGTCATCAGCAGACGTTAGCTCCGTATAGAGACAGAGAGTCTGCCAAAGTTGGATCCTGGTTTTGTCCAGCCAAGTCGTGGCTGCGTCCAAGACCTTTTGGAGAGCGCTATCGGACGAACGGATCAAGCGTATCGTCGAATGAAAGCTCGACCACTCGAACTCCAGTTTATGGAACATTCCTTCGTATACACTGCTAAGTCTTCCGGCTGCGGCATCGGATACGACCCAGGCTTTCAGGAACCTGATCCCTTGCAGGAACTTGTGTGAACCGTAGGTCGGCGGGCCGTCTTGAAACTCCAATGAGGCAACGGAAATGAGGTTCTTGATCTGGGTTTCGCACATGCCAGAAAGCTCACTCTGGTTGTCATCGGCATGCTGGGATAGGGTGTCGAAGAAGCCCCAAAGCAGGTTGTTCCTTGTCGATTCTCCTTCCGCAATGAGATGCGGGTCGTCGAACAGCGGATGGGAGAAACAGAATTCTTCTCCGTAAAGAGCCGTTACAAAACGATCGAATGACAGTATTGAGGAGGCGGTTGAGCCCAAATTTTTGAGAGCGCTATACAGTGCATAGGGCGAATCTGAAAAGTATGTTTGAGCAACTTCTTGGGCAAACGCAAACTCATTGGAACCGTGAGCGACGACTCCGGTGCCCTGGGACAGGATCGGGTGCCTCTCTATCAATTCCATGGTCAGCTTGTTTGCCAAGCGACCGGAAGAGATTATTGCCGCGGCTTTCCTTGGGTCGGATGTTTCCTGCTTAACGGAATTAAGGGCATCCTCTAGAGCGGACGCAGACCCAAATATGCGATTCCAGTTGTCAGAAAAATGTTTGGCGAGTAGTGACCGAAGATGTCCGTCGATTTCAGACTCATCGAGCGCTTGAGTGAACCGTTCATTCGGTTCAGATTTTTCATCAAGGGAGCGATTGCGATAAGGCGCATCAATCTTGCACATGGTTATTCCTCTCAATAGGACTTAGTTTCAAAGGGGCGCGCACCAGGCAAAAGTCTGGTCTGAATCTGCAGTTGAAACCTCCCGTGCAGCAGAGGGGAGCGGAAAGTGAGCAGCAGGCTCGGTAGCCGACCGCAGATACGCGTCGCTCAAAAGATAGAGTGGTTTTCTTCCAGAGTCAAACCCAGATTCGTCCGGCGTATCGCAGTTTCGGAAACGTGTCAGTAAGTTTGATTTGTCTAGGTACCGGAGTAGGTCTGCCCCTTGTATTTAACGGATTGCCGTCAAACGTAAGAGGAAAGGGCGTGAATTCCTGATTTTTGGACTCAGGTTTTAGTCTGGTGATGACTTGATTTGGAGGGTGCTTGGCACAGTAGC
>Ga0307947_1004069_pt1 | contig 11630 bp, 6 predicted proteins | sample OrgLakmetagen232_FD_201840 | JGI IMG/M metagenome (GOLD analysis project Ga0307947, IMG submission 201840) | Saline water microbial communities from Organic Lake, Antarctica - #232 | ecosystem: Environmental > Aquatic > Non-marine Saline and Alkaline > Saline | place: Antarctica: Organic Lake...
TCACACACACACACACACACACACACACACACACACACACACACACACACACACACACACACACACACACACACACACACACACACACACGCGCGCACGCACGCACGCACGTATTGAAACTGCGACCCCCTCGCTTCTACTCCGCACAACATATATTCTGCGCAGCATCAAGTGTCCCTACTTTGAACAAATAATTATTTCATCTGGGAGAAATATTTCAATGTCAGTACCCTTATCACACCCTTGCAGGATTCCTGACGTGACCAGGATTAACGCATGGCTGTGGCAAACGCTTTGCTTTTCGGCTGTGGCAAACAATCGGTGTGGAAGCTCCTGAACTCCACGCATTTTAATGCACCCTCAAGTTTCAGTACTGTGGCTCAAAATTGGAGAGGGTGGGACACCCCGCTGAAAAGCGTATGCAAGGTGAGAAAAGAGCTGCTCTGTGTCGGTACCAAAAACAAAGGCTCGTGTTTCCAGACTGCCAACATAATGGTGCAGGTCAATAGACATATCCAGCTGGGCATTGACAACGTCGGGCAAGAGACGTGTCTCTTTCGAGTGGGTGTGACGGGTAAGTGCTCTGATCTGCGCACTGCACCACTCGTTGCAGTACATACATACATACAATAAATATACAACAATATATATACAAGGAGGATGTCCTTCTTTAGGCAGCTGTTCCGCTGACTGGCCGGGCCTGGCTTCTTCATTGCACCTTACGACAGCACTGAGCCAATTACTTTGTTATTGTATCATCGTACCATATCATTGAGCCAGTTGCTTTGTTATTGTATCATCGTACCATATCATTGGACCAAATACTTTGCTGTTGTATCATCGTACCATATCATTGAGCCAATTACTTAGCTATTGTATCATCGTACCATATCATTGAGCCAATTACTTTGTTATTGTATCATTGTACCACATCATTGAGCCAATTACTTTGTTATTGTATCATTGTACCATATCATTGAGCCAATTACTTTGCTATTGTATCATCGTACCATATCATTGAGCCAATTACTTTGCTATTGTATCATCGTACCATATCGTTGAGCCAATTACTTTGTTATTGTATCATCGTCTCAGAGCAGTAGCTTTAAAGCCCAACCTGCCTCCCTTTTACTCGCCACCCTACAGATGCCATGATTGACGAAAAAATAGCTGACCCAAAGTCAATCTCCCTCAGTGTGCCGCTTGGTCTGGTCATCCCAGAGGGCACAGACCTTGTTCACATACGTGAGTAAAAACACGGATGAGTGAGTAAACTGTTCACATCCGTGAGTGTACTGCTCACATCCGTGAGTAAAAATGTATAGGTTACAGGCTACCTGGACACAAATCCGCGTGCAGGAAGGATGGGCACTCAACCGGTGAACGGTTGCTGCATTTTTGTTTGCTATTGAGGTGTTTGTAGAGGTTTTGTCCTTGTCAGAAGACAAAACCGGTGAACGGTTGCAGTAATTTTGTTTTGTTTGCTATTCAGGTGTTAAGAGAGGTCTTGTCTAAGTCAGAAGACAAGTCAGACAGGCGGCGTCATAAATGTAGGTTGATCGTGAAGTGGCTTTTTCCAGAGGGGGTCAACTGAGGCCCTAAACAGGGTACTTTTGAAATGTGAATTGAGTATGTGCGCCCCAGCTGGCAGTTTTTAAACTTGGTACCCAGAGGTATTATGGCTACACCTGAGCTTGAAAACTGCCAGTTGCGGCGCACATGCCTAATTGCCCACGGCGTGAACCCTATTTTTCACCACCATTCTCTCAATTCTCACCACCCACAGACCTGATTTGTGTCATTTTTATATAAATCGTCCACATTTCAATAAAAATATCATTGCAACAAAAATGGGGCAAAACGAAGCAGTACTTGGCCAGATACCCTGTTTTGGCCCATTTCCCTTGAAATAAAAGCAAAAGGGGTGCCAAAAAGGTGGAAAATCAACCTTCATCAAGTATACTTTTCAAACCCCAGGATGATTAAGGTTCATAAAGGAAGTCCTCCTGTCTTGTTTTGGGATGAAAAGGGGCCCTGGTTGGGGCGTGGTGGCCTGTAATGTTGAAACTCAGTGCCAAAATTTGCTGTATTTCTGTCCAGACCACCGGGGTGGTCTTTTGGACCCAAACTTCATGAACCATCTAATTAAATCATTCAAGCATGATTTGCATCAAAAAAGTCACATTTCAGGACATTTGCTCAGTTGACCCCCTCTGGGCTTTTTCCATCGACTGGAATGTGCTTGAAATTTCTCCTGTTTAAGCGTACACAAGTCCTCAAAGATGCTCCCTTTTAAAGTGCATGTTCTTCCTCTCCCTCGTTATTAACAATTTTCTTTGAGGGATGTCTTACAATGAACATATATGTCTTTTGGTGGTAGTCTGTGGTAGCTTTGCCTTTTTGGATGTGCATGGTAGAGGCTGGCACCCTGTGTGTCTCTATCAGCAAACTTGTAACATGCTGCAGAAATGCCGCTCACACTTCCATCGCTCTTTGTGTGTACCGTCCACACCATTTGTATGCATGCTGGTGACGAGCACTGCCAGTATGTCTGTGTAGAAGAAGCTAAGAGAATAATCATCTGAAATGCTGCATTGTTCGTCACTCGCTTAAATGTTATGTTGGTAAGACCCAAATAATCAATCAAAGGTGTACAGTTGCTTTTGAATCAACAGTCCTTTTCCAAGACGTGGTGTTGCAGGATGGATTGGGTACCAGCGCTCAGCTTCAGATGAGCTGTACCACGCAAGCTGGAAAGAAGGGGCTGAAGGCGTGACAGGTATGCTTGGCTGGATACCTTGTTAACGTTACTTGTAAAATGTAAAAACGTTAGTTTGGGATGTTGGCAACATGCTTTTTCCAATTTCTTTTCAAACTGGTTAGTTTTATGAACAAGCAGCAAGACGCCTGAAAGCCGTTTCCAGTTTGTAGTCCTAGCCCTGATTGTAAGAAGTGGCAAAATGTTGGTTTGGAATGCTAACAACGAATGCTGGACCGCAGACATTGGGCATCGGGAGGTGTTTTTGTGTTTCAGGATATATTAATTGTGCTGTGATATCAGTGGTGATTCCTGCCGCAACATTGATACAAGCTTCTTACCCGTGCCGTTTGCCTGTATCCTACGACCCCATAGCAAGCTACAATGTTGTTTTGCAATTCCAATTACCATCCAATCAGGGATGGGTCATTCGGCGTATTTGTAAATACGCCGTATGGTATTTTTAGCGCGTATTTTACCGTGTTGAACAAATTGGGCCGTATTATGGCGGTACGGAACTCTAATGTCGCTCGGACACTTTTTGGTCAGGAAAGAATGAACCCAAATGACCCGAAATGATTGAAAATATTTTTTGGGGTCATTCGGGTTCATTTTTTCCCGACCAAAAAGTATCCGAGCGACATTAGAGTTCAGTACCACCATACACGATTGCAAAATTTGCCGGGTTTTGCCGTTTTTGGGCTTGTATAGGCAATTTCCGCCCAAACTACGGTCTTTCTGTGAGATTTGTATAATATATTAATAGCACATAATGTATTGGAAAAGAATTGGGAACGTATTAAGTGATTTTGGGGCAAATCGGGTCCGTTTTGGGTCAAAGTCGGCACTCCCAAATTGCATAAAATACGGTACTGTATTATACGCGTATTTCGTATTGAATGCGTATTTTACCGTATAGAACGTCTCTGAGGTCCGTATGACCCATCCCTGCATCCAATTAACTGGTACGTACTCATCCCCGCACCACGCACAGGTCTGTCGCTTCCATTTGCAGCCACCGTCCTAGAAGTCAACCCAGAAGCCATTGACAGCCCTGGAAGCATCCTCCACCCAGATACGGTACGCTCATTCAATTCAGCTCGGACTGCAAAAAACGAAAGACTCGTTTCTAAACTTGCCACAAAAAAACTGTTCTGTCGACCACATCCAAGTCCATATGGCACGACCCCTTTTTTTAAATCATGCTATCAATGTTGGACAGGTGACTTGGATCCTCAGAGCAAAAGCGTCCAAGCAACCGTTTCCTAGTTCCTAGTCCATGATGCTACAGTCTACTCTGCAAATCACGTTGTACAATGTTGGACAGGTGACTTGGATTCTCCGAGCAAAGGCGTCCAAGCACGACGTTAGGCCGTTTTTCCAAAAACAAGCAGAGGCAGCATCTGTTTAGCCGTGATGTCACGCCAGAAAGCCGCCAATGTTGTGCCTGTTGAGGATGGTGTCCAGTGTCCAGGATGCCTCGGTACACCTGATTTGGAGACGAGGCCGGACCTCTTGTCGTGGCAGATAGCGGTTAGTGCTGTTCAGGATGCCTCCGTACACCTGATTTGGAGCCCACGGCAGTCACAGCGGGAATTTGGGGGGAAAAACCCATTGTGTGTGTTCTGCTACGACAAAGAATACCAGGCTGCTAGAAGCCACAGGATTTACATCTGCTAGCTAATAGGGTCTTCTATTTGCTGCTCAGTAACTCAGTAACACACTGATCACCCTTCCTCTCCTCCTTTCTCAATGGTGAAGATGTTGTCACCGCCGCTCTATTGCTGTGTAGGCAACAAGTGCGATTTGCCATCCATCAACTACGCTGTAATGTGCAATGTGCTCTCTGTCTGTACTCTGTAGTCATTTTAGGTCAACTGCACTGAAATGTTTATTCGTCAGTGCTATTTTTCACTGATGGCTTAATCTGTAACCTGTAACCTGTACTCTGTCAGGCTGACGAGTATAGACCTCCTGGCAGGTGATTTTGCTTTGTGCAGGTAGTGGCGTGCTTGTGAGTTTGCCAGCACTGTTCAATTAAAGCATTGCACGCTGCTTGTATTTGCAACATAACTGTGCTGCATTGGAATTCATACTTGCTCCCTGAAAGGATTGTATCCCAATGCCTTGTGCATAGCCATTTCATTGATGTCTCTAACTACGGAATGAACTTTGTGTTCAGACTTTGTGTTGTGTTCAACCTTGCTGACCGGGTTTCTGTAATTATTATGAAGATGAGTTTACCTTGATCACGCTGATGTAATATCATGGTATTGGTTCTTTTTTTCCTATGCGGTTACACTTCAGCAGCATGCTAGGTCAAATCACCGTCACTAGTAAGTATGAGACTGAGCTCAGCACAACAACTTGTCGGATGTACCGTTCTTTGCAATACTTTGGGGTGCCTTAGGACCTAGAAAGGCCTCCAAGGTGGAAAAGTTGTCTTTGCATCACTGCAAGTAACAGAGTTTTCTGTATCCATGTCATGCACGCACTCTTTGCTCATCCGACCCGTGTGAGTTTACATAGGTCAAGGGAAGATAGCAAACTCCCTACTACGAGGATGAAAACAAACCGAAAGTTACAAAAAAGGAAGCACGAGAGGCAGGCTGGAAGAAATAGAAGAAAGTAGGGGGGGGCAACCAGGTTGATGGCAAGAAGGTGTGTGTGCTAAGCGCTTTCAAACTAGGTCTACCAATTATGCAAGAAGAACTGCCCATGATAATCTAGCAGATGGCGCTGCCAATCCATACACCCTGGCTATGAAACCAAGAGACAGCACTATTATCAACTCTCACCAGGAGCCGTTTCCAGGTCAAGCCTGCTATCCTCCTGGTCCCTATTTGAATTTTTCCTTCTTCCTTTGGTGGAGGATTGTTACGGTGCCCGGTATCAAAGTGGCTCCTTTTCTTTAATTAATGTGGGGAATGGTTTAATACTGCCTGCGCTTTTTTCTTTCTTAGGGGCTTTTTTCCTTCTTAGGGGCTTTTTCTTTCTTAGGGGCTTTTTTCTTTCTTTCTTTTTCCAATAGTACAACCAAACTCTACCTATAAAACGTCAATCACCAGCCACCAGTAGAGCCACCATCCCCAGACAGCACCGACCTAAAGACCTCAGCAAACTTCGGCGTGACATCCACCATGTCAAGATCAAGTACTGTGAAGACATTAGACCTCAGAACCAGCTGAACGCCGCAAAGGAACAGCACAAAGACCTTTGCAACATTCTCCAAGGAGTCTCCGTTACTCTCCACATCATCCTTTTGGGTGTGGGCGGCACCATCTACAACACTCACAATCTGGAGCCTTTCAAGGAACTGGGTCTCGATTCTCAAAGAGTTAAAAAGCTTGCCTCCAAGCTCCATGTGCACTCCCATGAACTTTGCTGCTAAACTTGTCAATACCAGACGTGCCCTTTCCAGTACTGTTATCAACTCTCATCAGGAGCCGGTCTCAGGCCAAGCCTGCAACCCTCCTGATCCCCATTGATTTTTCCTTTCCTTTTCGTGGTGGAGGAGCTTTACGGTACTCGGTACCTGCAATGTTATTGGTGGTCTCTCACCTAGGAGCACCACCGAGTGGGCGGCAACTCAGATAATTCCTAACTGCAACCCAAACGTTGCAGTACCAAAGTGGCTCCTTTTCCTTAATTAATGTGGGGAGTGGCTTTCACTGCCTGCGTAGTTTTATCTTTTTCTTCCTTCTCAGTACAACCAAACAAATGCGATATGCATTTAATCGAAATCAAATACTGCGTAGATACTTCCCCTATCCAACAAGTAGAAAAGGCACGAAAACAACGGAATCTTCCAGTGCCTCGTTCACTCGTTCAAACTATCCTGCTAGAAGCAACAGGCACCATCTACAGCAGCAGTCACATGAGGAACCCATTCAGCCTCGGAGTTACTGGTCTACATGCCACAGCACACAGCACTCATGGAAAATTTAGCCTACATTGTCACGCCCAATCGTTGGCTGCAGCGAATTGTGTGACAGAGCTGGTTGACAGTTGAGAGTTTCTATATGTTTTGTTCAATAAGCTGGATGGCCAGTCTTATTGATAACCTTTATCTTCTGGGTCTGTTAATTTTGGTGATCAATTGACAACATGTGAGCATTTTAAGAGGTACCATTAGAGGGGATCCTTAAGAGACCCTGTACCTGTAAGGTCTCTGGTACTAATGTTCGCCTAGTCATATTAACATGTAACATGACGAGAATGTCTGAGTAAATGGTCCCAGTTCCGGGAAGGGACAGTGGTGTGGCAGCCAACCAAAGATGAGTAGTAGCATTAGCAGATAGACACACAAGTATGAGCAGAGAGCGCACAGTCGCGGATGTACAGAAATGATAGAAGCATTAGGGACCATTGCGATGCAAAGAACTCAATCCTCTGCTGGATGGTTTTCCAATCTTGGAGGCCTTTCTTGGTCCGAAGGCCCCAAATTATTGGTAGATATGCTGAGTCTTATATTTACAGTGACGATGATTTCATCTGACAACATGCAATCAGATCTGCAACAAAAAGTCATACAGATGAGACGAGACATTGAACTCAACACCCACAATTATCTGAGCAATACTCCTGGTGGTGTGCAGCAGGCTTCTGCTTCCCAACCACCCGATCCCCGCTTAGAATTTTCTCTTATTTTTCCTCTTCAGGTGGGATGTTGTGTGGGTCTGCATGGTGCAGGTGCAGAACACAAAACAACATCCTTTCCTAATCCATGCCGGTAGTGTTTTTTTTTTTGGTGGTGTTACAGCTACGGCCCCCAGCAGGGACCTGACAGACAACAACAAAAAAAGAGGAGGGAGGGCTCAAGCAGAGGAGAAAGCAAGAGGAAGCTGCTCAAGGAGACCCAGAACCAGGGAAAGGAAACCAGGAAAAAGAAAAGGATCCAAGTAGAGTACAGAGTTGAGGGAGCGCAGGACAGAAGACGCAGAAGAAAACCAGGAGGATGGAAGGAGACGCCAAACACACGAAAACGGGGGGGAGACGCACAGAGTTGCAGTTGTTGAGACAAGAGCGGCAAGCATAGAAGCACGGCAAAGAGAGGCTAACACGGCCGAAAAACCCTGTTGACGGGCGGCTACTAACGGCTAACCTAGGATCCCCTCACCACCTATCTAAAACGCCCCACACAAGCCACAAGAGCAACTACCCCCCCCACCCAGACCACGGCACCTACCACACACAATAAAACCAAACATGCACCTGGCTAGCTCAGAATCTCAGGCAGGGCTCACTCTGTTTTCACTATCCGTGTTCTTATTTTTTTCTTTCCTTTTCAGCCAAGTGCTACTGAATGTGCCACACACACCACTGTCCCTTTTCGGTGGAGCTGGGACCAATTAATTAGACATTCTCAGTCTCCTTGTGTTGCACGTTAATATGTTGAAATGGCTAATAAACAGAGTCAGAGACCTCAAGCGGTACAGGGGTCTCTTAAGGTACAAGCTTCTGTGATGCTTCCTGCAGAAATCCAAAAATCATACACATGCTCCTCATTATTATGTGGGCTACCGGCTTCACAAAAGCCTGGAAAACTAGTAGCACCATATTTATTGGTAAGAACAAAGGATATGAAACTGGGGTGGTAACCTCATATCACCCGATTGGCCTTGCATACACTCTTTACAAGCTTTGGACACGCCTCATCACCAATACTCTGTACGAGCACGCAGACTCAGCATCACAAAAGCCGGCTTCCGCAAACACAAAGATACCATTCACTAACTCCAAAACGTAATTGTGGCACTAGAAGGTGCCAAAGTCTTTTGCAAAGACATCTGTCATGCTAAATCAGTGCGCACTGCCATGGACGAAACGTGTGATTTCCCCTGGGATTTATAATGTGAGCAACGGTTTTGCGGTTATTTGGTTGTTTGGCCAGTTTAGATGGTCCTCTTGTAACAAACTCGCTCTTTTCTCAGACTTGTCTGTGTACCATCTCCTCGGGGCGTTGCTTGAGCCGTCGCTTCCTTCTCGCGTGGAGAGGGAGGAGAAGTTAAAATCACCTTTATGGGGGGGCTTGGCGGAGCCATCTATGCCCTGATTGTTGACTTAACCTCAGCCTTTAACACCACTGACCATGACCGTATACTTTAGATCATGTATAATCTTGGCTTCCTGCTGATGCCATAGATGCTGTCAGAAATCTTTATGAACATGCCACCACTCAAGTAAATCTCCCCTCCGGGGGTTGCATAAACAAAATACCCATAGAAAAGGTAACACTCCCTCCCCTTTTCTCTTCCTCCTACTCTATATGGAGCCCCTCCTAAGATGGTTACACATAGGAGGACGCGGTTACACACAATACCTGTGTCCCAAAATATCAACACACTTCAACCTCCCTAGCACACAGTAGTGCCGCTTTTGCAGACGACCTCCTCTGCCCCACTGGCAACCTGCACAATAATCTCAAAGTGCAAGCTTTTCTCCACCTAGGAGGCAATCTGACCATGGACCTTAACTGGAAACACCAACACAGGCGCGTGGACAAAAACCTAAGCAAAAGCTTGATGCCCTTGAAGGCTCATATGCCTCACCACAGCAAACACTCAATAAATACGCACAGCTATCATTCCCAGTCTGGCCTGTGCCTTTGCCGTTATTACACCATGCTCCTACCCAGACCTAGACAAATAGGATGCAATGACTGGAAGGCTGATTAAAAGCAAGCATTCTAACGGCCATGATCCGTGAAGATGCACATAACTTTGGATTAGGCGCCCCCAGTCGAATTGGTGAATGGTGTCTTTTTGTTTGCAAAAACCAGCTTGTGCTCTATTTACGTAGAATATACAGGCGCTCAGCAGTGGCACTTGCAACTAGCCCAGTGGACCCCTGCCTCTGCTGACCGCCACCGATCCGTGACAATAAATCTCCTTACCGACCATAATTCCCACCTTAAACTCCTTGAAACAACAGTCCTGTCCACAAGAGGAGGAACGTAGTTACCACCTAAGAGGTAATTCAACCTCCATTCTGATTTACCAGAGGTGGTCATTTGAGCCCCCAAACAGGGGTACTTTAGGAATGGCTAGAGTATTTGCGCCGGAAATGGATATTTTCAAGCTTAGGACCCAGAGGTAGCTGCTGATAACACCTGAGCTTGAAACTAGCCAGTTCCGGCGCACACGTCTAATTGCCCGCAGCTTGAACCCTATTGTTCACCACCATTCTCTCACATCTCACCACCCACTGACCTGGTTTATGTCATTTTTATATGAATCGTCTACATTTCAATAAAGAATACCGTTGCGACAATAATGGGGCAAAACGGAGCAGTACTTGGCCAGATACCCCATTTTGGCCCATTTCCCTAAAATAAAGCAGCAAAAGGGGTGCCAAAAAGGGTGGAAAACCAAGTTCCACCAAATCTGGTTCTCAGCATTCCAAACGACTCCTTATCATGTAGAAAGTACTCCTGTCGTGTTTTGAGGTGAAAAGAAGCCCTGGTTAGGGTGCTGTGGCCCAAAACGTGAAATCTCAGTGCCAAAATATGAACTGAGCGAGAGAGATTTCCATCTGGTAAGGCCATTGGGGAGGGCCATTTTGCCTTAAACCTTGTGAACCATCTGGTTTGCATCAAAAAAGTCACATTCCAGGATTTTTGCTCAGATGAACCCCTCTGCTGATTTACACATTAAATTTAATAGCAAGCATGCGTCACGCGGTTTAAAAATGTATCAACCCTTGAGCCTGCTAAAAGGATAATCCACACCCCCCTGACCGACCTGAAGTTGGCAGCAAAATGTGACCTCAAGCCTGTGCGATGTCACTGCGGCTCAGACACTGCACCTTACGCCCTGAATTCGGCGTGTATATTTCACTAAACTGATATCTATGAGTGTGTCAGTTTATATTTGAAGGGGTGGTCTCGGGACCGCAAAACGTGTTCGGTGTCTTGTCTGTTGAACCCCCGGCCAATACCGAGGAGCAGAAATGGGGATTTCTGATGCTGGCCAAGCTGATGTAAAATCCTAAGGGCTAAGGGTTTTAGTGGTTATGATATGCACTCGTAGGCATACTACGAGTAGTACGTTAGCCACAAGAGGATGGGACGACGAATGTAACGATTCACGAAGCCTCGATACCATTGTAGCAGCGCGTTGTAAAAGGCATATCGAGATGTTCGATTCCTATATGAATCGTTACAGCTGATGTTTTTCTGGCCGGGGGCACTTCATCTGGGCCTGTAAAACCTTTGTAAACCACATTTTAGAGAAGCCTTAAATTGATGCCATCGCAAAGTATGGAGCAGCGGAAGCTAAGATCTAAAATGCCAAAATTGTACTACATATTATTAACTTTCTGAAGATGTGCTCAGATTTAAGCTAGGTAAATAGAATATTATAGTAGTAGCGAATTCGATTCTCTAGAATCTAGAAATTTCAAAATAATAAAAGGTGTGCGATATGAAATGAAAATTGAGGATATTTTTCGCGCGTTCACGTCCATCTCACTCGAGCGTCTGCCCAATGACAAGCTGCAGCTCATCCTCCAACAGGATGGGGGACATCCTCCAACAGGATGGGGGACATCCTCCAACAGGATTGGCTGACCGGCTGCTGACTGGTCTCGGCCAGCCACAAATAAATCCATAAGCTCAGAAAGAAAAAGAAAAAGTCTATTGTCCTGCTGAGAAAGGAAATCATGAACAAGTTGGTTGTTGACCTGTTGCAGCAAAAAGGGTTGGGCTGCTGATAAGTCCTCAAAAAAAGGTGAAAACAGAAAGGAGAAGTGTTTCCTCAGCTCACAAACTCGATGGTCTTGGCAAATTAAAAGAGCATGCACCTCGTTCTGAACATGTTCATCTTCACCAGGACATTGGTCACATACGCAAGAACCATCTTCATGCCACGCT
>Ga0307947_1004070_pt1 | contig 11628 bp, 13 predicted proteins | sample OrgLakmetagen232_FD_201840 | JGI IMG/M metagenome (GOLD analysis project Ga0307947, IMG submission 201840) | Saline water microbial communities from Organic Lake, Antarctica - #232 | ecosystem: Environmental > Aquatic > Non-marine Saline and Alkaline > Saline | place: Antarctica: Organic Lake...
GGGGGGGGGTGTGAGATGAGATGAGAACTTTTCTACTGTCGACTCCTCATATTCAAACATTCCACCCTAATTATGCAAAGACAGAACGGAAAACTACCTACACAGGAAGCGGAAAAGCACACCCCACACTCTACATCAAATAAGGAAACGGAGCTAAGTTAGTACCATTTGCTGTCAAACTTCCCCACCACAGAAGAAAATAAAAATTTAACGGGGATCGGGAGGTCTGCAGGCTTGGCCTGAAACAGGCTCCTTATGACTTATGTTTCCTTATGACTGGTTTTTCCTTATGACTGGTTTTTCCTTATGACTATTTTTCCTTATGACTGATTTTTTTTTATGACTGATGGCTCCTTATGGCAGTTGACCTTATGGCAGTTGAGTTTTGTACCATGCGCATGCTCTGAAAGCCTTGCCTGTCTTGCTCGCCCTATTGAGCATACAGGTGTGGCCCTCTCCTCTACACACACACACACACCTCCCTATTGAGCATACAGGTGTGGCCCTCTCCTCTTTCCCCAACGAAGAGCTGGTGTCTTGCCTGAAGTCTTTGTCCACGCTGGAGAGCATGGCTGGTGAGTGTGTGTCAGAGCGTGTGTTTGTGTGTGCGTATGTGCGTGTGCGTGTGTGTGTTTATGTGTGAGTGTGTGTATGTGTGTGCAAGCATGTGCGTGCATGCCCATGTAAACACACTTGTATATGTGCGTATGTTTGCGTGTACTTGTGTGTGTGTGGCTGTGACTGTGTGAGTCGTGTGAGCATGCACCTTATGAACAAGTGGGCATCAGAAGCACCACCTACTCAATTCGATGTGCGTGTGCGAACAAAACATATGCCTGTTTGTGGGTGAATGGGCGTGTGGAGGATTGGTAAGACGAGCACTTGAATAAGTACTCGCACGAGTATGGCATTGCAATGATTCAGGTATTGAGCTCAGCCTGCATGGCTTTGACAATGAGTCTGCATGGCTTTGGTGATGATGCGTGCTTTTGACTTCTTCTCCTTCAGCTCGCCTCCCCCTAACTCTTTCTCACACACTTGATGAAATGACAGATCCTGCGGCCCAAAAGGACCGTGGCATGCAAGCGCTTGCGGTGGTGGAGAAGCTGAAGCGTGCACTATCCAACCAGGTGGCTAATTTAAATCAGAGAGAAGTCTAAATGTAACTGCGGCACGCTAAAAAAAATAAATTGAAATGAAGGTATACATGTAACTGCGGCACGCCAAAAGAATAGGCTGGAGCGTTTATGTATGGGTGGATATGTTAATCGTGCACTGTCCAACCACGTGCGTACTTTAAAGAGAGGTCTAAATGTAACTGCAGCACGCCAAAAAAATGATTTGGTCTAAATGTAATTGAAGCACGCCAAGAAAATAGGCTGAAGCGTTTTATGTATGGGTGGAGAAGCCGAAGCGTTGAAACGTTTGCTCAGAGGGATGGTTGGAACAGTGACGCCCTTGTCCTTTATTTACGATCAAGTATTTCTTCTGCTCCTCCCTTCACTTGCACTCACGTACACACAGACGCACACACATGTGTGCACTCATACGCATGCACGTATGCACGCACACTCACACACACACACACGCACACACACACGCTCGCACACAGGCCCTGGATCTCACAGCCATGCTGCAACCCACAGCCCAGCACTTGGGCAAAGGCATGAACCTTCCTGACGGACCAGTGTCAGCCTTCAGTGAGGAGGTTGTCCGTGGCACACCAGCAGCACCTGTGTCTCAAGTGGTGGGGGTGGTAGAGCCAAGGTGAGGCTTAAATTTTATGAATTGATGTGTGTTGATCTCGGAAAGATGTTTGCTTACATCAGGGGTGCGCAGCACACCAGCAGCACCTGTGTCTCAAGTGGTGGGGGTGGTAGAGCCAAGGTGAGGCTTAAATTTGTGTGAGGATCTCTGAAAGATGTTTGCTTACATCAGGGGTGCGCAGCACACCAGCAGCACCTGTGTCTCAAGTGGTGGGGGTGGTAGAGCCAAGGTGAGGCTTAATTTAAGGTGATCTCTGAAAGATGTTTGCTTACATCAGGGGTGTGCAGCACACCAGCAGCACCTGTGTCTCAAGTGGTGGGGGTGGTAGAGCCAAGGTGAGGCTTAATTTAAGGTGATCTCTGAAAGATGTTTGCTTACATCAGGGGTGCGCAGCACACCAGCAGCACCTGTGTCTCAAGTGGTGGGGGTGGTAGAGCCAAGGTGAGGCTGATCTCTGAAAGATGTTTGCTTACATCAGGGGTGCGCAGCACACCAGCAGCACCTGTGTCTCAAGTGGTGGGGGTGGTAGAGTCATGGTAAGGCTGCTTCTCTCTCTCTCTTTCTCTCTCTCTCTCTCTCTCTCTCTCTCTCTCTCTCTCTCTCTCTCTCTCTCTCTCTCTCTCTCTCTCTCTCTCTCTCTCCCTCTTTCCCTCTCCGTTTTTATTGGGCGTGCTTGAATTAGATTTGCATAGTGCCAGATCAATGCTCGGCACACCGGTGGCAGGTATCCAAAGTGGTGAGGGTGGTGGGGCCAGAAGTTTGTGGCGTGTCATGATGTGCGTTGATCTCTGAAAGTTTGTCTATCTTGGGATGGTGTGCAGAACACCATCTGTGCATCAAAGGTGGTAGGGTTGGTGTAGCTATGGTGAGGTTCCAATGAGGTGGTGCGCGGCACACCATCCGTGCATCAAAGGTGGTAGGGTTGATGGAGCTATGGTGAGGTTCCAATGAGGTGGTGCGCGGCACACCATCTGTGCATCAAAGGTGGTAGGGTTGGTGTAGCTATGGTGAGGTTCCAATGAGGTGGTGCGCGTCACACCATCTGTGCATCAAAGGTGGTAGGGTTGGTGTAGCTATGGTGAGGTTCCAATGAGGTGGTGCGCGGCACACAATCTGTGCATCAAAGGTGGTAGGGGTTGGTGGAGCTATGGTGAGGCTCCAATGAGGTGGTGCACGGCACGCCATCCGTGCATCAAAGGTAGGGTTAGCCAGAACCATATGTGTACACCGTATATGACCGTATGTATGGTAATTTCCCTGCTAAAAATGCCGTACTTACACCGTATATACGTACGTGTGTATGGTTTTGGCCAACCCTACTCACAGGGTTGGGGTTGGTGTAGCTATGGTGAGGTTCCACTGACCTACCAACTGTGATCATAACATGTTGCTGTTTTTATCTTCCCTTCCTGTCTTGAACGAATTTGGGGAAGGGGATCACTACCTGACCCGTTCTTCCTTCTGTTTTCTAGACCTGTGCAACGACCAGGCTGGGAAAGTTGCGTGTCTGTTGTGTTTATGATCAGGCGTGTGTGTTTTTGTTCTTGCGTGTGGTGTGCGTGTTTGTGTGTCTGTCTATGCGTAAGTGTGAGCGAGTGTGCAGCACATTGTAGGAGTGCAAACTGATCGCCCGTACTCAAAACATCACGCAGACACACACACACACACACACACACACACACACACGCACAATCACACACAATCACACACACACTTAAGGAACTTGTGTGCGTGAACGTTCAACTGACACACTCATTTGAGCAAATCGCAATAAGGACGCATGCACTCTGACAACACACGCTGTCCCTGCAGCCTGCGTCGTATGCTGGGTGCAGGTGACTGGCTTCTGGTCGGCAAAGTGAACAAGAAAAAAAACACAACACACACAACACACACACAAACACACACACACACACACAACGCACACACTGTCCCTGCAGCCTGCGTCGCATGCTGGGTGCAGGTAACTGGCTTCTGGTCGGCAAAGTGAACAAGGACACACACACAACACACAACGCACACACTGCCCCCGCAGCCTGCGTTGTATGCTGGGTGCAGGTGACTGGCTTCTGGTCGGCAAAGTGAACAAGAACACACACACAACACACAACACACACACAAACACACACACACACAACACACAACACACACACACACACACACACAACGCACACGCTGTCCCTGCAGCCTGCGTCGTATGCTGGGTGCGGGTGACTGTCTTCTGGTCGGCAAAGTGAACAAGAACACACACACAACACACACAACACACACTGTCCCTGCAGCCTGCGTCGTATGCTGGGTGCGGGTGACTGTCTTCTGGTCGGCAAAGTGAACAAGAACAAACACACACAACACACACACACACACAACACACAATACACACACTGTCCCTGCAGCCTGCGTCGTATGCTGGGTGCGGGCGACTGGCTGCTGGTCAGCCGAGGGAGTGATGACAAGAAATCGGTCCAGGGCGTGATGCGTTTGGAGCCCAACTTGCATGACGTGCAATTCAAGACGTACAACGAGCCCACTATCTTGGTGGTGGAAAACATTGCGGGTGTGCGGGTGTGTGTTGATCGTGTTTGGAGCCCAACTTGCATGACGTGCAATTCAAGACGTACAACAAGCCCACTATCTTGGTGGTGGAACACATTGCGGGTGTGTGGGTTGAGTGGATGGTTACTTACTAGGAGGGATTGTTTGTGGCTGCTGATTTTTGATGCATGCTGATCCTTAACGCATACTCATCTTCATTGCAGCTCTTGCGGCGTAAGGTGTGCTGCTCCATACCATGCAGGATAATATGCTGTTAGCGAAGCCATGTTTTTATTGCTGTATAATAAACATGGAAAATTTTATATTACAAAGAATTTTGTTTACGTGTACTTTTACGCCGATCCTTAAGACAAGCTACTCCTGAACGCATGCTACTCCTGAACGCACACTGATACCTTTTTGCGTGCTTATCCTGAATGCACTTTAGTCCTTAACGCACGCTGACCCTTGACTCACGCTGATCCTGAGCACACACTAATCCTTAACGCGTGCTAATTTTTAACACATATCAATCGTAATCCTTTTAACTGACCCTTTTTGCATGCTATCCTTAACGCACACTAATCCTTAACGCACACTAATTTTGAACGCACACTGATCTTTTTTACATGCTATTCCTTAACGCACACTGATCCTTAATACACACTGATCCTTAACGCACCCAAACCTTGACCTACACTGAACCATAACGCACACTAAGCCTTAATGCACTTTGATCCTGAATGCACGCTGATCCTTAATGCACGCTGATTCTCAATGCACACTGATCCTTAACACACACTAATTCTTGACCTACACTGAACCATAACGCACACTAAGCCTTAATGCACTTTGATCCTGAATGCACGCTGATCCTTAATGCACGCTGATTCTTAATGCTCGCTGATCCTGAGCGCACACTAATCCTTAACGCATGCTAATTATTAGCACACATTGATCCTGAACGCACACTGGCCCTTAACACTCGCTGATCCTTTCTGCATACTTATCCTTAATGCACGCTGATCCTTAGTGCACACTGATCGTTAATGTACATTGATCCTTTCCCATGCTAATCCTTAACGTGCGTTGATCCTTAACGCACACTGATCCTTAATGCACACCAATCCTTAACGCACACTAATCCTGAACGCACACTGATCCTTTCTGCATTTTTATCCTTCGCGCACATTGATCCTTAACGCACACTGATCCTCAGCGCACACTTATCCTTAACGCGCACTAATCCTTGACCTACACTGAACCATAACGCACACTATGCCTCTATGCACTTTGATCCTGAATGCACGCTGATCCTGAATACACGCTGACTCTTTCTGCACGCTAATCCTTAACGCACACTGATCCTTAATGCACACCAATCCTTAACGCACACCAATCCTTAACGCACACTGATCCTTAATGCACACTAATTCTGAACACGCGCTGCTTTCTCGTGCATGCCGACCCTGACCATTATAAGGCACCAAAGTGGCGCCCTTTCCTATTGTAAGAAGGGCGGAGGTGCCGAGGGGCGCATGGCCGTGCTCAGTGCCAGTGCCCCAAGTTTCCAAGTTTCCTCTACTTTCTCAATACATGTCAAACTTCTTAAGCAAAGGAGGTGTTTTGATGGTGTATGTGCTCTTTAACAATGTCAAGTCAATCCTCGCATCTGCAGGTTGTGTCAATTTTTATTATTACAGGGGGGAAATGTGAGGGGGGTGTGGTGTTGCTCGGTGCCAATGAGTCTTCACAAAAGATAAATGCTCTCATTCAATTTATGTAAATTGTCGCTGTCAATGTTCATAATGACCAAGCGGAGGTGCCTCAGGGGTGTGTGTGGCGGTGCTCAGTGCAAAAGGGCCTCCATTGACTAAAGATCAAATGGTGTGTGTGTGTGTGTGTGTGTGTGTGTGTGTGCGTGTGTGTGTGTGAGAGTGTGTGTGTGCCACATGCTTTCACTCAGTTTTCGTTACACTGTTGAATTCACACCTACGGACACAGAGGAGGTGCCTGAGGTGTGTGTGGCCGTGCTCAGTGCCAAAGGGCCTCCATTGACAAAAGATTGAATGCTTTCACTCAGTTTTACTTACACTTTCAATATTCACACCTACAGGCACAGAGGAGGTGCCTCAGGGGTGTGTGTGGCCGTGCTCAGTGCCAAAGGGCCTCCATTGACTAAAGATCGAATGCTTTTACTCAGTTTTACTTACACCGTCAATATTCACACCTACAGGCACAGAGGAGGTGCCCGAGGGGTGCGTGGCGGTGCTCAGTGCAAATGGCCAGTGCCCAGACGTGCTGAGTCACAGCGCTGTGCGTGCACGCAACATGGACGTGCTGCTGGCAGCATGCTATAGCCCCGAGGTGTGGCACAGATGCACCATGACTCCACAGCATTTGATCTTTTTACCTATTGTGTGGCCAGAACCGTATATATGCACCGTATATGACCGTATATTTGGTGATCTCCCAGCCAAAATTACCGTATATACACCGGTTCTGGCCAACCCTACCATTGTGACTAGATACATCTTATGAGTGCACAGATGCACCAAGACTCCACAGCATTCGTGTTCATATCTATTGCTACATCTTGTGAGCGTGAACGTAAACACAAACTGCAGTTGACATCTGTGAAGTAGGCACGAAAACGCACCTTTTCATTCCAGCTGCTTTTCTCAAATTGCTTTTCTCAAATTGCTTTTCTCAAATGTTTCAATGTTCAGGTGTCTACGGAAGTGAAGGGGTTGGACGGCCAGAATGTGCACATTGCTTTGGAAGACGAGGTACATTTGCAAAAAGCCTGAATGATGGTCTGTGTGTGTGCATTGTGTGTGTGTGTGTGTGTGAGCATGTGTGTGTGCATTGTGTGTGTGAGCATGTGTGTGTGTGACCATGTGTGTCTGCTTGTGTGTCACCCGGCCTGTTGATATCTCCTTCTCGGTACCATTAAAACACTTGTTTTTCTTTCACCTTGGAGCTCATCTTGTGTTTTCATCTTCTTACTCGGTCCAAAACACTCGTTTTTGTTCTACCTTGGAGCTGATCTTTTGTTTTCATCTTCTTACTCACTCCAAAACACTCTTTCGTTTCACCTTGGAGCTTTTTTTGTATTATTTTCTTACTCACTCCAAAACACTCGTTTTTCTTTCACCTCAGAGCTCATATTTTGTTGTCATCTTCTTACTCACTCCAAAACACTCGTTTTTCTTTCACCTCGGAGCTCATATTTTGTTGTCATCTTCTTATTCACTCTCCTTTGTTCTCTTTTGTCCACCTCTTAGGCTGCCGGCACAAACCTACGTTTTGAGACCAGCAATGGTGCGGTTGCAAAAAAGACGCCAGCTCCTGCTGCTACCCCTGCGCCTGATGCTGCTCCTGCTGCTCCCGCTGCTTCTACTGCACCCAAGAGAAAGTCAGCAAAGGGTACGTCTGCTTGTGTGGGTGCTTGTCTTTTTGTAAACAGTCGAAAATGGCCGTGACTGCTGGAATAAGGAAAGTGCTTTACCTAAAATATCAGCTGGCAAGGTAAAAGTTTGTGCTTATGGATGTGCGATGGTGTGACGTCGTGACCTTGAACTGCTTAACTTGGTAAATTATAAATGTTGAGGGGCTGCGTGATCTAAACCCTTGCTTTGCATCCTCATATCAAATTATGCTTTTTGCAGGCTGAGGAGTGAAAAACGTCCATTTGCTTCAATCTTTACGCATGTATGCCTATAGATGTCTTTGCCTAGGTGGCTCGGCAAGTGGATCATAAAAGCGTACTCGCGTCCCACTTTCCTCACTCACTCTTTTAACAAAGGCCTCAAGATCTCTGTTCCCAAGTGGCTCGGCATGTGGATCATAAAAGCGTACTCGCGTCCCACTTTCCTCACTCACTCTTTCAACACAGGCCTTAAGATCTCTGTTCCCAAGTGTTCCAGCATGTGGATCATAAAAGCGTACTCGCGTCCCACTTTCCTCACTCACTCTCTCAACACAGGCCTCAAGATCTCTGTTCCCAAGTGGCCCGGCAAGTGGGTGGTGGGCATGGATGAATACAAGGATGGAGTGGTGGGTGCCAAGTCGAAAAACCTGGCAGGGCTACGCGGTAAGCTGCCTGACTGGATCGCCCTCCCTCCCTCAGTGACGCTGCCATTTGGCTGCTTTGAAGAGGTGCGTGTGCTTGTGTGTGCGTCTGTGTGTGCATGTGTAAAGTATGTTTGTTCATACTTATGTGTGCGTGTGTTGATATACGAACGCTAGCTTGCCCTGCCCTATCCATAAGGCCACCCTTTGGCCACTTTGGTAAGAGAGGTGTGTGTGTGTGTGCGTGTGTGTTGCATATGCATTAGTGTGAGCGCGTTACAGTGTGCGATGGCTCACTCACTCCCCCCCTCTTTAAGGCTAATTGTTGGCTTCTTCAAAAAAACGCGTATAATTCCATAGAGATGTGCGTACTCTTATGCGTGTAATCAATTGCATTAATTTGAATGAATGCTCTTGTGGATATCTCTGCTTAAGCTGAATGGCTATAAAGGTAGGCATGAATGCGTCACAGTATCCAACATATATGCGACCTAGAATAGAAGTATGCTAAAGAGAGAATTGTGTTCTCCAAGGAATGAAAAGAATGGAGAAGGGAAGCAGAAAGCGGAGAAAATCAGAAAGTGAGAACATCTCACTTTATGCTACACTTCAAGAACCTGAGTTCAAGTGTTTCACACTGAACTCATAAGATCTCTCTGCTTCAAGCTGAATGGCTATAAAGGTAGGCATGAATGCGTCACAGTACCTAACATATATGCGACGTGCACACCTCAGCGTTTTCACATTGATGTTATTGTTGATGTTTGCATTGATGCTGATATTGCATCCAGTGCGATTATTGCCCCTTGCACATTGCCACTATTTGCAACTTGTTCATTTTGGGTGCAACACAGCAATGCCACATTGCCACTTTTTGCCCCTTACACATTGCCACTATTTGCAACTTGTTCATTTTGGGTGCAACACAGCAATGCCCGACAGGGCGTCGATGAACTCACAGTGTGTAGCCAATTGTTGCACCAACATTTATGTTGACCACCAAGCTGTGGGTTGACCGGAATCTCTGTTGACCACCAAGCGCAGCAAAACAACATACAAGTTTTTGTGGGTCAGCATTTGAGCACTCTGAGGGCCCCCAATACAATCAAAGGCTGGTTGGAAATCTCAAGCCCCTGCTTCTTTTGATTCCTCCATGCCCTCTTCATCCGTGCCAGCAGCTGCTCCAACAGCACAAGCAGCAGTACCTGCTGCAGCACCTCCCCCCCCCATCCACACACACACACACAAACACACACACACACACACAAACACACACACACACACACACACACAAACCCAGCTGCTGCACCTCTGGTGCCTGCAGCTTGTAGTGCAAGGCTTTCTGAAGCGCAGCAAGGAGTGCTTGCACCACAAGCTGCAGCACCTGCTGCACCGAAAGCAGCCGAGGGTTATTAAGCAGGAGGGTTATGAAGCAGGAGTGCTTGCACCACAAGCAGCAGAGGGGTATTAAGCCCCCCCACCCAAAGACCGGTATGGACGCACGTTTGGCAGCATGAAGTTCCACCCAGGCCACCAACATTTCAGGGGTTGCAGACTTAGCGTATTGTTTTATGCGAGTGCGACCCCGTAGTATATGGGGCGGAGCAACAAAAGGGTGCACACTGAGCTACAGGGTTTCTGAGTACCATGAGCAGGACTTTGAAGAGGAAGGGGGGGGGTGAAGTGCTCACGTGGCAAGTTAAAAAGGCAGGGAACGAAGCAGGGCGGAAGTGCTCACATGGCAAGTTAAAAAGGCAGGGAACGAAGCAGGGCGGAAGTGCTCACACGGCAAGTTAAAAAGGCAGGGAACGAAGCAGGGCGGAAGTGCTCACATGGCAAGTTAAAAAGGCAGGGAACGAAGCAGGGCGGAAGTGCTCACGTGGAGATGCAAGATGCAAGGGTAGGGAATCAGAAGGGAGCAGGAGGAAGTGCTTGGCAAGCCAAAGCAGCAGGGAACGAAGCAGTAAGGAAGTGCCCATCATGCTGAAGGGGCGCATCATGCTGAACAGCAAGGTGCAAGGGAAGGGAAGCAGGAGGAACGTAGGAGGAAGTGCGCATCATGCTATAGACAAGAGCCAAAACAGTGACTGTTCTTGGGGGGGATATTAAGGCAAGCCAAAGCAGCAGGGAACGAAGCAAGCCAAAGCAGCAGGGAACAAAGCAAGCCAAAGCAGCAGGGAACAAAGCGGGAGGAAGTGCATGGCACGAGACAAAGGAAGTGTCAGAGAAAGTTTTCGTCAAGAGCCAATGAAAGAGCGCAAAGAGTGGAGGGAAGTAGGAGGAAGTGTGCATCATGCTATAGACAAGAGCCAAAACAGTGACTGTTCTTGGGGGGGATTTTTAAGGCAAGTCAAAGCAGCAGGGAACAAAGTGGGAGGAAGTGCTCGGCAAGAGGCAAGGGAAGTGTCAGAGAAATTTCAATGAAAGAGCGCAAAGAGTGAAGGGAAGCAGGGGGAAGTGCGCATCATGCTGTAGACAAGAGCCAAAACAGTGATTGTTCTTGGGGGGGATATTAAGTGGCTGCACGCCCAAAAACCTCCATAGAACCACTGGTTGATTTCAATCTATGCACATATAAACAACACATGTGTGTATACACGCGCGCACACGCACACACACACACACACAGACACACACACACACACACATGCACACACACACACACACACACACACACACGCGCGCGTCAAGTTCCATCCTTTTGCGTGCAAGCGAGTTGCAGTACCGATACCATTCCTGTCTTCCATAACGCAACTGACAAACAAGCCTCCACATCATCAATGAACTCCAACTCTAATTCATGCTCAGGCCCTACAAGCCAAAGAGAATGCGGGCGTCAAGAAAGAGATTGCTTCAAGAGTGTCTGAAATCATCAAGTGCACTGACGGCTCCAATGCGGAAAAGCTGCTTGCAGAGCTGCGGGGCATTGCGATGAAGGTGGGTTTGAAGGGGGTTTGTGTGCATGTGCGGGGGTATTGACAGGTATGTTTCAAACAGTTCGCTACTTGTCCTTTAGTTGAAAATTTGCACAGAGTGACATGGCTAAGAAGTGCACCTGTACTCTCTTGTTTAATTTGTACTCTGTTTTTGTGCAGAACAGCATTCACAAATATAGGTGCATACCTACACACATACACACACATGCGCAAGCACAAACACACGCGTACACATACATACATACATACATACATACATACATACATACATACATACATACATACATACATACATACATACATACATACATACATA